>ERZ761610.583-NODE-583-length-27306-cov-20.875564_pt1 | contig 27306 bp, 30 predicted proteins | sample MGYA00512164_ERZ761610 | MGnify/ENA primary metagenome ERZ761610 (study PRJEB28899, sample SAMN02850038) | bioreactor sludge metagenome | biome: EBPR Sludge; feature: EBPR Bioreactor; material: flocular biomat | place: Australia: Thorneside Wastwater Treatment...
AAATATCAAATTTCAAACGGTCCTTATCAGTTCCGAAAATCAAAGCTCCCTGCTCGGCTTTTTTCAAATTGGAATCCGTATCCAAAAAACTGCCTGAATCTTCGACAATGCGGATACTGTTACGCTGCAAACGTTCGAGCAATAATTCATAATCATAAATATAATGCTCGACATTGGGCAAAGCTTGCAATAATTCGGTTTCTGTCACAAAACCGCGCGGTCGCACTTTGGCTACCAGCGCATCAATCGCTTGATAATCCGGTTTAACAGCCGAGGCTTTAAGGGCCGGGCGCGCTTTAATCTTAATCGGCTTTTTCGTCTGCCTTCCGACAGGCCTGCTCGCCGACTTTTTTTTCTTAACAGCGATTTTTTTTACCATTTTTTTCTTTTTCTTAGGACCCATAGCGTACAACTTATTCGGCGGACGTGGTCATACTCCGCATCTCTTCCGCCAAATCATTGAATTCTTTCAAAAGAACATCAAGCCGTTGATTACGTTCGGCGTCCGGTGTTTGCGATTCTAGTTCGCCAATCAATTTGGCGACAGCTTTAATCCGGCGACTCAAGTAAGAACGGCGGAGTTCGTTTTGAATGTTTTTAACCGAAGCGCTAGCCGCTTCGGGATTAATATCGACAAATTCCTTCTCAACTAAAATGGCGAGTCGATCCAATGCTTGAATATCGCCCGCCGAAAGGCCTTGGTTTTGGAGCCAAGCCCGAAAATTCCCGTAGCTGAAAATATCTTCCTCATCAGTACGAGTAACGTTCTTATTATAATAAACTACGAGCTGTCTGTAAAGAGTCTGATTTGATAATCCTATCACCTGTTCGGCCGGGACATAGGGGCTGACTGTCGGAATAAGGTCAGGGAATAATAAGAGCAAAGCAACCAGTTGTTCTGATAAAAGCTCCTCTCTTTTCTTCTCTTCTTTTTCAGGCAAAGCTTCGACTGCCGGAGCTGTTTCTGCCGGACTTTTGATTGAGGATTGAAATTCGCGCAAAACAACTTCATTAACATCTGCGGCTTGGCTCAATTTTTTAAACCAAAAATCTCTTTCAACGCTATTGGCCAAACGGGCGATTCGCGGCAAAATTTCCCTGACGATTGCCTTGCGTCCCGCGGCGGTTTCCGTATCATGAATTTTGCAAGCTTCTTCAAGATAATATTCCATAACCGGTCGCGCCTGTTTCAAAGCTTCTTTCCAGCCTTCAAGATCGCGCCTGATGCATTCATCAGGATCTTTGCCCTCGGGCACTATAACAATCAAAGCTTCCAATTCGGAATGGAAAGCCTGATCACTTCCCCGATCAAGAGCCTTGCGTCCGGCAGAATCGGTATCAAAAGCAAAGGCGACTCGGCTTACAAAACGCTTTAATAAACGAGCTTGTTCTTCGGTCAAAGCCGTGCCTGAAGAGGCAACGACATTATTAAATCCGAATTGGTGCGCCGTTAAACAATCCATCTGCCCTTCGACTACGATAGCAAAATCATTTTCTCGCATCGCTTGCTTAGCCTTATCTAAACCGAAGAGCACGCGGCTTTTGTCATAAACTATGCTTTGCGGACTGTTAACATACTTGCCTTGGCCTTCGTATTTCTTCTCCAATTCCGGCAAAAGCCGACCGGTAAAACCAATCGTATTGCCGTTAACTTCGCGGATTGGAAACATAATCCGGCCGCGGAAACGGTTGTAATTTCTCCCGGCCTCTCTTTCAATCGACAAACCCGCGGCTGAAATTTCTTTGTCCTTAAAACCCTTGTCTTTTAAAAACAAAATCAAATCGTCCCAAGAATCCGGCGCATAACCGAGTCGCCACTCCTTGATTATTTCTTCGCTAACTCCGCGCTTGGTCAAATAATCGCGTGCCGCGGCTCCGGCCGGACCAAGCAAAACAAAATGATAGAATTCCGCCGTTTGATCCAAAATATCTAAAACCTTATTGCGCAAGGAAGCATTCGGTCCTTGTTCCTGACTTAAAACAACGCCGGCCCGAGGGGCGAGCAAACGCAGAGCTTCAATAAAAGTCAGCTTTTCTATTTCCATTATAAATGAGAAAAGATCGCCGCCGCGGCCACAGCCGAAACAATGCCAAACCTGCTTTGTCGGACTGACGTTGAACGACGCCGATTTCTCATTATGGAATGGACAGCGAGCAACAAAACTCAGCCCCGCCGGTTTTAGCGGAACATATTGGCGAATAATCTCGACTATATCAAGACGAGCTTTTATTTCATCGGACGGACTGAGCATGTTTTACTTTTTAAACTTTGACCAAGGATTATTTGAATTGCTCGGTTTTACCAAGCCGCCGGAACCTGTTCTAAAAAAACTTTTTAAGCGCTCACCTTCGGCTAAAACCGGTCCCTCGTCATCATACTCGCCGCTATGAGCAGTGTTGCCTTCATAACTGACTTGTTTTTGATCAAGATGTAAATTGAAAACCAAAGTGTCGCCCTGTTCTTTTACATAAATATGAAAACGAGGATAGGCGCCGCCGCCTAATTTACGGACAAAGCTAGATTGACCATTATGACGATTTTCAATATAGTCATATCCCGCCTGCCGCAAAAATTGCGGATAAGTTACGCTTAATTGATTTTGTTTGATAGTAATTTTCATGTCTGCGGAGGGTGAGGGATTCGAACCCTCGGTACCTTTCGGTACACACGCTTTCCAAGCGTGCGCACTAGACCGCTATGCGAACCCTCCGAATCTTACCGGTTAGCGTTCAATTTCTGCTGTATCAGGGATCGCAAACCGAGCGCGGCGCTCCCGTCAGGATATGTAAAATCCTCATAAGGCAAGGCGCCGGGAACGTATTGATTGTTAATAAAACTGGCCGGAGTACCGATTACTCCCAGGTTTTTAACTTCATCTTTTTGCGCCAGTATCTTAGCTTTATATGTCTCATTCGTCAAACAACGGTTAAAAGCTATCGGTTCCAAGCCGATTTTATCGGCATTGGCCTTAATGGCCTCAAGGCTCAGGGTGCCCGACTTATTGTCGTCGAATAATTCATGATACATTTCCCAGAATTTACCCGACTCAGCGGCGCATTCCGCCGCCAAAGCCGCCGGAATCGCCTGTTCATGACTAATCAAAGGAAAGTGTCGAATAGCGACCACTAAATCAGCTCCGAATTCAGCCTTAGCGCGATTAATGGTTTCATAAAATTGTCCACAAAAGGGACACTCGAAATCATCATAGACAATTAAGGCGACGGGCGCGTCTATCGCTCCCCAAAGATGATCGTCGCGCTCTAGCGGTCGAACATTTATATTTTGATTAACGCTAACCGCTCCGGCCAAGCCGGTATCATCGCCTGTCGGCGCCACTACGGTCGGCTGTTGCTTGGTTTCAATTCCAAACCATTGCGCTAGACGGCTGCGGTTTTCGGCCACCGACAAATACAATAAAGCCACCACTACTATGCCTGCCCCGCAAACAATCATCAGCAGGCGCAAGGCATTAGAGATTTGATTAGCTTTGAAAAAATTATAAGGTTTCTGCATATGAAAATATTATAGGTTCGCTTTACTAAAACGGTCAATTGTCAAAGACTCGCAAGCCCGGGCAACGGACAATAATTTTTCTTCATTTAATGCCGGGGCAATCAGCTGCACGCCAATCGGCAAAGGTTTTTTGCTTAAAGGAATGGAAATCGCGGGCAGGCCCGCCAAAGAAGCCGGTACCAAGAAATAATCTTCCAAATACATTTTTACCGGATCCTTGGTATTGGTACCGAACTTGAAAGCCGGAGCCGGCGTCGTTGGAGTTAAAATAATGTCACAACGCTTAAAGGCCTGCGCGTATTCTTCAATTACTTTAGTTCTGACTTTTTGGGCGCGTAAATAATAAGCGTCATAATAGCCGGCGCTTAAACAATAAGTACCAAGCATAATGCGCCGACGAACCTCTGCTCCAAAGTAGGCGCGTGAATTTCCAAAACGCAAACCATCAAAACGTCCTAAGTTAGAACTTATTTCAGAAGGCGTAATAACATAGTAAGCGGCTAAGGCAAAGTCAGTTGAAGGCAGGGACAGAGGAATTAATTTTGCGCCGGCTTTTTTTAATTCGGCCTTAAAACGTTCAAATTCTTTTCTGACGGCCGGTGATACTTTGGCGCTAGCCAGTTCTTTCGGCAAACCGATTTTAAGATTTTTCAAATTAGCCGTCTTGGGCGCTTTGAATTTTTTGGAATATACGCTGGTGGCATCATGTTCGTCATGCCCTTCGATTTCAGAAAGCACTAAAGCTGAATCTTCACTGCTTTTTGCTAAAATGCCGGGCACATCGGTTGAGCTGGTCATAGCAATTAAACCAAAGCGCGAACAAAGACCGTAACTAGGCTTCAGACCAACTACGCCGCATAAAGCCGATGGATGTCTGACTGAACCACCGGTATCGGTACCAAGCGCGAACAAACACAGATCGGCCGCAACCGCCGCCGCCGATCCGCCCGAAGAGCCGCCGGGAACGCGCGTTAAATCCCAAGGATTTTTGGTTGGGCCAAAGGCGCTGTATTCGGTCGAAGCGCCATGAGCAAACTCATCAAGGTTAGTTTTTCCCAGTAGAACGGCGCCGGCTTTTTTTAAACGAGCAATAACGGTTGCGTCATAGGGTGCAACATATTTTCCAAGCATCTTAGAAGCGGCCGTTGTAATAAGGCCCTTGGTCATAATGTTGTCTTTAGCTAAGAACGGTATGCCCAATAAAGCACCGCTTTCTTTTTTAGCTAATCGTGCGTCGGCCGCCTTGGCAGCTTTTAAAGCGCCCGCTTCATCAATGGCCAAACAGGCATTTAGTTTTTTATTAAGACGCTTAATCGCCGCCAGACAATCCTTAGTCAGCTCCAGAGAAGAAATTTCTCCTTTATCAAGCCGCTGGCGCGCTTCGGCAATTGTTAGAAGGTTTAATTTCATATTATTCTAGCACGCGCGGTACACTAATATATTTTCCGCTGCGCCGAGTCGCTTGTTTAAGCGCTGCCGCGCGTTCATCGTTATCCCAAGGAGCAACGGAATCAGGCCGTAAAACATTATCGATTTTTGATAGGCGCGCGGTTGCGGTTTGGCGGTCGACATTGGCGCTAGCTAAATGATCGACATAGCGAACAATACCGCTGATTTCTCGGCGGTACTGATTAGTTTCTTTATCAGTTAATTCCAGTCTAGCCAGATGAGCAAGATGCTCAATATCTTTATTCGATATCTTCATATTTTATTTAACGCAACGAAAACCTATAAGCGTTCCGGCGATTCCGGTCGTAGTTAAATCAACTTGATAAATACCGGCATAAGTCGCGTTCGCAGATGCTACATAACCGCCGCGCATAAAGACATTGCTGTCGGCACTACAACCATCATAACGCCCCAGCGCGTTAGTCGCGTCATTATAGGCGCTATTGCTCGGTCCGGCGGCGGCGCGTTCAGCATCATCTAAATTCGAATCAGTCCATTCAATCAAACCGGTTGAATCATAATAAGCCGCCGTTGTACAAGTCGTCGCCAACCATTCACTAACATTACCCGAAATATCCCAAATCTTATCAGTACTCGATAATAGGTGCGAACGCTTGGCTTGACTGGTTCCTTCGGTCGTTCCATCAAAAGCGAGCGCGGAACCGGCGGTGGTATAGTTGCCTCGATTAACCCAGGAAGTTCCGACAACCCCGCCATTCCAGTTGCCCGCAGTTTGCTCGATATTGCGAGCAATCGTCATCCATTCCGGATTAGTCAATAAATGTCCGCCGATATTGGCACAATAGGTCGCGGCATTAGCCTGAGAAATACTGCCAATCGGATAACCCGAACTAACTGAAACCGGCGCATAAGTCGTTGTGCAAGCGGTCGAAGCATTATTAAAAGTATTATTGGCCGTGGCCGGCGATGTCAGTCCGACCGTCGGGGCGGCAACCGTCGCACATTTAGCTTCATACTTCATGACACAAAAGTCATTAGTGTTAAAAGTTGAAGAGCCAGGCACGGCAACATAACCGGTCGGGCAATTCAAAATTCCGTTAGCGGTCGCGACGCGAATACCAGCATCGATGTCGTCGGTTTTGTCACCGAGACAGAAGGATAGGCTGTAGCGCGCGCCGCTCTCGAGTTGCTTATATTGGTAATCCTGATCGGCACAACCGTTATCGGCGCGCGGCGTCGGATTACTCGGGATGCGCAAAAGATAGTTGGTGCCGCCGTTGGCGATTGAATTGCCCGCGGTAATCGCCGTCGGATAAATGCCGACATCGTTATAATACATTTTCAAAGCCAACTGAATCTGTTTAACGTCAGACAAGCGTCGCGCGTCGCGCGCGCCCATTTTAGCGGTATTAAAATAGACGACAATTAAAGTCGATAAAATCGCTATGATACTGACAACAACCAAAAGCTCGATTAATGTAAAACCGTTTTTTTTCATATTAGGAAGCGATGAGTTCTAAAAATTCTTTTTCGGTCAAAACTCTGACGCCCAATTTTTTAGCGGCTTCGTATTTTGAACCGGGATTTTCTCCGACTACCAAAAAACTGGTTTTAGGGCTAACGCTCTCGGAGATTTCTCCTCCTAGTCTTCTTATTGTAGCCTTTGCCTCAGCACGGGTCAAACCGCTTAAGGTTCCGGTCAGGACGAAACTTTTACTCTGCAAAGGACCGGATGACGCAAGGACGCTCGGAGCGAAAATCAATCCGGCGTCGCTTAATTTTTTAAGAAGCTCAATTTGCGCCGGATTCTCAAACCAAGATTTAATGCTCGCGGCCACCTTAGTTCCGATATCCGGCAAAGTTTCAAAATCAGCCAGCTTTAATTTTCTCATTAAAGCGCCCAGCTCATCAGGTCGACTGATTTTTTTCTTTGACCAGGAAGATAAAGCCCTGCTTAAAACAATCGAAGTTTCTTCGCCGACATGCGGTATACCCAAAGCATAAATGAATTTTTCCAAAGTCGGCCGTTTGGCCTTGGCGATGGCCTCAATCGTATTGGCCGAAGAAATATCGGCAAAGCGTTCAAGCTCCAATAAGTCATCTTTGCTTAAAGCATAAAAATCCGCCGGATCAGCCACTAAGCCGGCTTTGACCAACTGCTCGATTATCTTCGGGCCCAAACCTTCAATATCAAAAGCGCTCTTCGAAGCCCAGTGCTCAAGACGACGCAAACTGACCGCGTAACAATTTTTATTTGGACAACGATAAGCTACTTCGCCTTCGACTTTGACAACTTTGGATCCGCAAATCGGACATAATTTTGGAACGGAGATATTTTTTTCCTGTCCGTTTCTCAACTTTAATAAGACGCCGACTATTTTGGGAATAACATCACCAGCTCGTTCGACAATTACCGTATCGCCGATTTTTATTTTTAAACGTTTTATTTCATCGAAATTATGCAAAGTCGCATTGCTAATGGTTACGCCTTTAACGCGCACCGGTGCCAGCTTGGCGGTCGGGGTTAAAATGCCGCTGCGTCCGACTTGCCAAACAACATCCAAAAGTTTGGTTGTCGCCTGCTCATTGGCAAACTTATAAGCCATCATATAACGCGGTCCTTTGCCGACAATGCCCAAGATATTCCACAATCTTGTGTCATCAACCACCGCAACGACTCCATCGCATTCAAAGGGCAGTCGGCCTCGGTTTTTTTCCCAATGGTGATGAAAGCTGATTAGCTCAGCCAAGTTAGCGCAAGGAGCGTTGGCCTTTAAAGATTTGAAGCCCAACAATTTTGCCAAATCATGTTCTTGCTTATGAAAATAAATTCCGAATTCGGACGCAATATCATAACAATAAAAATCAAGCTCTCGCTCGGCGGTTTTTTTCGGATCGAGCTGTCTAATTGAACCGGCGGCGGCGTTGCGGGCATTGGCCAACAAAGGCTTGCCTTGTTTGGCATACAGAGCGTTCAATTTTTTCAAAGTCGCTTCGCTCATAATCGCCTCACCGCGAATTTCTATTTCTCCCTTAGTAACCGATTCTAATATTTTTTTAGCCTCTTTGGCCAAACCGATTTTAGCAAGTTCCGCTTCACTGGGTATTCGCAAGGCAAGCGGTATGGCTTCGATGGTTTTCAAATTAGCCGTGACATCTTCTCCGACTTGACCGTCGCCGCGCGTTGCGCCTCTGACTAACTTTCCCTGCCGGTACAAAAGACTGACCGCCAAACCGTCCATTTTCAATTCAGCGTAATATGATAAAGCCGCGCGCCCTTGTTTTGATGGTAAAATTTTCAATAAACGATTTTCCCAATCCCGCATCTCTTCTTCACTAAAGGCGTCAGACAATGACAGCATCCTTGTTGAATGCGTAACTTTAGAAAATTTGGCTAAGGCCTTGCCGGAAACGCGCTGAGTCGGAGAATCGGGCGTAATCAAATCCGGAAATTCGGCTTCAAGCCTCTGCAGTTCGTTTTTTAAACTGTCTAAGGCGGCGTCGGAAATCTCCGGCTTATCTAAGACATGGTAGAGATAATTATGCCGGTTTATTTCGGCGCGCAATTTTATTATTCTTTTTTTTACTTCTTCTTTTTTCATGATCTAATATCGACGTAAACATCGGACATAATAATCATTTCCCTTACCTCCGTCTGAGCATATACCGAAAAATCCGAATTGTTTATAATTAGCATTATCCGCGTCCGTTTCATTAGACATCCAATAACAACCTTCACTAGTATTGGTAATCCACCCGAAACTATTTGCTTCAGACATCCTATCCCCTTCTTTACTGCCTGGTAAATACCAATTACTAAAACCGTTAAACGAAAGATCCTCACAAAAACGAACCGCATCAAAACGGTCAAGAGCCGGTTCAATTGATTGCAAAGTCGTAGTGTTATTGCTCCCATCTTCCGAATCTAAGGCATCTGTCTGCAGATAAGAGCCGCCTGTGTTATCCCAGCGCCTAACCAATACATCAACTTGATTTCCGCAATTAGCGCCCGCTTCATCTTCGCAACCTCCCAATACCGCAACCGTATTAAGATTTGAGTCAATAATTGTTCCTCCGCCGCAAGTATCGCCCTCAACGCATTCGTCGCCGCATTCAAGCGTAACATCAGCACAGCTGGTTGGCGGACCGGTACAGACTCCGCTTTGGCAGGTCTGCGGCAAAGTACAACTGCCGCAAGTTCCTCCACAGCCGTTATCGCCGCAATTGTAACCGGCCAAAGAACAGTAATTCAAACAAATGTTGATAGATTTCTGTCGAGCCGTATTCTTATAATATCCTGTGGCTAATAAAGTCGCCGAACCGACAAGATAAGGATCTCCGAGCCCTCCGCTAATGGTGGGAGGAGTAATCGCGTCAACTTCGACGCGATTGCCGTTAGTCGCCGTACCGAAGAGTAAACCGGCGCAGGCTCCGCAGGCGGTTAAACCGTTGGTATCAATACAATCGCCGGCATTGCAGCTATCAAACAAAGAATTATTCAAAAAATATTTCCCCCGCACCCTTTCTAAACCCTGCTGAGCATTGGACAAGGCTTTATCGCGATTTATGCCGCCGGATACTTTATCCAAATTATTGGCAATCATCGCGACACTGACACCGATAGTTACTAAAACCACAAAGGAGGCGGTCAGGACGATGATCATCGCCATGCCTTTTTTTTCTCCAATTATTTTTTTCAAATACTTCATATATTATTTTAAGGCCAATTCGCGACCGTAGTTTGCAATCGCAAAGTTTCTGAATATTCTTGTCCGGCCAAAGTCTGCCCTGTAATCGACATGGTCGCCCGACCTATCGGATAAGTCGCATCGTCGGTATTGGAAACGGAGAACTTCAAAGCCGTAATACGGATGCTGGCCGGAGTAATGAAATCAACCGCCGCTCCGCGCGTCATTTGCAGACGCGGTATTGAGGAGTCATCATTGGCTATCTCGAATACCACGCAATTGCCGTTAGCGTTAGTAAATAATAATTCAGCATCGGAGTTATCGGTACAGAAAAAATTAGTAGAGGCACAGCTCAATGGAACTGAAATGCAGTCAGTTGAAGGATCCTGTAAAACACCGGTGGCTTCATTAGCCATATAGGCCAAAGCGAAATTCAAGCCTTCCTGCAATTCCTTGGAATTAACCGAACGTTGCTGACTATCGATGGCACGAATAAACAAAGTCGTCGAAATCAACATAACAATAGTAAACAAGCTGACGGCAATCATCATTTCAAGCAAGGTCAAACCGAATTGATTGTTTCTTAAATGCATCATAAATTAACGCCAATCAGTCAACTCACTGGTTAAAGAATAAGTATTCTGTCTTGTATCTTCCCTCCAATATACTTCAACCAAAACATCAATGCGCGCCGGATAATCTTCGGTCGCATCATGATAGGTAGTCGTCACCAAACGTCTGAAAATCGTATCCGTACCCGAAGCTTGGGAATATAAATCACTGACTATTTCCAAAGGCGCAACTTCGGAAACCACTGCTGTAGCCGAAGAAGCGATTGTTAAATCATAATCGATTGTAAAATTATAATCCGTGGCGTCAGTTTCAATAGCAAGACTGAAAAAAGGCGAAAGATCAGCAATATAATTAGCATCACGTTTATTGCGAACCAAATCTTGACCCTCCTTGGCTAAATAGGCGGCAATTAAATTATTTTTAGAGGAACGCTCGGCTTCGGCCGATAAAATAGCCAAAGAAGTTACTCCTCCGAAAACCATAATCAAAAGTCCTATGGCAACAACCACTTCAAGCAAAGTAAAGCCCTGTTTTTTAAATTGATTTTTCATTCTTTGAATTATTCGATTGTTACCGCGGCAAAGGGATTGACCCAAATACTTTTACGGGCGGCGCTGACCAAATCGTCAAGTTGAATTTCCAAATCGCCGGTGCCCGAGGTAATAATTGTGCCCTTAAAGCGCGGTTCGGCCGTTGCGTCGTAAAAATAAACCGCACCGTTAGTGTGTCCTAAACTATTAAAATAAATCGCCCCCAAATCGATGTTCTTGCTAAAAACCGTGGTTTTGAATTTTTCATTGCTATCATAAGCTTTATCGCCGTCAAAGTCGGCAAAAACCGTATATGAATTACCAGTATCGTCAAGATAAACTCCCCAGCCCGGAGCCGTCTGCAATTGAAATTGTTCCGAATTAAGCGCTGATAAAGCGGCCGCGCGCAAATCGCTGGTTAAACTTTCCGCCGCGGCCCTTAGATTGGATTCGGAATTGACGCGATTAAAACTGGTTGAGGCGATGGCGAAGATTACCGCGATGATCGCCAGCGTAACTACAATCTCTATTAGGGTAAAACCGCGCTCAGCGGGTGAGAATTTTTTTGGCTTCATCGTTTTGCGGATCCCTGTTGGCTTGATAATCTTCAAAAGACATTTCAATCGCAATTTCCGGTTCGATGCCGAGCTCATGGATATATGAACCCTTAGGAGTCAGCCATTTAGCGGTAGTTATTTTCACAACCGAACCGTCTTCAAGCTGGCGCAAAACTTGGACCGAGCCTTTGCCAAAGGTTTTTTCGCCGACTAATTTAGCCAAGCCGTAATCTTTGAGAGCGCCGGCTACAATTTCCGAAGCGGAGGCGCTACCTTCATTGACCAAAACAACCGTCGGAATCGAAGCGAGTCGCGCCGTACCGCGCGAGACATGTTCGATACGGCGACCGTCGCCGAATTCTTCAGTGACGATTGAACCTTCTTTAACCCATTCACTGGCCACCAAAACCGCCGTATCAAGATAGCCGCCTGGGTTATTGCGCAAATCAAGAATAATTCCGCGCGGCTTTTTTATTAAAGCCTCGGAAACGGCCTGATTGAACAAGCTGTCAGTATCATTATTGAAATTGGAAATTTTTATTGTGAACAAGCCGTTACTTTCGTCAAAGGTAGTTTTGATGCTTTTAACTATAACCGTATCCCGAACAATCGAAATATCAATCGGCTCGCGCGATCCTTCGCGCACCAGCGTCAATTTAACCGAAGTGCCTTTCGGTCCGCGTATTTTTTTAACGGCTTCTTCAACGGAAAGGTCCTGCGCATTTTCGCCATCGATGGCGTAAATCTTGTCTCCGGTTCTAACGCCCGCTTTAATCGCCGGCATGCCTTCAAGCGGAGCTATAATAGTCAAAACATCATCACGAAAACCAATTTCCGCACCGATACCATCAAAGGTGCCGGACAAATCTTCTTCGAATTCGCGCGCTTCTTCGGGATTCATGAATACCGAATAAGGATCGTCAGTGGCGCCGACCAAGCCGCTTAAAGCTCCGTAAAAAAGTTTCTTTTCAGTCAGCTTATTTTGATCGACATAATCTCGTTTTAGAGTATTCCAAACTTCCCAGAACAATTTGAAATCGACATCATTGCTGATGGTTTTTTTATTAAGGACACTGCCCTCAAAAACGTTCAAGGGGTTGGTCAAATTTGAACGGTCTGCCATTGATGAACCGGCCCAAAAAGCCAAAAGCACTAAAACCAAGGTTCCTATATAAAGGCGCCATGGACTCTTTTTTACAAAAGGTGAATGGGGTTGATTTTGCATAGACATGTATAGTATTGTATCATAATTAACGTCCATATGGCCAAATTCATTATCAGAGGTCAAAAGCCACTTAACGGAACAATCGCGGTCGGCGGTGCGAAAAATGCCGCCTTGAAAATAATTCCGTCAGCCTTGCTTTCAGAAGAGCCTCTTAATATAAAAAATTTACCCGAAATAGAAGATATCAAGCGCTCGCTGGAGTTATTCGCCGATCTCGGCGGCCTTATTGAGGGGCAGGCTCCGAACTTGCGTCTCAGTTTGCCTGTTCTTAATAAAACCAATCTTGATTCTAAATTTGCCAATAAATTGCGCGCTTCAATTATGTTTGTTGCGCCGCTTTTGGCTCGCGCCGGAAAAGTCAGCTTCCCCCATCCCGGCGGTTGCGTCATAGGCGCCGGCTTGCGGCCGATTGATTTATTTTTGGACGGCTTCGCCGCCATGGGTGCGGAAATAAAATTCAGTGATGGACAATATCACCTTAGCGCTAAACGCTTAAAGGGTTGCGATTTTTTCTTTACTACGGTTAGCGTCACGGGGACCGAGAGCATGATTATGGCCGCGACGCTGGCAGAAGGCAAAACAACTTTGAAAAATTGCGCGATGGAACCGGAAATAGAATATTTGGTTAATCATCTCAACGAGCGCGGCGCTAAAATCAGCGGCGGCGGCACGTCAACAATAATTATAGAAGGCGTCGATCATCTGCGCGGCGGAGAAACAACCATTATTCCCGACCGTATTGAAACCGGCACTTTCGCGATTCTGGCCGCGGCGACACGATCGCCTTTAACTATAACCAATTGCCGCCCCGACCATCTAGAAGCGCTCTTAGCCATCTTTACTAAGCTGGGCATTGTTATGGAACGCGGCGACGATTACCTGAAAATAATTTCCGTTCCAAAAATTTTGCCAGCCTACAGTCTTAAAACTCACGAGTACCCCGGTTTCCCGACTGACTTGCAATCTCCCTTTACGGTTTTAATGACTCAGGCCGATGGAACTTCCTTGATTCATGAAACTATTTATGATCGCCGTTTGCTCTTTACCGACATGTTAACTCAAATGGGAGCCAATATAACCATGTGCGATCCTCACCGCGTTGTTATTCAAGGTCCGACGCCTTTGCGCGGGCGTTCTCTAACATCACCCGATCTACGCGCCGGTATTTCAATGATTATTGCCGCCGCGCTTGCTTCCGGAACTACGGAAATAGATAACATTTATCAAATTGAACGCGGTTACGAACATATTGAAGAACGTCTCTTTGCCCTAGGACTCGATATAAAACGCAGCGAATAATATGGCCCTTAAATATCGCCGTCTCATTTTTGCTTTTTTTATTTTGCTTTTCTGTTTTCTCGTTCCGCTGGTCTTATTATATGCCACCGGAAGAACTATTAACTGGCGCCGATTCTCTTTGGAGAAAACAGCTACCATATTAATTGACAGCGAACCAGCCGGTGCCGCTATTTTCTTGAATGGCAAAGCGGCCACCAACAGTCTGCTTGATATTTTTACGCCGCAGGCCGCCACGACCCAGGCCCGCATCAAAGATTTATCGCCGGGCGAATATGTCGTCAGGTTGGAAAGTTACGGTTATTGGCCTTGGGAAGAGCGAATCAAACTTTCGCCGGGTGAAGCGCTCAATCTCGGTACGGTTCGCCTTTTTAGCCAAAGCAAGCCCGAGTTGATTAAAGCGGTCGTTGCTGAACAAAGCGTCGCCTCGCCGCAAGGTTCTTACTTGGCCTTATTGGAGAAAGCAAGCCTGACCATAATCAATACTGAAAACGACCAAAGCGATTCAATTGCCTTACCCGACAATGTAACGGCAGGCAACTTGTTATGGTCGCCCGATGAAAATTCTATTTTAATTGGTTCTGCTCTTATAAGCTTGGGGGATAAAAAACTGCGAACAATCAACGCCGAGCCGGGCGTCCTGCCTTCTCTTCTTCATTGGGATAGGCTAGATTCTTCTTTATTGTACGGTCTAAGCAATAAAAAACTTTTTAAACATAATCTGACCAACGGACAAAATTTCTTTTATGAAATTTCCGAATTGAAAGATGACGAAATAATCAGTGACTTTCAAATCTATAAAGACCAAGCCTATTTGATTATTCGTCGAGCGGACGGTGGCGAGAAATTATTGGCCGGCACCTTGGGCCGAAGCTTGGATGCGGTTGACCTTCCGCCCGGACAGTATCATTTCATTCTTGAAAACCACGATCGTCCAGTACTGCGCAACGCACAAACCAACTATCTTATCGATAAGCCACTTCCTTTATTTTCTAAACCGCGTCTTTTAGAGATTGCCGGCCGCATTTCGGTAGCTCGCGGATTAGGCGCTTCGATTATTTATGCAACGCCGCTGGAATTAAGACGTTGGGATTCCGAGGAAAACGATTTTCTTTTAAACCGTTTCGGTTCGCCGGTTACCGGTTTATGGCCGATTGATGACGGACAAACCATAGTCGTCAGTCTTAACGATGATATTCGAGTTTATACGCAAGGCCGGGCTTCATTTACTATAAGTTTGGCGCCGATTAAAAATTCCGCCGGATTGACGATTTCTAAAAATCAAAAAGCCGTTTATATTTACGGCTCTTATCAGGATACTACCGGTGTCTTTAGACTTATTCTCTAGTGCGAGACGGGATTTTTAAGTCCCCACTTCATAGTATAGCGCAGCCATGACTTCAAATGATGGCGGCTGGCCGCACTCATAAAAAAGGTATACCAGGGCTGACGGGCGCTGGCTCGGTTGTGATTATGAATGATTGAAGCCGAGGGATAATAATAAACCTGCCAATTCTTATCCCAAAACCGACGGCACAAATCAGTATCCTCAAAGTATAAAAAGAAGCGTTCATCGAATAAACCGACTTCGGTCAAAGCTTTGCTTCTAATGAAAAGACAGGAGCCTAATAGCCAATCGACTGCGCGCGGTTTTTGTTTGTCATAATCGCGCATCAAAAAACGGGCTATTTCTTTATCACCTAAACCACCCAAAAAAGTTCGGCGGAAAATCGGAGTTAAGAGGCTGTGCCAACGATAACAGGAATCTTGAGTCGTACGATCAGGGTGAAATTGTTTGGGGCCGACCATTCCGATTTCAGGATTTTCTTCCATAAAGCGGAATAACTTGCTAAAGGTGTCGGCAAAGGCCAAGGTGTCGGGATTCATAACAACTTTGTACTTGCCGCGGGCGCGCCGTAAGCCCAAATTGTTGCCTCCGCCCATACCGAGATTTTTTTCGCTTTTAATAAAAATTGTTTTTGGATGCTGCCATGACAAAATTTGCCCGATTGTATCATCGGAATTATTATCGACTACGATAATTTCGTAACGCAGGTCGCCGAAAACGGCTTCTTCAATAGACTTTATGCAATTAAGCACAAAGGCCTTGCTTTTATAATTAACAATTACGAAGCTGATATCCATAATCACCAAAACATAATTAAACGCACCATTCTCCAATATAGCGCAAATATGGGATTAATCAAACGCAACTTAACATCATCGATTTCTTGATACCAAATACGTCCGGTCCATAAGGAACTGCAAATTCTCTCCGATACGACGCGTTGCGATTGGATCCGGCGACGTTCGCGGATGATATAAGCCCAATGAGAGATCGACAAAAAATAGGCCCAGACCTTGAGTTTTTCTTTAAACCAACCTGATTTGAGAGAAAATAATATCAAACCCATTTCCATAACTATAAACGCCGGCAAAATCGCCAATAACGTCAAACTATGGAAATTTTTTAACATGACAAGAATACGATTTCGATCCATCCAATAAAATTTAGAGATTGATCGCCCGAATTCATATTTATGATAAGCAAGGGCCGTAGGCAAAATGTGACAAGACTCACCGCTTAGCCACAAACGCAGACAGATGTCCTGATCTTCGTTATACATCCAAAATTCTTCATCGAATAAACCGATTTTTTGCAAAGCAGTTAAACGAAACAGGACAGCGGCGCCCGAGGCGTAAGAAATAGGTTTGATATTTTCATCAGAAGTTCTCAGGGGCTGGCGATAAGCTCGGCAAAAACCAAAACCGAGAAAGTGGGTTTCATTGCCAAGGCTGTTAATCAGATTTTTTTCCGGCCACAACATAATGCGCGGTTGAACAGCGGCCGCGGAATTAGTTTCGGCATAAGCGAGCAGTTTTTCTAGACAATCGGACTCGGCCAAAGCATCCATGTTAATTAAAAAAGCGAAGGAAAAATTTTCCTCAAGCGCGAGACGCAGGGCGGCGTTATTGCCGCCGGCAAAACCTTCATTTTTTTCCAAGCAAATAAGCCTTGCCTCCGGAGCCGCCGCTTTTAGATAAGCGCTGCTTGAATCGCTTGATTCATTATCAATCAAAAACAAAGTAAAGTCCTGATAAGTTTGCGCGCGCAAACTCGCCAAACAATCGGCTAAATATTTTTCAGCATAATCTTTCCAATTGGGGCTGATGATAACTGCGACCTTCTTCATATCAAGTCTTTGTACGGCCCTTGAGATTAAAGAGATCGGCCAGGGCCATAATGCCTTCGGAAAAATCCCAAGCCACTTCCAATAATTTCGCTTGCCAAGCCGGCTGCCATTTTTCAAAATAAGAAATCATTGAAGCATGGAAATATTTTTGCTTTGTGGAACGCGGAACTTGTTCAAAGCTTTGCCCGACAAAATCAATCGCTTCAGCGGACGGCGTGTACCAAACTTCCAATCCTTTGTCTTTGGCGCGGCGGCAATAATCAACTTCTTCAAACCACAGAAAGTATCGTTCATCCAAAGGACCGAGCGCCTCATAGGCCGAACGGCGAATTATAAAGAAAGCTCCGCGGATCGAATCAACCCTTTGCGCAGACTTATAATCAAAATCACGTCTCAAGTAATTATCCAGCAAAGCCGGGGCCAAATGGGCCAATTTCAAGACAATGGCCAACTGATCTCCCAAAGCGGGGAAACGGCGTATCTGAGCAATATTATTGCCCTGGCTATCTTTAAGCTTAATGCCGGTAATCGCCGCTCTGGGCTCATTTTTTAGCCAATTAAGGCAATCGCTGAGCGTTGTGGGCCTTAGCAACATATCCGGATTCAAAAGCAAGAGAAAAGATCCGCTGGAGCGGGCCAAGCCCTGGTTGCAGGCCTTGGCAAAGCCGAGGTTAAGAGAATTGGCAATCAGCTGAACTTGAGGAAAATCAGTGCGAATCATTTCCGCCGTACCGTCATTTGAAGCGTTATCAACGACAATAATTTCAAAAGATGCCCCGCTAGAAGCCAGGATGCTCTTAAGATTATCGGCTAATTTATTTTTGACGTTCCAAGAAACGATGATGATTGAAAAATCCATAAATCTTCTTGTAATCCGGCAATAAACTCGGCTCCAAAATCAAAACGTAAACAAACAAAAATCCGGCCCTAATCAGTATATCAATTTTAGCAATCGGATTCTGAACACGCCAATGTTTGATAAATAGAAAATATTGGTGAATGAAAGACCAATGATTGATTGAAGACGAACGTCGGCGGCGGCCGAAAAAACGCGCGGCTAAACTGCCGCCAGCGGCCGTCCGGTCGTGATAAGCGATGGCTTGCGGGACTAAGGCGGAAGCAAAGCCCGCTAAGTTAAGACGATAAGCCAAATCACAATCTTCCTTATACATGAAAAAAGCTTCATCGAAATATTGGCCCTCTGCGGCAACTTTTTGCAAAGCGCTCATTCTATATAATGCCGCGGCGCCCGAGGGTCCGATGATTTTTTCATTATCATATTGCCCGTAATCGGTTTTGCCTTGGCCGATATCGAAAAAATACAAACCGCTTTTAAATCCAAGGCCGCAGCTATCGATAATATCGGTGAATTCATTGGCTTTGAAATTCCATCGCAATAATTTGGGCGCGACTGATCCTAAGTCTTGTTTATTCTCCAAAGCTTCAACCAATTTTTCCAAGGCATCGCTTTTAAGATAAACATCGGGGTTAACCACGAAAAAATAATCTGCTCGCTGCGAGCGGGCCTGTTCAATCAATTGGTTGTAGGCTTTGCTGAAACCGAGATTATGGTCGGTATTATCATGAATAATCAACTCGAAATTACGAAAGCTTTGAGCTTCCAAAGATTTTTTAAACCATGTTAAATACGGCGCAGTTAAGGCGCCGAATGTAATAATACCAACGAAAACTTTGGGTTGCGGATTTATCATGTTAGATAATCATGTCTTGCTGAAGTTTTGTTTTGGCTAGATTTTGAGCTTCAAGCAAACTGTCAAAGGTACCGGCATCGATCCATTCGTTTTCTACCATAGCAACCTCCAACTCGCCTTTTTCAAGATACCAATTGTGCAAATCGGTTATTTCCAATTCGCCTCGCTGACTCGGTTTAACGTTTTTAGCCACTTCAATAACGCGATTGTCATACACATATAAACCGGTAATACAGAGATTGCTTTTCGGTTGTTTGGGTTTTTCCTCGATTGAAAGGGCTCGGCCGTTTTTATCGACTTCAACAACTCCGAAGCGCTCCGGATCGCTAACCGCCTTGGCAAAAATTTTAGCGCCGCTCTGGAAATTTTTTATTTCCTGACTGACATCATCGGCGAAGATATTATCACCCAGAATCATAACCACATCATCTTTGCCAACAAAGGTTTCGCCGATTATGAAGGCGTCGGCCAAACCGCGCGGTTCATCTTGAATTTCATAAGTGAAACGGGCGCCGAATTCCGCTCCGCTTCCCAACAAATTAAGATACTGTCCGGCATGTTCCGGACCGACAATAATTAAAATATCTTTGACGCCGGCTTTCAACAAAGTATTCAAGGGATAATAAATCATCGGCCGGTTGTAAATCGGCAGCAAACCTTTGCTGGTTACTTTGGTGCAGGGCCGCAAACGCGTCGCGCGGCCGCCGGAAAGAATAATGCCTTTCATGAAATTTTATAATTTGAAATATAATCGTCGAGCGCCGCCTGCCAATTTCTTAAAGCCGGGCGCTTGGTATTAAGTAATAATGAATGCTTGGGCCGGCTGGCCGGACGGGGAAAATCACTGGCGGCTACGGCGCTGGTCTCAACTTTTAATCCGAGTTTATTGAAAAAATACTCGGCCGCTTCGAACCAACTCGCCTCTCCTGAATTTACCAAATGATAAATTCCGGAAGGACACTCCTCTTCAATCAAACTCATAACCGCGGCGGCCAAATCAACCGTATAAGTAAATGAGCCGCGTTCATCCGAAACAATCTTAACAGCTTCGCCTCTTTTTGCAAGCTTTAACATAAGCTCGAAAAAACTCGGCTTAGCGGCCGGACTAGAGCCTCTTGGGCCGAACAACTTAGAAGTCCGCACCAAATACCAACGCAGACCCTTGCCCGTCAAACTAATTAATTCGGTTTCGCCATCGCGCTTGCTTTGCGCATAAACGCTTTGCGGAGAAGGTTCGTCGTCTTCAGCATAACCTTGTTCCGAATCTCCGTTAAAAACATAGTCGGATGAAAAATGCACCAACCTAGCGTCGACTTCAACCGCCGCTCTGGCTAAATTAGCTACCAATTCAACGTTCAATTGGCGAGCCAAGTCGGCCGCCTCTTCCTTGCTTTCACAAGCATCAACATCGTTATAAGCTACGGAGTTGATAATCACATCAGGCCGAATGTCTGAAATTTTTTTCAACAACAAGCCCTCGTCAGTAACATCAATATCGGGTTTGTCCCAAGAAACCAAAGTAAAGCCTTCCTTATCTTTAAGACAATTAGTAAAAGCCGTGCCGAGGTTTCCGGCGGCTCCAAGCAAAAGTATAGTCATATTATTTTAGAAGCGCCTTGAGATATTCTCTAATCTCAATTTGTTCTTCGGGCGTATTGTCCATATCAAGCACAATAAAGGAGGCAATATAAGCCTGAGGAACATACCTAAGGTAATGCAAAGTCGACAAGCTTGTCAAACGACGCATTTCTTTGGAAAATAAACGGCCATACCAACGGTTGGAGACGGGACGAACCTGCGTTACTTGCAGACTGTGGTGATCAAGGGCATGAATCGAGACCGTGTATTTTTTCTTATTCTGAGTACGATCACGTTCCAGCGTCGCAACATCAAGACAAACTCCGTTAGTCCCGGCTCGAGTCAACGCTTCATCGCTGAACAAACTAGTATATTTATTTTCCAGAGGATTTTCAAAAATAATTTGCGCCGCATATTTCGGTATGGTCGCCAAAAATCCAAAAGAACGGTTAGATACCGTCAGGCCGAACCACTTCGTATTGTAGTTGGTCGCCAAATAATCAAATTCCCAAGCTTCCATATCAACAGAAACCTGAACATAGGGAATAGAAGTCAATTGGCTCTTTTCCAGCAAACGATAGAACTCGCGGCGTTCATCAAGGGAGGCCTTGTCCAGAAAAAAAGCAATTTCTTTCAAATTCAAAGCATCCAAGGCGCTAAGATAGTCGCGCCACGGAGTTGCCGGGGTGATTTGAATGCTTAAAAAAATATTATATTTAGGACCTTGTTCCATCATAATTTAGCTAAAAGCGGTCTCCACCAAGCTTCATTATCAGTATACCACTGAACCGTCTCTTTGAGGCCGGTTTCGAAAGAAACCTCGGCTTTCCAGCCCAATTCACGCCTTGCCTTACTAGAGTCAATTGCATAACGGAAATCATGGCCCGGCCGATCGTTCACATATTCAATCGCAGATTCATCGCGTGACAGGGCCGCGATTAAACGCCGCGCAATTTCCAAATTACTGGTTTCATTGTTGCCTCCCAAACAATAGGTTTCACCCAAACGTCCTTTTTCAATAATTTTCATAATTCCGGCAACATGATCACCAACAAAAATCCAATCTCTGATATTGTCTCCGCGACCGTATAGAGGGACTTTTTTCCCGTCAATCAAATTGGCGATGAAGCGCGGAATCAATTTTTCGGGAAATTGATACGGTCCGTAATTATTCGAACAATTGGATATCGTAATCGGCAATTTATATGTATGGAAATAAGCGCGCACTAAATGATCGCTGGCGGCCTTCGAAGCACTGTAAGGACTGCGCGGATCATAGGGATTATTTTCTGTAAATTTAGGGTCATCGGGTAGAAGCGTTCCGAAAACTTCATCGGTTGAAACATGGTGAAAACGCACCGGCGGATTTTGCAGACGTGCGGCTTCCAGTAAAACCCTGGTTCCTTCTACATTGGTACGGATAAAATCACGGCTCGATAGAATCGAGCGATCAACGTGACTTTCCGCCGCGAAATGGACTATTAAATCCACCTCGGCGACCAAGTCATTAACTAATTTTTCATCACAAATATCGCCTCTGACAAAACGATAATTGGGAAATTTATTGAATTCCGCAATGGTCTGCTCGCTAGCGGCATAACTTAAAATATCGAGATTAATTATTTCATCGCTCGGCTTGGTTGAAAGCCACTGGCGAATAAAATAAGAACCGATAAAACCGGCGCCACCGGTAACGAGCAGTTTCATATTTTTTAGCCGATTGCTTGACGCAGAAGACCGGCATAATGCTCGGCTTGGCCCTCGTCATAAGCGTTTTGCGGCCAGCGTCCTAAACCGTCGCCTTCAGCGCGGGGCACAACATGAAAATGGACATGAGGAATGTGCTGATTGGCGGCATCTTTATTATCGAGAAAAATACTATAACCTTTGACTCCCAAGCCATGTAGCATGGCGGCGCCGACTTTTTGAACGGCGATCATCAAACCGCCCAACTCTTCATTGGACAAATCCTCAAGTGAGTCGGCCATGCGTTTAGGCGCGACGATGACATGCCCGGGCTCAATCGGCAAAACATCCAAAAAAGCTATGAAGGCATCATTCTGCCAAATAATTTCAGCCGGCATTTCGCCGTTGGCGATTTTTGCAAAAATTGTTTTTTCCATATTTAAGTTATTTTATAAGGCGAATTTTCATCCGTTTCCCAACGAATTTCATCAACCTCTTCTTTTTTATCAACTCCCCGATAGAGCTTGTCGGGCAAATTAATCGAATAAGCCGCTTGATTGCTGACGCATTTATAACCATGCACTACGCCGGGCGGAACAATGACCAAGGTTGGTGCTTGTTCGCCAACCAACAGTTTTTTATATTCTCCCTTGGTGGCGCTATTTTCGCGGCGGTCCCATAAATGCAATTCAAAATCTCCCGGACCGACAAAAATAAAACAATCGGATTGTTCGCGATGTTCATGCGGTCCGCGAACGACGCCGGGCAAGGTCAAACTGACATAACCCATTGCCGGATCAAAGTCCGTTTGGTCATTACGAAAAATCTCGGCCAACCAACCACGATCGTCCGAGAAGCGCTCCAATGATTTTATTATTACTTTTTCCATAAACGCAGTATAGCACTAATAAGCCATATTATCAACCAATAATTGAGGTTTAAATACGCTAAAACCGAGCCCGGCCAAATACTCTCCAGCACTAATAATACAAGCAACGCGCTCCCCAAGGCGAGGTTAATTTCTTTCAAAATAACGTCGGACATAGTCATAAATATCTGGTTCTAAAACTTCTATTTTTATTTCTTTTATATTCAGGGGTTCTTTGGACAAGGCGGCGTTCGGCGCCGATATCATAAAGGAATATTTCCCTTTTTCCCGGTAAGCTCCCCGTAAATCAAATTCCATGCTTTGTTCAAAAGAACCGTCAGCCAGAATTTCAACCGGCTCATATTTAGCGACCAAGTAATCAACTCCCAACTCGGCGACGGTCGAGACCGGCGGCATACTCCTGACAGTCGGATTGAAAAACTGTTCGGCGGTAAATGACCATAGTCCGTCAGAAGCGATTATTAAATCTCCTTTGGGTAGAACCGTTCTTTTTAGCCGTCGTTCCGAATTCGGGATTGATAAAGAAAATTGTTCATAGGTCTCGCTGATTGCAAAGGCTTGATCGTCAATCATAATTGTTTGCAAGCTCGAGGGGTTGAGCGTCTGTGCGCTGTAACGCGAGCCGTCGCCGTATAATATTATATTTTCTCGCGCCGCGTCTACTAACCAAAGGCGTCCGCTAAAAGCGATCTTTGATTGCGCGGTGCGCAATTTGGTCGTCACTATATCATCATTAGCTTTCAACTCAAGCCGATAGACTCCGGCCGGCAAGGGCGGCGTCGCAATACTTAAGCGACGCTCTGATTTGGCGACGCTATCATCAAAGCTTTGCGCAAAAACGCGATCGGCGCCGCGATAAATGATAACTTCAATCGGATCCGGATCGGAATTTTCGTTGCGGTCTATAACATTGAAATCAAAAGCTAAAGAATTGCCGTCGCTATACGTGTAAAACTGATAAGCCCCGCGCAAACCCAAGGACTGTTCCTTGGTCGCTCCCTGACGGGCCGAACCGCTTAAAGAAAAAGCAAAGGGCAAGGGATGGCGATATACCGCCACGGAGTTGAAGGGCGGCGGGGTTTTCAAAAAATCTTCAATAGTTTCATAACGGCGATTTTTTTGCCACAAAAAAACATCATTCTGAATAATGGTATTTTCATCAGCCTTTATTTTTTCCAACAAGGCCGAATAAAGCGGTTTCATTTCATAACTCCAAACCGTTTTATCTCGTCTTAAACCGATTTCCACCAATGGCGCCGTACCCGAAAAGCGCATTGTTAATTTAGCCGTCCTAAAGGGGCGCGGAGTAAAAAATGAAAAATAAACCGGTTCGCCGATTATAGTCGGACGATTGTTGATTTGCTCGACTCGTTCGGACGGCGATAACTTGCCGATAAAATAATTGTTGTCGGCTAAGTCGCTTTTATAAGTAATACTGCCCAAGGGAACAATAGCCTGCCATAAAAGCCATAAGACAAGCGCCGCCAAAGCGCTGATCCAAAGCCGTCTGATATTTTTCAATTTCATAACTATATAATAACCCGATTGCTTTTTTTTGGCTAACTTGATAGTATAATTTCTATGACTGAGACTGTTTTAATCAAAAATTTAAAAGATTTTGTCGGCCAAACCGTAACTCTTAACGGCTGGGTTTATAATTTCCGTTCTTCGGGGAAAATTGCTTTCTGGCAAATTCGCGACGGTTCGGGTTTTTGTCAGGCGATTTTATCGGCTGATGAATTGGCCAGCGAGCTTTGGGACAAGGCTCAGCAAGTCGCTATCGAGAGCTCGGTTCAAATAAGCGGCAAGATAACCAAACATCCCAAAAAAGAAGAATATGAAGTGCAGGTCAGTGATTTTGATTTCTATCAAATAGCCGAGGAATACCCGATTGGCAAAAAAGATCACGGCATTGATTTTCTTTTAGATCAACGACACCTATGGCTCCGTTCGACTCGCCAATGGGCGATTATGCGCATTCGCGACACCTTGATTCATGCGACTTATGATTTCATGCGCGAACGCAATGTTACTAAAATAGACTCCCCGATTATCACCGCCAATGCCGGAGAAAACACGACGGATTTGTTCAAAGTTAAATATTTCGACGAAACAACTTATCTTTCCCAAACCGGCCAGCTTTATATTGAGGCCGCCATCGCCGCGCACGGCCGCGTCTTTGACTTCGGTCCGACTTTCCGCGCTGAAAAATCAAAAACCCGCCGCCATCTAACCGAGTTTTGGATGATGGACGCCGAGCTGGCTTTTATCGGTCTTGAAGAGAACTTGGATTTTCAAGAAGATTTGATAAGATTCATGGTTCAAGAAGTTTTGAAAAAGAATATTAAAGAATTGGAAATTCTTGAACGAGATATTGCTCCCCTGAAAAATATAGAAAAACCCTTTTACCGCATTACGCATGCCGAAGCCGTGGCCAAACTAAAAAGTTTGGGTTCGGACATCGGTGAACGCGATGACTTGGGCGGCGATGATGAAACATTATTGACCAAGGAATTTGATAATCCGATTTTCATTACGCATTATCCGGCCGAAGTAAAAGCTTTTTATATGAAGCGTGACGCTTCGGATGAAACGCGGGTTCTCGGCGCGGATTTATTGGCGCCGGAAGGTTACGGCGAAATCATTGGCGGCTCGCAGCGTGAAGACGATTATGAAACATTAAAAAAACGCATTGAAGAATACGGTTTGAAAGTTAAGGATTATCAATGGTATCTTGATTTACGAAAATACGGCTCGGTTCCGCACGGCGGCTTTGGTTTCGGATTGGAGCGCATTGTTACTTGGATCTGCGGCCTTGAACATGTCCGCGAAGCAATTCCCTTCCCGCGCACGATTTATCGAATTACGCCCTAGTGTCATCCTGAACTTGATTCAGGATCCATTATAAAAACAGAGCTATGGAATTTTTCCATAGCTCCTTTTGAGTCTAATGATACTCTTAAAAAATATAACTATCAAAAGATGTTACAATATGAGAGGAATCGCTGAGTAAAACAGGCTTTAAAATTTGCGCAGCGTGTTGATTTAGATAATCTTTGAAAACTATCCATCTTCTTTGAGCACTGACATCCTCTATATTTGTCCTTAATGTAATTTTATTCAGAGGAGTACTTCCATCAATAAGTTTATCAAAGAATATGCTCACTGAATTTTTTGTCTCTTCTGTTCTAATAATATAATTATTATCATCTGCATCCATATAAAACCAATCAGGGCTTCCCGTAGAAGTGCTATCAATATAATTGATATAAATGAATCTACTATTAGTAGAGTTTTCCATAGACAAAAAAGTTCCAACAAAGCTTTTTTGTGCATCAATGCTCCTATCGCCACAACCTGAGCAGCCTGAGCAGTATATTATGATACAAACCGTGAATGTAGCTAATAAATATTTTTGATATCTAAAAATCATTTTTTAACCCTCCTTTGGGCTTACTTTATAATATTTTATATATATTAAAATTTTTATTCTAAATAAAATGTGCTGTTGTTAATTAACATTAATAACATAAAACATTTTTTTTGTCAATATACAATAAAACCCCTCTTTTAAGGGGTTTTAGGTGAATTCATTGAATATATAACTATTGCTCCATAGGTTCAGTGTATCTGACGTGCGCGGCATCATATTTTGAAATAACATTATTTCTCTCAAGAATTCCGGCAAGACCGTTAAATTGCTTCTTAGTAGCTAGGGTTTCTATAACTTTTTCAAGCCTATCAAAACGAGTATCATGAAACTCTAGGTGTTCACGAATCTTAGCGACTGATTCAATTAAAATGTCGATTTTCTCTTCCATAGAAAATTCATTTTTCATATCTCTCTATTAATTATAAACAGAGAGGTAAAAAGATTATATCAAATTCAGCCGTTGCAAACAAGCGCTAAATTATTGGCTAATTTTTATTACTTTATCACTCGAAAACGCTCCCATTATTATTTCGATATTGGCTTTGGGAACTTCAAATTCCTCACTTAATAATATAATTAATAGATTATTGGCTTTCCCGTTTTCCGGTACTTTAGCAATATCAATTTTAATGGTTCCATCCGTCAAAATAGATTTAATTTTAGTTTCATGCGCGCCGGCATGAACCTTAACCTTCAAAGTTATAGTTCCCTTGTCCAACAATTCTTTTTTATAATCTTCAAGCATCTTATTCTTCGGAAAATACAATTGCATTAACAACATCGCGTCCCGGACCGATTAAATATTCTCCGTCGTAAATCAAAGCGGCCGATCCGCCGCCGTCAAGATTTACGGCGTACTCAACATTCATAGCCTGCATCACTAGACCCAAGTCAGGTACTGTTGCCGCATGAGCAACAACCAAATAAATCTTATTATCTTTATAAGCGATTGCATTGCGCAGAGCTTTGACAGTGCGCTGTTTTTCATCAACCTCCCATTCAATCAAAAAATTCTGGTAAT
>ERZ761610.586-NODE-586-length-27155-cov-15.945572_pt1 | contig 27155 bp, 36 predicted proteins | sample MGYA00512164_ERZ761610 | MGnify/ENA primary metagenome ERZ761610 (study PRJEB28899, sample SAMN02850038) | bioreactor sludge metagenome | biome: EBPR Sludge; feature: EBPR Bioreactor; material: flocular biomat | place: Australia: Thorneside Wastwater Treatment...
TCAATGGCATATTCATACTTGACTTTAAAGCTAAAACCAGCATAAAAAGCCCTAGAATAATATAGTCAAAGGAATTATAAAATGACCCAACCATTAATGCAGAAATCAACCGCCGTCTGGCTGGTTGAAAATACCAAACTAACTTTTGACCAGATAGCAGAATTCTGCGGTCTTCACCCGCTTGAAGTACAGGGAATAGCCGATGGGGACGTTGCTCAAGGCGTTATTGGCACTGACCCTGTTTTAAAAGGCGTTACCACTCGTGAAAGTATAAAGGAGTGCGAGTTAGACGAGGCAAAAAGAATAAGCTTTACAGATACTTACAAGGAGTATCTCGCAATTGAGAAGAAGCGCAAAAAAGCAAAATACACCCCAGTTGCAAGAAGGCAAGACAAGCCTGATGCCATAGCTTGGATAATTAAAAATCACCCTGAAATAACTGATGGGCAGATATCTAAATTGGTTGGCACCACTAAAAAAACCATTGAAGATATTCGCGGTAAAACTTACTGGAATTTGAACAATTTAAAACCTCGTGACCCTGTATTGCTGGGTCTTTGTACACAAACCGCACTTGAAAACGCAATTGCTTCTGCGAAGGATAAATCTCAGGATATAAAAACAGAAAAAGACCACAAAAAGGCTAGTGCAGCATAAGGCATGGTAAAAAACTTTTTTAAATCAGAATCCGCCGTTGGAATTGTGATGATATTCTCAGCGGCATTAGCATTGATAATTGCCAATAGCCCTGCAAGTGTTGATTATTTTAGCTTCCTGCAAACAAAACTAAAACTTCCCTTCCTTTCTATTTCTGTACAGCACTTTGTGCAGGACGTTATGATGGTTGCCTTCTTTTTCCTTATCGGTTTGGAGCTAAAAAGGGAAATGTTTGAAGGTTTTTTAACAGACAGAAAGCAGATAATGCTTCCTTTGGTTGCCGCAATAGGTGGAATGGTAGTTCCTGCAGCCATTTATTTAGGGATAAACAATTCAAATAATGAGGCATTTAATGGCTGGGCAATACCGTCAGCAACTGATATTGCGTTTGCGGTGTGTATTCTTGGTTTAGTGGCAAAAAAAATCAGCCCAGCAGCAAAGATATTACTATTAGCTATAGCCATATTTGATGACCTTGGCGCTATAATAATAATTGCCCTTTTCTACAGCAAACAACTTAACCTGGAATTATTGTTGGTATGTGGATTAATTATAGGGATTATGTTTTTGTTAAATAAGTATAATTTCAACAAGGTAATTATTTACATACTGCTTGGGCTGGTGCTCGTTGCCCTTTTCTACATGGCTGGAATTCACACCACTGTTGCAGGCGTTATCACCGCCTTTATGATACCTAAATATAAGGATAGCTCAAAGAAAGTTTCCCTCATTAAAAACCTAGAAAAAAAGATTCACTATCCTGTAAATTTTGCCGTCTTACCATTATTCGCCTTTGTTTCATCTGGCATTGACCTGAGAAACCTGACCAATGAAATGTTATTTAGCGGCATTACTATGGGGGTTTGCCTAGGGCTATTCCTCGGCAAGCAGCTGGGTATATTCGGCTTTACTTATGCAATGGTGAAGTTCAAATTTGCAACAAAACCAAGTGGGGTAAACTGGCTGGATATTTATGGCGTTTCCATACTGGCAGGAATTGGCTTCACCATGAGCCTGTTCATAAACGCACTGGCATTCAGTGACCCTGTTTATCTGGAAGAAGCAAAACTAGGAATAATTCTGGGGTCTATTCTCTCTACGATTTTAGGGGCAATAGTATTTAAGCTTGGCAGCAGCTTAAAAAAAGCCTAGTTAAAAACTGTCTTCTACTATTATGTAACCACGTTTTGCGCCGCCGTAAGCAGTTGTGTTCATTGCCCTGTAAAGGTCTTCTATTTCTACCCAATACCACGGTGTTTTATAGGCAGCGGTATCTAGTATTAGCGCCTTGGCTTTTTTCATACCATTATAAGCACCTATTGTTGAAAAATGCCCTGATTGCGGTAAACCAAAAACTGCCCCATAAAAATTAGCAATTATGAATTTGTTATTTGACAGGGTACACTCCTTCAAATGGGTAATAAAATTATTCACCCCCATTTCAAAATTATCATGTGCGTAATGTATCTCCGTTTTGCATTTATATATCTGCAATATCTCCATCACCTCAATAAGACTTAAGCCTGGGTTAAATTTTGCAAAATCAACGTAGCCTATATCATCCTTTATTTTAGGCAGAATATTCTCACGCTTTTTTACCATCAGGTCAGTTTCGTCATTCAAAAGATTTTCCTGAGTATAGAGATTATATTCATATTCTTTAAGCTCACCTGTTGCCCTATCAAATAACCTGAAGCTTTTTTCATTTACCTCTGGCAGAACGCCTTTTTCAAGCCTTAATGAATTTAGCACCGTAACCATTGAAGCCACTGAAGAATAGAAAGGGTTTATCTGTGTCTGGTAATTATGCGCCAGAAAAAAGAAAGAATTATGATAGATACTTTTCACCATAAGAGCCCTGCCCTCTGGCGAATTCCATGGAATTACAGCTATACGCTCATGACCATTTTCTTTTAAAGCTTCAAAATGTTTATAATCCGTCTGGTGCTTTTCCAGCTTAAAGTTTGAAGCTGAAGGCGTGTTACGAAAAAATTTATCAAAAATTCCCATCCTATAGAGGTTTTTGGTTGTTATTCACGCTGCATCATCAAGGTTAGTAGCAAACTGCATAAACGCTAATATTGCCGTAAGATGGTGGATATTTTCAAACCACATCGGCAAAAATTTAGGCATTTGCACTGAACCTACCTCCATCATCCTATTGACCAATGGTACATCACCCGTGGTAAGTTTTCCACTAAAAAGCGCATATAGACCATTCATATTATTTTCCCGCATTGATTTGAGAAAAAAACTATACACTTCAAGCATACCTTTTATGTAAACTGCATCTTTCATGAATATTATGCCGCCCTTTGGATTGCCGCCCCTAAAGATGCGCATTGCTGAAAGATAACTCTCTTCACTTTCATCACCATGTTTTCTGAAGAACTTGAATAGGTCTATCAGGTCGGCACCGCCAATTGCCATATCAATTGCTACTATACGCAGGGCAATTCTTTTTAGTCGCAGAAGGTGGATTGATCCAGTTATAAGCTCCGAGAACTGAGCCAACCCTTCCTGTGTTGCGGTAGTACGGGGGGAAGTAAACTCCATACAGGTCATGACGGGTTGCGCCGCACCGTTTATTGAACATAGTGCATGGGTAAAAACCTCATGGTGAAGCAACTGACGAGCCTCATATTTCTTAAATAATGTATTGTCACGTATCTTTACTCGTGAAGAACTTACCGATGCACGTGATGAAGAATTGGGGTCAATAACTATATTTATTTCATTATTTCTAAACACCTTATTGGTGTTCAATTCAATATATGAAGCTAATTCCTGTGATGTCATTTCACCACTTTCACTTTCCTCCTGCTCACTTTTAAAACTTGCCACTACCTCAAGGAAATATTTTGCTGCTGCTAAACTGGTTGCCTTATAACCGCTCAATGTTTCATATGGGCTACCATAAAGCTCCTTTGAAATCTCGGTAACTCGCTCTGTTCCCACGCCCTCCATCATCTCCAAAGCCAGAACATAACTTTCAGCATTACTGCGCAAAAATTCAACTTCTGGCTCATTATCGTCAACGCACCCATCGACCACTTCTTGCATCCTCTGTTTTTTTTCGGAGAGATCTTTTTTAGTATAATCAAACTCAGGAAGGCGGTAATTACCTTTTTCCACCTCGGCTAAAAATTCTTTTTTTGCCATATCTGGCCAGTTAAGTGTTCCAAGCACCGATATTTCCTTGGCCACTGAACGATATTTTTCATTAAGCTCTTTTAATTTTTCCAGTTTCATTCAGGTTATTTTCTGTCCATAATTTTTTAATAGCTTATGCTCATAATTAATAGAATTAACTTAGAACTTCATACTCCACAATCTCTAACTGTTTTTCTAGCCCCAAACTCCAGCCACGCCACCATGTCAGTTGCCTTTTTGCATAATTACGGGTGACCTGCTGAGCCTTTTGGATTGCCGCCTCCAGAGACATTTCTCCTTTTGTATAGGCTATCAACTCCCTTAAACCATGGGCTTTATGCGCTGGAAGGTCTGATAATTTTTTACCTGACAAAACCGCTTTATCAAAGATATTGCCTGCATTACCTGCCTCTTCTGCCACGCCCCACTCCAGCATTTTTAAAAAACGGTAATTTATTTTTTCATAGGTTTTCTGCCTGCTGATATTGAGATAGTGAATCACAAAATCCGATATTTCAAAAAACTTCTTATTTGGTTGTTTTTGCCAGTCAAATATTGACCTGCCAGTATGAAGAACCACTTCATATGCCCTTATTATACGCTGTGTATCTGCTGGTTTTAACTTTTGCGACTGCTCATCAAGCTTTATCAGATTATCATAAACCACGGGAAGACCATCGGCTAATATCTGTGCAACTATACCCTCCCTGACCTCTCTGGGTATTTCTGGGATTGTCGTAACACCCTCTATCAGGCATTTTAAATACATACCCGTGCCACCCACCAGAATTATTTTCTTACCCAATCTTGTCTGTTCATTTATTGTATCAGCCACTTCATGCAGCCATTTTGTTAGATCAGAATGTTCAGTGATTGACCTATGCCCGAACAACAAATGCGGCAAGCCTTTCCGCTCCTCTTCCGTAGGCTGGTTGGTGATTATGGGTATCTCCTTATATATCTGCATTGAGTCTGCATTTATAATGACTGAATCTGGCGCAGCCAATGCCAGCCTCACCGCCTGATCGGTCTTCCCCGATGCGGTTGCACCATAAACTATGTGTATCTTGTTACGTTGCATATTTATAGTTGATTAAGATGAGCATTGTGGAGTTTGTAACCACTACGCAAAAAAGCAAGTAAGCTTTTTGTATAATTATATTATAAAACTGCTATCAATAATATTCTAAAATAGTTTTTAAAGTAAATTTCTGATGACTGAAGAAAAGGAACAATATAACAAGAACAGCAAAGCAGTTGCCCTTAAATTTGAAATGGGCAAGGACGAGGCTCCTAAAGTAATTGCAAAAGGTCAGGCGGAGATTGCCGCAATGATAATAAAAGTTGCAAAGGAACATGGCGTTGAGATACGTGAAGACGCAAACCTAGTTGAAATATTACATGCACTGGAACTGGATGAATTCATACCGCTTGAAGCCTATACCGCTGTGGCAGAGATATTAAGGTTTATTTACCAGAAACAGGGGAAGAAATTGTAATAGATATAAGATTTTGAAAGTAACAGCCCCCTACCCCACACCTCTTCCAGAGCTGGGTAGCAAGCCCCATATCCGTCATTACTGTAAAGGTTGTATAAATTATATAGCAGCCTTAGCCTTGCTTGGTTTTATCACCCCCCGACGAGAAGTATAATCTATACTTACCAAACAATTCCGTCGCCCGTAAAACTATACCCCAAAATTGCTAACTACTGATTTAGAAAGCCTACTGATAGAAACACTATCAATAAGCATTCTTCCTTGTATTTAACAATTTTTGGATATAGTTTTAAAATGAATAATCGTATATTTTTGATGAAAAAAACTTATTTCAGCGTTGCACTAATTTTATCTTTAATTCCTGCGGCATCATATGCTGAACAACCTGGAATGGTAAGCATTGACACCGAAAACCTTAATAAAGAAGTGCTGCCTTTATATGAGTTGGGGCTTGGTGCTGGCTGGGCTTCAATACCCCACTACCCTGCTTCTGAACAAAATAATAATTTTTTCTTTCCATTCCCCTATTTTATTTATCGTGGTGAAATATTCAGGGCTGACCGCCAAGGCTTGAGGGCTTTATTTTTCGAATCAGAAGATATGGAGGTCAATTTCAGTTTTGACGGCTCCCCGCCTGTTGACTCATCAGAAAATGACGCAAGAAGGGGCATGGATAATCTGGACACTTTATTACAGGCTGGCCCTTCGGTAAGGTATAAATTATGGGAGGATGTGGGTGAGCATCTTTCAGTGCAGATACCTTTGCGCTTTGCAACCTCTGTAGGGGGTGGGGGGTTTAATTATGAAGGCATATTATTCAACCCACAATTCAGGTACTCTAATAACCGTGAATATGATACAAAAACAAGGTTCGTAGCTACAATCGGCCCTAAATTCGGTTATGATAAGTTAAATGATTTCTACTATGGTGTTGACCCCAAATTTGCAACCACCACAAGAAACTCCTTTGACGCTAATGATGGCTATATCGGCACGGAGCTTTCATTTGGCTCTTTCTACAATTTCTTGCCTGATGTTAATTTATTTTTTGGTGCAAGTGTAAGCGTCAACAATGGCAGCGTCAATGAGGAAAGCCCACTCTACAGGGAAGATTATGACTACAGGCTGGCAACAGGCTTCATTTATTCAATGTATAAAAGTGAAAAAAAGAACGTTATACCTAAGTAGCTTAAAAGCCTTACATAACCCTAGACACAAAATTCTAAACTCTTATATATAAAGCACTTAACAATCTGCACCTGTAAAATGTCAAAAATCATTGCAAAAAAAAACAAAATAGACCCCATAGCTGACCCTAATTTTGAGATAACTTCTAAGCCATTTCCTTCCTCACATAAAATTTATATCGCAGGTAAAATTCATCCAGAAATTAAAGTTGCGATGCGTGAGATTTCTCTTGCCCCAAAAGCACTGGAAGTGCCTATTAAAGTATATGACACATCAGGAATATATACTGATGAAAATGCTAAATTTGATATTCGTAAAGGCTTACCAAAACTCCGCCGTGATTGGATATTAAAGCGAGGTGATGTTGAGGAATATCAGGGGCGAGAAGTGAGACCTGAGGATAATGGGCAGAGAGACGTCATTGCGAGGAGCGAAAGCGACGCGGCAATCCAGAACGGTGATTCTGTCAGCCCGCATTTATTGCAAGAGGAGAATGTCACCCCCCATTTATTGCGGGGTTTAGGGCAAGATCAAAGCCCGCAACAAGTGCGGGCTAACAAAGGCACTCGCAATGACGAACTATTATTTGACTTAAAGGGCTACAAACCCCTTCGTGCTAAGGCTGGCAAAAATGTATCCCAGATGTACTATGCAAAACAGGGAATTATAACGCCTGAAATGGAGTATATAGCAATTCGTGAAAATTTAGGTTTAGAAAAACTCCGTAAAAATTCTAAGGGTGGTTTTTCGTGGGGTGCATCAATTCCTGATGAAATTACACCAGAATTTGTGCGTGATGAAATAGCTCGTGGGCGTGCAATTATCCCTTGCAACATAAATCACCCAGAAACTGAGCCAATGATAATTGGTAGAAATTTCTTGGTGAAAATAAATGCAAATATTGGCAACAGTGCCGTAACTAGTTCAATCGGTGAAGAGGTTGAGAAAATGGTTTGGGCAACAAGGTGGGGTGCGGATACTATTATGGATTTATCCACTGGGAAAAATATTCACACCACCCGTGAATGGATTATGCGTAACTCACCAGTGCCAGTTGGCACAGTGCCAATTTACCAAGCTTTAGAAAAAGTTGGCGGCATAGCTGAGGAACTAACTTGGGAAATTTATCGTGATACTTTAATTGAACAAGCAGAGCAAGGCGTTGACTATTTCACCATTCACGCTGGCGTGCGTTTGCCATTTGTTCCGCTTACTGCAAACCGTGTTACGGGCATAGTTTCCCGAGGGGGCTCTATCCACGCTAAATGGTGTATTGCTCACCATAAGGAAAATTTCTTGTATGAAAATTTTGAAGAAATTTGTGAAATAATGAAAACCTATGATGTTGCGTTTTCATTAGGTGATGGCCTTCGCCCAGGCTCAATTGCTGATGCGAATGATGCGGCACAATTTGCAGAATTAAAAACATTAGGTGAACTTACGCAAATCGCTTGGAAGCACGACATACAAACAATGATAGAAGGGCCGGGGCATGTGCCAATGCACCTGATAAAAGAGAATATGGACAAGCAGATTGAAGCGTGCGGTGAAGCTCCTTTTTATACGCTTGGGCCATTAACAACTGATATTGCACCCGGTTATGACCATATCACCAGCGGCATTGGTGCGGCGATGATTGGCTGGTTTGGAACAGCGATGTTGTGTTATGTTACCCCGAAAGAGCATTTAGGCTTACCAAATAGGGAAGATGTTAAAACAGGTGTAATAACTTATAAACTTGCCGCCCACGCGGCAGATTTAGCCAAAGGCCACCCAGGCGCGCAAATGCGTGATGATGCGCTTTCAAGGGCAAGGTTTGATTTCAGATGGGAAGACCAGTTTAATTTAAGCCTAGACCCAGACACAGCAAAAGCATTCCACGATGAAACCCTGCCGAAAGACTCAGCAAAAGTTGCGCATTTCTGCTCAATGTGTGGACCAAAATTCTGCAGTATGAAAATTACGCAAGATGTTAGAGATTTCGCCAATTCAACCGCTGGTAAAGAGTTGGTAAATAATAATCAGCAATTAGCCTCTGGCGTCATTGTGAAAAGCGATAGCGACGCGGCAATCCAGCCTAATGAGCAAGCCTCTCAAACCGATGGATTGCTTCGCCCAAGCGCTCGCAATGACGCAACAACTCCCCCTCTACCTATTGGGCTGAACAATAAAATTGTTCAGGGTGAGGGTGAAGGCAAAGCAACCCAACTCACCCAAGATGAACTTGAAGCGGGTATGAAAGAAATGTCCCAAAAATTCCGTGAAATGGGTAGTGAAGTTTATGTGAAGGTTAAGGGGTAGGGATGGAAAATAACACGCAAAACGTATCAACAATATGGGATATTTTAACTGCATTGGGAACAGTAGGTAGCTGTATAATTGCTCTATTTTTTGATAAATTTAAAAATAAATTCTTCCCTCCTAAGCTTGAATTAGAAATTGATAATATATATGGTGAATTAACAGAAAAAAACTTTCCAGCAGTTCAAATTCCATCAAGGTATTATCATTTGAAAGTTACAAATAAGAGAAGATGGGTTACAGCTAAAAATGTCCAAATAATTTTAAGATCAGTTGAAAAAAAAGGTGTTAATGGAAATTGGATTGAACACTGGAGAGGAGATATACCATTTATGTGGAGGCATGAAAATATAAGACCTGTATCACTTAATGTTGGTCCTTCGTACACCTGTGATTTGTGTGATATAACAAAAAATAGAGGTCTTACTTTTCACTTAAAAACAATACCTAATAATTTTGTTTGTACTGAAATGCATGGAGAGCAGCACTATAAATTATTGATAGAAGCAATTTCAGATGAGAAAACCTCTAAAACATATGAATATATAATTGATTGGGATGGTTTGTGGGAAGATGGGGAAAAAGAAATGTCTAAACATTTTTCTATAAAACAGAGATAAGTTGTAACCGTCATTGCGAGCGTATGCGAAGCAATCCATCGGTTGGTAAGGGTTGCTTGAAAGAATGAGGGATAAATATCCTGAGGTTAATCTGGCTTGTGAGGATAGATTGCCGCGTCGGGGCTTCGCCCGCTCCTCGCAATGACGAAGTGGTTAGTTGCTCGTTCAAAATGACTACAACGGGAAAACGCCACAATAACATAAACCTTGATTTTATTTGTAAAACCCTCCTAACTCGTCATTGCGAGCGTATGCGAAGCAATCCATCGGTTGGTAAGGGTTGCTTGTAAAAATGAGGGATAAATATTTTGAGGTGAATTGGGTTGTAAGGATGGATTGCCGCGTCGCTGTCGCTCCTCGCAATGACGAAAAAATGGTAGGTTTTCGTTAACCCTCCTAACTCGTCATTGCGAGCGCTTGGGCGAAGCAATCCATCGATTTGTAAGGCTAGCTAGTAAGAATGAGGGATAAATATTCTGTGGTGAATCTGGCTTGTGAGGATGGATTAGCGAACCTTCGGTTTGCCACGTCGCTGTCGCTCCTCGCAATGACGAAGTTGGGGGTAGATTGCCACGCTTCGCCAAAGGCTCGCTCGCAATGACGGCTTAGGTATAAGCAGCGTGCAAGACAAGACAGATAAACTACAAATAATAGTTATGCACCAAGAAAAACAGCCTGCGGTTTACATAATGACTAATAAAATTAACGGAGTGCTTTATACAGGTGTTACATCAAACTTAATCCAAAGAGTTTATCAACATAAGAAAGGTTTGGTTGAAGGATTTACCAAGAAATATGAGTGCAAAATTTTAGTTTATTACAAATTATGTGGCACTATGGAATCCGCAATATTGGAAGAAAAGAGAATTAAAGCAGGCTCAAGGATAGATAAGGTTAAGTTGATTGAAGAGCAAAATAAATTTTGGAATGATTTATATCCAGAAATTTTAGCATAACCGTCATTGCGAGGAGGGGGTTGACGAAGCAATCCATCGGTTTGGAAGGGTTGCTTGAAAGAATGAGGGTAAATATCCTGAGGTGAATATGGTTTGTGAGGATAGATCTATCTTAAAAAACTAACCAAGTTCTGCAATTATTATGCTGGTAACTTCTTCTATAGGCTTTGTGCCATCAAGGGCGAAGTGAATTCCTTTTTTTGCGTAATAAGGCAATACTGGCGCTGTTTGATCCCAGTAGGTTTTTAACCTTTTAGTGAACACTTCTGGAACATCATCAGGGCGGGGCTGCTGACCTTTTGCTATTGCTTCTGCGGCACGCTTTTCTGAACGTTTTTTTAGTTCATCATCAGGAACTTTCACTTCTATCACCACGTCTATTTTTTTGCCCTTTTCAGCTAACATTCTGTCTAACGCTTCGGCCTGAGCTACTGTTCTGGGAAAGCCATCAAGCATGAAACCATTTGCACAATCAGGCTGGGTTATCCTTTCCTCTATCATGCCTATTATTACCTCATCTGGCACTAAGCCGCCTTCTTTCATTATCTTGTCTGCTTTCTTGCCGAGATCACTTTGGCTGGCAACCGCTGCCCGCAGCATATCACCTGTTGAAAGCTGTGGTATAGCATATTTATCTTTGAGTAGTTGCGCCTGAGTTCCCTTCCCCGCACCTGGTGGACCGAACAATATTATATTGCTTTTCATGGAACTACCTTTTCCTTCTGCCGCCACGCATGTTTCCTTGCTTTTTGAGGAGACCTTCATATTGATGTGCAATTAAGTGAGATTGAATTTGTGTTATAGTATCTATAGTAACGTTAACAACAATCAATAAACTTGTTCCCCCCAGATAGAACGGGAAGTTAAATTGTGATATTAATATCTCAGGAACTACACATACCAGCGCTATATAAGCCGCACCTATCACTGTTACCCTGTTCATTATGAACTGTAGATAGTCCTGTGTGTTCTTGCCAGGGCGGATACCTGGAATAAAGCCGCCATTCTTCTTCAAATTATCTGATGTCTCCTGTGGGTTGAAAACATTATTCATATAGAAGAAACAGAAAAATACGATAAGCGCCACATAAAGCCCTATGTATAAAGGCTTACCATGGGCAACATAAAAAGCGATTGTCTGCAGAATGCCTTCTGCACCCTGCTCCGCCCCGCCAAAACCTATCAATGTAGTAGGGAATAACAGAAGTGAGCTGGCAAATATTGGCGGTAATACACCAGCAACATTAAGCTTGAGTGGCAGGTAAGTGCTTTCACCCTGATATTGCTTATTGCCCACAACACGCTTTGGATATTGCACTACAACCCTTCTATACGCCCTTTCCATGAATACTATAAAATACACCAAGGCAGATATGAGGATGCAGATAAGAATGATGAACGGGGTAGAAAGTGAGCCAGTTCTTCCAAGCTCAAATAATTGACCAATTGCCGAAGGCAAACCAGCAACAATACCCGCAAATATTATGAGTGAAATACCATTTCCTATACCACGCTGGGTTATCTGCTCACCTAGCCACATCAAAAATAACGTACCGCCAATAAGTGAGGAAACCGTTGTTATAATAAAGAACATACCATGGTTTATAACTGCCATCTGACCGCCAACATTCATGGATTGCAAGAATTGTGCAATTCCAAAACCCTGTATACCCGCCATAAATACAGTGCCAACACGGGTCATCTGCTGTATCTTCCGCCTACCCGCTTCACCACCTTCTTTACGCAACTGGTTAAGAGGCGGATACATAACACTGAGCAATTGAACCACTATTGAAACCGTGATATAAGGCATTACGTTAAGAGCAAATATAGTCATACGGTGTAATGCGCCACCAGAAAACATATTAAATACTGCTAACAAGCCTCCGTCCTGCTGTTTTAGTATCTCTGAAACTACTTTAGTATCAACGCCTGGTAATGGAATATAAGTACCCAAACGGTAAACAAGTAATGCCCCCAAAACAAAAAATATCCTCTTTTTAAGCTCTTCTGCCTTACCAATTACTGATAGATTTATATTAGAAGCAAGCTTTTCAAATGAAGATGCCATGGCTATTTGCTAGATTTATGAGCCAGGAGTTGAGTAATAATTGAAATACCAGTTTTACCGCTCATCACCATGACCCAAGGTGATAATAAATTATTTTTTCTTTTGAGCGGCTTTCCTTGCAGCAGTATTTTTTGCGGTTTTAGCTTCAGAGCGTTCTTTCTTATCCTGAAACTCTCCGCTGATAGAAACTTTTCCACCATTTTTCTCAACCGCTTTTACTGCGCTTTCAGATGCAGCATCAACCGTGATGGATAATTTTGATTTAACATCACCCTGAGCAAGTAACTTAACTTTATCAAACTGACCTCTTAGTATTCCAGCAGTTTTTAAAGTTTCATTATTAATCTCACCAGCTTTTAACTTGCCAGACTCAATAGCGTTTTCAATTTCCCATATGTTAACCGTCTGAACTTTTGCAGCCATAGGATTATTGAAACCACGCTTAGGTAACCTTCTGTGAATTGGCGTTTGGCCACCTTCAAAACCTTTGATAGCTACACCAGAACGAGCCGTCTGACCTTTACCACCACGACCGCAGGTTTTACCCTTACCAGAGCCAATGCCTCTGCCAACCCTCATCCTTCTTTTTTTTGCACCCTTATTAGGAGCTAACGACTGTAAAATTGCAACTGTACCTGTCATATATATTACCCTATTACTTCTACTAAATGTTTAACTTTCTCTATCATGCCACGAACCTGAGGTGAGTCAACAAGCTCAGAAGTTCTATTCAGTTTATTCAAGCCAAGGCCAGCCAGAGTTTGCCTTTGTATCTTCTGCCTCTTAATCGGGCTTCCTGTCTGAACCAGTTTTATTTTTTTTGCCGCTGCCATATTATTTAAAATTTAGTGGTTAATATCAGTAATTTGTATCAGTGATTATTTCACTGCACCAACACCTTTACTTACCTCAGTTACTAATTACTCCGCCGCCTCTTTGGTTTTTGCTTCCCTCTGAGAGATTATCTCAGATATTTTTTTATTCCTTCTACTTGCTGTTGCCTTAGGTGATTGAATCATTTTCAGCGCCTTAAGCGTTGAAGCAACCATGTTATAAGGGTTAGAAGAACCAAATGACTTAGCAACCACGTCTTTCACACCTAATGCTTCAAATATAGCACGAAGTGGACCACCAGCTATAACCCCAGTACCAGGAGCTGCTGACCTTAAAAATACTGTTGAAGAGCCAGAAGAGCATTTAATGTCATGGTGAATAGTTCTACCTTCTTTCAGCGGAACTTTTATCATCGCTTTACGCGCTGCATCAGTAGCTTTCTTTTTTGCGTCAGCCACCTCTTTTGCTTTTCCTTTGCCTACACCAAATTTGCCTTTGCCATCACCAACTATTACCAGAGCTGCAAAACCAAACCTTCTACCGCCTTTTACTACTTTGGTAGTTCTGTTTACAGAAACCAGCTTGTCAATAAGGTCAACACCTTCCTGATTCTGCTGTTGTGGTCTTTTGTTCTGTTGCGTTTGAGTATTCATAATTGATATTGATTAAAATTTAAGTCCTGCTTCCCTTGCTGCATCAGCCAGCGCTTTAACACGGCCATGATAAAGGTAACCACCCCTATCAAACACAACTTCAGTAACATTTTTTTCTTTCGCCCTTTGCGCTATTAAAGCACCAAGCTTTTTTGCACTATCTTGGTTTGACTTATTCTTGTTAGCCGCACCAAAATCCTTCTCAACAGTTGAAGCAGACACCACCGTAACACCAGCGACATCATCAATAACCTGAACATGTAGGTTTTTATTTGACCTGAAAACAGATAAACGCGGCTTACCATCAGCTGCCTTCTTAATCTTAAATCTGTTCCTAGCCAATCTTCTCTTTTCTGTAGTAACTGCCATAAAATTATAATTTAAGTTTCAGGTTTCAGGCTTCAGGTTTCAGGAACTCAGTACAAACTGAAACCTGATCTCTGACACCTAAAACCTAGTTTTTATTTTTTCTTACCTTCTTTACGCCTGATCTTCTCACCAGCATATTTGATACCCTTGCCTTTATAAGGCTCAGGCTTCTTCATTGCCCTAAGTTCAGCCGCAACCTGACCAACCAACCTTTTATCAATACCAGATATTTGTATTTCCGTTGGTTTTGGAGTTTTAATCTCAATACCTTCTGGCACCTGATAAATAACGTCATGGCTGAAGCCAAGGTCAAGCTTTAATGTTTTACCTTGAGAAGCTGCTTTATAGCCCACACCTTCAATCTCAAGGTTCTTAGTATATCCGTTTGTTACGCCTTCAACCATATTTCTGACTAAAGCACGTGATAAACCCCACAAAGCCTTAACCTTACCATCATTTTTCCTTTCAGGGTTAAGAGGGGCAAACACTATATTGCCGTCTTCAACCTTAATTGATATTTGCTCAGGCAACTGAACTTTTAAAGTTCCTTTTTTACCTTTTATCTCAACATTGTTGCCAGAATTGATCTTAACTTCAACCCCTGACTCAATTTTTACTGGTGCTTTACCTACGCGTGACATTGTTATTTTCCAAATAGTTAATTAAAATACTTCACAGATAACTTCACCGCCAACATTTGCTTTTTTAGCATCATGGTCAGAAAGTACACCCTTAGAAGTTGACAATATCTTGATACCTAAACCGTTAAAGCTTTTAGGCAGAGTAGCAATTTCACTGTACTGCCTCAAACCAGGCTTAGAAACCCTTTTTATATATTTTATAACTGGCTCACCCTTATAGTAAGCAAGGTTAACCTTAATAGATTTTACACCCTTCCTTACCTCAACAGTTTCAAAGGATTTAATGAAATTCTCAGCCTGAAGTACCTTCAGAACATTTTCATTCAATGTGCTGTATTTAACCGCTATTTCAGAGATTTTCGCCTGCTGACCATTACGGATGCTAGCAACCATATCTGATGTTAAATCATTTAAAGACATAAATACCTTACTATCTAAATTACCAAGAAGATTTTATTAAACCTGGAAGCTGCCCTATTGATGCAAGCTCACGAAGTTTAATACGGCATAAACCAAATTTGCGATAAACGCCCCTTGGCCTGCCTGTTATTTCACACCTATTCCTTATTCTTATTTTAGCAGAATTCTTAGGCATACGTGTTAATTTTAGAACCGCTTCAAACCTGTCCTCAGGAGAGGTTGATTTGTCCATTATAGTTGCTTTAAGCTTTGCTCTTCTTGCAGCAAACTTCTTTACAAGCACTTTTCTCTTGTCATTTCTTTCAACTGAACAGGTCTTTGCCATAATTCCTTTATTTTTTAGTAATTAATATCAGTAATTAGTATCAGTGGCCTTTCACTTATACTTATTACCACTACCAATCAGTAGTCATTACCAGTAATTAGTATCAATGTTTTTAACTGACACTATTCACTTTTTGTCTCAACATTATAAAAAGGCATGTTAAAACCAGCTATCAGAGCCCTGCCTTCTTCTGCATTTTTAGCACTGGTAACGAACGTTATATTCATACCCCTTACTTTATCAATTTTATCAAACTCTATCTCTGGGAAAATAATCTGCTCCTTCAAACCGAAAGTAATGTTGCCACTACCATCGAAAGACTTAGCGTTTAAGCCCCTAAAGTCACGTATTTTAGGAAGGGCTATATTAACTAACCTATCCAAAAATTCATACATTCTTTTATTACGCAATGTAACCATGCAACCAATTGGCGCACCTTGGCGTAACTTGAAAGATGCTATTGATTTTTTTGCCTTAGTAACAACCACCTTCTGACCAGCAATTGCTGTAAGGTCTTTTACTGCTGCATCAATAACTTTACCGTCTTTAGTAGCTTCACCCAAGCCGATATTAATGGTTATTTTCTGCAATTTAGGAATCTGCATAGCGTTTTTATAGCCAAACTGCTTTACCAAGTCTTTCCTTATCTTGTCATTATATTCTTTATGTAACCTTGCAACTACTGCCATATCATTAAATTTTTAGTGTTTAGTATCAGTAATTAGTATCAGTGAATCTCTTCACCAAAACCGAACCACTGTTACTGAACGCTGTTACTAATCAACGTTTATAATACCTCACCAGATTTGCGAGCAAACCTGACTTTTTTACCATCCTCAAGCTTTTTATAACCTAACTTAGTGCCTTTACCAGTTTTAGGATCAATAGCCTGAACATTAGAAATATGAAGAGAAAGCTCCTTTTCAACTATTCCACCAGCAGAAGCTGCCGAAGGTTTAGTGTGCCTTTTAACAACGTTAACACCAGAAACAACAACCCTGTCATTCTCCCTGAGAACTTTCAATATCTCTCCTTCCTTCCCCTTATCTTTTCCAGCGATAACAACAACTTTATCACCTTTTTTAAGGCGGAATTTCTTATTTTGTTTTTTTATTACAGCAACCATATTCAACTTATTTTAGTGTTTAGTATCAGCACTTAGCACTGGTTTATAATACCTCAGGAGCAAGAGATACAATTTTCATAAACGGCTCTTTCCTAATCTCACGAGTTACTGGACCAAAAATACGGGTACCAACTGGCTCAAGAGTTTTTGTTAAAAGAACCGCAGCGTTAGAGTCAAAGCGGATAGCAGAACCATCAGCCCTTTTTATTTCCTTCCTAGTGCGAACTATTAAGGCTTTGTGAACAGAACCTTTTTTCACTTTACCACGAGGAGCTGCATCCTGTACTGCTACAACGATAACATCACCAATAGTGGCAAAGCGCTTTTTAGAGCCGCCCAATACCTTAATACACAACACTGATTTAGCACCAGAATTGTCCGCAACTTGTAATTTCGATTCAACGCCTATCATAATTTCCTACTTTTTAAGAGGGTTCTTCATATACATAAAACTAAAATAATCAACGATTATTTTAGTCAGAGACTGGAGGCTAGAGACCTAGAGGTTAGAAATAAATCTAACCTCTAACCTTCAGCCAACCAACCTCTTAAGAAGGATAAACCACTTCCCAAGTTTTAGTCTTGGAAAAAGGCTTTGATTCCCTGATCTTTACAAAATCACCTTCTTTAAATTTACTCTGCTCATCGTGAGCCTGAAATTTTTTAGACTTCACAACGAATTTTTTATATATTGGGTGTGCCACCTTTCTGTCAACACGAACCGCAACCGTTTTATTTGCTTTTGCGCTAACTACAACGCCCTGTAATTCTCTTTTTGGCATAATTATTAACCTTTTTTACCTTGTTTTTTAAGTTGAGTTTGAGCTGTTTTTGCACGTGCAATAACTTTTCTTACCTGCTTCGCCCTGTGAGTTTTCTCAAGACCAGCAGAAGCCGCTTTCTGAAAACGCAGATTGAACAACTCTTTTTTACTGTTTAAAACAAGCTGACTCAACTCATCAGCCGTTTTTGTTTTTATTTCCTGATATTCCATAATTACTACCGTTTAGTCTATCCTTTTAACAAATTTTGTTTTGATAGGCAATTTCGCAGCAGCTAGCGCAAATGCGCCACGTGCCACCTCTTCAGATATGCCACCCAACTCAAAAATAATTGTACCAGGCTTAACCCTTGCAGCCCAATACTCAATACCACCCTTACCTTTACCTTGACGTATCTCAAGAGGCTTTTTAGACACAGGCGTATGAGGGAAAATTTTTATCCAAAGCTTACCCTGACGTTTCATAAAGCGAGTAACCGTTTTACGTGCAGCCTCTATCTGGCGTGCAGTAAGCCTGTCTGGCTGTAAAGCTTTCAGACCAAAATCACCAAATGCCAGCTCAAAACCGCCTTTAGCTACACCGTGAATCCTCCCTTTAAACTCCTTACGGAATTTCTTATTTTTTGGCATCAACATAAATAAAATCCTCTTATTAGTTTCAGATTTCAGTCCTCAGGTCTCAGGCTTTGGTTAAATTACCAAAACCTGATCTCTGACATCTGAAACCTTATAATTACCTTACTCCAGCTATCTTTTTCTCATGAGCATAAGGGTCATGAGCAAGTATTTCGCCTTTATAAACCCAAACCTTAACACCAAGTTTACCATAGGTAGTTAAAGCTTCTGCCGTTGCAAAATCAACGTCAGCACGCAAAGTATGAAGAGGAACGCGACCTTCACGATACCATTCCATACGAGCTATCTCAGATCCGTTCAAACGACCAGAAATATTAACACGAATACCTTCAGCACCCATTTTCATACAAGACTGCATAGAGCGCTTCATAGCTCTTTTGTAAGAAACACGGCGCTCAAGCTGCTGGGCAATACCCTGAGCTATTATATTTGCATCAACCTCTGGCTTTCTTATTTCAACTATATTAACGCTAACCTCATCTTTAGTGAACTTAGCTATAAATTTTTTCATATCTTCAATATCAGCACCTTTTTTACCAATGATGATACCAGGCTTTGAAGTATACAGAGTAATTCGTATTTTATTGGCAGAGCGCTCAATTATCTTTTTTGAAACGGAAGCATCCTTCAGTTTTTTTTCCAAATATGTACGAATCTTAACATCCTCATGGAATTTCTTTTGATAATCAGCCTTATTGGCAAACCACCTAGAATCCCAAGTTTTGTTAATTCCTACCCTAAAACCAATTGGATTTACTTTCTGACCCATACTTACCTAATTAATTTTTTTGTTCTAAAATTATTGTTACATTTGAAAAGAATTTCTCAATCTTCGCAGAACGACCACGAGCACGTGCTGCAAATCTCTTCATAACTATCCCCTTACCAACATTAACCTCCTTTATAAAAAGGTTATCAATGTCAAGGTTGTGATTATTTTCAGCATTAGCAATAGCTGACTGAAGAAGTTTCCTGATAGGCTCAGCTGCTGCCTTCCTTGAATATTCAAGCTGAACAAGTGCATCTGCGGCAGCTCTGTTGCGTATCAAGCCAGCAACCAAGTTAACCTTAGATGGCGTGCAGCGGAAAGACCTCAAAGTGGCTTTACACTGATTGTCCGCTAATTGTCTTTTTAATTTTGTTTTGCTCATAATATATACCTTTTTTAAGCGGCCGACGCCTTTTTATCACCAGCAGTATGCCCTCTGAAGATACGAGTAGGAGAAAATTCACCTAACTTCATACCAACCATTTCCTCCTTAATTGGAACTGGAACAAATGTTTTTCCGTTATAAACACCTATTGTTAAACCCACAAAATCAGGGATAATAGTTGACCTTCTTGACCAAGTATTAATAATTTTTTGCGAACCAGCGTTTGCAGCAACTTTCTTGAGCAAACTCCTATCAACAAATGGACCTTTCCAGACTGACCTTGACATAATTACTTCTTCCTTCGTTGTACAATAAATTTAGATGATGGCTTCCTGTTTTTACGAGTTTTGAAACCTTTAGTCGGCTTACCCCAAGGAGTAACCGGATGGCGACCACCAGAAGTTTTACCTTCACCACCACCATGCGGGTGATCAACAGGGTTCATCACAACACCACGAGACTGCGGACGAATACCTAACCACCTACTTCTTCCCGCCTTACCAATTACTTGGTTTGAATTATCAGGATTTGAAACCGCACCAACGGTAGCGATACAATCCAGCGGAATTTTTCTAACCTCACCTGACTTTAACTTTAGCAGCGCATAACCGCCGTCTTTACCAGTAAGCTGAACATAAGAACCAGCAGAGCGCGCTATCTGACCACCTTTCCCTGGCTTCATTTCAACATTGTGCAGAACAGTTCCAACTGGAATAGAGCGTAAAGGCATCGCATTACCTGGCTTAACATCTACGCTTTCACCAGAAACAACTTTATCACCAGCCTTAATTCTTTGAGGAGCCAGAATATACGCCAGCTCACCATCATCATATTTAAGTAATGCAAGGTGCGCTGTACGGTTCGGGTCATATTCCAGACGTTCAACTGTAGCAACAACATCAAATTTCCTACGCTTAAAATCAATAGTACGGTATTTCTGCTTATGACCACCACCCATGTGACGCGATGTAATGTGACCAAAATTATCACGGCCACCAGAATTACTTATACCTTTAGTAAGGGTTTTTACTGGCTTACCTTTATGGAGCTCAGACTTATCAACCAATACCAGACCTCTGGTAGATGGAGACGTAGGATTGTAAAATTTTAATGCCATAATTCTTACCTAATTATTTTATCGCCGTGCTAAAATCAATAGTCTGCCCTGCAGCTAATTTGATTATCGCCTTTTTAACACCAGAACGAACACCAGCATAACCACGGAACCTCTTGGTTTTGCCCTTAGTCTTGATAGTATTAACCGCTTCAACCTTAACTGCAAAAACGTCTTCTACAGCCTGTTTTATTTCTAACTTAGAAGCGCAAGACTTTACCTCAAAAACAACTTTATTGTCAGCTGAGTGGTTAGTTGCCTTCTCTGTGATAACTGGAGCAACCAGTACATCAAAATTTTTTGCGTTTTGTGCCATATATTATTTCAACCTGTTTTGAAGTTCATTCAATGCATGGTTTGTAACCACGAGAGTATCATGACGCAAAATATCATAAACATTCAGGCCATTCTGCGGGATAACATCAACGAACTTTATATTAGAAACCGCCAAAACAAACCCATCCTGCCTAGAGTCACCACGAACTATCAGCGCTTTATTAACACCAAGCTTTTTCAACTTTGAAGCTATATCTTTCGTTTTTACCTGACCATCAATAACTGTAGTATCAACAATCTTTAAATTACCCTCAGAAGCCTTAAGAGAAAGAGCAGTTTTCAGACCCTTAATACGGAATTTTTTGTTTAACTTATACTCATAAGAGCGAGGAGCAGGAGCATGAGCAACACCACCACCAACCATGTGAGGGCCCTTCATAGAACCCTGACGTGCATTACCAGTACCCTTTTGCTTCCAAGGCTTTTTAGTAGAACCCGTAACTTCAGAGCGGGTTTTAGTGCTTTGCGTACCCTGACGGCGTTTTGCAAGCTGCCAGTTAACCATTTCGTGAAGAATATCCTTACGGATTGGCTGAGCAAAAATATCGTCAAGAAGATCAACTTCCCCGACTACTTTATTCTCTAAATTTATAAGTTGTGCTTTCATTTTACTAATACCTTATTGTTGCTGCTCTTGTTGAGCTTGCTGAACACTAGCCGCAGCCTCAACCAATTTTGCAGGTTTTGGAGCGTCTTTATAAGACGCTGGAGCCTTAACCGCATCTTTTATCTCCAGAATAGCACCATCAAAACCTTGCGTTGAACCCTCTACACCGATGATACCATTAACCTCATCAACTATAACAACCTTAAGATTCTGGGTAGTTATACGGCTCGCACCCATGTGACCCGCCATTTTCTTATTCTTGAAAGTACGACCTGGATCTTGACGCTGACCAGTTGAACCATGAGAACGGTGAGATATAGAAACACCGTGAGAAGCTTCCAAGCCAGCAAAATTATGACGCTTCATAACACCCTGAAAACCTTTACCAACGGTAACACCAGAAACATCAACCTTCTGACCCACAACAAAATGAGCAGGAGATATAACATCACCTTCTTTAAGTAAATTTTCTTTAGAAACCCTAAACTCTTTCAAATGCTGCTTAGGAGAAAGACCCTTCTTAGCATAAGTAACCTTTTGAGGCTTGCTAGTGCGAGACAACTTCCTCTCACCAAAGCCAAGCTGAACCGCATTATAGCCGTCCTTATCTTCAGTTCTTACGGTAATAACCTGATTGCCATCAACCTTGAATAAAGTAACTGGGATATGCTTCCCTGCGTCACCGAATATTCTGGTAATACCTAATTTTTTTGCAAGTAAACCTGTACGCATAAAACTACGCTGCCTCCTGCATTACTTCCACGAACACTTCAACGCCAGCTGGCAAGTCAAGCTTACCGAGAGCGTCTAATGTTTGTGGGTTGGTGTCTACAATGTCAATAAGGCGAGCATGAGTTCTAACCTCAAACTGCTCACGAGATTTCTTATCAACGTGTGGAGACCTGTTAACTGTGAATACCTCACGCTTGCGAGGAAGTGGGATCGGCCCACGAGAAACTGAACCAGTTCTACGAACTGTTTCAACTATGCTTTTAGCCGATTGATCAATAAGCCTGTGATCAAACGCCTTTAACTTAATTCTTATTTTTTGACCTAACATTTAAATAGCTTTTTCAATTTTATTAGAAAGGAGGCGCTACATACATAATCTTTTTTCACTTGTAAAGAGGTATTTTTAAAAATAATTATTATTTCATACAAAAAACAAATTGATAGATGTTAGGCAATGATAATAGGCAATATACTTTTGCTTGTTTATTTTAAAAATTGAACGCAGAGTGCAGTTTGAATATAATCAACTACAAATGCAATCACTTATTAACAAACTTTCATCAATAGCAGTTACAAAACCATTTGGGCGGGTAAAGGCGATTAATGGCTTGATGATTGAAGTTGTAGGGCTTGAAGGAAAGGTAAGTGTTGGCGACAAATGCACCATTATCTGCACAAAAAATAAACGCTATCTATGTGAAGTAACCGCAATTGATGATGATAAATGTATCGTGATGCCGTTCTACGACATTTCCTATGTGAATTCTGGCTGCATTGTTGAATTGGAAGAAAACTCCTCACATTTCTACCCACATGAAAAATGGCTGGGGCGGGTTCTCAATGCGCTTGGCAAGCCGATTGATGAAAAAGGCGTACTTGAGAATGGCACCACCCCCTACCCTTTACGCAACCCGCCAATACCAGCCCATAAAAGAGGTTTGGTTGCAGGCAAGCTTGACCTTGGGGTTAAAGCAATGAATGTTTTTACCACCCTTTGTACTGGGCAGCGTATGGGAATTTTTGCGGGGTCTGGCGTTGGTAAGTCAATGCTGGTTTCCATGCTAACAAAATTCAGTGAAGCTGATGTTAAGGTAATTGGCTTAGTGGGTGAACGTGGCAGGGAATTACAGGAATTTTTACATAAATATTTAGGCGAAGAAGGGATAAAGAAAGCGGTTATAATCGCCGCCACATCTGATGAATCAGCGCTAATGAGAAGGCAGGCGGCTCTCCTCACCCTTACGGTCTCTGAATATTTCCGTGATCAGGGGAAAAAAGTTTTATGCATCATTGACTCTGTTACACGCTTTGCACTGGCTCAGCGTGAGATAGGCTTGGCAAGTGGTGAACCACCAGCAACCAGAGGTTATACACCCTCGGTATTCGCTGAAATGCCAAAACTACTGGAACGTGCCGGACCAGGCGCCGCAACCGAAAAAGGAAGTATAACTGGTTTGTTCACTGTTTTGGTTGAAGGTGATGATATGAATGAGCCAATAGCAGATACAGTGCGTGGAATTTTAGATGGGCACATTGTAATGGATAGAAAAATAGCCGAACGCGGTAGATACCCAGCTATCAATGTTTTGCGTAGCGTTTCCAGAACAATGCCAGACTGCAATAATGATGAAGAGAATAGTATTGTTACTCGTGCAAAAAAACTTCTTTCAACTTATGATGACATGAGTGAGATGATACGCCTAGGAGCTTATCGAAAAGGAAGCGACCCAGAAATTGATGAGGCGATAAAATATAACGCCAAGCTTGAAGAGTTTTTAAACCAGAAACCAATGGAAGGGTTTAACCTTAAACAATGTTACGAAATGTTAAAAAACATTATAATTAATTAATTTTCTAGAATAGATTGTAGTAATTCATAATTGCTCCAATCTTCTTAAACAAATAAAATTACTCAACAAAATCTGGACTTCATTCAAAATCTGGTAAATAATACCCTAAGACAAGTGCCTCGACCCCTCTGAGGCCTTCAAAAAACAACTCTATGCTCCACCTTATAAATGGCGCTTTAATAATTAGAATTAGGCAATGATTAACTAAATGCTACTAGCCACCTTAAAACAACAAAAGGATGTGATATTCGCGCTATACCTACGCGAGCAGATGGCCCGTTTTGGGCGTTATAGCATCGGTTATTTATGGGCTTTAGTTGAGCCCATTGTTCACGTAACTGTGCTTTCGGTTATATTTTACGCTTTCTCAAAAAAAGATTCTGGAAGCTTTGATTTCCCGCTTTTTGTAATGTCTGGTATTATGCCATGGCTTTTATTTAAAAACGTTATCTCCAAAACTACACAATGTTTGAGTACTGGCTCTGCTATTTTTTACTTGCGAACAGTGCGCCCGATTGACCTTGTTCTTGCCAGAGCATTCCTTGAGCTGAATATTAATATTGGCTGCTCAATAGTTCTTATCATTGCGTTTTACTTCATTGGATATGACGTTCATTTTGATAATTTCCTGCTGTTCCTTGCTGCCAATTTCCTACTATTTATAATGGCTTTGGGCATTGGTTTATTTACTTCCGTTGCACAATGTTTCAAAGACGAAGTAAGTAGAATAGTTACCATGTGCTTCCGCCCGCTTTATTTAGTTTCGGGTATCTTCTTCTCAATTAACATCATACCTGAAGCCTACAGGGATTACCTACTGCTAAACCCAATCATAAATGCTATACAACTGGTACGTGAGGGTTATCAGGAAAGCTTCCACTCTCCTTATGTAAGCCTTTCATACCTTGCCATATTTTCATTTACTTGCTTATTTATAGGTTTATTTTATTACTCAGTTAACTGGAAAAAAATATTAGATGAATAAACTCAACAAAAACATATGGCTTACCTTCTCTAAGCTAAAAGCGCTTTTGAAGTTACAGGAGAAAAAGATACGGGTACTACAGAAAATTAGACCAATAACGTTGGGATTGGTTCTTATTACTGTTTTTTATTTACTACTCATACAGCCTGACAGATATATAAGCCTTGCAAAAATAGTTATAAACCAAGGGCACATACAAGAGGCTTCAGCCATGTCACTATCTGGCGGGCAAGGCGTTAACAGCATTGATTCCGCTATTGTTGCGGAACATATAAAGTCAATTGAAATGCTTCAATTCCTTGATAACGAAGTTGACTTGAGAAAAATATATTCACGCAGGGCTTCCGTCCGTTTTTCTGAATTTTCCTTTTCCACCATATTGAAGCTATTCCAGAATATTGATATTTTTTCTAGGCTTTCCTCTTCCGCTGGCATTGATGACCTGCACAGATATTTCCTTGGGCGAACAAAAGTTTCCCATGATGCTGCAAATGGTATAATTACTATTGAGGTTCAGTCCTTCCGTGCGGAGGATTCCAGAAAGATTTTGGCAAAAATAATCAACTCCAGTGAACAATTCATAAACAGGCTTTCAAAAGAAGTAGCAATTGAACAACTGGAATTTATCAGGGTTGAAGTTTCAAACGCAGAAGAAAAGATAATTGATATTCAAAAATCTATGCAGAAGATACAGCAGCGCTTCAACGTAGCTGACCCAACAACTGAAGTAAACAACACCATCCAGATGATAGGTGAACTTGAAAAACAGAAGAACACCAAAGAAGTTGAACTTGCAAGCAGGGTGGAATTTGAGGGAGAGACTGCAAAACCAATAAAAAAACTCAAGCATGAACTAAGGGTGCTAAACAAACAGATACAGGAATTAAAAGAGAAAATCATCGTTGATTCCAGCGTCACCAGCGACAATGACATGCTGTTCCAGCAAAAAAACCTGGAACGGAAGCTTGAATTTGCTTCCAGCAGTTATCGCTCCGCCCTTTCAGCGCAGGAAAAAATTCGCAGTGAATCTGTGCAGAATTTAAAAAAACTTGTGGTTATTACTGGCCCAACGGTTGAACAGGAAGCAAGCTACCCCAAGCGCATGTATAACATCACCCTGTTCCTGTGCCTGTTTGGCATGGCTTATTACGTGTTCCGTGCTACCTATGCTTCAATCATGAGCCATAAGAGTATTGGATAAGCAGTGGTTACTGATACTAATCACTAACTTCTATAGTCAGCATTGATACTTATATATTGGTGGGTGAGGTCAATAGTGTAAACAATCGCCCTGCCCTTCCCTACGCCAAGGTTCACCTTGATGTCTATTTCATTACTCTTCATATATTCTGAAGCCGCCCTTTCATTGTACCTAGGGTTAAGCCCGCCATTTTTAGCTGGCTGTAACTTACCTAAGAATATATTGAGCTTTTTTACATTCACTGGCTCGGCTGATTTGCCTATCGCTGCTATTATTCGCCCCCAATTTGCGTCCTGCCCTGCCATTGCCGTTTTTACCAGCGGTGAGTTAGCAATAGATTTAGCAACCACTAAGGCAGACTTGTCTGACTTAGCGCCCTGAACATCTACCGTGATGAATTTAGTTATACCTTCACCATCTTTTATCACCAGCTTTGCAAGCTCGGTGTTCAATTGTAAAAATGCCTTTCTGAAATTTTGAAAATGCTTGTCGTTTATTGTTTTTACCACCTTATGCTGCACCGCACTGGTAGCAAAGGCGAGTATCATATCACTGGTTGAAGTGTCAGAATCTACGGTTATTGCGTTATATGTTTTGTCTTTAACCTCATTTAAAAGCTGCTGAATTATTTTTGCAGGGATATTCGCATCAGTGAATATAAAACCCAACATGGTTGCCATATCTGGCGCTACCATTCCCGCACCTTTTATTATACCTGTAAGCTTTATCTTCTTGCCATCAATTGTAGTTTCAACATAAGCGCCTTTATTGAAAGTGTCTGTGGTATTTATCGCAACACAAGCCTGCTCAAAATCCGCCTTGTGAAGTTTTTTGTCCAAAGCTTCTATAAGTAATGCGTCTTTTACTGGCTGACCGATTATTCCCGTTGAAGAAATATACACTTCATTTTCACTGCATTTCAAAAGCTGAGAAGCTTTTTTTACAG
>ERZ761610.592-NODE-592-length-26952-cov-20.784995_pt1 | contig 26952 bp, 19 predicted proteins | sample MGYA00512164_ERZ761610 | MGnify/ENA primary metagenome ERZ761610 (study PRJEB28899, sample SAMN02850038) | bioreactor sludge metagenome | biome: EBPR Sludge; feature: EBPR Bioreactor; material: flocular biomat | place: Australia: Thorneside Wastwater Treatment...
GGCACACCTTTGCGGACTAATGGTTCGCCTCCAGTTAATCTAATTTTTTTCACGCCATGTTTTACAAAAATTTTTGCTAGCTGTGTAATTTCTTCAAAGGTTAAAATTTGCTCACGTTTTAGATATGGATAATCTGACCCAAATACTTCTTTGGGCATACAATAGACGCAACGAAAATTGCAACGATCTGTTACAGAAATTCGCAGGTCACGTAAGGGGCGGTTAAGAGAATCGTAAAGGTTCATTTTCTTTAATAGTACTTTCGGATTATAACAATTTTATTAAAATACCTATTTCAATTTGACTTGCATTATCAGGCGTGCTATGATGATAAATCATTTATTCTGTAGGAGTTATTCATGAGTTTTGAATTTATTTTACGAATTATCGGGATGTTTGTTTTGGCAATAGCAGGTGGATATTGGGGATTTGACATCTCTCGTTTTACACCGGATGATGCTGTTCGCACCACACTTACGTTTGGCTTGGTCGGTGCATTAGCAGGCTTGATTCTGACGCCATACTTTACGACTCGTCCAGCGCGTACATTACGGGGAATCCTCGGCAGATTAGCGGCTGAAAGTTTGTTTGCAGGTTTAACTGGTTTAGTGGTTGGTTTGTTAATTGCGGCTTTGCTTGCATTTCCACTTTCGATGTTGCCCGCACCATTTGGTGAGATTCTTCCTTTTATTGGTGTTCTTGTCTTTTCATATTTTGGTGTTTCACTTTTTGTGATGCGCCAAGGTGACATTATGGGTTTGCTTGGTAGTTTAAGTGGACGCGGTGAGGGTGGCAGTTCTTCCTCGTGGAGCAATTTAAATCGCAATATTCTTTTAGATACCAGCGTGATTATTGATGGGCGTGTGGCTGACATTGCGAAAACTGGATTTTTGCCCGGCACGCTTCTGATTCCGCGCTTTGTGTTGAATGAGTTGCAATATATTGCTGATTCACCGGATGGTCAGCGACGTCAACGCGGACGACGTGGCATGGAAGTGTTAGCTGAATTACAAAAATTACCAAACGTGTTGGTGCGTATTTCAGATATCAATGTAGATGGTGTACGTGAAGTTGACGATAAATTAATTGTGCTTGGAAAACAACTCAAGAGTCCAGTATTGACCAATGACTATAATTTGAATCGCATTGCCGAATTACAAGGTGTGACCGTTTTGAACATCAATGAATTAGCGAATGCAGTTAAATCAGTTGTGTTACCCGGCGAAGGCTTGCGGATTAACATCATGCAAGAAGGCAAGGAAGCAGGTCAAGGTGTGGGGTACATGGAAGACGGCACAATGGTCGTCGTTGAAAATGGTAAAGATTACATCGGCGAATATATGGAAGTGAATATTACGAAAGTTTTGCAAACCGCCGCTGGAAAAATGATTTTCGGGCGTGTGGATGAAGAACAAGCGAGAAGGAATAAGAAGTAATCAGTAACGAGTAATCAGTGTTCAGTGAACAGGGTGTAAAATACACCCTGTTTTGTTTTATAATTTCACAAACTTTCACATGTCATTCTAAGCCACGTTCTTGCTCTTTGTGGCGAAGAATCTCTACGATTATCTAAGAGACCCTTCGCTATCGCTCAGGGTGACAAACTAAAAAACTTCATGGTAAATAAAAATGCTAAAAATTTACAACACACTCACCCGCAAGACCGAAGAATTTCAAACGCTTGAACCCAATTTAGTGAAAATGTATGTCTGCGGTGTGACCGTTTACAACGACGCGCATGTAGGTCATGCTATGTCTGCGATTGTGTTTGACATTATTCGTCGTTATCTTATTTACAACACACTCACCCGCAAGACCGAAGAATTTCAAACGCTTGAACCCAATTTAGTGAAAATGTATGTCTGCGGTGTGACCGTTTACAACGACGCGCATGTAGGTCATGCTATGTCTGCGATTGTGTTTGACATTATTCGTCGTTATCTTATTTACAAAAATTATGAAGTCAAGTTCGTCATGAACTATACCGATGTGGATGACAAGATTATCAATCGTGCCAAACAACTTGGTGAAGAACCTCTAAAACTTTCACAAAGGTATATTGACGATTATGCTAACGATTTAAAAAATCTAAACGTATTGCCTGCTACAGCGAATCCTCAAGTCAGTAAAACCATGCCTTTGATTATCAAATTCATCGAAGGCTTGATTCAAAAGGAAGCCGCGTATGCCGCACCCAATGGTGATGTTTATTTCAGTGTCACCAGTGATGAAGATTATGGCAGACTTTCTGGCAGAAAGCTTGACGATATGCAAGCAGGCGCACGCATTGAAGTTGAAGAAGCCAAAAATCATCCAATGGATTTCGCTTTATGGAAAGCCGCAAAAGAAGGCGAAATTTTTTGGGAAAGTCCTTGGGGCAAAGGTCGCCCGGGTTGGCACATTGAATGTTCGGCAATGAATCTTGCTGAACTCGGTGAACAAATTGATATTCATGGCGGTGGCAATGATTTAATTTTCCCACATCATGAAAATGAAATTGCTCAAACCGAAAGTTATACTGGCAAAGAATTTTCGCGTTATTGGATTCACAACGGCATGTTACAACTCGGCGGCGAAAAAATGTCGAAGTCGCTGGGTAACATCGTTAGCATCAAAGAATTTTTATCCACCCGCTCTGCCGATGTAATGCGCATGTTGGTTCTGAATGGAACTTATCGCGCCCCATTGATGTTCAATGATGAGACTCTCGATGCCGCTGAACGAAATGTAGAACGTCTCAAATCTGCATTGAAGCCTGCTTCTGCTTCGGCAACTGGATATAACTCTGACTCATTGTCTGCATCCATTGAATCCGCAAAAAAGAATTTCACCGAAGCCATGGATAATGACTTCAACACCGCTGGTGCAGTCGCGGCATTATTTGAATTGGTCAAAGCGATTAACACTGCACGAGATAATTCTGCAACCAATGACCAACTCAAACCTGCACAAGATACTTTCAAAGAATTGGCTAATGTGCTTGGTTTGACTCTCGCCAAAAAGACTGGCTCAAGCGAAAAAGATGCCGAAGTCAATGCTTTGATTGCAGAACGCAATGAAGCTAGAAAACAAAAAAATTGGAAACGTTCCGATGAAATCCGCGACCAACTGAAAGAAATGGGCGTGACGATTGAAGATAGCAAAGACGGCACGACTTGGAAGTGGAGTTAAGATTTTCGTAGGGGCGAGGCATGCCTCGCCCCTACATTTTTATCAAGTAAAATCGGGGATATATGAAAGAATATATTTACTCCCGCAATGCTGTGTACGAAGCCATCGTCGCTAAGCGCAGACAAATTTTCTCGATTGAAATTGCCGAAGGTGTACAAGAGAAAGGCAAACTGGCTGAGATTTTGAATTTGGCAAAAGAACAGAAAATAAAAGTCAATCGTGTGCCGCGAACGAAGCTGGATAAGATTCATCAGAACAATCAAGGGATTGTTGCGGAAGTTGGAAAATATCCGTATTCAGATGTAATTGAAATTTTAGAAAATGTAAAAGAAGAATTGCCTTTTGTTTTGATTCTTGATTCTTTGCAAGACCCACAAAATTTTGGCACATTGATTCGGACTGCCGAAGCCGTTGGTGTACATGGAATTATTATTCCGTTAGCAAGAAGTGTAGAAGTGACACCTGCTGTAGTCAATGCTTCGTCTGGAGCGAGTGAACACATGTTGATTGCACAATCTAATTTGTCTCAAGCCATTGATGCGTTGAAAGATAACGAAGTGTGGGTTGTGGGATTAGATCAAAGCGGAATGGAAATGGAATCAGGTTCACGTCATGTAAGAGGCGCTGTGGGTTTAGTCGTAGGGTCAGAGGGTGAAGGTCTGCATGAACTCACACGCAAAAAATGTGACATCGTCTTGAAACTTCCGATGCAAGGCAAAATCGAATCACTCAATGCGGCAGTGGCGGGTTCTGTTGCATTATATTTAGCATACATGGCGAGAAAGTAACGGAGAAATATGCCTCAAGCAACTTATCATTTTCCAAAAGGTTTTTTGTGGGGAACAGCAACGGCTTCACATCAAGTGGAAGGCAACAACACGAATAACAATTGGCACGCGTGGGAAGAAGCGGGAAAGACTGTTCATAAATCTGGATTGGCGGCGGATTGGTGGGGTGGACGTTGGCGCGAAGATTTTGATCGTGCGGTTGAAACAGGACAAAACGCGCATCGCTTCTCAGTGGAGTGGAGTCGCATACAACCTACGCCTGATTCTTGGGATGAAGACGCTTTAGAAAAATATCGTGCCATGTTGCGCGGCTTGAAAGAACGCAATATGACTGCATTAGTGACGTTGCATCATTTTACTGACCCATTGTGGATTACTGATGGTTGGGAAAATGAAAATATAGTTGCTTTGTTTGAAAAGTATGTTCGCAAAGTTGTAGATGCGTTGAAAGAATATGTCAACTTGTGGGTGACGATTAACGAACCGAATGTTTATGCTTTAAGTGGTTATGTTATTGGCGCATTCCCACCCGGTAAAAAAGATTTGAAATTATCAATGCGTGTGATGGCGAATATGATTCGTGCTCATGCAGTTGCATACAGAGCAATTCATGAGTTACAACCCGAAGCACGTGTTGGTTATGCTTTGCATTATCGCCCGATGGTTCCGCGAGTGAAATGGTCGCCATTAGATAGATTGATGCGCAATATCCGTTATAACGGAATCAATATGGCGTTTCCATCTGCGATTTCAACGGGTGTGATGAAATCTCCCGTTGGGAATCAAAATATTCCAGAAGCCAAAGGCACACAAGATTATCTCGGATTAAATTATTATTCTGTAGATACAGTTTGGTTTGACATCACAAAGCCTGGTGAATTATTTTCAAACAGTGGTTATCCAAAAGATGCGGATATGAGCGATACAAATTTCTTGGCGAATATTCCTGAAGGAATTTTTCAGTCTATCAAATGGATTGAAAGAACGTATCCAAATTTGCCAATTATCATCACTGAAAACGGCGTAGAAGATTCAGATGATCATCTTCGTCCGCGATATTTGGTACAACATCTTCATCAAGTGTGGCGGGCTGTTAATTTCAACTGGCAAGTGAAGGGATATTTTCACTGGTCATTAGTTGATAACTTTGAATGGGAACGTGGTTGGACTCAACGCTTCGGTCTGTGGGGACTTGATATTGATACGCAAAAAAGAATCCGCCGCCCGTCTGTAGATTTGTACGCCGAGATTTGCAAAGAGAATGGTATCTCATCCGAGATGGTGCAGAAGTATTGTCCAGAAGTGTTCGAGAAGATTTTTCCCGGCTAGTTTCAGGTTGAAAGTTTGAAGATTGGAAAGTTAAATGTGGAGGTCAAATGGATTTCAAAATACAACTTACAGGTTTGAATGAATTACTTTCTATCATTTATGGTAATGAAACAAAATTAAGTTCATTGCTTCGAGAACTGGGATTTGAAGAATCACAAATTGAAGTGATTCGAGATAAGCATCTTGAAAGTGTTGTTGCTCAATTTTTAGAAGTGATTCACAAACGCCTCACCAACGATGCAGGCAAAGATGATTATTATCATATCCTCGCGCGTCGTTATGGATTGGATGGCGAACCTGCCGAGCAACTTTCATCCATTGCGCCAAAATATAATTACACGCCTGAATATCTGAAACAAATTTTTGATGAAATTATCACGCGCGTCAAAACAAAAACATGGCAAACAGAATTGAAGAAAAGCCTCAAATATATTGTGGTTGAAAAATTAGGTCAATTAAATCAAAAGCCCAAAGTAGAAAATATTGTTGATAAATTGAAGCGACTCGAAAATCTAAAAGGCGCGGCGGATGTTGCGCGTTTAGATTATGAATCCAAACGCGCAGAAATCCTCAAGCAGATTCAAAGTCAGTTAGATGCACTCGATTCAGAATACAAACCTCTGCTTGATTCTGCTGAGGAAAATATCTCTACACTTGAAAATGAGATTAAGACCGATGTGCTTTTGCATGGTGAAAGTGTGACAGGCGGAATGTATCGCGCTACGTTTACCAAAGGACGAGTTTCTTGGGATAATGAAGGCATAGAAAAATATGCTAATTCTCACCCCGAAGTGATGCAATTCCGCAAGCAGGGTCAACCGATTGTGACGTTACGAATTGTCAATAAAGATTAATAAAAAAATCCCGATGAATTCATCGGGATTTTTTATTTTAGTATTCTACAGCACGTTTCAAAGATTTGGCTTTCTTGACCCAATCTTTTACTTGACTCAAACTGGGCAATTGACGAACAACTCGCTTCTTACCTGAGTTTGCTTTTTCAAACGCGGCAACTAATGCTTCGGGTTTGCGTTTGCCAAGTTCCACAACGGTATCCACACCTGCGGCTTCGAGCAAATCAGAATATTGTGAGCCGATTCCTTTCACGCGAAACAAATCCGCGCGATTGACCCATTCAAGAATCGTCTTTGCACTAAAGCCTGTGGCTTTGGCAAGTTCTGCGCGACCTTTACGAGTCCCGCCTGCTTGTAACAATCCATTGACTCCACGTACACCGGCTTTATTTAACTTAGCGGCATAGGCTGAACCAATTCCTTCAATTTCTTTTAAAGTAGCCATTTTTATTCTCCTTCATAATCAAATATAACATCATATTAAAAAATAAACCGTATTATTACAAAATTTTAATAATTAAATTGTGTACAATCATTGGATGAATTTACCAAAAGAATTTATACAAACCATTGAATCAGTTTTTGATGAAGATGGAAAACAGTTTATCAAAGACTTACCGAAGTTAGTTGAAGATGCTTCGTCACGCTGGGATTTGAAAGATATTAAGCTTGTATCTAATTTATCTTTTAATTTTGTGGCGTATGCCTGTAGGGGCGAGGCATGCCTCACCCCTACACAAAATGTCATTCTCAAAATCGGTGTGCTTCGTGAAGAATTAATCAGCGAAATCAATGCTTTGAAATTATATGGCGGGGATGGTGCTTGTAAACTTCTTGAATCAGATGAAGAAAGAGGATTTTTGTTATTAGAAAGGCTCACGCCGGGGAAGATGCTTTCTGAACTGAAAGACGATGATAAAAGAACTCAAATTGCAATGGATGTTATGGCGAATATTCATAGTAGGGGCACGATATATCGTGCCCCTACGAAAAAATCTATAAAATTATCCGATTGGTTTGATGGGATTAAAAAGATTCGTCCACATTACGGCGGGACGGGACCATTTCCGAAAGAGATTTTGGAGCGAGTTGAATCTGTCTTGCCAGAATTATTCAATGCTGAAAATGTTTTATTGCATGGTGATTTTCATCATTTCAATATTTTGTCGTCAGAACGGGGATGGTTAATCATTGACCCGAAAGGTGTGATTGGACCGGCAGGTTATGAGATTGGTCCGCTGATGTTGAATCCTTGGGGAATGTTTCAGGACGAGAAACAGTTTGAAATCCAGACTAAGAGGCGTGTAGATATCATCAAAGAAAGAACAGGTTGGGAAAGAGAATCGATTATCAACTGGGCATTGAGTCATGCGGTCTTATCCGCTTGGTGGAATTTTGAATCAAGTATCGAGGATGAACATTCGTTGATGTGTGCAAAAATATTTTCTGAGCTTAAATAAAAAAATGACCTCCGCAAGGAGGTCATTTTTGTGATTACATGCCAATCAATGCGAAGATTGCGTACGCAAGGGCTAACCAAGGGACGATTGTGGCGAGTACCGGAACGAACATGCCTAAACCAGTACATAAGAAGAACAACCACATACACCAACCAGAAATTGTTTTGGGTAACGAGATATTCATTTTCACACTCTCCTTGAGTTGAATTGTGACTAGCCGAATTGCTAGCCTACCTTAAATAACCCTCATTTGAAAGTGGGGTTACGAAAATTAAAAACTGAAAATGGTACAATTGTTCTATGACTACTTTGACTGCCCCAGCAGAATTTACTTTACACAGAAAAAACAAATACGATACTTCAACAGCCATTCGTTGGATTCTTTCGCATGCAAAACCATATTCTTGGATTATGGTGATGATTTTCGTTGGCGCGATTGGAAACGCGGTTCTGGCTGTGGTTGTGCCTGTTTTAACAGGCGACGCATTTGACTCCATTCGAGATACGCTTGATACCAGTGTGTTATTGCCTTTGGCTTTAACCATTGGTATTTCACAAATCATTCGCGGTGTTTTGCAACTCGGTAGAAATTTTGGCGCGGAATTAATGGCACAAAAAATGGAACGTGATATTCGCGATGAGTTGTATCTTTCATTGCTCGGAAAGAGCATGACGTTTCATAACCTCCAACCCGTCGGTGATACGATGGCACGTGCCACCAACGATGTGCGTGAAGTCAATTACATGTTTAGCCCCGGTGTGAATCTTGTGGTCGGCTCATTCATGTTTATTCTCATGCCGTTATTTTTTGGTCCAACCTATCATTGGTCACTGGTACTCACGCCTCTTGTTTTCGTCATCTTCTATTTCATAGCATTGGCACGCTATCTCAAATCATTATCGCCTGTGACGGATACCGTCCGCGCCACGTTTGGGACGATGAATACACATCTTTCCGAATCATTAGATGGTGTGGAAATTATGAAGGGCGCGGCACAAGAAGATGCCGAAGTTGACCGCTTCATCATCAATGCCAAAAAAGTGCGCGATGCGTTTGTGCAACAAGGTGAACTCGAAGCCAGATATATCGCCATGTTGTTACTAGGTTTGGCTTACGCTGGAGGTCTAGTCCATGCTTTGCTTTTATATCGCCAAGAATTATTAAGTGTTGGTGATGTAATTGCGTATTTCGGCATGTTGCAACTTTTGCAATTCCCGACCTTCACTTCTACATTTGCATATTCACAAATTTCTTTAGGAGTTTCATCTGCTCGCCGAATTTTAGACTTAATCAAACGTGAGACTCATCTTGACCAAAACGCCTCAGGCGTGACCTCAAACATTCGCGGCGACATCGAATTTCGCAATGTCTCATTCAATTACCCAAATGGTGAGCCGATTTTGAAAAATATTTCTTTCAAAGTCAAAGCAGGTCAAACGGTTGCATTAGTCGGTCAGACTGGCGCCGGGAAAACTTCATTAGTGAAGTTAATCAACCGCACGTATGATGTTTCTGGCGGACAAGTATTCGTTGACGGCACAGATGTACGAGATTGGAATTTAGCTTCATTACGCGAGCAAATCTCTATTATTGAACAAGATATTTTCTTGTTCTCACGCTCACTCAGTGACAATATCGCTTTCGGAAAACCAAATGCCACCAAAGATGAAGTCATGTCTGCATCCATTGCGGCACAAGCACATGATTTCATTTTAGACTTTGACCAAACCTATGGAACTGTCGTCGGTGAACGTGGCGTCACACTCTCTGGCGGACAAAGACAAAGAATTGCATTGGCGCGTGCCTTCTTAACGGAACCCAAAATTTTGGTGCTAGATGATTCCACCTCCGCAATTGATTCAGCCACCGAAGATAAGATTCAACGCGCCATTTCTAACGCCGCCCGCGGGCGAACGACATTTATCATCACACATCGTTTGTCACAAATCCGTTGGGCAGATTTAATCATCGTGCTTCGTAAAGGTGAAATTTCAGCAGTCGGCACACATGATGAACTGATGCAAACCTCCGAAGCGTATTCAAGAATTTTTAGAGAATAAACAAAGCAATCAGCAATTAGCTATCAGCAGTCAGCAAGAACTAACTGCCAACGCTAAATGCTGACAGCTGAAAGCTGAGAGTTAACTTATGGGTTTCTTTGCAGGATTAAACGACGAAAAATACGATAGACAATATACAGACCGTGTGCTTGCCAAACGCATGGTCGAATATTTCGGTTCACAAACAAGAAGATTAGTATTCGCATCTATCTTAATTATCTTGTTGGCATTCATCGGCGCGGCATTACCTGTCGTCGTTAGCCGAATTGTAGATTTGATTCAAACACAACCAACTGATGAATCAATTGCGTATGTCGGCTTGGCATTGATAGCCGTATCATTTGGCTTGTGGGGGCTCAACTGGATGAGACGTGCACTCATCGTCCGTGCTGTAGGTGATGTCGTGTTAGATATGCGTACTCGTGCATTCCGCGCCGCTGCCGAACATGATTTATCTTTTTACGACCAATTCTCATCAGGTCGCATCGTATCGCGCATCACATCCGATACAAATGATTATGGTCAACTCGTCGTCATCATCACCGATGTAGTTGCACAATTTATTCAAGCCTTCATCATTGCCTATGTATTATTCCAAACCGAATGGCGCATGGCATTAATGCTGGTTGGCTTCTTACCAATTATTTTTGCAATTGCCTCATGGTTTCGTAACATGGCAAGGAAAGTCACCAAACGTGGCATGAAAGCCATGGCAGATGTCAACGCCGCCATAAAAGAAACTATCAGCGGAATTTCAATCGCAAAAAACTTCCGCCAAGAAGATAGCATCTTCAAATCGTTCGACGAATCAAATCAACAATCGTATCAAGTCAATGTTCAACGTGGGTTTATATTGTCGCTAGTATTCCCAGTTCTAAACGCAATTGGAGGCGTGTTCGTCGGCGTGTTAGTCTATGTCGGCGGATTCAGCGCGGCGCAAGGCGTCGTCAGCATCGGCGCATGGTATCTCTTCATCATGAGCCTCGACCAATTCTTTTTCCCTGTTTTAAATCTCACATCCTTTTGGGCTCAAATTCAAGGTGGGCTTTCCGCCGCTGAACGTGTCTTTGCATTGATTGATGCCGACCCAAACGTCATTCAAAAAGATAAACAAGACGTGCCACGACTTAAGGGCGAGATTAATTTTGAGCATATCAATTTTCGTTATTCGGATAAAGAACCGATTCTTTCGGACTTCAACCTGCTCATTCAACCCGGAGAGACTCTTGCCCTCGTCGGACACACTGGCGCGGGAAAATCTTCCATCGCCAAATTGATTGCACGTTTTTACGAATATCAAGAAGGTCGTTTGCTCATAGATGGACGTGACATCCGCACTTTTGATTTGACTCAATATCGTCGTCAATTGGGCATTGTCTCACAAGTTCCATTTTTATTCTCTGGCACCATAGCAGAAAATATTCGTTATGCCGCGCCCGGCGTACCAGAAGAAGAAATGCTCAAACTCGCTAGAAAAATTGGTGACGGTGAATGGCTTGAAACTTTACCGGATGGTTTACATACTGAAGTTGGTGAACGCGGAAATAGATTATCAATGGGGCAACGCCAACTCGTTGCACTCATGCGTGTACTTGTTCAAAACCCCGCCATCTTCATCTTAGATGAAGCCACCGCCAGCATTGACCCATTCACTGAATGGCAAATCCAACAAGCTTTGAATTTAATTCTAAAAAATTCAACCAGCATTTTAATTGCGCATCGTTTATCCACCGTCAAAGCCGCAGATAGAATTGTGGTCATGCGCAAAGGTACAATCATCGAAGAAGGTAATCATCAAGGTTTACTCGACCAAAATGGTCATTACGCTGAGCTGTATAATACTTATTTCCGTCATCAATCTCTCGCGTATGTTGAACAAATGAAAGAAATGGTTGGTAAATAAAACAAAAACCCGATGAAAATCATCGGGTTTTTGCTTTACAACACAGACCTATCAGGCGGTTCAAGCAATGTAGCCAATTGCTTTGCACCTTCATCATCCGTAATTGCAAGCACCTCATCATATTCTTCTAGTGCCAGCGTGCCGCGTGGCAAAACAATTTCACCATGCCGAATAATCGCCGCAATCACACATTGTTCTGGTAAACCTAAATCTTTAATTTGCTTCCCAATCGCTTGAGCGCCCTTTGGCACTTTTTCTTCCACCAATGAATATTTTCCACGACGCAACTTAAGCAATGTCATCATATCACCGAGTGACATTTCCTCTTGAATCAAATGCGCCATCACATCAGCTTGATTAATGGTTTCATCTACATGGAAATTTTTATCAAATAACCAAGCATTACGCGGGTTATTAATTCTTGCTACAGTCCTTTTTACATTAAACATCGTACGAGCTAAATAACATAAAGTTAAATTCGCGGCATCATCATTCGTACAAGCCACCAACACTTGGGCTTTATCCAAACCAGCTTGCTTCAAAACAGTTGGGTCTGTAGCTTGCCCTTCATAAATTACTTCTGTCGGCAATTCATGATGCAAACGCGCCAGCAAATCGCGGCGATGTTCCAATAAACGTACTTCATATTTTTGAGCGAGCAATTGCACAGCCAATTCTGAACCTGTGCGCCCGCCACCAGCAATAAATACAAACATCATGATTTCATCTCCTGCAACTTATTGCGCAATGCTTTTGCCCCATCAAATGTTGCACTTACAGTCAGCACATCTCCTTGATGTAAAACCGCTTCGCTCGAAGGTAATTCTGCTCTGCCCGCGCGAGTGAGTGCTACACTGACGATTTCTCCGCACCCTTGCAACAATTGACTCACTTGCATCCCATCCCATTTTTGTGGAATATACATCTCATACATTTCTACTTCGCCATTGCCTGCTGAAAACACAGCCCGAAATGATGCGTCACTTAATAATTCTTGCATACGTTCTGCCCCCCATGCCGTAGAACTGACAATTTGCAAACCAAAGGCTTCAAGCATATCGCGCATAGCGGGGTCATAATTTCGGACGATGATTTGTTTTACATTCGGATAATGCACCCGAACAGAATGCCCAATGACTGCGTTTAATACATCAGAGTTTGTCACCACAGCAACACCATCCGCATGGATTGCATCTGCGCGAGACAATGTGTCGGCTGAGAGAGCTTCTCCCACGACCGTACGCCCTCGAAAGTCAGGATGGAGGCGGTTGAACGATTTTTGTTCATTATCCACCACCACCACTTGATGTCCACTTTGAAAGAGGCGGTATGAAAGTTCAGCACCGAATCTTCCACATCCTAAAACAATAAAATTCATTTTTACTCCTTAATGACTTCCGTCATTTTCATGCACATGATATGGCACATTCGTAATCACAATGCCATGTTGAAGTTTTAATTGGTCACGCAAAATGCTGGCAGTATTGGTGTGTAACGTGCCTGTCAATTTATTATCAGAAACAAATTCTGGCACAACAATCGTAATCGTTTCACCGGGCTGGCGTTGTTCAGCAATATCAGAAATATATTTCAACAAAGGTTCAACAAACAAACGATACGGCGAATCCAACATCACCAAACGTGTGCCTTCGCCCCATGTTTCCCATTTCTTTCTAACTTTTTCTGCATCTTCAGGTTCAATGGTGATGTGAACCGCTGTCACATCATCAGACAACATGCGCGCATAACGCAATGCGGAAAGTGTTCCTTGATGCACACCACTAACCGGCATAATAACACGATGGCGAATGGTTTGCGGTGGAATAACGCCAAAATTTTCAAGTGAAAGTTTGGCGGCGAGTTTTTTATAATGACTATGAATTAACCAAAGTACAGCCACTATTAAAGGAATCAAAAGCATGACGATATACGCGCCATCTTTGAATTTTGTAATAGCAAACACTACCATCACAACGGCAGTACATAATGCCCCAAAGCCATTCAACAACATTTTGAGCTTCCAAGTTGGGTCATAACTCAATGTGGAATAACTACTGGCTGTTTCTGTTTTCGCAGAAAGTTTTCCGCTTCGCCACCAACGAATCGCCATGCCAGATTGTGCAATCGTAAAAGATAAGAACACACCGATAGCATATAACGGAATTAATCTTGTGACGCTGGCTTGAAACAAAATAATCAAAACAGCCGATAAAAACGCCAAGGCAATGACACCGCGTGAATACACCAAACGGCTTCCGCGATACGTCAATTGACGAGGCATGAAGCCATCTTTCGCCATCAACGCACTCAAACGTGGAAAACCCGCAAAAGCAGTATTTGCCGCCAGCATTAAGATTACGGTTGTACCAAGAATTGCCGCGCCATAAAAAATGTTTTGACCACCAAATGCAGTTCTGGCAATTTGTGAAATCACCGTTTCAAACTCAGAAGGAATGGCTTGAATGTGAGTTGCTAAGAATGAAATCCCTAAGAAAACGGTTAACAAAATCGAAGCCATCCAAGTTAATGTAATCGCCGCATTTTTACTGCGTGGTTCCTTAAAGGCTGTAATTCCCGTAGAGATTGCTTCAATCCCGGTCAATGCCGCAGTACCACTGGAAAAGGCATGCAAAATCAAAAACGGTGTGATGATAGCAACCGTATCATGCAGATGAATCATTTCAGGCGGGTTGGTGACTGTACCTAACGAGCCAGTGAAGTATTTGAAAATTCCCACTCCAAGCGTAATGAACATCATAAAAATGAAGAAAAAGTTTGGAATAATAATCGTCGCGCCAGTTTCTCTTAAACCACGCAAATTCAAAATGGTGATTAAGAAAATAGCCGCCACAGCAACCGCAACGCGATATTCATATACAACCGGAAATGCCGAAGCGATTTGAGCCACACCAGAAGATATAGATACGGAAACAACCAAGACATAATCCATCAGAAGCGATGATGCCGCAATTAAAGCAGGGAATTCTCCTAAATTATCTTTCGCTACAATGTATCCACCACCACCTTGTGGATACGCAAAAATTACTTGACGATATGATGCCGCCACAATAACTAGCAACACACCAATCGCAATGGAAATTGGAAACACATATTGAAAACCCTGCATCCCAGCAATTGCAAGAATGACAAGAATTTCTTGGGTGGCATACGCATTTGATGAAAGCGCGTCAGATGCAAAAACTGCTAAGCCAACTTTTTTTCCAATGGTTTCATGCGCCGCATCTGCTGTGGATAAGGGTCGTCCAATCAGCCATGAGCGAAATGTGCGCCGAGGTTTATAGTCTGTGCTTCTTTCGATAATAGGGGTTTGTTTTTTTTCTTGATTAATCATTCGTACCAACTTAACTAACAGACAAAAATTATGTCCTTCCCGCGGAAGGACAAGTTTGGATTATAGTACTATTTTCTTTTTTTGGTTTACAGTCAATTAAGAAGTGTAGACAAGCAAAATGTCTCGAAACAAATATACGAGATAATTTTATTTTGGTTGCGCCAAAGGAATTTGTAAATAAAAAGCACTGCCTTTCCCAATTTCACTTTCTACCCAAACTTTTCCGCTGTGGCTTTCTGCAATCGAATGCACAATTGCCAAACCTAAACCAGAGCCGGGCTGAGCGCGTGCTTCGCGTTGTTTACCACGATAAAATTTTTCAAATAAACGTGGCAAATCTTCAGGCGGAATACCGATACCAGAATCTTTGACCACAAACGTTAAGTGATTCGGGTCAGATACAGTGCGGATAATCACGCTTCCATTCTCAGGGGTATATTTGATTCCGTTTTCAACCAAATTGTACACAGCCTGATGCAGAAGGGCTTGGTCGGCTTCAATGGCGTGAGGCATATCTTTCGCTAACTCTAATTGTAGAGAAATATTTTTTTGCATGGCTTGTAAATGCAAGGCACTCGTCACACGCTCAATCACATCCAACACAGTCACATTTTCTACTTGCAAACCAACCCCAATTTCAATACGACCCAAATCTAATAAGTTATTCACCAAGCGAGACATATTTTCTACGCCTGTGATAATTTTTTTAACATAACCATGTTGTTGCTCATTCAGCTCACCTGCTGAATCTAACATCGTAGCATAACCACGCATCAAGGTTAATGGTGAACGCAAATCATGGCTAACCGTCGCCACAAATTCAGATTTCATCGTATCCAATTCTTTGAAGTATGTCACATCACGCATAATGCATACCCGCCCAATTTGTTTGCCTTCCACCATCACCGGTGACGCAGTAGCTAAATAGGTTCGTTTATCGGCTAAAACAATTTCGGCTGATTGTTTTTCAGAAGTTGTACTTTGCAATAAATTAACCAACGGTTTGAGTTTGATAACTTTTTCTGTCTCAACACGAGAGCGCGCATCATCATCTACATTTGGACCAAGCGCGGCGGCGGCGGCAAAGTTTGCCAGTAACAAACGATTGCGATGGTCTGTCACCAACACCGGATCAGGTGTCGAATTAAGAATCGCTTCGAGTTGGCGTCGACTAGCCTCTACGTTAAGAAAGAGATGCGCATTCGCAATTGCCAAAGCCGCTTGCCCAGCCAGAGTCGTCACAAAGCGCACATCTGAATCAGAAAATTTTCGTGGCTGTTCATAACCCGCCCAGACCACACCATAATAACGATTCTCATGGCGCAATGCCACTGCTAACAATGCCAGCGGTTGCGGCTTGGTTGGGTCTAAATCAATTTCACGCGAGCGCGTGAGATTCGGTAAAACAATTTTTTGCTGGCTTTGTGCCAATTGCAAAATTTGTTCATCAAAATGCGCATACAATTCACCCGCATCACCCAATGCAAAACGAGATGGCAATTCAACATATGTATCGGGCAAAACTTCAGGTGATAACGCCACACGCACAGAATTTGCACCCGTCGAAAGAATCGCTTCTAAAACAGGTTTAACTGCATCTTGCATTTCCAAACTAGATGCCACACCTTGACTCACTTGCAATAGGCGATTAATTTCTTCCAAACGTGATTGCAAACTTGAACGCATCTGTTCAAACGCCCGCCTGAGTTGTGCCACCTCATCTTCGCCTTTCACCTGAAGCGGATGGTCTAATTGACCTTGTGCAATGCGATTGGCTTCTGTCGCCAAACTTTGCAAAGAACCAGTGACCACTCTCAACCCCACACGTAATGAAATCATCGCAATCACTGCCAATACAATAATCATCACGGCTAATGGCATGGCGATATTCAAAGCAATTTGTTGCGCACGTTGAGCAGGGACTTTTAATACAATCGCCCACGGACGACCAAACACGGGTTGGTAATACACCATTTCACGCGTGCCATCCGGAGCAGTATCATCATAGAAAAATGCTTCACTACCTTGTTGACCGTTATATGTTGATAAAGATTGCGTTGTATCAGAATGATATAACATCTGATTTTTTTCATTCAACAACATACCCGCCCCACCTAAATCATTCATGTTATTGAGGCTATCAATTAATGGCAAAGTTAATGGGTTTGATTCAAGTGAAGTGCGCCCGATTAAGATTCGTTCCACTTGACCAGTAGAATCTACAATCGCTACCATAAACGAAACACGAGCGCTTTCTTCTGTGTTTGTCGGTGGAATGGAATAAATTTGAGTCAACACGCCGTTGGTGGCTAAGAAAATTCCAGAATCTTCATCAGGATACAAACGAAATGTAGTTGAATCAACAGGCGGGTAAATTGCTAATATGTCTTTGTTGTTTGCATCTAATACAATAAATTGGTCAAAATACGGTACGGCTTGAATGCGCGAACCAATAATTGACCTTAATTCATCATCTGTGGCTTCCAGCAAACGCGGGTCAGATGCGAGTTGCACTGCCAAGTTTTGACCTGTCTCTAAAAAGAATGGAACACTTTGAGATGCAGATTCACCAGCGCTGGATAATCTATCTTCCAATAATTCACGCGCGGCACGTCCTGCTACAACCCAATCACCAATTAACAAAGTGAGCAATAACATCAAAATAAATGCACCAACAGCAAATAAAAATCTAGACTCTAAACTCTTTTCACCTGGCGAAGGTTGTAAGGCTTGTTTGCTTCCCCAACGGGCAGGGAATGCAATTGAAATTAATTGCGCAAACAAACCACCCATCAACATTTCTCCACCAAATGCCAAAGTGATAACCCCCAAATTGCTAAGTGCAAAATCTAAACGTGCTGTAATCGGTGTCGCATCTACACCCCACTGAGTGAATAAGGCACTCAAGACATAAAACAAAGCGTGAATCGGAATCAATAACAACGCCCCAAATAAGGGCTGACGTAACAATGTATAAGCACGAGTTCTATATCTTTGGCGCGTGGTAAAAGAAAAACAAACTGCTAAAAATGCAAGTTCTACAATTGAAAATAAAGAATAACTATCCCATGCGCCACGTATTAAACCGGCAAATGCCCCCAACAAAGCGGCGGGAAGTGGTCCCAACATGCCACCGCCAAGCAACCATGGGATAGCAGAAAAAATCATCAAGGCTGAGCCCGGTGCATCCGCGGGCAAATCAGGTAGAGGTCGGGCTGAAGCGGAAGTAAATCTTAAACCGATGAATAAAGTTGTAACTGGAATCAAAACGAAGAGTATGATAAATAATCCCCAACTCATTTGCGTATTCGCACGTTGGCGAATCAAAACGAAAATCAAAGCCGCTAACAACAAAACCAACACGACCCAGCCTACTGGTGTGGGCGGTGCGGGAAATGGGATGCCTGCGAGGAGGGTGACGATGAATTCCATTTTGATAAATTATAGCCCTAAATATTGGCAGGCGATTTACAAAAATATTAGTTTAGAGAAAAAGCAAGAGGAAGAAGAAAGAAACTTCCTACTATCAGGAATATTCCCCGCGATATTTTTCTGGCAGGAGGTTTGCCAACGCCGCCATGATTTGACTCGTTCCTTCACGAACCGCTTCTTGCCTCGTGGAAAATTGATTCGCCAAGTGAAGCATTTTTCCAACCTTGATATTTACTTTGGCGCGTTTGAAGCGTTTTAGGTTTCCATACACATTTTCATTTTCTGTACCTGTAACAGTAATAGGCAAAACTGGCGCACCAGATTTGTATGCTAAAAATGCCGCGCCGCCACTGCCTTCTTCTAATGCGCCTGTTAGTGAATATCTACCTTCTGGTGCAATGATGATGATGCGATTTTCTGCTAAACCATCTAAAGCGGATTTGATTGCGCGAATATCGGCTGTGCCACGATGAAGCCAAATCATGCCATACCAATCCATTAATTTTCCTAAAATCGGCAAATCATATAATTCGATTTTTCCTAACGCATCCGGTGGATTTGGTAATTGCGAAACCACAGCCACTGCGTCAGCATCGCCAATATGATTGATGACAATTAATAATGGACCTGTTTTGGGAAAATTTTCCATGCCCTCTACGTTGATGTTCAAACAAAGATTTGCTGTCAGTTTTACAATGCAGTTATGACCAAACCAACGAAAAAGTTTGCGTGCGAATGTCAGTTTGGGTAAACGTACAAGTTCAGGCTTCCAGATTTCGGTTATTGGTTTGGGCTCAGTCATAATTTGTCACCCTGAGTGAAACGAAGGGTCTCTATCATAATGTCTGAGATTCTTCGCCACAAAAGCAAAAAACGTGGCTCAGAATGACATTACGAATTTATTTACACAATTCCAGCACTTTTGCAAACACTTCATCGGCATTGGGTTCATCCGTGTTGATTATCACTGCATCATCCGCTGGGCGAAGCGGAGCAACAGCGCGTGTGGAATCAATATGGTCACGCTCAATCATCTTTTTCAAAATTTCGTCATAATCTGCTTTTTCACCACGTGCAATGATTTCATCATAACGGCGTTTGGCGCGTTCTTCGGCACTGGCATCTAAATAAATTTTTAAATCTGCTTCGGGTAAAACGACTGTGCCAATATCTCTGCCGACCATAACGACTTTGCCACGTAAACCAATTTCACGTTGTTTATCTGATAAGGCTTTGCGAACCCCTGCATACGAAGAAATTAATGAGACATTTGATTCAACTTCGCTAGAACGCATATCCCACGTCACATCTTTATCGCCAATCAACACATCACATGAACGACCATCACTTTTTGAAGCCGGGCGAATATCAATATGTGTGCTTTGCGTCATCTGGGTAATCAGTTCTTCATCACGAACATCCATATCGTGATGTAATGCCACCCATGTAACAGCACGATACATAACGCCGGTATCAAAAAATAAATAGCCGAGTGTGTCGGCGAGTTTTCTGCCAATGGTAGATTTGCCGGATGCGGCGGGTCCGTCTAGTGTGATGATGGAGGGAGGAGTTTGTGTCATGTGATGGATTATAAGTTAATAGTAGTCAGTTATCAGTAATCAGTGTTCAGTAATCAGTTATTTATCTACGAATAAATCATCTCTTGCCCAAAGGATAATGGATTCGCCAGCGTAAGAAATTTCTCGTAATGTAATCCAACGCACCCAAACATCAAATGGAGAGACATGCCATAGATAAGTTTGTCGCCAATTGAAATCTTGTCCGCGATAAGCCGCCATTAGTGCAGGATTATTTTCAAAACGAGTAATGACAATATCTGGCGCTGTGGTTGCATCTAGAGTTTCTACGATTTGCACATCATGTTCGCGCAAAGCCCATGCTAACGCAGGTGAATCAAGCCCGGCGATTACGACCGAAGCGGAATTATCATCACCTGTATAAAATTCTGAAACTTGTTGTGCTGTCTCACGTAATAAATGTGCTTGCGCAGGAATTGAAGGTTGCCACCAAAGTTCGGGGGCGTTTTGTCCGCGTAAGCCAGCCGCGCCAAATGTGCCACCCAATGTGAGTGCACCTAATGCAATCACAAAACCCCATACGCCACCGATGCGAGCCGTGCGTGCTGACCAACCTGCGGCAACGAGTAATAAACTCAATGCTAATAAAACAAGCGAACCGAGCAACATCCAAAAACGCAAACCATATTCTCTTGAGTCGACTGGGAACCAAGTCATGCCGGCGAAGCCAAGCCATGCAAAGACCCAGATGAATACGGTTAAGAATGTGACGCCTGCAATTTCGCTTCGCTCTTCGGGATAGATGTTGAATGCTCGTGCAAGTTCTAATGCCGCCAAAGCATTGAGCGGAATTAATACCCATACCAAATCTGTGATTTGGCGAGCGGGCAAAAAGATGACGAGTAATAATGCCACGAACATCCAAATGGTTAAAAAGATAATCTTTTTGATGTTATTGAGGATGCCACGCACAATGGCGAATAGAGCCAGTATGAATGCGAGTGGTTGATATATCAATATTGAAATTAATATCATGCCCCAAGTTGTTTCTGATGTGCTGGTGAATGATTTGAAAAATTCTGGCAGGGATGCGAAGGCGGCACTTAATCCGTTGGGGACGGTGAGGAAGAGTGTGCCGGCGGTAAAAAAGGTAATGAGAAAAGTTATGAGAAATGAGTTACGAGTTGAAGAATCGGAAAATATAAAGTGGAAAGAATTGCGGTTGAAAACTTGAAAAATCATCCATGAAATGAGCAAACCGATTAAGCCAAGCCAAAGGGAAGGTCCGCTTAATAATGTTAGTGCGGCGAAGATGCTGGCAAGTGTAAGTTTATTTTTGTTGATGAAGCCAAGTGTAAAGACAAAAAATGCGATCCCAAAAATTGGGCTGGCGGCTTGACGTGAAATAGCAACGAGGCCGGGGTCTAGTGCAATGAAGAAGGCGAGTAACAGGCTGGGGCGTGGTTTGAGGCGATTGTCAAAAAGAAGTGGAGCAAAGACAAGCAAACTTCCTATCAAAGCGGGTATGAATCTGGCAAGGAAATCTGTTCCACCGCCATACATCAAAAACAAAATTGATGTGGAGAGAATGTAAAACGGATGTGGGCTGAGGGCTGTGTTTTCGCTTTGTGAAATTTGTAGGGCTTGCAAAGCGGATGTTGCTTCAGCGTCGTTGAGTGGCAATGCACCTAGTTGGGTAATGCGGATGCCAAATGCAATCAAAAAAGCCAGCACATACAGCCAGCCTTCGTATTTGAAATGTCGGTGTGTCGTCATGGGTGTAATTGTATCAAAGGTTATTTCGGCACTTCAAAAATGACGGTATTGCCTTGTTGAAAAATTGGTGTGAGGTATAGATAAAATTTTTCTTCATTAACTGGCATGGATGTGCGTTCAAGATTCCCGATGTAAATATATCGAATGTTATATGTGTTGATAATATCTTGTGCTTCTTCCCAATTGGATGTGGTATAGAGGCGATTAATATCGTCAAAGCGAGTGCCTTGTGGTTCGTAACTGCCACGCCATTGCGCTTCGTGACCCGTCCAACCTAGTACGGTTTGGAAACCTGTGTACATGGAAATTCTGCCATACGCACTGTATCCGCCGCCAATGGCTTCAGCAATGATACCTTTTGGTTGGGTTAGTAAAAACTCAATCGCGGCGGCATCTTCGGGGGTTTCGCGCCAGACACGCTCAAAGTCGTTGAGGGTGTATCCGAATGGCGGATTAAGATTATTGGTCTTGGTCATTACGCCGAAGGTTGGGTATAAAAGTCCACAGAAGATGACGAAGCCGATTACAACACGGAAAACAATGGCATAAACTTTTTGTAAGTTTTGTAGAAGAATTGCTATTGCAAACCCAGCGACGATGCTCCATAAAATCCAGGCTTGATAATAAAATTTGAAAACGGTGTTGATGCGATAGCCGAATTGGTCCCGTAAGTAAACGAATTCAGGGGCAAGGATTAATATGGTGCCAAGTGTGAGAAGTAAAAGTGGGAAGTGGTGACTTGAGACCTGAGACTTGAGACCTGAGATTTTATGGAAGAGGAAAGATAAAGTTGGGATGAAGACGGCAAGCAATGTAATTAAACTTCCGATGTAAGTTAATCTTCTTAGTGAAGTTGCGCCAATGAATTGGGAAACGGTCATGTTGAAGGAGGCAAGTTGGAAATTGACAAAGTCTTTTTCAACAATGGAGCCAATCCAGCCGATGAGGAAGGTGAGAGCAAAAAGAAATAATGTAAATCCAATGCCGAGGTAAAGTCCGAGTTTCCAGTTGGGTTGCAATGTAGGGGCGACCCGCCCAGATTCATTTGATTCATTGATTAATTCTGACGGGTCGCCCCTACGAGAAATTAAATAAATCAAATATGAAAATATTGGAATGAGTAATGTTCCCCACATGACCCAAAGATGTATTCCACGTGTGGGATACATAAAGTTTGGAAGTAATCCACCGGCTTGGGAAGAGAAGCCAAGGTAGAAGGGAAAATATAGAATTAAGGAGACTGCTCCAAGTGGCAAAGCAAGTGTAAATAAGTCTTCGAGGCGTTTCCAACTCCAGCCATCAGAGTCTACGCGGGAGAAAATGTAAGCGGAGCAAATCAATGTCGCGCCAACGAGAATATCCCATGTGTTGAGAAATGCAAGCCCACCCAAAACAAGTGCTGAAAAGAAAAAGCCGATAGGGTTGAGATGAAGTTGCACGCCAAAGAATTCAATTTTTCCACGCCAGCCGCCGAGAAAAATATTTAACGCGACAGAAATTGCAAGCAAAGAAAATGGAATGGCTAAAACATGCGGATGCAAATCGCCGAGTAAAAATGAAAAGAATGGAAATTCATCAATGACTTCGCGGAAACCACCAGCAATGTCGTAATCTTGAATGACACGCGAAGCACGCCACCACCATAAATATCTATCGGGGATTAAACCGAAAGGTTCGCTTGGTGGTTGAGAAAGTTCTTTCATGTCGAGCCAGGTCCAAAATGAACTTATGAATGTGCCGTTGGCATCTTTCGTCCAAAAAATTCCTGCACGATGTAAGACTTCAAGTAATGTCTCGAAGTTAGACATGAGTAAGAGGAAGAGTGGGGCGAGGAATGAAGAAGTGATAAGTGACGAGTGACGAGAATTGCGTGATGCGTAATTTGTAAGTAAGTTATATAAAATTCCGTATGAACCGATTGTGCCTAAAGCAAAAACCAACGAAGTCATTAAGTTGTGGGCGGTGCTTCCATTAACTCCAGAAAGTTGGGCGAGCATGGCGGTCATTACATAGCCGAAGTAATAATATGAAATGGCATAACCTGAAAGCCAAACATCTTGCGGCGGGAATGTTTCGGAACGTAAAATGGAATTGATAAACATCAATTCCATTGGTTTTTCGGTGCTTTGTAATTCTGAATTGGCGGCGCGAAGAAATGCTAAAAATGCAAAGGCAATCAAAAATAAAATTTCGGTGGTGATGATTAATGATTTGTTATCTTTTATAAAAGTGATGAGTGAAACGTGATGAGTGAATAATGACCATGCACTTAATCCAATCAAAATGGCGAGTGCAAATAAAATTCCACCAACGTCATTTTGTGCCATGCCGAATGATGCGAATAACCAAAACGCGTATCCCCAAATCAATAAGCCTGCTGTGCGTGCAAGCGTATATCCTCTATCAGATAATTTTGGGAATAGAAAATATGTCAGCGGGAAGGTGAGCCAACCGAGAATGGTGATGAGGATGTACCAAGTGAAAAATGCAGTCATTAGTTTTCGGTGAAAGAAAATGTTCCAGTTGCTGAATCAGGTTCAAAGTCTAAAACAGAGGCGATGGCATCAAGATTGATTGCTCCGTAAATGTGCGGAAATAAATCTGATTCATTGATTCCTTCGGCAGGTGGTCCAGCAGGCGCTTCCCACTTGACTGGAGACTTGATTCTGTCTTCGTCAAGTTTTAACAAGACCAAACCATGTCCTCCTTTGTAAAAAGCGTTGGCGACCGGAGCGACTTGTTTCGCCGTAGAACAATGAATAAAGCCTTCGGTTTGCAAACTTGGGGCAGTATATTCGCCTTTTGCTTGGGCTTCAGCCAATTCTTTTTTGGACGTGATGTGATAAATCACGGCATAACCTCATAAATTGTTGTAATGCCATCTTGATAGACGGCTTTCCAATACACGCCTTCATATTCTTTGAATTTTGCTAAGCCATCGGGTAACTCTGGCAAGATGGGATATACATTTCTTTCTAATTGACCAACGACAATGTATTGCACGTCATATTTTTTCAAGAAGTTTACAGCAGATTGAATATCTGTGGTGTTATAAAACATGCTGACTTGGTCAACACGTTCTTGCACTTGTGGAGCAAAGATGCCGCGTTGCTGGCGTTGATGCCAATTCCAACCGACGACGCCGGGCAAACCTGTATTAATTGTAAAACGTGTGCACCAACGATATTCTGTACAATTCGCTTCAACAATGACCGGTGAACCAATCACATTATCTTGCATCCATCGAATGGCACGATAGTCTTGACTTAACTCCATCACTTGACCATCCCACAATTGTGAGTGATTCATATATTCCATGCTATCTAATGAATGTGGCGCGGCTGGATTCATACGGTCAGAGATTTTGTCAGTAGTGCCAGTGAGTGTAAACAAAAATGCGCCTGCTAATAAGATATACACACCCACTTGATAAGTATTACGCCATTTTGCTTTCCATGTGAAAAAGACATTTAACAACCAACCAAACGCAGCAGCGGCACTGACGGCAAACATCATCCACGCTTGTAAATATAATTTGAAGATAGTATTCATTCGTCCAATGTCACCGACGAGAGAAATAAATTCGACTGCTAATGTAATTGTCAATGCTGTACCGATTAAGAAAAGCACAAAGCGTTTTGTATCAGGTAAATCGGCTCGTAAAATTAAAATCCCAGACCATAATGCAAGTGGAAGTGCAATCAAACCTGCATACACGCCATCAAAAATAAAGAATACGAGCAAAGCAATAAAACCTGCTAAAACAAGTTCAATAACTAAGACATATTTCTTTAATCCGCTTAATTTGGAGACAGGCGTTGAAGCCATCCATTCGCGAGTTTCCCATGCAAGCCAAGCAGTGATGATGAAAAGGAACAAGCCCCATTGAGTGAAGTAAGAACCTAATGGCGTGCGAGTTGCATCCCAATATGCGACAGAGTTATAGGCTTGTCCCCACCAATAGGTGAATGGATAATACAAAAGCGAACTCAAAAGATATAACAAAATCACTGCACCAAAAGTTAGCAATATTTTTCCAAACGATGCGGGAATATTGAAATAATCTTTCCACTCAAAGTTTTTATAAATTGCATAACCCATTGCTATGGCGGCGAGTAGATAATATGTATATAAATCCCAAGTGTTGGTTGGTTTTAATGCACCGATGGCTAATGCACCAATGAAGAATGCACCAATCCATTCAGCGCGAGTCAATTGTGCGCGTGATAATACAAACGAAACCGCCCATGCAATGATAAACAACGCAATCGGCATGACGAGCATGTGGGCGTGTAAATCACTGTATAAAAATGTGAACAGTGGGAATTCTGTAATTTCATTGCCCGGTCCCGGCGGAATGACTCGGCTAGGATTCCAATACCAATCACCACGACCAATTGGCATTTGAGCTTGTTCCGTAATCATTTTCCAAATGCCTTGAAACGTCAAACTCCAACGTTCAAACATAGGCGTATCCGCAGGCACACCAGCACCTTGTAACGGAATACGTTGAATCGAATTGAAGATAAATTGAATCGTCCCCAAGTTGCCCAAGAAGACGGTTAAGAAAGAAGCGGCGATTCCGGTCACAAGTTGAAGGTTGAAGGTCGAAGGTTGTTCATCATCACCTGAAACTTTCAACATTAAACTGTCAACCAAAGAGTATCCAATTGCAAACGCACCAGTCGCAACCAATGCAAACCATGTTGGCAATAAAAAGTTATAAGCAATCGAAGGCACAATGCCCAACAATTTTACAGGCGTGCCAGCCAACACAAAACCATAATAGTAATAATTGATGTAACCACCCGCAAACCACGGGTCATACGCGGGGAAACTTGTGCTTTTCAAAACTGCATTGAAATACGAAAAATCCATTGGGCGCTCGCCACCTTTGGCAGGATGCCACAAATCAGGATTTCCCAAACGAATCAACAAATCAATCACAAAGAATGATAAGAATATAATTTCTGCCATGATGAAAAATCTGCGATTGGAATTCCAATCTGACATGATTTCATCTTTACGCTTCACGCCTAAGGTGATACCTGTTACAGCGACTACGACAAATGCTACGCCGATGCTGAGTCGTGTGTAATCGAGTCCAATTGAACCAGCCATCCATGCTAGCCAACCTAATAAAAGAATCCCAACGATTCTTCCTAATGCATAACTATATCCTTTTAGACCTGGCAATGCCAAACGCGCAATCGGATAGGCAAATAAACCTAATAAGAAAATAAAACTATACCAATATAAAACCCCAAGCCACGGATATTTATTTTGAA
>ERZ761610.593-NODE-593-length-26828-cov-14.718560_pt1 | contig 26828 bp, 19 predicted proteins | sample MGYA00512164_ERZ761610 | MGnify/ENA primary metagenome ERZ761610 (study PRJEB28899, sample SAMN02850038) | bioreactor sludge metagenome | biome: EBPR Sludge; feature: EBPR Bioreactor; material: flocular biomat | place: Australia: Thorneside Wastwater Treatment...
GGTTCCGCGTGGTCGGCTTTGCGACTGCGACGTCAGCCAGCGCGGCGACGTCAACCTCGGAAACGCTGCTGCTGCGAGTGCGCTTGGTATTCAACTGTGGACGGCCTCCGTCAATTCGTAATCCGATTATAGAACGTCAAACCTGAGCGAAATCCGCACACCTTCAGCCCGGCCGTGGAAACGCGCCCGGCAAACCGTACCAGCCGCGCGCGGCGATGATCTCGACGACCGGGTCCGGCAGCAGGAAACGTACCGAGCGACCTTCGCGCAGACGCGTGCGGATCAGGGTGGACGACACCGGCAGCGGCGGAATCTGCAAACGCAACACCAGCCCTGCCGGTCGTCGCCCCAGGTCAGCGGGATTGGCGGTGCCGCGGCTCGCCAGCAGATCTTCGAGTCGCGGATCGATCAGCCCATGCGCATCCGGTCGTGCAAGCACGGCAAGGTGGGCATGCTCGGAAAGCTCGCGCCAGCGGTGCCAGCCCGGCAGGCCGGCGAAGGCGTCGGCGCCGAGGATCAGCACCAGCGGTCGGGCGTCGCCGATCTCGGCGCGCAAGCTGACCAGCGTGTCGTGGGTGTACGAAGGTCCACCACGATGCAGTTCGCGGGCGTCTGCGCGCAGTCCGTCGATGCCGGCGATCGCGGCCTCCAGCATCTCGAGGCGCTGCTCCGCGGTCGCCATCGGCTGCTCGCGATGCGGCGGGACTGCGCACGGCAACAGCCGCACCTCCGCCGCCGCGAGTGCCTCGCGGGCTTCGATGGCGGCACGCAGATGGCCGACGTGGATCGGATCAAAGGTGCCACCGAGCAAGCCCAGCGGCCTCATGCGGCAAATCGCGCAGCGCGCGCCTCGGGCAAGGTGGCTCGCAGCAGCCAACGCTCGAGCGCCGTCCAGGGGTCGCCGGACGCACGACCCTTGCATACCAGGTCGACCTGCGATGCTTCACGCACGCGCTCGGACCAACCGCGGCCGAGTGCCCGCTCGCATGCCGCCTGGCGCGAGCCAAACACCCGTTGCGTCGGCCAGTAAGCGCTCAGCGAGGCGTTTCTGGCGCGCAAGGCCTTGGCGCCAGCCATGGCGATGACCTGATTCGCCAGATAGCCGAACAACTCTGCTGGATGCGTCCCGTCGCCGCGCAATGCAGCGAGCACCTTGCGCACACGCGCTGCATTGCCTGCGAGCACCGCGTCGAAGACCGCGAAGACCGTGTAACGCGAACTGTCGGCAACCAGATCGACCAGCGCCGCGGCATCCAGATGGCGCCCCGGGGCGAGCAACGAGAGCTTCGCCAGTTCCTGCTCGGCGGCAAGCGCGTTGCCCTCCACGCGTGCGACCAGTTCGGCGATTGCATCTTCTCCGAGACGCACTGCGTGCCGGGCGGCGCGCCGCAGCAACCACCGCGGCAGATCCTCCGGCTTCAACGCATACACGGGCACGACGGCGCCGATGCGATCGAGCGCCACCACCCATGCAGCACTCTCGGCGCTCTTGTTCCATTCGGGCGACTGAATCAGCAGGGTATCGCCGCCAGGGTCGTTGAGGAATTCGACCACCGCGGCAGCGCCCTCGGCCGCGAGGCGTGTCGCTGTCAGCCTCAGCTCGATCAATCGCCGGCTGGCGAACAAGCCGAAGGAGCGCACCTGATGGCGCCACTCGGCCCAGTCGAACTGCGACACGACGTCGAATACCAGGCGTTCGGTGGCCCCGGCGAGGATCGTTGCGGCACGAATCTGGTCTACCGCCTCCTGCACCAGCAGAGGTTCATCGCCGGCCACCAGATAGGCCGGACGCAATGGACCGGCCAGGTGCGTCGCGAGTTGCTCGGCTTGCGCGATGCGCATCGGGACGCGACGTCAGGCTGCGGCGAGCGAGTCGCTGATCAGCTGTTCGATCTGACCGAGATCGGGGATGACCGCCTGGTCGTCGCGGACGATGATGTTCATCAAAACGCCGGGACGGGTCGGCAGCGACTCGTTCGACGGCACCAGGACATCCGGCGACAGGGTGGTCAGACGCGGGAAGCCCTGCGCCAACATCGCCAGGTAGGGCAATCTGGGATGGCCGCTGAGCGCCTTCAACACGGTCACCCGGGTGCCGCGCGAGCCTTCCTCGAGCGCCATTCCCGCAAGCAACGAGAATGAAAAAAGCGGCAAACGCCAGCCGCGCCAGTTGATGCGCCCCATCAGCCATTCTGGCGCATTCGGGATCTTCTCCGGTACCGACAATGTGATCACTTCGGCAACGCTGGCGTTGGGCAGCAACACGCGGCCATTGGTCACCGGAATCATCAACCCGCGAATTTCAGTTTGTTCGGCCATGACGACTTCAGGGTCCTGGAATTACCGCTCGACTCACTCAGCCACCGGGCACGTGCCCGCGATCGCTGCTCAGCTCAATACCTGCAACACTCGCTCGGCCAACTGCGCGGGCGTTCCTTCGAACCTGATCAATCCCTGCGACTTCGCCGAATCGATCATCGAGGCGATCACGCAACTCGCGCGGTCCTGCGCCCACACCTGACCGCCTCGCGACGTCAGATAGCGACCACCTTCGACGGCGTCCGAACCCATGCCGCTGAACAGGATCAACGTGGCATGGTCGCCGAAACGATCGGCCACGGCGCGCGCCAGATGATCGATCGAGGGATTGTACGGCGACCCCGACGATGCGGCGCTCAGTTGCACGTGCCCGCTGTCGTCGATGGTCAGTTGCTCATTGGCTGGCGCGACAATCACCTCGCCATGGCGCAGCCGTTCGCCAGACCGGGGGCAGCGCACCGGCAGTGGTGAAGCCGCATTCAGTTGCGACGCCATCATCTCCAGGAACTCACTACCCATATGCTGGGCGACGATGAAGGCCGCTGCCACCGACGTCGGCAACTGAGCCAGAAAAGTCTTGATGGCCTCCGGTCCGCCGATCGATGCGCCAAGTACGAAAACCCGATCCAGATCCGGCAGCGAAAGCCCGAACACCGGCGCCTCCAGGGTCGGCTCGAACAGCGAATCGAGGTCGCCAAGATGCGTTTCGGCGTGCAATCCCCCACCGTCGTCGATCCCGGCAGCTTCGATCGCTTGCTCCGGAACGAGGTCGAAATCGAAATCCGCCAGCGACAATTCAGCACCGAGATCGTTCGCAGCCGGCGCTGATTCGCCGGGCTCCATGGATTCGAGGTCCAGCGACGACAAATCGAATGCTCCGAGATCCGGGGGCGCGGCCGCCGGCACTGCTGCCAGGGGCTCGGCGTCGTCAAGCAGCTTGAGGTCGGCGAGCGCCAGCGAGGCGTCCAGATCTGCCGGGATGGATGGCCCGGATGACCGGGCGGTCGCGGGCACCACTTCCGGTTTCGGCTCCTGCTTCGAAAGTGGCTTGCTGGGTGCGTCCAGACGCCACTCGGCGATCAACCGATCACCCTGGGGAGCCTTCGGAAGCTCCTCTTCAACCGGCTCGAGCGTCCATTCCATGGGCGCACTGACGGACTTGGCGGGCTTCGGTGGATCCAGCGGCCGTTCAACCGCGGCCGCTGCAGCAGGTGCAGGCGGCGCGTTCGGCGCTGCAGCTTTCTGGCTGGCTTCGAATTCCCGGAAGAGTTCATCGAGGTCGGTCAATTCCGCTGGCGTAGCCACCGTCTCCGGCAGTTTCTCTGCATCGAAACTGCCGACCTCGGAGAACAACGAGTCCAGTTCGAGTTCCACTGTATCGGCGCTGGATGTGGCCCCGCGGGCGGCGGGCACCGCCTCGTGCGTGTCGATCTCCGGCGCTTCATCGAACAAGGCATCGAGGTCGCCGATGTCCTCCCCCACAATCAACGCCTGCGGCGAGACCGACGGTGGCGGCGGCGCATCGTCAGCCGGATGCTCGAACATCGAGTCGAGACTGGCAATGTCGAATTCGCCGGCCGTGTCGCCCTCGGCAGCGGCGGCGGTATCCGCAACGCCCGGCGAACGCTGCTCGCCGGCGGCGGCACTCGGGGCAGTCTCGAACATCATGTCGAGTTCAGCGAGACCGAGTTCGAAGATCGCGTCGGCAGGCGCCGCAGGCGCATCCACGGCGACATCCGCTGCGGGCGAAGTCGGCTGTTCGATCAGAACTTCGGGCGATTCCGGCGCTTCGAACAACAGATCGAGATCGCCGAAACCGAGATCCGACGTTGCCTCAGTCGCAACCGGGGTGGACGGTTCAACGACGACCACCGATGCGGCGGCAGCCGAAGGTGCGCTCGCATTGTCCGGCGGCGCGGCAGAAACGGCCGTCTCGACGGGTTTCGGCGCAGGCATCGGGATTGCTTGTGCGCCGGGCGGCGGCGGCGGCGTGAAGTTGTTTTGCCCCTTGAGCTTTGCCGAAAGGTGTCGCAACCAGCGCGCGCGATCCCAGCCACTGAGGTCGCTCGACGCAGCCGGATCGTTGTAGATCACCGGCTGGACCGCTGCGTCCAGAGCCTCGGTCACAGCGTCGAGCAGTTCCTCGAGTTCCGCATCCAGGTTGACGACGATCGCGTCGACTGGAGTCGACAGAATTGCCGCCGAATCGAGCGCGCTGGCCCGACACTCCAGCGCCACGGTGACACCCGCATTGGCCAGCGCCGTGCGCAAGGCCTGGGTGCCGGCGTCCTGCTCGTAGACCAGTGCAACTCGAATATCAGTGGACATTGGCGTGCCCCGCGATCAAGGCATCCTGCACGTTCTTGAGGAGATCGGTCTCCTGGTAGGGCTTTCCGAGATAGCGATCGACGCCCACTTCCATTGCGCGCTGACGGTGCTTCTCGCCGGTACGCGAGGTGATCATGATGATCGGAATGTGCTTGAGACGCTGGTCGTTGCGGATGTAGGTCGCAACCTCGTAACCGTCCATGCGCGGCATTTCGATGTCGAGCAGGATGACGTCGGGCATGCGGTCCTGCAACTGCTCGACCGCATCGAGACCGTCCTTCGCCGTGAACACGTCGAAATTGCTGCGCTCCAGCACACGCGTGGTGACCTTGCGCATGGTGATGGAGTCGTCGACGACCATGACCAGCGGCTGACGGCGAGCTGCCGGTTCGGGCAGCGGCTCCAGCAGTTCCAGTTCCGCCGCAAGCTCGGGCGCCTGACGCAAGGCCACGCCATGGCGAACCAACGGGGCCAGGTCGAGAATCACGACCACGCGGCCGTCGCCCATGATGGTCGCGCCGAAGATGCCGGGCACGATGCTCAGTTGCAGGCCTGCGGACTTGACGACCACTTCCTTGGAACCAACGACCTGGGTGACACGCACCGCGGCACGCTGGTCGCCGGTCTTGCTCATCAACAGCGGCACCTGGGTTTCGTCGATGCCGTGGCTGACCGGCGAACGCAACAGTTCGCCGAGGTCGTAGATCTGGTAGACCTCGCCGCCGTAGACCACCTCCAGTTGCTTCTGCTCGAGGCGCCTTTCGAGTTCCTTGCGCGGCATCCGCGTGACGCCGGTGATCGACGACATCGGAATCGCGTAGGTACCTTCGCCCAGCCGCACCATGACCGCCTGCGAAACTGCCAGGGTGAACGGCAGTCGGATGGTGATGCGTGTACCCAGACCCGGATCGGAATCCAGCTCCAGGCTTCCGCCGAGTTGCTTGACCTCGCTGGCGACCACGTCCATGCCGACGCCGCGCCCGGCGACCTTGCTGACTTCGCTGGCCGTGGAGAAACCCGCTTCGAGAACAAACTGGAAGATGTCGCGATCGCTGAGCTGCACCTCGGGAGTCATCAGGCCGCGTTCGACTGCTTTGCGGCGAATCGCATCGCGATTCATGCCGGCGCCGTCGTCGGTGACCTGGATCAGCACTTCGGTCGCTTCTCGCGAGACCCGGATGCTGACGGTACCCTCTTCGGGTTTGCCCTTGGCGACGCGTACCTCGGGTGACTCGATCCCGTGGGCGAGCGAATTGCGCAGCATGTGCTCGAACGGCGCGGTCATGCGCTCGAGCACGGTGCGGTCCATTTCACCCTGGGTACCTTCGACCTTCAGTTGCGCTCGCTTGCCCAATTCGCCGGCGGTTTGCCGCAAGATTCGACGCAACCGCGGCACCAGGCTCTCGAACGGCACCATGCGCGTGCGCATGAGGCCTTCCTGCAGGTCGGAGCTGACGCGCGACTGTTGCAGCAGCAGTGTTTCCGATTGCCGCGCGATGTCGTCGAGCAGGTTTTGAATCGAGACCAAGTCGGAGACGGACTCGGCCAGTGCGCGCGACAATTGCTGCAATGTGGAGAAACGGTCGAGTTCGAGCGGATCGAACTCGGTGTTGCCCGATTGTTCGCTTTCGCGTTGGAAACGCGACAGGATCTGCGCCTCTGTTTCCATCTCCAGCTTGCGCAACTGCTCGCGCAAACGCAACACGGTCTGCTCGAATTCGACCAGATTGAAACGAAAACCGCCCATCTGCGCTTCAAGGCGCGAGCGATAGATCGAGACCTCACCGGCGAAGTTCACCAGGTTGTCGAGCAGGTCAGCGCGGACGCGGATCAGTTCCTGCTGCGCAGCGCGCGCGGCGACTTCGTCATCGTCGAGCTGCGTTCGCCGCTGCACGCCGGTGCGCGACGACGGTCGCGCCGGGATGACCTTGCGCAACGGCGCCGCGTCGGCATCGGGCGCATCCTCCGCAGTCGTTTGCGGTGCCGCATCCGCTTCACTGGCCGCGGGCCCCGCTTCGGTGGCGGCGTCCGCTGCCGCGGCCACGTTTCCGAGACCCTCCGCGTGGGCAGCGAGGTACTCGTCCTCGCGCCCTTCGAGAATCGCTTCGAGACGCGCGATGGTGTGTTCGGGCAGGCCGATGGCCTGACGGCCGCGCACGCGCTGGACCATTCCATGCAGACGGTCGAAGGCGCGTTCGAGCGCCTCGATAGCCGGACGCGAGGCCGCGCGTTCGCCGTGAACGATGGCCTCGAACAGCGACTCCATCGCGTGGCTCAGGTCGCCGATCGGGAACAACCCGGCCATCCGCGCGCCACCCTTCAGCGTGTGCAGATCGCGTTGCAGCGAGCTGACGGGTTCACGATCTCCCGGTGCCTCGCGCAGACGCGCCATCATGCCGTCGGCGTGATCGAGGATGTCGACAGCCTCTTCGACGAAGATGTCGAGCAGTTCGAGGTCGATGTCTGGCAGATCCAGTGGCCCGGAAGGATCCACGTCGACCGGGCCCAACTGGGCCGGTTCGCTGTCAGCTGCGCGGCCAGGGCTCGGTGCGCCAGCGGTCGCGACGAGCGCGTTGATCTCCGACGGCTGATCCGGCGCTGGCGCAGGGGTCGCCGAGGCAGCGTCTGCCGATGCCTGATCGGCTGCCTTGAGAGCCGCAATCCGGGCTGCGCGCTTGGCGGCCTTCTTCGCCGCCCTCTTGGACATCCCCGCCGTGCCGGCGGCGACATCATCGATGCCTTCCTCAGCGAGCGGGTAGTCGACGTCGGCGATGGGCTCCTCGCTCTCCGAGTCGCTGTCGCCGCTGTCGGCGGCCTCGACGTCGCTCTGATCATCAACTGCGGGCGCAGTTTCGAATTCAAGCTCGGCTTCGACTTCAGGCTCGGCTTCGATTTCAGACTCGGCTTCGATTTCAAGCGCGGGTTCGATATCAAGCTCGGGTTCGATTTCAAGCTCGGCTTCGATTTCCGGTTCGGCGTCGATTTCCGGCTCGAAGGCGATTCCGTGCTCGGCTTCGCCCGCAAGCTCTACTTGAGATTCGGGCCTGGATTCGGCCTCAGCCGCATCGCCCAGATCTGCCTCAGCGTCGCTCTCGGCGCCTTCTTCGACCCGATCTGCGTCGGTCTGCGCTGCGTCGGCGTCAACTGAGCCGATTTGTGCGGAGTCGGCCTGAGCTTCCTGTTCGAAGTCGATTTCGACTCGAGTATCGGTCAGCCGTTGGGAGTCGCTTTCGAAATCGACGTCCACCTCAGCGTCCAGGTCGTCCCGGTTCTCGGGTGCCAGCAGATCCGGCGACACCGACATTTCGTCAATCGCCAGCAGCACACTGGCGTCGAGCACCGGTCGGTCATCCGCGGTTGTTTGCGTTTCGCCTGACACGTCCCACAGTTCAGGTGCTTCCGCGGCGGATTCATCTGCGGCCTCCGGGCGGGCATCCTCAGTTGCCTCGACTCCGAGCACGACGTTGTCCGCGTCCACTGCCACCAACGGCTCGGCGGATTCCACCGTTTCGAACAATCGATCAAACTCGGTGTCTGCCGACGCCGCAAGATCCCCTTGCGTGTCGGTCTCCGCCTCGACGGACCAGAGGCCGGCGAGATCAACTTCGCGCGCATCTTCCTGCTCGGACGGTTCCATTGCGGCGTCGACCGCTGCCTGCGTTGCCTCGTCGCCCGACGGCACCGGCGACACCAATGCGGCGGACTCTTCGGCAAACACGGCAAGATCGTCGCCGACCGCATCGAACCAGTCTTGCGCTTCCGGCGCTGCGGAAGCTTCGCCAGTATCGACCGATGCTTCTCCGACCGTCGCATCGAGCCACGGTTCGATCGCAGGCGATGCCGCGTCTTCGGTATCCACCACCGCCGGAGTTTCCGCGACATCGATCCGGCTGGATTCGCTGTCGGTGACGTCGAGATCATCGAAAAGACTGTCGAGTTGTTCGGCATGCATGCCGTGTCCGACGCCCTCGGGCTCGATTTCGGAGCCGGCATCGAAGACTTCGGTCAGTTCGACCGTCGGCGCAGTGTCGTCTTCGGCCTCATACCAGGGACGCCCTTCGACCGCCGGCTCGCTTGCACTCTCTGCATTGACATCGACTTCGGACAAGTCCGCCGCCGATTCGTCGCGCGCCTCGTCGGCGACGTGAATCTCGAACCCGTGGAATGGATGATCCGGGGCGGGCAGTCCGTCACGCAGCGCCAGCACACGCTCTGCCAAGGGCCCCGTGTCCGGCGGCTCGCTGTGGGTTTCGAGCGCCACCATGACGGCAGCAATACAGCCCGAGGCTTCATGCAGCGCCGCGAGACCCTCGTCGGATGGCTCAAGGGTGCGCGCTCGCAGACGTTTGAGGTAACCCTCCAGTGGCGCAACCACCCGCGTCAGTGCGGGCAGGTCCACCATCGACAATGCACCATTCAAGGTGTGCACTGCGCGCAGCAGTTCCTCGGTCACCGGTAGCGGGCCATTGGCGTCGGTCTCGCCAAGGTAAGCCCTGATGATCGCGAGGTGGGCGTCGACTTCGCTGCTCAGGATCTCCATCAGCATCGGATCGACGTCCAGCGGCGACGGCTCGTCCCCGGCATCCGCTACGCTTGCTTCGACTGCCGCCTGGCCATCGGCCACGGCATCGCCTGCGATCGTGTCGCCGACAGCGATGTCCGCCAACACCGTTTGCTCCGGCGCATCGGCAATCGCTTCAGGCGACCCGCAAGCGTCCTCGTTGTGCTCGCTTTCGATCAGGTTGTCGGCATCGGCACTGAGCATCTGCAGGGCCGCATCGATTTCGATCGGTTCCTCCACCGGCGCAGCAACAGCTCCCGCCACGGCGGCCGGCTGATCTTCAGCCGTGACCACCGGGGCGGGCGAGGATTTTGGGAGCCAGACCTCCTGGCCAGTGGCCAGTTGGTCCGCGACCCACATGATGGTTCCGACGTTGGCGTCCGGTTGGCCCTCGCCCTTCAGCGCCGCGAGCATGCCTGGCAATGCCGCAATCGCGTGGTCGAGCAAATCGAGAACCGCAGGTGAAGGCTGGATGGTCTTGTCGAGAACCCGGTTCAACATGTTCTCGATCTTCCACGCGTACTCGCCGATCGCCAGAGCGCCGACCAGCCGCCCGCTGCCCTTGAGCGTATGGAACGAGCGCCGCACCGGCTTCAACTTTTCCGGGTCGCCAAGATCGTTCTTCCACGCCGGGTACTGGCGGTTCAGGTTGTCGAGTTCGTCCTGGACTTCCTCGACGAACACCTCGCGGATTTCGTCATCGATTTCGTCGGACGGCACCGAGTGGAAACCGACATCCGGCAGGGTGATGCCGGGAGGCATCACCAGCGCCGTCGGGACTGGCGCCACCGGCGTCGGCGCCTCCGCGACCGCTACAGGCGCAACATCCAAAGGCGCCTCAGCCACAATCTCCGGCGGGGCTTGGAATTCCACCGCGGCTGGCAGTTCGAATTCGATCGACGCCGGGGCTTCGAATCCCACCGCCACCGGCTCGTCGAACTCGACCGTAGTTGGCGCTTCAAGTTCGACCGCGTCCGCCGCTTCGAAATCAATCGACGCCTCGTACGCATCCGCGGTCGATGCGTCGGCCTCGACGGTCGACTCGTCTGCTCCGGGAATCGACAAACCAAGGTCGGTCGAATCCTCGGCCGCCATCTCGATGTCCACCGCGGCCAGATCGGCGGCGGGTTCCAGCGCCAGCTCGTGCAGCAGTTCCTCGACTTCGGTGCTCTGCGCCGAGTCTGCTGTGGCTGGCTCCTGCGCAACCTCCTCCGCGCCGAGTGTCTCGACAGCGACCGTCGCATCTGCCTCATCGACAGGCGCGGCCGGCTGGTCTTCGCTGCTGATCCGCAGTCCATCCAGATCGTGGACCGAGGGCGACACTGCCTCCGGGGCGGCTTCGCCAACGACCAGCGCCTCGAGACCGGGACCTTCCGCGATTTCAACCGCAGACCGCATTTCGAGTTCCGACACCGCTTCGTGCGCGGCGGCAGCTTCGAATCCTGCGCCCGGTTCCTCGGTCTGCGCGAAACTCGCGATCAGCGCCTCGACCGCGCCCGCATCCGACATCGGCGCTGCGGGCTCGACCGCTGCAGGTTCGGCCTCCGGCGCCTGAGTTCGCTCGGTGACGAACGAATCCGCAAACGACGGGAACTCGGACACCGCAGGTGCCACCGCGGCCGGCGCTGCCTCAGGCGCAGCCGCCACTTCCGGATATCCGCCTTCCGGCGGCAACGGCCAGTAGCCGAGTGCTTCCAGACTGCGCCGGGTGACATCGAGAATCTTGTCGCGATTGCGTCGACCTTCCTTCACCGCCTCGAGATAGAACTCGATACTGGCGATGGCATCGGCCATCAGGTCGAGTTGGTCGCCCGACGGAACCCTACGGTGCTGCAGCAGTTCGACTTCCGCGAAACGGATCACGCCGCCGAGCAATTCCGCCGGTTCCGGCAGATTCAGCATGCGCATCGCGCCGCTGATTTCTTCGAGCAGGCGTGGAATCTGCTCGATCTTGCTGTGATCCCACGGCGACTCGATGAAGGCGACGATATCCTGCTTGGCCTGCTGGATATTCGCCGACGCTTCCTTGGTGGTGGCGTCGAGGATCTTGCGAACCTCGGCCTGCGGCAGCTCGAATCCGCTCGACGGCAGTGGCGCAGCGCGCTGGTCGGCGCCGAGCCGCTCGATGTGATCGTCCAGCGACGACTCCACGTAAAGCAGCGATCCGGCGATATCCAGCAACGCGCTCTCTTCGGCGGGCTGGCGACCGCGCACGATGCGTTCGAGCACATCCTGCTGATCGAGCACCACACGACGCGGGACACCGAGGCCCAACATGCCCAGAGTGTCGGCGACGCGATGCAGTGCCTCGCCCTGCGGCGCGAGATCGTCGACGTTGGCGCTGCCGGTGCGCAGATACAGGTCGAGCGCATCCTTGACCCTGAGCAAATCCTCCTTGATCGCCGTGCCGACCGTCTCCAGCAGCGCGCGATTGTGACCAGAGAGCGCGCCGCGCGCGTGCTCGAGTTCGGCTTCGCTCGGCATCAGGCGATCGAGGCGGTAGACCTGGCGCAATTCGGTAATGCGCTCGGTGCTGGCCTTGGACTGGGCGATGTAGTACAGCAGGCCCTTGACCAGATCGCTCGGCGGAGCACTGCTGAAACCGGCTTCGCCGGCGTCGATCAGGTGTTTGAGTTCGCGATCGACGCGCCCTGCCAGCAGCTTGAGGGCCACCGATGCATCCACGCCCTTGACCAACACAGCCTCGAGCGCACCTGCGGCGACCCAGAACAGGCGTCGCGCATCCACTTGCACGCACATCGAACGCACGCGATCGACGATTGCGATCAAGCGCGTCAGATTGCCGTCGACATCATCGCCCTTGAACCATTTGAGCAGCCCGAATTGGTAAGCCAGGCGCAAACGTCCGCCGTTCGCTGCGATCACCGACTGCGGCATCGGGCTCCGGGCCCCGGCTGCCGAAGGCGGCAACGCGGCGCCGAGATCGGGGGAGAACAGCGAGGTTTCGCTGAGCAGCTTCTCGCCGCGACAGGCGCGCAAGTCGTTCAGCAGCGGCAGCAACACGATAGGAATATCGCGGTGACCGCTTTGCAGTCGCTCCAGATAGTCGGGCAACTGCACCATGCCGCGCATCAGTACGGTGTAGGCGTCATCGGCCTGCTTGATCTGTCCATCGAGCAGGCCGAGCGCGAGGCGCTCCATCTCCTCGACGACCATCGCGGCGCCATACAGTTCGACCATGCGCAGCGTGCCCTGCACCTGGTGCAGGTAGCTGGCGCAAAAGCGCATCTGGCTCTTGTCTGCAGTGTCGTCGACGAACGCCTCAAGCGCCTGCTGCGCCTGCTTGAGGGTGTCATCCAGCTCCTGTTTGACCCAGGTCAGCGTGGTGAAGTCGATGTCGTCTTGAAGCCTCATCCGCGGACTCCTTTTTCCAGGCTTCGCTGCGCGTCATGCGTGCCCTGGTTACCCGCGCTGCGGCAATGGGCCCGCAGCTTCGCCTTGCTGGTCAGTAACGTCATCGGATGCTCAGTTCGGCAGCTTGAAGTCAGCTACCGAGCGTCGCAAATCCGCAGCGAGCTGCGCCAGATTTCCAATGGACTCAGCCGTCTGGCTGGCACCCACGGAAGTCTGGGTGGTGATTTCCTGAATGACGTTCATGGTCGCCGAAATATTGGTCGCCGCAGCCGACTGCTGTCGCGCTGCCTGCGAGATGTTCTGAATCAGGTCGGCGAGGTCGTTCGACACTTTTTCGATCTCGCCCAGCGCCAGACCCGCGTCCTCGGCCAGTCGCGCACCGGCGACCACTTCGGCGGTGGTCTGTTCCATCGAACTCACCGCTTCGTTGGTGTCGGATTGAATCGTCTGCACCAGCGTCTCGATTCGCTTGGTGGCGTTGGAAGCGCGTTCTGCGAGTCGCTGCACTTCGTCGGCCACGACCGCAAATCCGCGACCCGCTTCACCCGCGGATGCTGCTTGAATGGCGGCGTTCAGCGCGAGAATGTTGGTCTGCTCGGCGATGTCGTTGATCAGTTCGACGATCGATCCGATTTCCTGCGACGATTCGCCCAGGCGCTTGATGCGCTTTGCGGTTTCCTGAATCTGGTCGCGAATGTTGTCCATGCCCTGAATCGTCTGGCGCACGATCGCCGCGCCCTTGCCGGCGATCTGCACTGAGCGTTGCGCCACGTCGGCGCTCTCGGCCGAGTTACGCGATACCTCGTCGATCGAAACCGCGATTTCGTTGATCGCAGCCGATGCCGAGGTGATCTGCTGCGCCTGATGCTCGGCGGCTTCTGCGAGGTGCATCGCCGTTGCCTGGGTTTCCTGGGCGGCGGCGGCCACTTGCACGGCGGTCTCGTTGATGGTCGTCACCAGGCTGCGCAGTGCTTCTACCGCGAAGTTGATGGAGTCCGCGATCGCGCCGGTGATGTCTTCGGTCACCGTTGCCTTTACCGTCAGGTCGCCTTCTGCCAACGATCCCATTTCGTCGAGGAGGCGCAAAATGGCCTCTTGGTTGCGCTGGTTCAGGTCGGCCGTGATCTTGTAACGACGAGCCTGGTCGCGGTAGATCAAGATCGCCAACAGAATCAGTGCCAGGGCTGCCAGCGCGCCGGATGCGATCGCAGCGGTCAGCGACGGGAAGGCGCGACGACCGGCCTGTTCGGCGTATTCGACCGAGAGCTGCTCGGCGTCTTCCAGCAGTTGCTCCGAATCCAGCGAAACGGTATCGGCAGCTTCACGCACGTCGATCAAGTCGATGGCGCCGGTGGTGATGCTCTCCACGTACTGACCGAGTTCCTGGAAAATGCTGTAGATCTCGTCGAGCACGCGGCGCGCTTCGGGTACCGCGATGGCACGGATGCCCTGCTCGTCGCTGCCATTCTGCAGCGCATCGAGAATCTGGCCGAACACCGCGGCGTCGCGGTTGAAGCCGTCGGCGGCGGTGGAGGCAGTCTGGCCACCCTGCAGCACTTCATTCAGTCGACGCAACATGCGGTCGGCGAGCGTCACCTGGCGACCGGCGACATACACCTGATCCTGCGGCGCTCCGCGATTTGCGAGCAACTGGGTGATCTCGTCCGAGCGCGCCTGCAGCAGCGGAATCTTGTCCTGGAATTCGGTCGCAGTGGCGTTCAGGTCCTCGACCACGTCGCGTCGCGCCAGAATCACGTCGGCGGCCTGCTGAATCGGCGCCCAGGTATCCTGCACGGCGGTCAGCGCGACTTTGACCTCGGGGTTCTTGTCGATCGACGGCACCCCTTCGTCCGGGGCGCCCAGTTCGAGCTTTCGCAAGTGCGACTGGATGATGCCTTTGGTCTCCGACAGTTCGTCGAAAGCCTCGGCCTGCCCGCCGGCCGCCTGGGCCGCGAACTTCGCCAGCTGCTGCGAATAGACGCGGATGTCCGTCGCCAGACCGATTGCAGATCGGTCCTCGTTGTTGTTCACGTTCGCGAAGAAGAAGTTCGCGATAAGGCCCACCAGACCGACCAGCAACACCACCACCAGGATGGCGAGCATGGTCGAGCTTTCGCGCTGTTGGATTCCGCCGGCTGCCGCACTCATCGCTCTATAACCCCCACTGTCGTCCCGTAACCCCGATTGTCGGCCCGATCAGGCCGCCGCCTGCATGAAATCCGGCGCTCTCATGAGCGAATTCATGCTGAAAACCCCCCAACTGGACTGCCCCTGACGGTATTCGCTTTCCAGAAAGCGGCTTACCGGCGAGTCCGCGTAGACCTCGATGTCGCGCATGTTTTCTTCGACGAAGCTGCGCTGACCGAGAACCTCGTCGACCACCAGCCCCACGCTACCACTGGCAAGCTTCACCACAAGCACGCGTGTACGTTCGTTCACGCGGAACGGCTCGCCCTCGAGGAAACCGCGCAGGTGCACAACGGTGACCAAGTTGCCGCGCACGTTGGCGATGCCGAGCATCCACGCCTTGGTTCCCGGCACCGCGGTGATCTGCGGGAACATCAGGATCTCGTTCACTTCCGAAATGTCGCTGACCAGGAAGGCATCGCCGAGCCGATAGGCAATTGCGCGCCACAAGCCCGGCGCATCCAACTGTTCGGGCAGGCCGGCGACGTGAGCGAGGCTGCGTCGCTCGTAGTCGAGCAGGATCTCGAATGGATTCAGCGCCGGATTCTCGGGCAAGTCGACCATCGATGTTTCCTCAGGATGGCTTCAGCAGTGCCTGGATCCGCGCGATGAGGTCGCGTTCTCCGGGCGGTTTGGCTATGAAGTCCTTGGCGCCCTGGCGCATGCCCCAGATGCGGTCGGTTTCCATGTTCTTGGTAGTGACGATGATCACCGGTATCGACGAGGTTTGCGGGTCGCGACTGAGCGTGCGCGTCGCCTGGAACCCATTGGTGCCGGGCATGATGACGTCCATCAGGATGAGATCGGGCTGCTCTTGCCGGGCGCGCGCAATGCCTTCTTCGGCACTCGATGCAGTGAGCGTCTGGAAGCCCGCCCGCTCGAGCATGCCGCTGAGAACACGGACGTCGGTGGGTGAATCATCGACGATCAGGATTCGTGCCATGCGGACCCCCCGGTCTGCCTTTGCGCTACGAATGCAACGGCGCGGGATTCCTGGCGTCGACATAACGTCGAATGGCGCCAAGCAGTTCCTCGCGCGTAAACGGTTTGGTCAGGTACTGTTCGGAGCCGACGATGCGTCCACGTGCCTTGTCGAACAAGCCATCCTTGCTCGACAACATGATCACCGGCGTGGCTTTGAAAATCTGGTTGTTCTTGATCAGCGCGCAAGTCTGGTAGCCATCCAGGCGCGGCATCATGATGTCGACAAAAATGATGTGCGGCTGGTGGTCGGAGATCTTGGCCAGCGCCTCGAATCCGTCGATCGCCGTGACGACGTCGCAGCCTTCTTTTTTCAACAGCGTTTCCGCGGTGCGCCGGATGGTCTTGCTGTCGTCGATGACCATCACGCGCAGTCCGGCGAGGCTCCCCTTGTTCTGTGTGTCGTCCACTGCCACCTCCGCCTCATAGTGTCGTCAGCGCGACGCGGTATGCCCTGCGCCGGCGTTCGCCTGCTGATCCGCAACCCGCGTCGCCACCCTTCCCAGGCGGTGTCGCGAGGACTCCCCGAAAAGCTCTTTAGCCAAGCCTCCACCGAATGTCAAGATTACGTTGCAAGTGTTTGTGCTTGCTCAATTCCGCACACTTGCTCGGCGACCGATGATGCGGTGGATACCGTCCACGATACAGGGGATTTTGCACCTGCGCAGGCATAATAGGCGAGCCCCCCCGACCTATAGGGTCCGCGGGGGCCATAATCCACTACGTTTCAAGGAGTTGGCGCATGTTACGCCGTCTCGCGGTGCTGATGGACCCGATCCAGAAGCTTAAAATTCACAAGGACACGACCTTTGCCATGTTGCTGGAAGCACAGCGGCGTGGGCATGAGGTGCATGTCTGCGAACAGCGCGACATCGGGCTGCGCGATGGACGGGCCTGGCTTCGCACCCGCAGGACCCTGGTCAAGGACGATCCCGCGGGTTGGTACGAGCAGGGCGAGCCGTGGGTTCACGACGCCGCCGAGTTCGATTGGATCCTGCTGCGCAAGGATCCACCATTCGACGGCGAGTACCTCTACGACACGCAGATCCTGGAGCGCGCCGAGGCCCAGGGCGCGATCGTCGTGAACCGCCCGTCCGCCCTGCGCGACGCCAACGAGAAGCTGTTCACCGCGCTGTTCCCGCAGTGCTGTCCGCCGACCCTGGTGTCGCGGGTGCCCGCCGATCTGCGCGAATTCGTCGCCGCGCACGGGGCCTCGGTGGTCAAGGTGCTGGACTCGATGGGCGGAACCACGATCTTCCGGGTCGCCATCGACGATCCCAATCTCAACGTGATATTCGAAACCGTGACCCACGAAGGAACCCGGGCGGCGTTGATCCAACGCTACATTCCGCAGATCAGCGAAGGCGACAAACGCATTCTGGTGATCGACGGCGAGCCGGTTCCCTACGCTCTGGCGCGCGTCCCGAAAGCGGGGGAATTCCGCGGTAACCTGGCGCGCGGCGGCAGTGGTCGCGGTCAGCCGCTGAGCGAGCGCGATCGCTGGATCTGCGCAGAAGTCGGTCCCGAATTGCGTCGTCGCGGCCTGCTGTTCGTCGGCCTCGATGTCATCGGCGATTATTTGACCGAAATCAACGTCACCTCGCCGACCTGCGTCCGCGAGCTCGATGCGCAGTTCGGCCTGAACATCGCCGGCTTGTTGTTCGACCGGCTCGAGGCCATGGCGTCGTGAGCGAGCTGCCGATCGAGACTGGCGACCGCTTGTCGATGACGCTGCTGTTCGCCACCGTGATCCACGCGGTGGTGATCTTCGGCGTCGGCTTCACCGACGAGGACGGGCCGGGATCCGCACTGCCGGCGCTGGATGTCATCCTGGTCCAGTCGGCGACCCAGGAGGTTCCCGAAAAGGCCGACTTTCTGGCCAATGCAGCACAGACCGGCGGCGGCACCAGCGACGAAGCCAAGCGCCCGACGCAAGTATTTTCATCGCCGATACCGAAGCCGGACGACGGCATCGCACCGATGCCGGTTCGCGCCAGCGCGCCCACGCCGACACCGGCCGAGGCCGCGCCTGCCCCAGTACTCACCCAAGACCAGTCCACGCTCAAGGTCACGCCGGAGCCGCCCCGCGAGGAGAGCCAGCCACGCGAGTTGCCGCGCGACGAGAAACTGGTCGAACGCAGCATGCAGATGGCGCGACTGGCATCCGAACTCGACCGCCAGGCGCAGGAATACGCCAAGCGCCCCAAGCGCAAGTTCATTTCCGCAAACACCCGCGAGTACGCCTATGCCAATTACATGGCTGCGTGGGTGGCGCGCGTCGAGCGCGTCGGCAATCTCAACTACCCGGACGAGGCGCGTCGACGCAATCTCGACGGCAGTCTGGTGCTCACCGTCGCCATCAACAAGAACGGCAGCCTCGAGCGCATCGACATCATCCGCTCATCGGGTCATCAGGTGCTGGACGACGCCGCGCAGCGCATCGTCGAACTGTCGGCCCCGTTCTCACCGGTGCCACGCGGCGGCGAGGAGATCGACATCCTGCACATCACCCGGACATGGCAGTTCGTGGCGGGGGATGTGACGATGAAGTGAGTGGCGAAGCAGTGAGTAGTGAGTAGTGAGTAGTGAGTAACACCCGGAGAGCCGCTGGCTTCTCGCTGGCTCGCGCGGTCTGATCGGCACGTCACTGTGAGCCAATGCCGGTTTTTACTCACTATTCACCACTCACTATTCACTGACCGAGCAGCGGGCCTACACAAACCCCAGATTCGAGCTCGAGAAGTTCGACAGATTCGGGAAGATCGTGTTGAGGTCAGACGGACCAACACCCATCCAGCTGGCGAGTGTTGCGCCCATCTGGTCCAGTGCGGTGGTCGGGATCATCTGCCCGCGAGCGAAACAGTCGGGGCCGTTCAGGGTCTGATCCGGGAAGCTGCCGTAAAGGCGGGCATTGGTGGCGCTACCACCGTTGACGGCGCCGCCCATGACCATCTGCACGCCACCCCAGGCATGGTCGCTGCCGTCGCCGTTGGAGTTCAGCGTGCGCGCAAATTCGCTCATGGTGAAGGTAGTGACGCTGTTCTCGACGCCCATCTCGACCAGCGCCTGACAGAACGAACCGAGCGCGCGCGAGATGCGCCTGAGCAGGCGCGGCTGGCCGTTGTCGGGCATCTGCGCCGCGTGGGTGTCGAATCCGCCAAGCGAGACAAAAAAGATGTTGCGGTTCTGTCCCAGCTGCGCGCGCATCTTGATCATCCGCGCCACCATCGCCAGCTGCTCGGCCAGCGAGTTGTTGCCGTCGGCCGCGAGGTTGTAGCCGGCCACTGCCTGATTGTCCGCCAGCGCGCGGAATGGCGTGGTCAGCAGCGACGGGTTCGGCGAGCCGGTCAGCTTCAGCGCCATCTGCCCGGCGAGATCCATCGCCCGTCGCATGGTCGCAGCGTGCTCGGTCTGGAAGGTGTTGCCGGCGGCGCCGAGCAGGCTGCAAAGGGCGGTCTCGCCGGCATTCAGGCCAGCCGTGGCGCAGGCACGGAAATTGTCCAGCGCGTTGGTACCCGAGCAGTTCGCGAAATTGGTGCCGACTATCGAACCCGGGAACGGGTTGCCACCGTTGGGGTCGCCGCAACTCGACATCTGGTAAGGCACCACCTGGGCGCCAACCTGGAAGCGGTTGCTGCCTGCGAAGGACACGTTCATCGGCATCGTCAGCAGCGGGCTGCTGCCAACGATCGGCGTGTTCTGCGAGAACAGCAGATCGGCGACCTGACCGCCCCAGCCGTAACGGAAATTCGGCGTCTCCTGGCCCTGGAACCACTGGTTGGTCTGGTCGTTGTGCGAATAGAGCTGCGGCGGCTTGGGCAGTGCCGGGTTGCTGTAGGTGGCCTTGGTCAGCGGTACCACCAGGGTGCCGACGTTGGCCAGCCATGCCACCTTGCCCTGATTGCTCAGCGACGCCAGGCCCGGCATCGCTGTCTGCGCGCCATTGTCATCGATCGAAGTCCAGTCGGCGCAGGCCGGATGCAGGCCATAACTGTGACCAGCGGGCAGCGCGATGCCGTTGGGGCCACTCAGGTTGACCGGCAGCAAGCTCGCCTGGGCAATGCCAAGTGGACCATTGGTGCCGCTGTACACACCGCCACGGGCAGTCTGGTAAATGCCGTAGCGCGTGGCATCGGATGGGATCAGCCAGTTGTAGGAGTCGCTGCCGCCACCGAGGTACACACAGACCAGTGCGCGATAATTGGGATCGCCCTGGGTAGCGGCCAGCGCCGATTGCATCAGGCGCAGTTGCGGGATCAACGACAGCGCCGAGCCGCCGGCCAGGGTGGCGCAGAAGTGCTTGAGGAACTCGCGGCGCTGTTCACGACGGATACGGGACATGGCTTGGCTCCTCAGCGCTGCACGGCAAATTCAGGCGAAACGATGATCACGCGCAACACCTGGACGATGCGTGCGACACGATTGGCATCCGTTGTCGGCGCCGTTTGCGAGGTCAGCATGTTGACCAACACACTGCGCATGTTGGCCGTCATCGAGCCATACATCAGCCGCAGGTTGAACTCATCGATCAGTTGCCCGTAGGTGGTGGCATTGCCAGGCTGCTGCATGATGGCGAGGTAGGGATCCAGCTGCACGCAGGCGCGCGTCGCCGAGCTGCAGGTCGCAGTGCCGGTGGCGATATACCAACCACCGCCGGCAATGCGGCTCTGGATGGTGTCGTTCATCCGCGTGATGGTCGACTCATTCAGGATCTGGAATTCGGGCGAATACAGGTTGGCCGTCTGCAATGCGCCTGGATTCTGGTAGTCCGGCTCGTAGAAATTGAATACGGTCGGCGCGTTGAACGGGCGCTGGCTGAAGCTGCTGTCGAAGCCGAGCGACATGGTGATGTTGCCGACATTCGAGTTCGTCTGCGGTGGATTTCCGGTCTGCGGCGGTTCGGGCTGGCCCTGAACCACGTCGAGCGCGCGCCAGAGCGCGCTCATGCGCAGCACCGGCTCGCGCAGTTTGCCGAAGTTGCCGGATGGTACGGCTCGCGCCTCGCTGTCCAGCAGCACGGCGCGGATCACCGCAGCGAGATCGCCGCGCACGCCCGAACCGTTGTTGTTGAACACCGTCGCCACGCGCTGGATGTAGGCGGGCGAGGGATTGCTGGTGACGAAGCGCTGGATCAACTGGCGGCTGATAAACGGCGCCACCGTGGCGTGGTTGGCGATCGCATCCAGCGTGCGCGTGAAGTCGAGGTTGCAGCCGGTCTGGTTGTCGCTGACGGCCGGCAGCACGATGCTGTCGAAGATCGTCTTGGTGGCGAAGTCGTGGAAGGTGCGCCCGCTCACCAGATAACTTTGGGTGTTCGGCGGATTGCTCATCGGAAAGCAGATCATCGGCGCCATGAAGTCGGCGTTGGTGTTGTTGCCGAAACTCGTATTGGTGAAATTCGTGCGCCCGTAGGAGAGCCCGGTAAACACCCGCGCCAACTCGGCGATGATGGCGTTGTCGTAGGTGGGAATCGGGTTGCCGCCGGACAACTGCAAGGAATGATCGAGATTGCGCTTGACCAACCCGAAGGAAAACAGCTGCATCACTTCGCGTGCGTAGTTTTCGTCGGGCAGGATGGTCGCGCCGCCGCTGCTGTAGGCGGCCCGGTTCCGGACATAGGTGAGCCATTGGCCCATGGTCGGGCTGTAAGTGACCTGCCCGAGCAGCGTGCGGTAGTTGCCAAGCGCGTTACGCGTCAACAGGTCGGCATATTCGGCCATCATTCGCGTGTCGATGCCGCCGCTGTCCGAGGCCACCAGAATCTGGCTCAACGCGAACGCCATGCGCTGGCGCAACTGATCCGGCGCGAACACCGCCTGCACCCACCAGCGGTCGACACGATGACCCGAGTTGAGCGAAAAATTCGGGTTCAACGTCAGGTTGTCGAGCCAGGGACGCGTCAGTGTCGGCGGCAAGGCAAACTGCTGTTCCAGCCACTGGCTGTAGCCAATGCCGCGCAGCCGCGCGATTTCCGCTCGTGTCGGCCCGAAGGTGGCCTGGGTCAGGAATCGCGCCGCTTGCGCGTCGCTGGCCGGCGCATCGGCGACGTTGTCGAAACCGCCGCGAAAAATCAGGCTGGTGTCCTGAGCCACGGCTGAAACCGACCACAGTAACGATGTTGCGGCCAGCGCGTTGCGCGCGCAGTTCGCCAGCCATTGAATCGTCTTCATGTTGTCCCCGCTTGTGCGAACTGCCGCGTATTGATGATAGGACTGAGCGCCATTGTCGATTGTGATGCGGTGCACGGCGCTCCGTTCCTCGCCCGGCCACCACCGCAGATCGGAAATCGCGCAATCCGCGCCATCTTTGCCGGCTGGCGCGCGTAGCTGTCGAGTACTACCGCGAAAAATGCCGGCTAGAATCGCAGCATGCTCACCGCATCCTATCTCGCCAACCACCTGCTGATCGCGATGCCGGGTCTCGACGATCCGAACTTCTCGCGTGGCGTGACCCTCTTGTGCCAACACAACGCCGAAGGCGCGATGGGCATCATGGTCAACCGGCTGAGCCAGTTCACGCTGGGGGAGGTACTGGAGCAGATGAACATCTCGACCAGGATACCCGGACTTGCCGAACGGCCGGTGTTCGCAGGCGGCCCGGTGCAGGTCGACCGCGGTTTCGTGGTGCACGAGCCGGTGGCTGGCTTCGATTCCACCTTTCGGGTCTCCGACGAGGTGTGCGTGACGACGTCGCGCGACGTGCTGGCGGCGATGGCCGAAGGCGACGGCCCACAACGAGCTTTGGTGGCACTCGGTTATGCCGGCTGGGGTGCCGGCCAACTGGAGAGCGAGATCCGCGGCAACTCCTGGCTCAGCGTGCCGGCAAGCGCATCGATCCTGTTCGAGACGCCGCTGGAGGCGCGCTGGACCTCCGCAGCGATGCTTGCCGGCGTCGACATGCGCCTGCTGACCGACTACGCAGGCCATGCCTGAAGCCGCTTCGCGAACCACGACCGCGGGCATCTGGCTGGGGCTGGACGTCGGCACGCGTGACCTTGGCGTCGCCGTCGGCAATGAGCTGACCGGGCGCGCACGACCGCTGAAGACGCTGACGATGCAGCCCGATGCGGCGCTGTGGAGCGCGCTGGACGCACTGGTCGACGAATGGGCGCCGAGCGGCATAGTGGTCGGCTTGCCGCTGACCCGTGAGGGCGGCGAACAGCCGATGACCGCGCGCGCGCGCCGATTCGCCGCCACCATCGCGCAGCGATATCGCCGACCGGTGGTGCAGCACGACGAACGTGGCTCCACCCAGGTCGCCAAACGTCGGTTTGCCGTGGAACGCGCTGCCGGCAATGCCAAACGCAAACACGCCGTCGATATCGACGCCCATGCTGCTGCCGTCATCCTCGAGGATTATCTTGCCCATGTCTCTGCCGGCCATTGAGCCACTGCTGGACGCCCTGGTCGTGGCGACCCGCGCACGTCTGGCCGAACACAACATCGTCGAACCGCGGCTGGTCGGCATCCATTCCGGTGGCGTCTGGCTTGCCCGCCACCTTCAATTCGCGCTGGGACTGAGCGACGAAATCGGCGAGCTCGACATCAGCTTCTACCGCGACGACTTCACGCGCGTCGGCATGCACCCGACGGTGCGCCCATCGCGCATTCCGTGGGACGTCGAGGGCCGCCATCTGCTGCTGGTCGACGACGTGCTCTACAGCGGGCGTACGATTCGCGCCGGGCTCAACGAGATCTTCGATTACGGTCGCCCGGCCAGCGTCACGCTGGCGGTATTGATCAGCCGCAACGGTCGCGAACTTCCGATCGAAGCCGGCGCCTGCGGCGCGCATCTTTCGCTGCCCAGCCACCAGCAGATCAAGCTGCGCGGACCGGCTCCGCTGTACCTGGAACTGGTGGAGCGGACGGGCCGGGGGACTGGGCTGTGAGAGTTCGCGCGTCGAACAGGACCGAAAAGGGGCAAGGGGCAGGGGGCAGGGGGTCTGTTCCACGTTTCAGTCGGACCGTGCAGCAGGGCTGGGCCCCTGCCCCCTGCCCCCTGCCCCGCACTTTACTTCAAAGCAATCATATGGTTACGTTGTATTTCGCGAGATCTGCGGGGCACCAGTCGCCATGAGCCTGCAACTCGCCCCCGACGGTCGCCTCAAGCACCTGTTGACCATCGACGGTCTGCCGCGACGACTGATCGAAGAATTGCTCGACGCCGCCGATGCGCTGCGCCATGTCGCACTGCGCGGCAACAAGAAGCTGCCGCTGTTGCGCGGTCGCACCATACTCAACCTGTTTTTCGAGGTTTCGACGCGCACGCGCACGACCTTCGAGTTGGCCGCCGAGCGGCTGTCGGCGGATGTGGTGAACCTCGACGTGGCGTCGTCGTCGACCAGCAAGGGCGAGAGCCTGCTGGACACACTGGCGACCCTCGAGGCCATGCACTGCGACATGTTCGTCGTGCGCCACCCGGATTCCGGCGCAGCGCATTTCATCGCCGAGCACGCTTCGCCGGGCGTCGCCGTGCTGAATGCCGGCGATGGCCGCCATGCGCATCCGACGCAGGCGCTGCTGGACGCCTACACCATCCGTCGCCACAAACCGCGCTTCGAGGACCTGACCATCGCGGTGGTCGGCGACGTGCTGCACTCGCGCGTTGCGCGATCGGAACTGCGCGCCTTCGGCATACTCGGTGCCGGAGAGCTGCGCGTGATCGGCCCGCGCACGCTGCTGCCGCCGGCGATCGAGGAACTCGGCGTTCGCGTCTACACGGACATGGACGCCGGTGTCGCCGACGCCGATGTGGTGGTCATGCTGAGACTTCAGCGCGAACGCATGCGCGGCGTGTTCCTGCCCTCGGAAAGCGAATACTTCCGCCGCTACGGCCTGTCGCGCGAGCGCCTGGCGCTGGCGAAACCCGACTGCATTGTCATGCATCCCGGGCCGATGAACCGCGGCATCGAAATCGCCAGCGATGTCGCCGACGGACCACAGTCGGTGATCCTGGAACAGGTGTCCAACGGCCTTGCCGTGCGCATGGCCGTGATGTCGCACATCCTCGGCGCCCAGGTGCCGCAACTGGAGGCCGGCGCATGATCGCGCACTCGCCGAGAACGACCCGGGTGCTGATCCGCGGCGCCCTGGTGCGCTTCCCGCACCTGGGGATCGACCGCGTCGGCGATGTGTTGTTCGAGCCCGGCCGAGTGCTGGCGCTGGATCCGGATGCCGAACAGGCAGCGGGCGCCGAGATCGTCGACGGCCGCGGCCGTTGGCTGATTCCGGGCCTGGTCGACCTGGCGACGCGCCTGCGCGAGCCCGGCGCCACGCACAAGGCGGACATCCGTTCCGAGGCCACCGCGGCGCTGCTCAACGGCATTACACATGTGGTGCTGCCGCCGGACACCCAGCCGGTGATCGATTCGACCGCCGTGGTCGAACTGATCCTGCGCCGTGCGCGCGAGGGGCGCGGCGCCACCGTGCATGTTCTCGGTGCGTTGACCCGCGATCTTGGTGAGGACAGCCTGGCTGAACTCGGTGCGCTGCGCGCCGCCGGGTGCATCGCGGTCGGCAACATCGGACACGCCCTGGGCAACACCAATCTGCTGCGACGGGCGCTGCAATACGCCGCGTCGCTGGACCTGTCCGTGCATCTGCAGCCGGTCGATCCGTGGATCAGCGCAGGTGGCTGCGCCCATGAGGGACGAGTCGCCGCACTGCAGGGCCTGGCAGGCATTCCGCAGACCGCAGAAACCCTGGCTCTGGCCCGCGATCTGATGCTGATCGAAGAATCCGGCGTACGCGCGCACTTCGGCCGACTGTCGTGCGCACGCAGCCTTGCCCTGCTCGCCGACGCCAAGGCACGTGGACTGCCGGTGACCGCCGACGTGGCCATGCCGCAGATCTACCTCAACGAACACGATGTGCTGCCGTTCCGCAGCGAATGCCACCTGCTGCCGCCGCTGCGTACGGTAGCCGACCGCGATGCGCTGCGCGCGGCGCTCGCCAGCGGCCTCATCGACGCCCTGTGCAGCGATCACCAGCCGCATGATGCGGATGCCAAGCTGAAGCCATTTCCGTCGTCGGAACCGGGCGCTTCGGGGCTCGACAGTTTTCTCGGCCTGGGTCTGAAGCTCGTCGGCGAGGGTGTGCTTTCGGTCGACGCGTGGTTGCAGCGTTGCGCGCTGGCACCACGCCGCATCCTCGGCCTGCCGCCGCCCACACTGGAGCAGGGCACGGTGCCCGATTTCGTGTTGATCGATGCCGTCAGCGAAAATCCGCTCGAAGCCAGCACGATGCTCAGTCGCGGCAAGAACACGCCGTTTCGCGGCTGGCGCCTGCCGGGTCGCGTCCATCTTGCGGCGATTGCCGACCGACTGTGGATTCGTGAACCATGAACCTCCTGCGCCAGCCCGCGCTGTACCTTGCGATGATCGTCCTGCTGCTGGGCAGTTGCGCCAGCACGCCGCCGCCACCACCCGAGCCTCCGACGCCGCCGGCGCGCGACCGCGTTGCCGAACTGCGCTCGCAGGCGCTGTCGACGTTCACGGCCATGGAGGTGGCGCCGCTGCAGAATCCCTCGGTCGACTTGCTGCTGCAGCAAGCCAGCGAACTGGAAGCCGCCGGCCAGCATGCCGACGCCGCGGCGCGCATCGAGGAAGCACTGACCATCGAGCCCGACAATCCGCGCCTGTGGCAACTCAAGGCCGAAACCCTGCTGCGCAACGAGTTGTTCCTGGATGCCGAAAAGCTGGCGATGAAGAGCTACGACCTGGGTTCGCGCATCGGCGAGTGGTGCATGCGCAACTGGCTGACCATCGCAGAAAGTCGCGACGCGCTGGGCGACGTCAACACCTCCGTCGCCGCACGCGAACGCGCACAGAAATGCCCGGTGCAGGCGCATCAGCGATTCTAATGGGCCTTGTTCGCTCGCTGGGGCCCTCCGACCGAACATGCCGGACGTCATTGATTTTCATGTGGGAGCGGATTTATTCCGCGAGAGCTTTCGCGGGATAAACCCGCTCCCACAAGTACGATGCGATGCGCGAACAGGCGCACCGACAGGCTGCTAGTGTAGTGCGGCGAAAGTAAGTGCAAGTAATTTCTGATGCATTTTGGCCCGAGGCTAGGCG
>ERZ761610.596-NODE-596-length-26614-cov-30.912158_pt1 | contig 26614 bp, 15 predicted proteins | sample MGYA00512164_ERZ761610 | MGnify/ENA primary metagenome ERZ761610 (study PRJEB28899, sample SAMN02850038) | bioreactor sludge metagenome | biome: EBPR Sludge; feature: EBPR Bioreactor; material: flocular biomat | place: Australia: Thorneside Wastwater Treatment...
GTTTTTGCAAATATACAAACATTCAACTTCCCGACTTTTGTTTAGACAAGTTCATGAATACAGAAATTTTGTTATACCTTTTTCTTTTAGTAGCGATAAAAATATTTCTGCTGTAGAATTTCGTCCCGGCAATCCCGCCGTAGTGCATCATGTATTGATGTGGATAGACACAACAGGTAAAGCACGAAAAATGGATGCTGCCGATCCCTTACCCGGTTATTCCGGTTTTGGCGGTGCCGGTTTTGATGATGCCATCGTATTGCCCGCAGCATGGGTGCCCGGTGCTGTGCCGCGATTTTTTCCCGACAAAATGGGAGTACGTATTCCCAAAAATGCAGATTTAGTGATGCAAATACATTATGCACCGTCGGGAAGTGTACAAAAAGACCAGTCCACAGTGAATATTTTTTATTCCGACGATAAATCTATTCGACAAATTCGCGAAGCGGCAATTAATCCTCAGAATTTAGCCGGCGGCAATTCTTCTTTTCTTGTTAAAGCCGAAACAATCAACCGATTTAAAGGTGTATTGGATGTACCCTATGATTTCTCTTTGATGAGTATTGCGCCACACATGCACTTAATTGGTAAAAAAGCTAAATCGTATGCCATTACTCCCAAAGGGGATACAATTAAATTAATTGCTATTGACGATTGGGATTTTAATTGGCAGGGATCTTATACATTTAAAAAACTTATTAAAATTCCAAAAGGTGCTAAAGTATATTATGAAGCGGAGTATGATAATACTGCCAATAATCCATTGAATCCGAATAATCCGCCTCGTGTGGTGCGTTGGGGTGAAAATACCACCGATGAAATGTTTTTATGTTATTTTTTCGGCATACTCTATTTACCCGGTGATGAAAATATTTCTTTAGAAACATCGAATCCCACTTCTCTGATTGATGAATCTTTTTCCATACACTCTCCTGCGGCAATTATTATTCCCAACCCCATGCAACATCATGGTATATTGTCATGGACCGCACCAAAAGATGGTAATTATTCCATATCTATTACGGATATTACCGGAGCAGTAGTACAAACAATTGCCCGCAATACATTTTTTACGGCGGGGCATCATTTTGTCGAATTACAGAATGATTATTTTGCGAGTGGTATGTATTTTGTCCATATTTACGATGGATCTTCAACACAAACAGTATTATATTCTGTCACACCATGATTCGCACTACTCTTTATTGCGTTTTATTCTTGACAGTATATGCACTTGGGTATGCTCAGGTAAAAACTGCAATATCCCTTGCTGAGTTACAACAAAGTAAGGGCATTTCAGTGATGATTTTTCTAAAAGAACAATGTCCGATTTGTCAGAAATATGCTCCGACATTTCGTACACTATATCAGCGTTTTGCATCAGACAGCATACGGTTTTTCGGCATATTTCCTGACAGGACACCGGACACTCTTGCCATTCACGATTATTGCAAAGAGTATGGGTTACCCTTTCCAATTCACATAGATTCTACGATGGAATGGACAGAATATGCCGATGCGCGCATCACTCCCGAAGTTGCTGTGATTATTGACGGACATATTGTCTATGCAGGCAAAATTGACGATTGGTTTATAAGTTGGGGGCGCAAAAAAAATGCCCCCCGACACCATATCCTTGCTGACATACTTACAAATCTACAGCAAGGTAAACCGATAAAAGAATCACGCACTCAAGCGATTGGTTGCGCCATAGCCCGATAAATTTAACCGCTACAACACAGCAGTGTCGCATATTCTGTGGAGGCAATTTGATGATGAGAAAATAATATTTATTTGCAAAAAACCTCAGATGCCCGTATCTTGCTATTGAGTTCATAGAATAAAGATGTAAAAATGAAAAATATGCGATATATATATGCCCTTGCTTCGGGATTGCTGCTTGGTGCGGCTTTTCCTCCTTTGCCTACATGGTTCGGAGCATTTATCGGGTTTATCCCCATATTGTTGGCAATTCTTACTCCGGCTAATGAGAAGTATCATAATCGGCTTTTGTACATTTGTTTTTTTGTCATGCACGGCATCTCCAATTGGTGGGTAAGCAGTTGGCAAACCGAAAGTGACCCGTTCTTATTTGTATCGGGTTTTGCATTATGGTTGGGACATCCTTTCTTTTTTATGCTTCCTTTTGTGGGAATGCGTTTTTTGCGTAACCGATTTGGCGATGCAATCGGATTAATTGCATTTCCCTTTTTATGGACAGCTTTTGAATGGCTACATTCTCTCGGTGATTTGTCATATCCGTGGCTAAGTTTAGGTTATACACAGGCATACAATACGGTCTGGGTACAAATAGCAGAACTTGCGGGTGTGTGGGGTGTGACTTTTGCACTGGTAAGTATCAATGTCTTATTGGCATCATTGTTCAAAGAAATCATAGCAAAACGCAGTATTCATTGGCGTATGCTCATTTCGCCACGCCTTATTGCAGCACTTGGTCTTTGTATCTTACCTTGGTATTATGGTCAAATACGTTTACCGGAAATTACTGCTCTTGAGCGCAATGCACAGCATATTGTAGCAGGCGTTATTCAACCGAATATCAATCCTTGGAAAAAATGGCAAGGCAGTTCATTTGACCAAATTGCAGCACATCAGAAAATTCAGGATTCTCTTAATGCTTTACAACATTTAGATTTGGCTGTGTGGAGTGAAACCGGCGTACCCTATCTTGGCTTAACCAACAGTAATCCCGAAGGACTCGAATTTCTTCGACCATGGATTAATGATTCCCAAACAGCATTGCTCACCGGATTTTCCGAAGCCGTGATTTACAAAAAGCAAGATGCCCCCTACTATGCAAAGCCCATTCCTAACGATCTTACAATTATGGGGAATTTTTACAATGCTGCAATATTGATGGAACCGCGCGACATGGCTTCACCTCTGAAAGCACCCGTTCATAGAAAAATGCGATTGACTCCATTCGGAGAAAATATACCCTTCGGGGACATATTTCCTTTTCTTGAACGCTGGCTGCAATGGGGAGTTGGTATTTCCACTTGGAGCAAAGGTAAAGTGCAAAAACCTTTGACAATTGCAATGGCAGGCAAGGATTCTTTGCGGCTTGGTTGTATTATTTGCATAGAGTCTGTGTATCCCGGATTTGTGAAAAACTATGCTCATGACGGTGCGAATCTGCTGGCTGTGATTACCAATGACGCATGGTACAATTACACATTCGGTCCGGAGCAACATTATCGTATTTCTGCCATACGTGCCATTGAAAATCGGCGAGCCATTGTGCGCTGCGCAAATTCGGGAGTATCCGGATTTATTTCTCCTAATGGCATTTCATACAAAGAGTTACAGCCATATACAACCGCAGGTCTTTCATATAAAGTTCCTTTATTAACCGAGAAAACACTCTATGTGCAATGGGGTGATTATCTCCCTATGGGTTGTACGGCGCTGACTGTTTTATTGCTCTTTGGCGGCTATCTGAGAAAGAAAAAACACTGAAATTGTGGCATTGAAACGATAAAAAGCCCGATTTTTGCAATCAAAACGGTAATACAAAGTTCGCTTTTGCGTCATTGTCCGCCGTTGTAAAGACTTAGTCCCTTTACAGGGGCTTTTCTTTTTTGTGTATGGTTACACCGATTCTTGTTATACCATCACAGATGATTTTTCACATATTCTGAACGGAGCAATTATTCATGTTAGGGTTTTTACAAAAAATATTTGGCAGCAAACACGATAAAGATGTTAAAGGAATACTTCCTATCGTTGATGAAATTAACGAGATATATGCCAAATTATCTTCATTGTCTGATGAAGAGTTACGCGGACAAACAGACAAATTTCGTGCGCGCATCGCCGAACAACTTATGACCTTGACAAGCGAACGTGCTGATATTAAAACACGTTTACAAGAAGAAGATTTATCGCATGACGATCATCAAGCCCTCTATAATCGCCTGAGTGAGTTAGATAAAGAAGAAGATGCAATTATTGCCGATACGCTCGACGAAATTTTACCCGAAGCATTTGCCACCGTCAAAGAGGTATGTCGCCGATTAACCGAACGTAAACATCAATACACTGCCGTAGGCAATACCATCACATGGGATATGATTCCCTATGATGTTCAACTTATCGGAGGAACAGTGATTCATCAAGGCAAGATATCCGAGATGGCAACCGGCGAAGGTAAAACACTTGTGGCGGTATCGCCAATGTATCTCAATGCTCTTCCCGGTCGAGGTGTGCATTTAGTAACCGTCAATGATTATTTGGCGCGACGTGACTGCGAATGGATGAAACCCGTCTTTGATTTTCTGGGCATCACAACCGGAGCAATTCAATCAGCGATGCAATCAGAACAAAGACGCGCTGTTTATGGGATGGATATTACCTATGGCACCAATAATGAGTTTGGGTTCGATTATCTGCGCGACAATATGGTAACAGAAGTCGAAGAAATGGTGCAAAGACCTCATATATTTGCTATCGTGGATGAGGTGGACTCCGTATTGATAGATGAAGCACGTACGCCGCTTATTATTTCCGGTCCTGTCGGCAATGCCGATAATCAACGTTTTGACCAATTAAATCCACGCGTCAAACGTATGGTAGAAGCTCAAAATCGTTTGGTGCAACAAATTGTAAACGATATTGAAAAAAAATTACAATCCGATAAAAAAGAAGTCCGCAAAGAAGGCGGAGTCGGATTATTGCGTGCATATCGCGGTTTACCAAAACAAAAAAAATTACAAAAGTTATTGCAAGAACCGGAAAATCAAAAATTAATGCGTGAAACCGAACTTGATTATTTGCGCGATCAAGGAACACGTATGTCTGAAATTGATGAGGAATTATATTATACAATTGATGAAAAAAATCATCAAATTGATATTACCGAAAAAGGAAGAAATCTTATTACTGCTTCCGGCGAAGATCCGGATACATTCGTTATTCCTGATATTGCAAGTCAATTAAGTCATATCGAAGGTGAACCATCATTAAATGCAGAAGAAAAGCAGCAAAAGAAAGATGAAGCACTTCAATTATATTCTTTCCGTAGTGATGTTATCCATACAATATCGCAATTATTGCGCGCATATTCGCTTTATGAAATTGATGTGGATTATGTTATTCAAGACAGTAAAGTAAAAATTGTTGATGAATTTACGGGTCGTATTTTAGAAGGTCGTCGTTATTCCGATGGTTTGCATCAGGCGATAGAAGCTAAAGAAGGCGTTAAAGTGGAAAGAGATACCCAAACATGGGCAACAATCACTTTACAAAATTATTTTCGCCTTTATAAAAAATTAGCGGGCATGACAGGTACTGCCGAAACGGAAGCTGCCGAATTTGAAAAAATATACAATCTTGACGTTACCGTTATTCCAACCAATAAAGACATTGTACGTAAAGACTTAGATGATTTAATATATCGCACAAAACGTGAGAAGTACAATGCCGTTGTGGAAGAAGTCAAAAAAATGGTGGATGCCGGACGTGCCGTACTCGTCGGAACAACAAGTGTGGAAGTGTCGGAGGTGCTCAGTAAAATGTTGCAGCGTCAAAAAATTAATCATAATGTTTTAAATGCAAAGCAACATCAGCGAGAAGCAGAAATTGTGACCGGAGCAGGACAAAAAGGTGCGGTCACCATTGCAACGAATATGGCGGGTCGCGGTACTGATATTAAATTAACAGCCGAAGTAAAAACTGCCGGCGGATTGGCTATTATCGGTACCGAGCGTCACGATGCACGACGCATTGACAGACAATTACGTGGTCGTGCCGGACGACAAGGTGACCCCGGTTCATCACAATTTTTTATTTCGCTCGAAGATGATTTGATGCGTTTATTCGGTGGTGACAGAATTGCCAATATTATGCAAAAAATGAAAGTTCCCGAAGGAGAGCCAATCCAACATTCTATGGTTACTTCATCGGTGACAAATGCACAGAAGAAAGTAGAAGAAAATAATTTCGGTGTCCGCAAACGCCTTATCGAATATGATAATGTCATGAATCAGCAGCGCACAGCCATTTATGATTTGCGCCGTCATGCCTTATTCGGTGAACGATTAAAAGGTGAAATACTTGATTATGTAGCCAATCTTGCCGATGAATGGTTTGACATATATCATCCCGAAGGTAATTTGGAAGGATTAAAAAATCAGGTGCGCACACTCTTGCTCTGTGAAGTCGAAATTAATGACACAGAATTCCGCTCCATGAAAAAAGAACGCTCCACCGAAATCATTATGGAAGCTGCCTCTGAATTTTATCATCGTAAAGAAGAAAAGTTAGGCATAGATTTAATCAGAGCATTAGAAAAATTTTCCTTCCTGCAAACTATTGACGATAAATGGAAAGAACATTTAATGGTAATGGATGAATTAAAAGAAGGTATTCATCTTCGTGCCTATGGGCAAAAAGATCCATTACTCGAATATAAAGGTGAAGCGGTGAATTTATTCAGACAATTAGTGGCAATAATTCAGAAAGAAACTGTCCATAAAGCATTCAGTTTATTCCCGCAGATTTTACAAGCAGCACCGCAACAGCAACAACAGCAGCGTCGCAGTGTGCCGTCAATGCGCTCAACGCCAAGAATGCCGCAAAGACAAAGACCACCCGCAGGCACAAATGAAGCAATGCCGGATCCATCGGTAGTGACTGTGACACAATCGCCTTCTTTCAAATTTTCACAGCCGTCCATGAGTACGAATATAAAAAACAAGCCGCCGGGTTCAACAGACTAATTTATTGACATAGCAGCATATATTTTTCCCTCAATAGCAGCGATATCTCATCACACTATTGAGGGATTTTTTTTATAGAGGATATTCGTGTGTAAGAAACATAAAAATATATGTTGAAGAAAAAATTCTATGGTAAAGAGTATTTTTTAATAACTTAAAGCATATTGCTATGACAAATAAATCCTCATATATTTATTTTCAGCTTTATTCTGCTACAACAATTAGAATTTTTCAGATTTCCGTGTCACAATCTAAGGACGGAATGGCTTCCGTCCTTAGATTGATTTAAGCCGATAATCGGCTATGCGTTTCATTACGCACAATGATACCATCACGTAATTCAATTATCTGATCACAATCAGCTATGGACGAAGGACGATGAGCAATAATAAGCATCGTAATACCCGCAAATTCTTCACGTATTGTTTGCTGTATAATCGCATCCGTTTTTACGTCAACGCTTGCCGTCGCTTCATCCATAACTATAATACGAGCATCAGTTAGAATAGCTCGCGCCAAACATAACAACTGCCTTTGTCCTTGGCTGAAATTATAGCCATTTTCTTGAACAGGTGCATAAATACCTCCCATTGATTGTATGGTTTCCCATAAATGAACACGCTCAAGAGCACGCTGCACGGCTTTATCATCGGCAATGCCGAAACGATCAAGATTACTGCGTACTGTCCCAATAAATAATGTGGGATCTTGCGGAATAATTGCCATCGAACGGCGCAATTGTTCTAAAGGAATTTGGGCAATATTCACACCATCAATTTCAATAGAACCCGAAGATAAAGGAATAAATCGGAATAATGTCTGAAAAATCGTTGTTTTTCCTGACCCTGTTCTACCAATGATACCGATGCGTGTGCCACCACGTATTATACATGAAACGCCTTTTAATACATCCGGTAAATTATCCGCATAGCGTGCTCTGACATTATGAAAAATAATATCGCCACGCCCGATACTAAAATGTGATATGAGAGGATGTGCCGTTATTGATGCTTCTGGTTCTAATGTGCCATAATAACGCAAACGTTCCGCCGAGGTCATTTTTGATTCGACTTCGCTGAATGAACGAACCGACCAATTAAGATATTGCCAAAAACTTAAAGAATATGTAAGAGCAATACCGGCAGTGCCTGCTGACATCCCATTATTTTTCACAGCCATAACAACTCCTATTGCAGTAGTTATGCTAATTATACCGCCAATAATGGGTACACGTGAGGAGAACCAGCGATTAAGCATAATACTTCCCCAAAACATTCTATTGTAATTTGTGAGAATATCATAAAATTGTTCGGTAAAATATTGCTCTTTTTTAAAAGCATGAATAACTGTAATACCCGTAAGAACTTCCTTAAATTGCGCATAGCGAAATGAGCGTGCAATAGATTCCATACGTTTTGCTTCTCGCGCACTGCGTCGATAATCTTTTTGTACTATATAATACCACAATAATGCAGGAATTGCACAGACGACAACAATTGGTGCAAGAGAGAAAATAACAATTAATGCACCAAGTGATTTTGTGACATTACGAGCAATTTCTTCTACATTATTAGCCATTTCTTCGGTATTGCTGACATCTCGTGAAAAACGATTTAATATTCGCCCCATTGGGGTTGTATCAAAAAATCGTAGAGGTGCTTGCATGACTGCATATAAAGTACGGTCATGTAATTGCTGTGCAGCAGCGAGTCCTCGTTTCATCCAGAAATATTTTTCCCAGAACCAACCAATCATCACTAATACACCAAGCACACCATAGAGAGCAACAGCCATTAATGGAGAAAAAGAAATTTCCAAACCAAATATTGTTTTTCCCGATGAAGCAATATCAGTCCATATTCCTAACCACGAAGTTTGGATAATAGGCAAAACTGTTGCCGCAATGCAACCAAGAAGCAATGCTCCAAGAATAAATGGACGCAATCGCGTATTTTCCCCACCTAAAGCCCTTGCATAATCCTTGTAAACGCCGGAATGAATTGCTCCAAATTCACGATCTTCTTCTTCGATTAATTTTCCGTCCGACTCATTTTCTTGTATTTCGGATTTGGGTGCTTCATGTGCATGAATCATATCATCATGAATATGTTGCGAAAAAAATGCAGCAAACTCCTCCGAATTTTTCACTATCTCTTGGAAACTTCCTTGAGCAATTATTTCCCCTTTTTCCATATACACAATTTTATCGAAACGCTCTAAATGAGCCAAACGATGTGTGGCCACAATACGAGTAATATTGCGCCAGCGCCCAAAGAGTAAAGTATTGCACAGAAATGTTTCTGTTATTGTATCTACAGCGGCAAGCGGATCATCAAGAATAACTACATTAGGATGTTTTGCGACGGCACGCGCAAGGCATAAACGAGTTTTTTGTCCGCCCGATAAATTCACGCCTCTTTCTCCAATTTCCGTATCAAGCCCCGCTGCCATAGATCCAATATCATCTATTAAAGCACAGTCATGCAGTATGCCGCCAAAATCTTGATCATCGGCAAGAGCATCGTCCAATGGTTCACCAAAAAGAATATTGTCACGCAATGTACCATTCATCACAAATGCTTCTTGAGGCACATAGGCTGTGCGTGAACTATAACCGAAAGGTACACCTGTATAAGTAATTAATCCGCTCATATCGGTGTCACCTAAAAGACTTAATAAAAGTGTTGATTTTCCTGCGCCGACTTCACCGACAATAGCCACACTTTCACCCGCTGCTATATGCAAGTTGGCATTTTTTACGGCTTTTGTGCCATTATAATAAACGCTCACATTTTCAACATTTATACTCACAGGCATATTTTTCGGCATTTCCGGTTTTTGTTCATAAGGTTGAATTGTCCGTGAAAAATACGAATGTAAACGCAATGCAGAAACTCTTGCTTGTGCAATCATTGAAATAATATGAGCAACCATTCCAAAAGGAAATTCGAGCATAATAAATAATGAAAGACATGCAAAGACTAACGGAGCAGTTAAAGTATTGCCCATGAGAACATAACTGCCAAAACCAACAAAAGCAACCAATGTAGAAGTGCAAATAAATACTACACTCGATAATGCATTTGTAGTTGCAAGTCGCATCCGTGCATCAAGTTCTTTGGTACGAACTTTTTCTACTTCTTGCATTGCACTTTTTTCCCATGCGAAATATTTTAGAACACGAATACCATGTAATAATTGCGTCATCAGAGTCACGCGCTCATCTCTGTACTCTAATAATTCATGATCCAAACGCGTAAATCGTTGCGCCAAGGCACGAGAAAATGGCGAAATAAGTACTAATGCTGCCAAAGAAAATAATGCTGCTACACCTAAATATGACCACAGCATTACCAATACACTTAATGTCACTATTGAGCAATACAAAGAATCAGGTACAAAAAATGAACTTTCTGCCATTTGTTCTGTATCGCTTCCTAAATGATTGACAATATCACCCGAAGGAATTGCCAAGCGTTCAGCACGAGTTAACATAAGCGATTGTTCAAATACCCGACGATTTAATCCATTAATGATACGTGCATGGGTCATTAACTTAAAATAATAACCATGCTGCGTTAAAATACCGTCGGCAATACCGGCAACACCCAATAATGCAGCAAAAACATATGTCATTGTTAATGATATAGTTACATCACCAAATGACGCAATTAACTCATGGAGCAGAATGGGCGTAGCCAGACCCGTACCAACAGTTAACAATGGAAAAAGTATAGATAAATAAGCAGGAAAACCAGCTGCAAAATATGTACGAATAATAAAAGAAACCGGCTTTTTTGTCTGCACGGTTATAAATGGTTTCGACGTTGGCTTCGGATAAAGTTCCTTAGGTGTTGGTGGAATGTCTTTTTCTTCCAAATGCCTTCGTCTTCCTAATCGAATGACGGGAGTAATTTGCCCGAAAATAATATTATGTAATAATGGAAAGCGCATTGTATTTCTTTTCTGAAGTATGGTAAAAAAAAGAGCCTATCATGTGTAAAATACATGATAAAAATAGTATTCCCCCATAACATAAAATTTATTTATGTATGATGAAATAAAAATAAATACTCTATCGCATCGAAGACAGTGAATATCTTACAATGGATACAGCGTTCGTTAATAAATTTTAAATCAAGAAATGTAAAGCGTTTGCCGATGTAGTGACGACCGAGATAAAAAGAGGCACGATATGATGAGGGAAATTCGGAGGAAATCTGCTCAATTCATCGTCGTTTGTTTTTACATACGATTACGCTCTGGGTTTTGTCTTTTGTTATGCTCATGTATAGCTCCCTAATTTGAATGAAGAACCGCCTTTGGCAAGCCATCAATGATGGGAGCCATCGGACGAATCTATAAAACACTGTGTTTGATTATTTTCACATTGTCAAGAAAATGCAACACTTTTTTAATAGTTTCGCAGTAGAATGCGGAATTTGTTATGATTTTGTTGGCAATAATGACAATACAAACAATTTCATGCCAATTTTTAGTACCCCTAATCCTGAAAATACACATTTATGCATAAGGGATTTCCTTAGTAAGAACATACTGTCGTATAAAGTGTTCAAGTGGTACTATCACATCTTCTGTACTTAATGTTCGAATGGGCTTACCATTATGTGTTTCGACAGCAGCAAAAGGAACATTGCGTGCAGACCATAGTTGTGCATTATGCTTTTCTCCTATATATAAACCAAAGACCGGAATACCAAAAGCTGAACAACAATGAATAAAGGATGTATCAACGGTAAAAAGAAAATCTGCTTTTCGCATCATGGCAATAGCATGAAGGACATTCTGTGATGGTGACGGAATAAAACAGCGTTGTTCGTCTAAGCCATACAAACATTTTTTTGCAGACTCATAATCATTCTCCATAGTCAGAACAATGATGGTATGATGAGGCAGTATTCGCAGTAACAATTCGGCAACAGCACGATAACCATCATTATGCCATTGTTTTTTTTCATGAATAACCGAATAATTTATGACACAATAGCGTTCCGTGGACATTTGGGTAACAATGTGGCTACCATACTCTAAAGCATCTTGCGGCAAAGCAATCGAATATGGCAATAGTAATTTTTCACTTTCAGCAATAGTCTGACCAAAAACTTCTTCAACTAATGCAATATATATGTCTGTGACATTTTGCGGAGGAGAAATAGGTTTAGCTTGATATGAAAAAAGTGCTGCATATTTTTCACCTTGAAACGGTGTCACTCTTATGGAATGATAACCTCCTATTTTCCATGCACGTATCGCCCACTCTGATATATGTATCCAATTAAGTACAAAAATCAAGCTATAAGAATTAACTCGCATTTTTTTCCAATCTTCATCTGTATATATAATATGAATGGCATGAATATCCGAATTATCATTAAAAATAATGGCATTTCTCTCAATAGTAATAATATCAATATTGGCTGATGGACATAATCTCTTTAATAAACTGATAATCGGCAATATGGTAATCGAATCACCAATACCTCCTGCCGGACAAATTGCTATTTTTGTAACAGCATCGGGGTTTATTGGTACTTTATGTAACCACGTACCCCATACAAGGCGAATCAATGGATTGAAAAATCGCCTCATGAATGTATTTCTCCCCACATAGCTTGTATTTCATACACGCACTCTGCGGTCGGTATATGTTCAATTTCTAATTTATTCGGTGCTACAAGAAAACGATAAGGAACATTAAATGGCATCCACTCATAAATATATGTTGTCATTTCAGAATAAAAGGCAACTGTCGGTTTTTTGTATGCAGAAGCAATATGTACCAATGATGTATCGGGCGATATAACCATTGCGGAACGACTGACAACAGCACAAATATCTAGTATGTCATTACTATTAAATATAAAATACTTACCTTGTGGCAATACTTGAAGTATTTTTTCTGCTTTTGGAACATCTTTTTCAATTGCAATAATGACTACGGGTACGGAAGAAAATATTTCGGCACACTGCATTAATATTTCTCTACTTTTTTCAATTGAAAATTCTCGGTATTCTCTCCCCGCTGAAATATTATAGACAATAAAAGGGCTATGCAATGGTATCTGATGCGCTTCAAGGAATGTATTTGCATTATCTATATTACTTTCACCTAACGGTATAGATATAGTGAGTATATCGGCTGTATAATTCCAGCCAAAAACATCACAGACCATTCGCGCTTGTAATTCTGCCATTGTATATTTATCACGTTCTAAAGGAATGTGAACATTAAAAAAAACATCATATAGTTTTTTTCTTGCTTCAAATAAAATAGTAATTTTGGATGATTGTCTTCCGGCAAGCATATTTGCCAGCAGCCCCGCATACGTTGTTTTAAATAACACGAAACAAAAAACAGCATCATACTTATATTTACGCACTTGTCTTACTAGAGAAAGAATGTCACATAACCTTTTTTTATGAATAAAAATATTCCTAAATTGTGGATTGTGTCGGACAATATGGTAATTATATTCAGAACAAATTACATCTATCTCAATTCCGGGTAAATTTTTGTGCAGGAGATCCATCGCTGCGGTTGTCACGACCATATCACCAATCGCATCATAGCGAAACAACAATATACGTTGAATTTTTGTGCTGTCCAAGGGTATTGTATGAGGTCTATTACGAAGGAAGAGTCGCAATATACCATAGGTAATTTTTCTATTTATAGATTCAATTTGACGAGCGAACTTACGGAACCAATTTTGTTCAGTCATAATTATCAAGACGGATAAATAGTGCGCACCGTAACAGTTGTATCCGGAGGAGAAAACTTGAGCGCATTAGAAATAAGGTTTTCAAAAATTTGCACAGTAAGTATATCGTCACTGAAGACATCAATCGGATTTCCTATTTGTTCGTTTTTTAAGGTAATACCTTTTAAAATTGCCATTTCAGAATATTGTTTGGTCAATAACTTTAACAATAAAGCAATATTGACAGGTTGTGGATTAACAGGTGTTTTACCGGATTCTAATTTATTTATATCCAGTAATTTTGTCACAATAGCAAGTGTTTTATCTGCAGTTGATTGTATTGTCAATAGACTTTCTTTCAGGTCATCATCTGTCAGAATATCATAGTCCTCAACAAGCATGGTTGCATAGCTGCGCAAACCAATAAGAGGATTTTTAAGGTCATGAGAAGCTATACCGATAAATTCATTTTTTTCGCGATGTAACTCTTCCAATTGTGTATGTTGTTTTTCCAAAAGTGCCAGAGCTTCATCTCTTTGTGCAAGTAATGCTGTTAGTTCTTCATTGCGTGTATGTTCAATTTCTGAAATAACCCGTAATTTTTCTACTTCGTGTAATGCACTAAAATGATTAAACTTAGTATTTGCTGCTTCTTTTGTTCTTTGTGATTCCAACAAATAATATTGTTGAAAATGCCAAAGTGCTTTTTCCCATTGCTTTTCTTTTTCATATACTTCTGCTAAGTTCTGATGCACCGAACATTGCTCTTGCACGATGTGTAATTTTTGAGCGAGTTCCAATGATTTTTTGTAATAATCTATGGCATCTGAATAATTTTTCACACCGTATTCTATTTTTCCGCGTACATTTAACCCCGCAGCGACTGTGTGTTTATCGCCAACCTCTTCGCCTAATTCCAATGCTTGTTCAACGAATTTTGTTGCCTCATCATAATCAGCGATATCACAGAATATGACTGATTTATTAAGTAAAGCAATAGCAATTCGTGGTTTGTCACCGATGTGCTTATTCAGTTCAATGGCTTGGTCTAATTCTTTGAGGGCTTGCTCATGTTTCTGTTGTTTTGACATTGTTATTGCTTTATTAGCAACAATAGCCGCTTGGAGTGCCATATTGCCTATTTCAATAGCAATTTTTTCTGCATCATCTTGGTATTCAAGGCATTTATCGTACTCCTCAAGATGAAAATAGACCAAACCAATATTTGTCAATGATTGTGCCGTGAGTTGATTGACACCCATTTTGCGTCGTAATTCTAATGCTTCAAGGTGGCTTTCTAAGGAATTGCTCCACAACCCTAAATTCATAAAACATGACCCCACATTGTTTAATGTGGTCGCAATTGACTCAATGATGTTATGTTGTTTGTAATATGGAAGTGAGTTTTGAAAATACTGTAATGCCTCAGCGTATTCTCCTTCAAGATACATTGAACGTGCTATTGCGTTTTGAGCCGCATGATATACTACATCATCACCACTTTTTTCTGCATAGTCTAAAGATCGAAGTCCATATTGTTTTGCATGAATATTATCCCCTTTTGCAAAAGCCACAAGCGATGCTGTGCGCCAAATTTTTGCCATGACTGCATCGCTAAATGAATGTTCGTGCAATACATCTGTCAATTGTTCCAATAGATTTTGCGATTGCTGCAAATCGCTATTACATAATTTTTCTATTTGTTCTAAATAATCTGATATGTTGTGTACATCTATCATGCAAAAAAATATATGGTGCAGAAATTATTGTGCTTTGTACACAATAAAACTAAATGAATTTTGAACTGAATTTCCCATGAGATTATAGACACGTATTTGGAGGATACCGCCCACAAATTCATTAGCATTTGCAAAAACAGGTGCACCGCCTCCTAAGGGAGTCACCACAGTTGTATATGCAGCATTGGAGTATATCAATCCGGGCAATGTGATAGTATAATATCCGGCATTGCTCCAAGCAGATTCAAAATTTGGCGTACCGTTGAGAACAAGTCCATTTGCTGTAACAGTACCGTAGCATACCGGAAGCGCATTGCGTTCACCTGCTGTCCCTGCGCCGTAACTTTTCGTTAACTCGCCCTTGACATTGACTTTACCATCGAAATACCCTGCGTAGGATGTTGCCGAAGAATTGGTCGAGATACCACGCACGGCAACAGCACTGTCACCTGTGACAGAACCACTTACACCCACACTTCGACGTCCCTGTCCTGTGCCGGAAACCCCTGTTCCGAAAGGACTTGTTGACTCTCCCCTTACTCCTATACTAGTTGCACTTGTACCGCTCGCAATACCATTAACACCGACACCGGAAACACTTATACCATGCACACCGGCACCACTTCCGCTATGTGCACCGACCACACCGGCGCCATTACCATTCGTTGCCATATTATTACCACGCACACCAGCAGCATTTACGCCGGCATTTGTTGCCATAATAATTCCGATTGCTCCTGACGCATTATCCGAAGAGGAGAATGACTCACCATGCAGCCCGGCTTGCATACCTGTATTGGAAGTATGAGTTCCAATCACACCAATGCCATTTGCGCTGTGTCCATGGACACCTGTACCATTCACTGTTGAACCATACACAGCATTGCCATTGCCCAAATGTTGTCCCCAGATACCATTGCCTTGCGCTGTTTTTGTATTATTAATCCCCACGACTGCGCTTGCATTGATTCCGGCTGAATCTTGGACAATAGAAGCCATAAAAGCTGATGCTGAATCTGACTTAGACAGGGTGACGGCAGCCATGCCCGGCAATCTGCCCGTTAAGGATATATGCTGACCTAAAATTCCTATACTGTCGGTACTGCGTCCAATCACCCCAACACCACGCAAAGCCGTACCGAATACCCCTGCGCCGCGCCCTGCATGATGTCCCCACACTCCCGAACCACGTCGTGCGGACGATGAGCGCACAACACCACTAATACCGGAAGCCCACAAGCCGGGATTATTTGCCGTAATGCTCCCTGAAAGTGCTGTGACACTATCACCGGTAGAAAGTGCTGTGGAACGAATGGTTGCCACATTGCCCGAGGTTGATATATTGCGAGCCTCAATTGCTGCACCTGTTGCCGCATGTTCTACTCGAACCGTAGAACGAGTACCGGCTGCTGCCAATGAATTAAATTCCGCTGCATAACCCGAACCGGCTGCTTGAGAAAATAATGCTGAACCAATTCCTTTACTCTCGGCGTACAAAGCAGGAGAATTGCTTGCAGCGGTTTCTATGGTAAATTTACCGGATGAGCCATTACCAAGATGATTGATAGAAAAAGCGTCGCCGGGTTTATCATAATTAGCATTAAACGGTAAACGGAAGCCACCGCTGCCGGATGATGCTTTTGCCCACTCCAAACGTCCGCCGCCACTGGCATCAAATGTTAAAATATCACCGTCTTGAGGCATTAAACCCGCAGTATTTAACTTAATAGGTGTGATACTGTTATCCATCAAATATTCGCCGGAAATTGATCCAAAAGCAAGAGCCAATTTTACATTCCCTGTACCATCACGAGGTGTGAGATAAAATTGCGGGCTACCTATAATTTTATTGACAACATCTTGCCAAGCTACTCCATTATCGGTAGCGACTAATGCCTGCCCGGGCAAGCCGCCGCGTTTGCTTAATTTTTGATATGTAATTGAGCTGTCGGGCACATTGCCTGCCATGAATGCATACGGCACTGTGGTCATCTGAATACGAGGCGAGAGTTCGCCATCCGCTAAGTGAATCGCCAACCAATATGGGCGGTCAAAATGTAATCCGGCAATGGGGATAAATTCTCCTAAATATGCGTGGAATAATCCATTATCAAAAGTAATCGTTTTATTTTCCTCAAACACTTTATTGCCACCGGTCGGTGCATCATAGATACGCATCACACATGACAATGTACCTTGCACAGCTTTACCATCGTTCATGGCAACACCTTGTACACTTATACGACCCGGTATTTGCGCTACTACTTTTTGTTGTAAACCCGACAATGCAATCATTGCGGCAGCCACGAGGTATAAATTTATACGCATAATAATATTATAGAAAAATGAAAAAAATGTCTATTCTCTTGGGGGATTGACCCATTCATGCACTTTGGCAATGCGATCAATGGCTTGCTCCAATTTCTTTAATTGCTCAGGTGCCGACATATCACCCAGATAATGCTTTACAGTCTTGCTTCTGTCTTTTGTTGCATAGGTAACTATTGCCGACGGCGCATCAGACATCGCACGATCTTCATACTCATCATTGAGATTTGAGAATTGTATATCCTTAAACATTCGAATGAGCGTACGTACAGAATCAACAGAAATTTGCTTACGGGCTTCACCTTCTTTATACACATATTGTGTGCCTATGAACTGTACATCGCCGCGACCGGTCACAGTAACAGTATAAATGGGACAGGTACCGAAACACGGTGTGCGCTGCAAAATAATACGCACATCACTTATATCTTCTTGCGGTGATTGTTGCTCATGATGCTTAGTCGTACTGCAACCTACCACACTCCATATCACACAAAGTATATACCAGAAATATCTCATTATTGTCAATTGATTTATAAATATATGTGACAAAAATACTACGCATATCACGAAACAACATTGTTTATAGGATAATATTACTCAACATTCTTCGTGCAGAGTACACTATGTATTGAATGTAATAGATGTTATTCCAAATTAGACATAAGGAACATAACAAAATATTCAACCAAGAATACAGAGTGCAATCATACTACCGGCAACTCAACCGAAAATATACTTCCACCTTTTGGAGCATCGCTATATGTTATCGTTCCCATGAAAATTTCTTCCGTAAGACGTTTGGTGATCGCAAGCCCCAGACCCGACGAAGACTCACCACCGGTCGGCACAGAAGATAAACGCTTGTAACGACGGAACAATAATGGTTGTTCATCTTTACGTATGCCCGGACCTTCATCTTGCACAGAAATCACAAGACTCTTTTCATTCCTCACAAAAGACAAATATATACTCGAATGTTGTGGCGAGTATTTAATCGCATTCGACATAATATTCGTCAGAATATCCGCAAGCGAATGTTCATCGCCGCGCACCATAACTGTTTCTTCGTTAAAACCTTCACATTCAATAGAGATTTTTTTGTTATTAGCTAATTCACGCATCATCTCTAAAGAAGATTGACACACGGGCACAACATTAAACGTAATACTCTGTCTTTGGGAAAGCCGCTCTTCCACGGCATTAATGCTAAGAAAATATTGGATTTTTTCACTCATTTGTTGAGTTAATTGCGCAATTTTATCTAAACGTTGTTCACGTTCACCCATAGTGAGTTTATCATAATGATACTTAAAAATATCCACATTTGTCGCAATTGCAGCAAGGGGATTTTTCAAATCATGCGTGGCTATGCCGAACAATTCATCACGCTGTTGATTAAGATAGGAAAGCCGTTGATTTTGATGCTGCACTTCTGCATGTAAATCAGTAATTGTTTGCAGTGACTCTTGTAATTGTTCATTGATTTTTCTTCGTTCTTCGGCTTCTGTAAGTATTTGTTGGGAATAAAGAAATGTATCAATTCTGGATTGCAACATATAACGATTTGCAATATTGCACAGTATAAGTGATATGACAACAATATTAGCAACTTCTCGATATTCACTACCCAAAAAATCCATGGTTTTGGCATCAAGAGTAAAAAGTGCAAACACCCAAATATTCCACAATATCAATGTTTTATAATGATAAAACAAAGTGGAAAGCATCAATAATTCTTGAGCCACTAAACCGGCAAAACGTATGTCGAAATAGACCACATCATTTACATAACTTAGCATTGCCACACAGAATGTGATGAACAATACCCAACACGTAGAAAAAACTGCATGGAAAGTTGTCAACTCTTTGTTGAGTATTTTTACTTTCGGTACAACAAAAAAATACACCGGCGATGCAAGTAACATCAGACCATGAATAATCCAGAATTTATGCAGGACAGTATCAGTGACATGATAGATATTAACAATATCCATTCCCAGAATAGAAAACAAGGTCAGCCAGATATTCGCATGAGCTAATCTGTGAGTTCTCTGTATATTGCTATAATCAAGCTCACGCACAAGTGCTTCGCGCAGTTCATGCGGCACTTTATGCAGAGGCGATTGAAAGATTGACCGTAAAGAAAAAGCCATAGTTCCGTGCAATAAGAAAAACTCTTGATTTCAAAGATACATCTTTTTGCTTGTTTAGGCATTCATCATAGGGTAAAAAGTGCAGGTGATTATGCTGCAATCTTTGCTCGGCGTGTGCGGATATGAACCTTAATGGAAGCAACAGGTACGGTCAAGCCGTTTATGTAAACCGATTCAATCAAGCTTAGTAAAACGATAATCACAATACTGCAACCTAAGTTACCACAATCACCCCGCATACGGCAGTGCATTCAGTGCTGCAACAACTGTGCGATGGAGTGATTGGTGAAGCTATGTTGTGCAAAATCAGCATAAACATTCTTGCTACATAGTATTCTATTTGTTCAAGATACAGAATGGTTAATGGGATTCTCATGAAAGCTGTCACATATACGTTAGTAATAAGAGTTTACCGAAAACAGGCGAAAAGTTCCGTAATTTCGTTACTACTTTCTCATAACAGACATAGAAACAGGCATAAATTTATGGCAAAAAACGACGCTACACAAGCCCTCGTTTCAGCGGGTTCACTACAAGAGATTATTCATCCGGTGAAGTATCATTTGGATGAATTTCAGACCTATTTCCGCAATAGCGTGCGCTCAAATGTATCCCTCCTTGATTTGATTGTGCGCTACATTGCGCGTCAAAAAGGCAAACGTGTGCGTCCGGCTTTGGTGTTCTTGGCGGCAGAACTTTGTGGCGGTATCACAGAGCGTTCCTACATTGGAGCAACAATGGTAGAATTATTACATACCGCAACATTGGTACATGACGACGTGGTGGACGATGCCGAGGAGCGGCGCGGTGTGGCATCCATCAATGCGGTATGGAAAAACAAAGCCGCTGTGCTTGTTGGTGATTTTTTTCTTTCAAGAGGATTGCTTATTTCCGTCGAAAATGGCGAATATGATTTTTTACGGGTAACCAGCACTGCCGTCAAACGCATGAGCGAAGGTGAATTATTACAAATACAAAAAAGTCGGCAAAAAAATATTGATGAGCAAACCTATTTTCAAATAATTGCCGATAAAACAGCTTCCTTGCTTTCCACTTGTTGTGAAGTCGGTGCTATGAGTGCTTCTCCGGACATCAAATCGCATGAAGCTATGCGACTTTATGGCGAACATTGCGGCTTGGCATTTCAAATTCGCGATGATATTCTTGACTATATCAGTCGCACGACAATATTAGGAAAACCCGTCGGCAATGATTTACGTGAAAAAAAAATAACCCTGCCACTTATTTATGCTTGTTCGGTTGTAGAAGCATCAGAAGCAAAAAAAATAATTAGATTAGTAAAATCAGGAAAAATAACAAATGAAGGTATAGAATATGTTCATGATTTTGTGAAACGCAATGGTGGTATTGAATATTCTATTGCCGTAGCACAACGCGAAGCCGAGAAAGCTATAGCACAATTAGCATATTTTCCCGAAAGCCAAGCAAAACAATCGCTCACACAATTTGCATATTATGTCATACACAGAAAAAAATAATTTATTGATTATGTTTAACTTTACTTTTTTATAACTATGGGCCGGATATTTGAAAAAAGAAAACACAAAATGTTTGCACGCTTTGATAAAATGTCAAAAGCATTCACACGCATCGGTAAAGATATTGCCATTGCCGTAAAACTTGCAGGTCCTGACCCCGCCGGCAACCCTCGTTTACGTATGGCTTTACAAAATGCACGCGGCGCAAATATGCCCAAAGACAGAGTGGAAGCTGCTATTAAACGTGCCGTTTCTAAAGATGCCGAAAATTTAGCAGAAGTGGTCTATGAAGGATATGGTCCGCATGGGGTGGCTATTGTCGTAGAAACAGCAACCGATAATACCACTCGCACCGTTGCTAATGTGCGCAGTTATTTTACTCGTGCCGGTGGCTCTCTTGCCACCTCCGGTGCTTTGGATTTTTTATTCCAAAGACGCGGAGTATTTAAATTATCTGCTGAAAATGTCAATCTTGAAGAATTAGAATTGCAATTAATTGAATGTGGTGCCGAAGATATAGAAATTGAAGAAGATATCATAACAGCATATACGGAATACAGTGAATTTGTGCACATGCAACGCGCACTTGAAGAAAAGAATATTCATGTCATTAGCGCAGAAGTGCAAAGAATACCGACAACAATGGTAACATTAAATGATGAACAAATCGAAGAATTAGAAAAACTTATTGATAAAATTGAAGATGACGATGATGTACAAGCAGTCTATCATAATATTGCTTAGCCATAACAATCACTCAATCTATCCCTCTTTTTTGAAAAGAAATGAGGGATTTTTTTTTGTTTATCCTCTCTTCGCTGAACTCTCATTTGATAGGAAAAATATTTTTTCACCACATATTTGGTGTAAGTTGTTGTTTTTTGTAAGTTGCGTTCAGTAGTTGACACCTGTTGCGTGGGAAGTCCTTTCACCAACACTCTGTACAACCGCAAAATTCTCCCATTCACTATAGAAGGTGAGTTATGGAACAGATTCATACTCATTATTTCGAACAACAAATACAAATAAACGCCGCTTACGCCGAGCGACGACGCACTCTTCTTTTGCCAAGACAAAGACTTCGATAAATCCTTATTTTACTTGTATTTAGCTGATTCACTTTCATAGCGAATCGGCTTTGACTATTCATGTTCAGACATAAAAAATCCCCTCCCAACATCGAACTATGGCTAATGTGTTTTGCGACCAAACGCCATAAGACAATGTATAACTGAAAGGGGTATTATTCACAATACATACGGAGTACGATTATGAATACATCCTAAATTATGAAAAAATTTGCTTACGATGTTGCGTAAAACTACGGACATATCGGTCACTACTTATGCACAACAGCAATCTGTTGAGCGGAGAAAACGTATGGTCTTACCATACACACAATCAGTAAATTTTTTCACATTTTTTTGTTTATAATTATGAAAAATTCATATTTTGCAGAAAAGTTTCTGCACACTTTCGCCTTATTGACTTGTTCAATGGTCTTATGTTCAACATATAGCACAGCACAAGTATTCAGAAAATACATACCTCCAACCGATGAAAGCAATCGAGGGTCTTGTATTATCAACATGAATAATGCAAACGACTATCTTACTGTCGGAGATTATATTTTACCAAATTCACATCATTCAGGTCATGCCTTATGGACAGATGATGATGGTGTATTACTTGATCAGCGTAATTATAATAATGGCACTGATGAGTTTGATGACAGATTTAGTATCAAGATGATTGCCCCTGAGCAAGTTGAAGGTTCATATTCAACAGTTTTTCCCCATCAACCTCGCTATAAAGGTCATCCTATTGTGGGTACTCAAACAATTTATATTGGTAATCCGGTTACTGCGATAAATTTGACTTGGGTTGCAATCCTTGACCCAGTGAACAAAAACATTGTGTGGTCACATGTTATTGATAATATTAGTGATGATAGTCGCGGTATTGCTGTACACGTCGATGTCGAAGACCCAAATACTTTTTATGTGCTTTCTAATATGACAGATATCACGAATATTATGCCAAATGGAACAATAACATTGGGAACGAGAACCCGTTTTGCTGTTACAAAGTATTCATGGACACCGGGCAATGTTGGACATCAGCTATTATGGTCAAAAGAATATGATGAAAATGGTAATGGTATGCTTTTAAGTTCTATCGGAATAGTGGAAGAAAGTTCCGGAGAACTTGTTGTTGTCGGGAATAAACAAGGTGCAGCACTGCGTAGAATTTTTAAGTTACATATCGATAAGGGAACAGGTGCTATACTAACTCCTATGATGTATCTTTCTGACGGTGCTGATGATGCTCGTGCAAACTCTGTAAGTTATTCTCAAGGTACAGATAAACTCATTATTGCAGGAAGAACTAATGAGCCGGGAACAATGCAACCACTACTCCTAACTTACGATTTTGTTAATGGGAATATTAATTATGCATATTACTATGTAACGCAAGACAGTCTTGAGGGTGAATTTAATTATGCTAAAGTAGATAGACATACCACACCCAACTATCCTTTGAGGGATAATATTACTGCTGTTGGATATGTTGTTAATGGAGAAGCATGTATCATGAATGTTTTCGCAAATAACATAGGTCAAATTAATTGGACTACCAATTTTAATTTTGATTATGGAAGTGGTTCAGCAACAGTTTCCAAAGCAACATGGTTTGATAAAGATAATGATAATTTTATGATTACGGGAACACATACACTTTTATCAAATGGATCAACCAGCATACTCAATGGTAGTGTACAAAAATATGATGGTGCTGCGTATTGTGTTAATCAACCAATTACAACAAGAGACTTTTACCTCTATCAGGCAGAGGAAGAAACTATTTATTCAGAAGACTGGTGGACTACAGATCCATATTCTGTTGCTAATATTACGCCGGAATTATCACCATATTATTGTTTTGATTATGAAACATTTTATGGTAAGAGAGGTAATGAAAAAAACATACAAATGGCGATGACAGGTTTACCGAGTTATACAGCACGCTATGCCGATAATGCCATCCATATTCAGTATTCATTATCGCAACAAAGTTCTATGGAGATTATCATTACCGATATTCTTGGCAATACTATAGCACAAGAAACTTTGTATGAGCAAGAGGGATCACATCATTTGAGCTATGAAACACATCATCTTTCAAGCGGTGCATATATACTCAGTATCCGTATCAATGATACACGCTTTACACAACATTTATCTATCATTAAATAACATTGTGTTCATCCGGCGGTATAAAAACCGCCGGAATTTTTTATATATGGAGTATTTATGAAATTTGTTCTATCTATCATAATATCTGTTTTTGTCCTTTGCTCATATTCTACATTCTCTCAAAATGAAAACAAACAATGGATTGTTCACTTTTCAGATAATGACCTCCATTTAACGCGCTATATTTTTGAAGAAAATGGTATTAACAAAAGCATCATCAACGATAAGAGGTTATTATCTATAAATTCACCTGTAACAACAATATCAGATAAAAGAACAGGTGATTTATTGTTTTACACAATTCGCAATGTTATATACAAAGATAAACACATACCCGTAGATACAATTACTTATATGAACACAGCAAACTCTGCTTTTGGAAAACTTGTTCGACAATCTTTGATAATTCCATTCCCTTCTGAAAACATATATACCGAAACAAATAAGTATTATTTATTTTATTTATCTAATGCTATTAAAAACAGGCTGACATATTCTATTATTGATATGAATGATGGAATGATAAAAGTAACAATGGAGAATATTACTCTAAGAAATTCAGTTTTACAGGGTTTAACAGGTACTATAGACTGTCCCTCCGGTAACTATTGGCTAATTGCTGGTGATGAGAATAATAGAAGATTCTATTCATATAAAATTACAGAAAAAGGTATTGATTCTTTACCAGTTATTTCTGATTTTAATGAAATATTTACACCGAGTACTCTTGGTCCTAAATATTATGGATCCTACAAATTATCTCCGGATGGAACAAAACTCATTGCTTTGACTGGAAATAATGTTAATAGCGATATTCCTTTGCACTATGAAAAGATTTACTTGTATGACTTTGATAAAAGAACAGGTATTATCAGTAATGGAAGATTAATATTAGACTATTCTGGTGCAAACTCGAGAGCAGATGTAGAAGATTTTAGCTTTTCATCGAATAGTAAAGTATTGTACATAGCTTCCTATGTATCACACGAAATTTTATATCAATATGAAATTCTAAATGACAATATTTTTTTGAGAGACTCATTCTATCTCGGATCCTTTCGAAGTCGGAGCCATTTACAACTTGGTATGGATAAAAAAATATATTATGGAAAATATATTATTCATAATCCTAATACTCTTGGTAGCGGCTGTAATTTGCGTGTATTTGATTCGAGTATTACAACTGCACGTTACCCCAATATGATGGAACATACGATGTCGGATTCTTATGGTCTAGCAGGGATGAAAAGTAATTATTGTATGGAATTTCCGGGTACTATAGATACTGTCTATGGTTGCGTTGGTAAACCAATAAAAGTCTATCACAAAGATGCAGGAAGAGTATTATTTCGTAAATGGACAATTAATAATGCAGATATTATTGAACAGGGGTTAGATTCTATTGTTTTTTCTGTCAAACAAAAAGGAATATATCCGATACAACTTAATTCTGTCAAACAAAGTCGCTCCGATGTGTTACGTACCGTTGCTATTATTGATGATATTCCGAAAGCGGATGCAGGAAAAGATGTGTATGCTTGCGATTCTGTGCAAATCGGTTCAGCTGGTGAAAAAAATGTACAATATTCATGGACACCGACAGAAGGATTAAATAATCCCAATATTCCCAATCCGATAGTTGCTGCACCAAAAAAAGAAATTAAATATACTGTGCGAGCATTCACAAAAGGAGGTTGTGAAAATTATGATGAAATTATTGTACGCCCGGGTATTCCTGTTCAGCCCACAATTAATCGTGACACCACTATTTGTTTTGGAAATTCTGTTCCATTACAAGCAGGCGGCGGCACAAAGTATGAATGGTTTCCGAAAAGCGGATTAAATAATTATTTTATTGCCAATCCGATTGCAATGCCAAGCACAACAACACGCTATAAAGTTATTATTTCCAATGCTACTTGCACAGATTCCGCTTTTGTGACAATTACAATCAAAGAAAATGAAAAAGCAGATGCGGGCAGAGATAAAGAATTATGTGCAGGGCTGTCAGTAAGACTCGGCACTAATAATAATCCGCAAGTAGAATATTCTTGGTCGCCTGCCGATTATTTGGATAATCCAAAAAGTGCAAACCCACTATGCACGCCCGAAAAAAATATGCAATATATTCTCACAGTAAAAAACAGCAATGGCTGTGAAAATTATGATACCG
>ERZ761610.602-NODE-602-length-26353-cov-30.005704_pt1 | contig 26353 bp, 18 predicted proteins | sample MGYA00512164_ERZ761610 | MGnify/ENA primary metagenome ERZ761610 (study PRJEB28899, sample SAMN02850038) | bioreactor sludge metagenome | biome: EBPR Sludge; feature: EBPR Bioreactor; material: flocular biomat | place: Australia: Thorneside Wastwater Treatment...
TACGAGGGGTCTCGATGCGACTACGAGGGGTCTCGATGCGACTACGAGGGGTCTCGATGCTCGTCGAATGGGGTCGTCATCGCCTCAATCGGGGTCGTTTTCGGCTCGAATGGGGTCGTCATCGCTTCAATCGGGTTGGTTTTCGGCTCGGTCGGGTTGGTTTTCGGCTCAATCACTCTATGCATTACATTGTCCGAGCGGAGCATCGGCTCAATCGGGGTCGTCATCGCCTCAATCGGGTTGGTCGTCGGCTCATTTGGAGTCATTGTCAGAACAGGATGGAAGGGATTATATGATTATCAGGATACATTTTTATCTTTAGACTCTGAAAGGGTTGCTGTATGTATAGTATCGTGTCTATCATGTAATCTTCATAATCGTGTGCGGACAGTGGAGTTTATCCATAAAAAAAGCGGTGAAGAACATACCTTACCGCTTTTTTGCAATTTACTCATCCATATCATCATCTTGTTGTGGATCATTCGGATCGGGTTCTTTCATTCGATATCCCACACCGCGAATACTGTTTAAGAGGCGTGGCGAGCCGGGTCTTTCAATTTTAGCACGCAATCTTTTTATATAGACATCAATAATATTGGATTCGGTATCGAAATTATGTTTCCACACTTGCTGTGTAATCATACTTCTGCTGACAATGCGCCCTTTATTACGAATTAAATATTCAAGCAAAGCATATTCCTTTGTTGTCAGTTCAATTTCTTTTTCCCAACGATATGCAACATGAGAAACGGTATCGAGCGTTAAATCACCAATCGTTAATTGTGTTGATTTTTCTGTGCTGGAACGGCGCAATATGGAGCGTAAGCGTGCTGCCAACTCTTCAAAGTGGAATGGCTTTGTCAAATAATCATCAGCGCCCAAATCAAGCCCTGTAACTCTGTCATTGGTGCCTGCTCTTGCGGTGAGCATAATGACGGGTGTGGATTTTCTTGCCGCCCGAATTTCGCTTAATACAGCAAAACCATCTTTTTTTGGTAGCATGACATCCAACACAATAGCATCGAAATGATTGGCAACTGCCATATCAATACCCATTTGCCCATCGGCTGCAAGTTCGACGATGTAGCGTTCTTCTTCCAGACCCCTTTTAATAAAACTTGCTACTTTTCTTTCATCTTCGATAACAAGAATACGCATTATGTATCTCCGAATTATGTGAATTATTTATTTCTTTTTAACAAAAACTGTGTAAACTTCTTTGGTGCCATTGGCTAATTCAATGCTGAAATAATACACTCCATTGACGGCTAAGCCACGCTGTGTAGTGCCATCCCAGGAATCGCTGTATGCAATATTGGGCAAACGACGCTGATTTGTCACCGGCTCGGCTACTAAACGGTGCGCTTGGTCATAAATACGGACAGTCACATTGGTTTCTTCCGGCACGGAATATATGACCTCGGCAATTTCCGAAGGAGGTGCAAATGGATTAGGTGCTACCATTTTTATATATTTTACAACAATATTGGTGAGGAGTGTATCTATTCTGCCTACTCCCGATGCGCAGCAAATTCGCAATATTACCGAAGAATCCACGGCATTGGTCGGCAAATGCCAATCAAACGTTTGCGCTGTTATGGGTATTCTGTCTAATGTGATAAATGTTTTGCCTTTATCAATCGAATATGCAAAAATAAATTCATTGCATCCTAAATTAAGCGGATTATTCAATGGATTCCATGTGATTGTGCGTTCTGCACTTGCTTTGGCGGGCGGCGGATCAATTGTTATATCTAATGGATGGGGCACAATACGCAAACGCCTGATGTCTGATGTGTCATATATACCAAAAGTTATGTCTTTACCAATAATACGATAATCAATGACGCTGTCTAAGTCGGGTTCGCTGCAACCGAACATCGCCGTCACAGGCACTCCCCAATCAAAGGTATAAAATGCACCATTATATTGTTGTCCTGTGAGGGTAAACCATTCTTCTTTTTTATTGCCGCTACTGTCAGGATATGCCCATTTTTCATCAATGCGGAATTGCAACCATAATGTATCCACGCATGATGCTTGTCCGCTGAAACGTATTGTACTGCCTGTCACCACCGTGGAATCTTGTGTAGGATAATCAATAGTAATTTTCGATTGTGCAAAACGCAAATATGCCGATGAATCAATAATATCGGGACTATTGGCACTTTGTATAATAATGCGCCCTTGTCTGCCGAGTGCCGGCTGAGTTAAGACTAATGATACTTGCCCTGTTGCTGCATTATTGGCAACATTGGCAAATAAGGTATCGCGTCGGGATGTCCATTGTGCGGAATCTGTGTAACGTTGAAAAAATATATTGATAATATCTTGACCGCGCAATAGATTTGTCCATGTAATATTGACTGTGTCGCCAAGGCAATATGTTTGGGGTGGAATTTGTTGCTGTTTTTGTGAGGTTAATCGTATGGAACCTTCAAGCAAGGAGCCGAAGCAAAAAGTTTTGGATAAAGTTGTAATAATTATATCATTTTTTCCATCGCCTTCTAAATCCGCCACAGCCAAAGCTGTAATTGTTTCATTGGGTAATTCGATGGTGCGTAAAGTGTCGAAAGGCGCACCAAAGCGAAAACGTGCATCGGCATAATTACGCATTCTCAAAATACGGACGGTGGATCTGTCCACGACAAATACTTCTGCTTTTCTGTCATCGCCTCCATCAAAATCATTGACCGCCGCCACCCATCCATTGATGCGCTGTGAACAAAGAGTGTCGAAGGGAAAAAGAAATGTGCCGGGACGATTTATTTTTTCGACGGGAGCGGCTATTCTGTACCGTAAAACGGAAATTTTATTTGCAGCAAAAGCACCTTCTTTTGAGCTTTGAGTTACTATAATTTCATCACCGGGATTATTGGGATAATATGGCAATACTTCATTGGCAGATACTCCATCCATATCACCGACCCCTATTGACCAAAAATGATTTTTTCCACCCACAAAAGATGGTGTATTGGGATCATCGGGCAAAGTCAATGGCTGACCGGAAGCATTCATTAAATGCAAACGCGATACACCAAAAGAAGTATCTCTTCCGATATACTCTTCAGCCATGAGCACATACCATGTGCCACCGCCGCCGCCGGAATTATTGAGCGGCACATAATAAGGTCGTATAAGAGGTCTGCTGCGAGTGCTGTCTGTAATTAACGATGAAGCCAAATCCACAGGCGGAATACCTTCACGATAGCTGTTCGGCAATGCTGCATGAATGGGAAAACTCATTAAATAAGGGAAATCACCGAATGTTGATTGTGTGAGAGAATTGGAAACTATGTCTTTGATATAGGGTGTGGGATAGACAGGCGGTGTCACCACCATTGCATCGAAAGGGTTGGTTGTGATAAATCCGACCGATGGTTGATAGAGTGAAATTTCGGGAGCTATGGTAATGCGGCTTGTGACTTCGTCTCGTGTGTCGGGCAAAGGGAATATGGTGCCGGGTTGCCCCAAATTGAATTGCGTGAAACCTCGGAAATAAGGTGCAGCTCCGGTAAAATTTGGTAAAATTCTGGGTTTGGTTATATTCACCGTCGCATACACTGTTGTTTGTCCATTTATATTGCGCCCGATAAATGGCTTTACTCCGGCAATATAGTTCGAGTCAAAATCAGAAAGATCAACGGAAAGCCGACGTATGATGATAATGCTGTCGCGCTGTTTATCATATCCTGCGATATAAGCATAAGCCACTTTTTCTACGGTATCCTCGGATTCTATGGTTTCCAAAGCCATCACCAGTGGCGGCTGTGGCAAAGGACCCACGGGCAAAGTATTGGTTGTATCGAACAATACACTGATGCCCTTGACATATTTGACAAAAGAAGGCAGCGGTGTTTCACAAAGCAGCTCTCCTGTGCCATCTACGACCACTATGCGGTCTTTGACAAGAGCCACAATTTCATTGGGTGCCCATAAAAATTCGGGGACTATCTTGGGGTTATTTTTAATATTGCCAATGAGGGGTTGAATATCGCCGGAAAGAGCAGTCGTTGACCATTTAAGTTTTAAGGAATCAATATTTTGCGCTCGCGAGGGTTCCGTCTGTGAATACGTAGCTTGCGAATTGCCCTTGGGGTACATCCACGATGCCGGACCCGACAGATTTTGTGCTTGCAATGCCGAAGTTACACAAGCAATAATCATCAAAATGCGTAAAAGACTTAAAACCATGAGTGTGCCGATTAAGTAGATTTAACTGTAAAAATAATGAATAGATGCGTACTTGACATATTACCAAGCCAGAAACAAGGAGTATTCCACAAAAAGTGGCATTGTAAACTCACATTTTCTTATACTTCATCCGGTCTTTAGTACAACAACTCTTTTGCCAAAACTCCCAAGTTGGAGATTTATAGACATTCTGAGAGGAAATTGTGCAATGTGGAAGCAATACCGCCACACTAAGTTTTCACAAACCCATGACATACCCACATTTTTAGTACGGTAAGTTTCGTAGATTTGCATATAGAATAACAACACATACACATACAACCCACAAATAATGGAGTGATGCAATGAAGACAATAGGTATTCTCTTTGGCATGGAACAAACGTTTCCACCGGCATTAGTGCAAAAAATCAATAGCATGGATATTGAAGGAGTTTCAGCAGAATTTGTGCGCATAGGCGGCGTTGGCATGGAAGATCTGATAAAATATGATGTGATTTTAGACCGTATTTCGCAAGATGTGCCTTTTTACCGTGCCATGCTCAAATATGCAGCTATGCAGGGCGTACGCGTGGTGAACAATCCATTCTGGTGGACAGCGGACGACAAATATTTCAACTATGCGATGGCGCATAAAATTGGCGTGCCCATACCACGTACTGTACTTTTACCAAGTTATCAGCACCCGCCGGACACAACAGCAGAAAGTTTCCGCAATCTCTTATATCCGCTCAATTGGGATGAAATTTTCCATTATATCGGCTTCCCGGCATTCATGAAACCGTATGCGGGCGGGGGCTGGAAACATGTCTATAAAGTCAATAATCCTCAAGAATTATTTGCTGCATATCATCAAACGGGGCAGCTTGTCATGACTTTACAAGAAGCCATAGATTTTACGGAATATTATCGCTGCTATGTCATAGGGAAAAAATACATTCATATTATGCCTTATGAACCGCGCAACCCACATCATTTGCGCTATGTGGCAGGGTTTACACTCACCGATGAACGTAAAAAAGAATTAGAAAAACATTGCCTCACCATTGTCAATGCTTTGGGCTATGAATTTAATACTATAGAATTTGCTGTCAGAGATAATATTCCTTATGCCATTGATTTTCTTAATCCGGCACCTGATGCAGAAAAATCATCCGTGCAGGAAGAAAACTTTGAATGGGTGCTTGAACATGCCGCTAAATATTTAGTGGAATTGGCTCTTGAAGGCAGAAAAACACCAACGGAATATACATGGAGTGAGTTTTTATCCGGTAAAGGAAGTTTAGAATCAACAGCATCCGCAAAAAAAGAAACAAAGAAATCTTCTAAGAAAAAATAATGTATCATAGATAAACAGTCATCTTCAGTGGTAAAACTCAAACAGTTTTACCACTTTTTTTTGCAATAATCACAAAAACAATCTGTGTTTCATAATGATATACCGAATAGTAAAATAGAGGATATTCTACAAAAAATGAATAATGCTACACTTAGCGCAACATCACATTCTCACTATATCAATGCTTTTGCAGGATCTACCCATTCCATGGTTGATAAGAGTTGTTCAAAAAGATATTCTTTGCATAAAATATCAGGATTGCCAATAATGATAAGCTGTTGCCGCGCTCTTGTAATTGCGACATTCAATTTTCTATCAATCGTAATACCGTTAATATTCATTACTGATGTTACAGAGGGCAGCATAAGTAAAGTAGATAATGCAAAAGAAATAATAATACAGTCACGCTCACTGCCTTGAAATCGTTCCACTGTATCCACAACAATTTTTTTACTGTGTTCTTGGGGCAATCGCTTACGAATTTCCATAATTTGTGCACGAAAGGGTGTGATGATTCCTAAAGATTTTTCAGTAAATTCATCGCCTCGTTTTTGTTGATAGCGTAATGCGACATGAGCAGCAATAGTTGCTTCATCTTCGTGAATTTTCCCTTTACCTGCTGAATATACAGGAATAAATATCATGCGACTTTGGGAAATATGTTGCTGTAAAGCATTATAGTCATCGGCTAATGCTGTGTGTTGCCACGAAAAGGGTGAAAGCAATTTTTTTTCATAAAATTGAGAATTAACAAATGATGCAATATCGGAGTGCATTCTTCCCTGCTGGGATAGCATAGCATAACCATGTGTCCAATTATTACGTAAGCAACAACGCAAGAGTCTTTCAAATAAAGACATACGAAAATCTTTACATTCAATTTCATCGGTTAATGGATGTTGAATAGCGGAGACTTGCTCATTTTGATTAATAACAGCAGGTAATTGTTTTTCATCTCCGATGAGTATGACTTTCCCAATTGTGGCAGCAAATCCGGCAATATATGGTTCGATTATTTGTGCGGCTTCATCCACTACCATGACATCGAATGTTTTTATGGCAAATATATCCATTGTTGTCATTAGTGACGACACAGTAGTAATAATGCAGCGAGCTTGTTTCATAATTACCGCAATTTCTTGAATTGATTTATCTTGGCTTATAGTATCAATCGTAAAATTGGGATAATCTGTGCTGTCCTTATTGCCAAGACGAATAATATATTCATGGGGAATAACTTGAGCTACAGCACGAAGTATTTCATCTACTGCCCTATTTGTATAAGCCGTAATAAGTATTGTAGCGGATTGTTTTTCATATAACAAATATGTGCACCATTTGAGCATGACGGATGTTTTTCCAGTTCCCGGAGGACCTTGCAATAAGAAATAATCCTCTGTTGCAATCATCCGAGAAAGAATAGAATATTGCTCATTTGTCAGAACAGGTAAAGAATGATTTTTTTTCCTGCATTCTTCTTCATCAAATATATATCCTTCATAAGAATGGGGAGGTTGTTTGCCTAAGAACACGGAACGTTTTTCTTGTGGAGATTGCAATAATTGTGTGAGTAAACCAAAGAGTATATGGTTTCCGCCATCCATAAAATCCGGTTCGATAACCCACTGTTTTTCTTGATTATCAATAAAAATTGAGTTGGGCAATAATTTATTGCGAAAACTTAATACAAGCGAATATTCATGTAATTCTTTAATCCGTGCTTTTAATAATTGTCCTTGCACCGGTGATGCGATATCATTATGGATATAAGCAATAACAATATCGCCGGTACGGAAAGATGTTGTCATTTGGGCATCGGTAATAAAAAATGCTATATGCATAGATTCAAAATCACTATGCTCCATATCGAGCATTAATCCTTTGATTGCCGAAAATGACAATACTTTTTCTTCAAGATTTTTTTTCCATAAAGCCGCATTGCCGCAATCATATTCATCTTTGTCTGTACCAAGCCGCGCAGCATAGTGTTCGCGCAGTAAAAATGTCATGGTAGCGCGATGATATACTTTTTCTGTATCGTCCAAAGAATCTAAGAATGTTCTTGCACGCACAAATTTATCACGAATAAATGACGGTGAATCGTCAAATTGTTCGGGCTGAATAAGAGAGAATATACCGAATTTTTTTTGTAATATATCTTGTTCGGCAATAACAATTTCATTGCGAAGAGCAAGCACTGCCCTTTTTGACTCAATCGTATTTGGTGTATTTCTTAAGGGAGTTCCTTTTTCTCGTGAATAGAGCACCGAACTGTCACCCGATCGTTCAGGATAAGCAGAATCCACCAATAAATTATAGCACATTATTTGCGCCTCATGATTTTTCCACATACCGAATGCGACATTACCACGCTGATTATAGGCATTGGGAGGTTTTCCCGATTTTAATTCAATAACAGTTTTGCGTTTAGTATCATCAGCATATTCCAAAAGTACATCAACGCGCCCTTGCAAACCATATACGGGCGATAAAAAGCTGGCTTCAACTGTAAATACATGACTTTTTATTAAAGGTATTACCGATTGCAAAACAGTATAATGATCCTTAATTTCTTTCATCAATGATTGCTCATCATACTCTTTCAGAGCAGCTAAGGTCATTATTGGTTTATAACACAAAGCACTGCGGAGTGCTTGTTCCAATTGAGTTTCCGGTTTTGTCAGTAAAATATCAAAGCATGTGTTTATTATCGTACCAATGAACATTTCTTTGGATGTTGCTTGAGGTACAAGAAGTTTTTTAACAAAATAATGGGCAAGAGATGAATTTCTGCCGCTAAAACATTCAGCAATATCTGTCACATCAAATAATATATCCGGTTCAATGACAAGTAAAGTATGTTCTGTTGTAAGTAATTGTGCTTGTTTTGTTTGAGCTATGATTAATGATGTGCAAAAGATTGAAAGCCCTTGACGTAAAAGCGGTGCTTGACCGTCGAAATCATGGGTGAGCAGTATTGTCCATTCTGTTCCGTTTTCGGCAAGTACTTTACAGTGTACGGGAAAGGGATGGTCTGTGGCAAAAACTATTGTTTCAATAATATCAAATCGCCCTGCTTCAAGCATCACCTTTGTATCATCGAACAGTGTATCACTTTCTTTGATTATGGTTCCATCATCAAATGAGTAAAGTTCATCCGGTATTGCTTCGGTATTGCAAAACCGTAATACCATTACAATAACTTTTGATACATTTTTTATAGCTCTTTTATTAATAGCGAGAGTGCCATTGCGAATTCGTGCAAACGATGTGCGGTTTTTGTGTAAACTATCCTTTAAGTGAGGGAAAAAACCATATTTATCCGCTAAAAAGATTATTCGGGCATAATCATTTGTAAAAAATTGCTTTTCACTTCTTAACAAGTGGATTAAAATCGTGCGAAGTAATGATTGCAAAGTAAAATAGAGTTTTCTGTCATCGCTTTTTTGATATTGTAAACTAAGAAATGTTTGACAATATGCGGCGGTTTCTTCATTGGAAATAAGGGGCGTTTCCACAATATAACATTTAGAAATAATTAAAGATAAAGCGAGATATTTTCCACGAATTCTATTACTCTGCCATAATCATTATATTGATTAACAATTAGGGTTTGAACTAACTGCTCAAAACCAATTACCAATGAAGACAGAATAGCATAGATTTTCATAACATTATAATCATATAAATTTAGCTTGGTATCTGTAAATTTGGATTGAACACACAGGGGCAAGATGTAGTTCTGTTGCTTATTTCCATATAATATCATAAATCCAAAAAAAATGCCCTCCCTCGTTTCTCTTCCACGCATAAACTTAAAAAGTTTTAGAAGAGTGCCCGCATAACGAAAGGAGGGGGCTTTCTGAAAAATTACTCGGAATAAAGATACTATTTGTCTAAAAAAATGCCCTCCCTCGTCTCTCTTCCACGCATAAACTTAAAAGTTTTAGAAGAGTGCCCTATAACGAAAGGAGGGGGCTTTCTGAAAAATTACCCGAAATAAAGATACTATTACTTATGTCTAAAAAAATGCCCTCCCTCGTTTCTCTTCCACGCATAAACTTAAAAGTTTTAGAAGAGTGCCCGTATAACGAAAGGAGGGGGCTTTCTGAAAAAGTATGAGTATTACGATTTTAATATCATTGGTATATTGCCGAATATTCACACAAAATCCAACAATATTCGCAAGTTTTACAGAATGAACACAAACAAATTGAACATACTATTGTATATCAATAATTCAATATTACGCTAAAATACAAAAGGTTCAAATATGTTCCAAATTTTAAAAGAAATTTAACTAAAACTCACCATCTGGTATCACATCCTTAATAGATAATTGTGGGGTAACCTGTCCTTTATAGACATTTTCTTCTAAAGTGTAAGCAATTGTAAATGGTTTACCATTTGTACACAAGTTTGCTTTAGCACCTAAATTAAACCCAATGGCATCAATAACAAAATTTGATTGCAATGCTCTGAATTTCAGATGATTATTACCGACAATCTTCACACCGTTTGCCGATTGCACAGAACGTGAGTAAAAAATCGGTTTTGGATTATGATGTCCAAAAGGAGCAAATTGCCTTAGATAACGGAAGAAATGCGGTGATAATTCATTAAGAGATAACTCTGTATCAATAACTATTTCTCTTTCCAACATTGTGTCCGTCACATGTTCTTTCGCATAATTATCAAATCTTTCTCTCATCAGAGTAATTTTTGATTCTTCTAATGTTAATCCGGCAGCATGTTTATGTCCACCGAATTCAACAAGTAAGTCTTCACACGATTTTAATCCTGCATGAATATCAAAATTACGAATACTTCTGGCAGACCCTTTTGCATGATAATCAACCGTTGTAAGCATTACCACAGGCAAATGAAATTTTTCAACAAGCCGCGATGCCACAATGCCGATTACGCCCGCATGCCAATCCGGTTTATGCAACACAATAGAGCGTCGAGTAGTGTCTTCAGCAAGTAATCGTTCTGCTTCTTTTAATGCACTGGTATAGGTTGTTTCATCAATTGAACGACGGCGACGATTATCACGTTCCAATTCCTGTGCAATCGAGAATGCCACACCTTGATCTGTTTGTGCCATCATTTCAACTGCTCTTTTTGCATCACCGATACGTCCGGCTGCATTTATCCTTGGTGCAAGACCAAAAATAACATCGGCAGTATTCACATTGCTCAGTGCAATACCTGCAACATCAAGTAATGCCTTAAAACCCGAACGAGTATGCGCATTCAATTGCTTTAGACCGAAATGGACTAATGTCCTATTTTCCCCTATTAAAGGAACAATATCGGCTGCCGATGCCAAAGCGACAAAATCAAGATATTCAAATGCACGCTCCGGTTCGCCACGATTGATACCCAATGCCTGGGCTAATTTAAACACAACGCCACATGCAGCCAAGAATTTAAAAGGATATGAGCATCCGGGTTTAATGGGATCAAGGATGGCGACAGCATTCGGTAATTCCTCTGCCGGCTCATGGTGATCACATATAATTGTTTCAATGCCATATCCCGCAGCAAGGCGCACAGCTTCAATGGATGTTATGCCACAATCAACCGTTATTATTAATCGGGCATCATTATCTCTGGCTTGATTGATGCTTGTCGTACTTAATCCATACCCTTCGCCTTGACGATCGGGGATAAAATATTGCACCCTTGCACCCAGCCCTCGCAGGTACATCATCAATAATGATGTACTGGTAGTACCATCAACGTCATAATCACCGTGTATCCAGATAAGTTCGTCATGTGCGATTGCATATTCTATGCGCTCAACCGCTTTTGCCATGCCGTCCATCAAAAATGGGTCATGCAATTCGCTCAGCGACGGTTGCAAAAAATGCACCGCTTCCTCTCCACTCGCCACGCCACGTGCAGCTAAAACACGTGCAAGACTTGCAGGAATACCTATCGAACTTGTCAGTTGTTGTATGATACTATCGTTTCTATTTTCACGGATTATCCAACGATATTTCACAAAAAATGAATGTTTGTTTCTAAAACTGACGTAAATTTAGTAAAAAGTACCAACCTAACATCAAATTTTGTCAATTTTTTTTAACATTTCTTAATTAGGGTGTGTATATTTCTTGACACACATTTTCATAAAACATGAAGAAAACAAGGCATAGACATATAAACTTTGACGAGGAAGATTCCGCACTTTCAGATAGTTTATCGAATAAGACAAATAAGCACAGCTATAGAAAAACACGACTCGTTGATACTAAACAAACCAATGCAGAAACGCATGAAGGTATTGTGATTGCCGGCGTGGGTGCTTTATGGTTAGTCAATGTTATGCTCAATGACTATGATAAAAGTGTGACAACGATCGAATGTAAAGCCGCAGGAATTATTATTTCTGAGCATCAAGACGCTTCTCTTATAGCCGTTGGCGATAAAGTTGGTATTGAATTGCAGAACAATGAAACATCATATACGGGGACAATTGTCAGAGTAGCACAACGATATACGCGCTTATCACGAGTGATTGCCGCTAAACACAAAACTGAACAAGTTGTAGTCAGTAATATTGATCAGCTCATCATTGTTATGGCAGCAGCAGAACCCTTTTTTAATGTTCGACTTATTGACAGATATCTTATTGCTGCCGATAAGGGCGATTTGGAACCGATTATTTGCATCAACAAAGTGGATTTAATGCCTTTAGACTTCATCAAAGAACAACTCTCCGTCTATACTACACTTGGAATACAGATTGTCCTCACTTCGGTAAAGCAAAAAGTGGGACTTTCTGAACTCGATGAGATATTATGCAATAAATCGTCTGTATTAAGCGGTCCTTCAGGCGTAGGAAAATCATCGCTTACCAATGCTCTTCTTGGTGAAAATGCTCAAAACACACGCAATGTCAGTGAAACATCCTCTAAAGGAATGCATACAACGTCCTTTGTAAAAATGTTTGCTTTAAAAAATGATGGTTATCTTGTTGATACACCCGGACTTCGAGAATTTGCTATTTGGGATTTATCACTTGATGAACTTCCTTTTTACTTTACGGAGTTTGAAAATTTCAGACATAATTGCAAATTCAATACATGTACTCACATCCATGAACCGGATTGTGCAGTTATAGAAGCAGTTCATGAAGGGTTGATTCATCCCGAACGGTATCAGAGCTATTGCAATATTCGCGAAAGTTTGCTGCAATAAGATTATATTTTTTCAACAGGATAGGCATTATATCTGAAAAATCACATACGTACACCGATACTAAAATACCCTAAGTAAGGTCCGAGTACAGCTCCATCCGGCTCACTTTGAAAATAAAAGCTGCGACCAACGGAAAATCTTGCAGGTCCGATGGGGGTATCGAATCCTAATGACACTCCCACTCCATGTCGTAATGTTCCAATCCGAATATTCTGAAAGGTTTCCCATATTGATCCGATGTCATAGCGAAATGAACAGTATGTGTCAAACAGAAGTCTAAAAGGGAACTTATAACGAGTTTCCACTGATGCTTGGGCTATTTGTCTGCCGCGCTTATCATCCTCTCGCAATCCAAAGAAAGAGTCTTCACCTCCAATAGTAAAGAACTCCGGTATTGGTGTTGTATTGTCTGCAAATCCCATACGAAACGAAGGGCGTATGGTAATCATACCAACTTGCGTGGTTGAGCGGGTAAACAATGACACTTTTGAAAATGTGGCAAAGCCGACTCCACTCAGCAATGATGTTTCAAGCGACATATCCAAGATGCGCCCATTGGTAGGAAAATCGCTTTTATCCTCAGAATCAAAACGTGCAGTGATTTTCAATGCACCAAGGGGTGAGAATGAAGGCAACTCTCCTGTTTCGGTAATAGAATATAGTCTTTGTTGTTCCAGACGAAAACCTGCAAGGACTTCACCGTCTCGCCCTACTCTGCTGCCAAAGCGTGTTAACAGTCCCATTCTTTGTTCAATAATTTCTCCGTCTCGAATACGAGCAAACTGTCCGGTAGGTAAGTTCACAGCATTCCTGTAAAGGTAGATATATTTCCAATCGAGGTATGCTTGTATGCTAACTGTCGCATCAGAATCAAATAAACCTTGCGAATTAAGACCAAGCTGTATATTTTGATTACGTGCCCCAATTGCTATGTTTGCATCAGAGCGAATACCTGTACCGATAAATTCATCATAGATAAAGCCTATGCCTGCACGCGTGTTGCGCTCATTGTCTATGCGAATACCAAATTGTATTGCCTGATTTGGCTTTTCTCGGACTTCAACAATGGCAGTATATCCATTCTTGCTATTGACGACAAATTCTACCGTAGCCGATTCAAAAATACCTGTACCGAGCAAGGCTTCCCAACGATTAGCAAATTCCTCCATTGAATACAGAGGTATATCATCGCTCACGGAAAGTAGTTTTTTGACCATATCCTTCACTGATTCTTTTGCATTAACTACCTCAAGCGCATTTATTGTCTGTGGAGTAAGTGAATACTCCAATGTTTGTGTTTCATGATTATATGAACAGTCAGCTACTGTTGTGAGCGAAAAGCCAAGATGATCATAATGGGATTTTACCACACGCTGCAATCTGTATTCAGTATTTTCTGACATAGAAGAATGAATGAGTGATTGATAAATACGTTGGGGAACTTCCGGATTTCCCGTTTCTCTCACAAATCGTATTTCTTTCTTTGCCTGAGGTACAATTGATAGGCTTACTTCCTTACCTTGAGAATATACATGTGCCTGAACATCACCGATATGTTGAGCATCTCTGATAAAGGTATGCAGTGCATTGCCTATCTGTCTTTGAGCAGAAGCAGGTATAATCAGCGGATCCTTATTTCCCTGAAATCGTATCGTGGAAAACTGTGATTCAAATGGACTCATTTCGCGACTACTTACTTTTGTCATGGATTCCACACATAAGGAGTCATAATATTGTTGAAGCCGAGGCATCATTGCCAATGCTGCTTGCTCACCCAGCATCATCACAGAATCCAAATGTTGATAATCCGAGTTAGACCTGTTACCAAGCTCGGGGGTGATGAGTATGTGGGAGGCGTGGGATTTACTTTCCTCATATTTCTTCATAAGAATAGAAACCACTTGATCGGCAACATTCCACGGTTTATCTAATTCTTCTGTGGTATGCAAAGGTGATGTTGTATTCACTGCAATGATAATATCCGGCGAAAATTCCTCGGCATATTCAATAGGTATATTTGCCAACACACCGCCATCAACCAAAAGCATAGAATCAACTTTGACAGGTGAATAACGTAAGGGTAAAGTAGCACTTGCTCTAATGGCATTCACGAGATTACCGGAAGCTAAGGAAACGCTTCTTGCTCGAATTAAATCTGTTGCTATTGCTCTAAATGGACGATATAACCTATTGAAATTATTGTTGGGTAAGTATGGTGCTTTCCATAAAAACCGTTGAAGAAGTGTGGTAAAACGATTGCCTTCAGACACAGCTTGCGGCACAACAAATTCAAAATCACGAAAACGTAAGGTTAAGATATTGCGGTCTTGCTCTAACTTTTGGTCTAAAAACATATTATCCCGATCTTGCTCACTAGTAAGCCCAAACAATTTTTGCCAATCAAGCGACAAAAGAAGCGAATCAAGTTCCTCAGCGGTATATCCCACAGAATACAATCCACCAATGATAGCACCAATGCTGGTACCAACAACATAATCAATAGGTATATTACGTTTTTCAAGTTCTTTAATCACCCCTATTTGGGCAATACCACGCGCACCGCCCCCCGATAATACAAGAGCAACTTTAGGTCTGTATTTCTCTATAGAAGGTATCGTAAACGATTTCAAAAATGTATCAGTACCGTCATGTGCAGAAATGACAGATACGCCGATGAAACAATATATCAAGCACACAATGTGCAGTATAGGGTTTTTATAGTGTTTCATATTCTGCAATTACCGACGGAACAAAAGCACAAAGTCTTATTCTTTTACAAATGTTGTATGTTGTTTCTTTTTATTATCCGCAAAAAGAACAAGAGTATAAACACCTTTTTGTAAGTCATGAATATCCACAGAAGCCATACCATAAGTATCATGCAATGAAAAATGTTTAACCTCTTTACCTAAGACATTGAAAATAAAAGCTTCTGTGAACTTTTCATCTGCATTGTTCGGCTCTATGGTAAGTCTTGTTTGAGCAGGATTGGGCAAAACATGTAAAGAGGTATTCGATTCAGTAACAGAACTCGCTTGCGGTTTTTTTATTCGGATTTGATGGGTAATGATTGTATCATTTTTATTGGTATTATCTTTATTGGCAATATTGATTGCATAGTAGAATGTCACATCTCCCACATCAAAAATTGGTGATTCCCATGTAAATTTCCACTCTAAAGTATCGGGTTTTGTTGGAGTTATGCCACCAACTTTGTGCGTAAGGTAACGTCGGTTAAAACCAAAGACTTGATTCTGTTGTAATTGTGTCGTGGCTGAATTTGCCAATGGACTTATGCGACCCGCATTGCTGTACGATTCATCCAAAGCCACAATCTGAAATCCTGCTCTTTTTAATCCCGGGCGGACGACACGTAATGTAACATCATACTTTTTATTATATTCAAAATTGTCCGTAAGTTCTTTTATTATCAACTCACTAACATTCCCCACCGAATCCTGTGGTACAGCCGGAGAGGTGTCATGACATAAAGCATCGGCACATGTTAATTCGCCGGGTGCACCAGTAGAACTTTCATGAGAAGCGGATGCTTTGGCAGTAATGGAATGTTCAGGCACTGATGCAAACATGAGTAACATCATCACAGAAAAGAAAGCTGTCAATAGTAAAGATGTTCTCATGATACTTAACGATGAATAATGAACGAAGATGTGATTTGTGATCTGCTTTCAGTAAGAGTATAAACACCGTTTGCGATATCCTTAGCCAATCGAATTTCTACTTTATCTGCTGATAACTTGGTCACCGACAATGGGTGTATTCTCTGACCGTTGATAGCTGTCACTATATATGCAGGTGCATTGTCTGATGGCTCAGATAACTTCACAATGATTGATTCTTCATTCGTAGGGTTAGGAGCAATCGTTATCTGTGATTGAGTCAGTGAAGTATTTTCCGCTACCGATGTTGCAGAATTTACTCTTATCGTTTTGTTCATCGTATAGGAATAATCACCTTTATCAGTGCCATCATTATTTGCAGAAACCGTAGCCAAATAGAAGGTGACTTCTTCCATTGTTTCGGGGGCTTTCCAATCAAAAGTCCATTCGCCCTTGCCTGTTTCAACCGCTGATGTTCCCGCATATGTATATGTCAGATATTGCCTGTCTGTTAAGCGAATTTCATTGTGCATACTTTGTGTGCGGTCTGCGTCCGTAATGAGAAAAGTGCCTACATTTTTTCCTTCTTTATTTACTGCAACAATCTGAAATCCAAAACGCATTACTTCCGGTTCTGCAATACTCACCTGCATACGATATGTATGACCCGGTATATAATATTGCCCTTGCTCAAGCCCATTTATATGAAAATCGGTCACTGCATTGCCGCTATTCAACGGCGCGGTGTCATGACAACTGCTTGTAGCACATGTCGTTTCCTCAGGTGCTCCTGTTGATGAAACGGGCGCACCCGCACTATGCGGTATTGCAGTAAAATCACTCGTAAATCCGGAAATACATATACCGACACACAGAACAAAGAGGACAATTTTTATGTTCATATTGCATTTTGTTTATGAAAAAACTCATAACAAACTTACACAATTTACTACAATTATTCTACGATTACAGATATTCCTTATCTTCGCTGTGATTGGGTGGCAGATAACGGCTTTCCAAATGACTCATCACTTCTGCTTGTCCGGGCATGGCATTTCTTATCTCATTTTCTAATGTTGTGGCTTTAGCATGTGCAATCTCTATGGGTGTACCATCAGGAAAGACGATATGAAAATCGGCATAAATTCTTTGCCCTGTTTCTCGTAAACGCAAACGATGAAACGAAACATCATGCTCAAGACAATATTGTTGTAAAATTTCATGGGCTATGTGTTCCAATGCTGGATTGGTTTTATCCATCAAGCCATCCACTGATGACCGCAAGAGTTTCACCGCCTCAACAATAATATTTGCGCCAAAAAGTAAAGCAAAAATTGGGTCAAGGACACTCCATCCGCTCACTGCCGCCAAAACTAAACCAAGCACAGCCCCCACACTTGTCCACGCATCAGTAAGAATATGCTTGCCATTCGCTTCAACAAGAATGGAATGTTCTTTTTTACCCACATTGACTAAATACAATCCCAACACAGCATTGATTGCTCCCGCAGCCGCAGTTAATATTGCACCCAATGACACAGATTCCAGCGTAAATCCATGGAGTATTTTATCAACTGCTGTGATGATGATGACAAATGCTGCAACCAATATCAAAGCACCTTCTAATCCCGCGGACAAATACGAAACCTTATCATGACCGAAATGATGATCTTTGTCGGGTGGCATGACACTGACTCTTAAGCTATACCATGCTACGCCCACAGCAATAATATGGACAACCGTTTCCATCGCATCGGAAAATATCACCACCGAACCGGTAAGATAATATGCAAACCATTTAATCACCAACATACAACAACCTATAAAAAGCGACAAATTCATCGCTTTCTGCTGTTTCTGTATGGTTTCTGAGTGTTGATTGTGGGAAATCATCGAATGTACTAATCTTTTTTTCTGATAAAGGTGATTTTTTTTTACAAAAATACGAGCAATGCTGTAAGGATTGGGCTTCAGCTACGACTAATAGTGAAAAGCAAAAACACAATGGTCTTGTTTCCGAACGAAGGATGAACCGCTGTAGTCTTGCACAATAGTTTAACACGAACATAAAAGAACGGTAAAAACTATGTCATTGGAAAAACACATTGACTCACACACAATCAAGTTATACTCTCACCTTTTTTTCACCATTACTTCATCAATCGTATGAAAAAAACCATATTCAGCTCGTCCGTGTTCGCAGTGCTGCTGTTTCTCAGCGTATCGGGGCTTCAAGCACAAAATTCAAAAAAAGTGCTCGTAGAAGTATTCACAAACTCGCATTGTTCTGTTTGTCCGTCCATGTACAATGGTTTAAACACTTTCGTTAAGCCATCGCCGATAGCCGACAATATCGAGTATATTTTCTATCATGTCAATACCTATTCGGACGATGTCCTTTATCAAGAAACCAAAGATCAATCATTGCCGCGAGCTAAGTACTATGCTATTTCCGGTACCCCAACAGCTGCTTTTAATGGTACTGTTCAAAACCGATCTTATGCAAATTACCCGACGCAATTACAAAACTCGCTAACGCAAACCAAAGACATCACGCTGACCATTCAAGCAAATAAGGATAATAATTCCTTGAAACTATCCCTTAATGCAAGCTCTGTTCCTCCACAATCATCGCTCTATATTATCATGACCGAAGATATTGAGTACAAAGGACGGAATGGGATTGTCAATCACACCAATGTAATGAGAAAGATGCTTACCGGCACAAATGGAATTGTTATTGACAAAATGGAAGGAATGATTTATGAACAAACATTTTCATTCTCCGATATGAATATAAAAAACCCCGATAATGCACGCATAGTTTGTTTCTTGCAAAACAATACCACAAAAGAAATTTACCAAACTTCAGCATTACCTTTGAAAGATATAGTCGCTTCAATCTCAGATTCCGAACAACAAAGTGTCACTATATATCCCCAACCCGCTCAAGATAATCTGACTATTACACTTGATGCAAAGACAATAAATGACAATACACCCTTGACGATATATTCTCTCCTTGGAAATAAGATAATGGAAATTGCGCCCAAATTTCAACATGATGGTTTACTGACTTTTCAGTGGAATTTACGTGATGCAAACGATAACAAAGTATCACCGGGATTATATGTTATACAATCGTCTTCTCACAAAAACACTTCCTTTATTTGTATTATTCAATAATTTTTATTCATTTTTTTTGGAGTTCCAATATGGATATTTCATTCCGTAAAGCTGTACTTACTTTGTCTGCTTTCACTTTTATTTCATTCAATATCGGCTGTTCAAAAGACGAAGAAGTTGCAGCACCCGCACAAGAATTTGTTGCTGCCGATGCCGATATTGCTAATTATTCCACATGGACTAAAACCGCCGAAAATCTGGAAGGTCCTGACCCTGCCGGCTTAATTGGGGCTGCCCATGAAGCAAATAATATGGATGTACGCAGAACTGTATTTTTAAACAAACCTAACAATAAATCAAACGGTAAATGGGCAAATGGCACTATTCTCGTGAAGGAAATGCGCCACAAAGATGGCCGCTTATTAGCTGCTATGGGTATGGTAAAACGTGGAGCATCGTTCAACACTACTCACAATGGGTGGGAATGGTTTATCGTCAAAGATGGTAAAATTGCCGACAGAGCTGCGGGTTTGATGGACGGTATGTGCAATGGCTGCCATTCATCAAGTAAAGATACTTACGATTATGTCTTTACGAAAAGATAAAGAGTAACAATCCGTTACATGCTGAGTAAGCAATGGTTGTTACGCTGTAATAATCATTGCTTCTTTTTTTTATAGATATCTTTACTTTAACAATATGAAATTTTTTATAATGTTACTCAAGCCATTGCTTATATCATGTCGGCAAGCCGCTGAGCTAATGTCATCATCTCTCGATACGCGACCTGATTTGTTGACACGTCTAAAAATTGCTTTACACGGCTATTTATGTCCGCCATGTGAATATTTGCGTAAACAATTTATTTTTATTGATACATTATTACAACATAGACATGGAGAACACAAAACTCACGATATAACATTGCCTCATGATATCAAAGATACTATCAAAAAAAAACTTGTGGACAATAACAGAATTTAAACACATTATGGCTTAAACCAATGAAATTCTAAACATTTCCGTAATTGCAAACGCGATTTGTGTAAAATTTGCCAATAATTGCTTTTTGAAAGAATTATATTGGAATCGTCTTGAACATATTTTTTCTCAAAGTATGTGATTTCTACTGTTGTCAACCACTTTTCCGGCAAGCGTTGTAAGCATTGTTCCCACACATCAATAAATTCGGGATTATCCAATAAATTGGATTCCCCATACCATTCCGTCGGCATATACTCCGATTTCCACATACCGTCTTCTGTGAACATATCGCTGCTTTCTTGTGTGTCATTGTCGAGTACAGCAATGTGTTTTCTTTTTCTATATACATCGGCAATTTTATTATTGAGTATGGCAAACAACCATGTTTTAGGATGACTGCGTTGAGAAAATTTCTCTATTTGCTGTAATGCAGCTAAAAATGTGTCTTGTACTATATCTTGCGCTAGTTCTTTATCCTTTGTCTTCGTATATGCCCAAGCATATAAATCATCAGAATAATCATCAACCCACGTAATAATGGTATCAGATGGTTTCATTTCAGGATTTCCTCTAAAATAATCAAGGGATCTACTCATGTATGAATTGACCCCTTGATATAAAATAATAATTACAATTTAAGAGTATGTATTATGGACCTGCCACCACTTGCGATGAATCCGTTGGTCCTAACCCTGCTTTTTTACGCAAATCATCTAAGCGGATATACCATTGAGATACGATTTGCTGTAATTGCGGATCTTGGCTATATTTCATCATATACTCATTGGCTTTCATCATGGCACCGCGATAATCACCTTGATTTTCCAGTTTGACAACATCTATATTGTCCATCTCGAAACGAATACGAAGATTATTTTCTTGTTGCTGCCACATCATAAGCATTTCTTTGGCTTTATCATAATTGCCAAGCATCATGTGTGCTTTGGCTGCTGCATCGAAGGGAGAAAACTGATCGGCAAAACGCTCATATTCGATTAACTTCGGCGTGTCCATTAACTGTTGAACCGATGTTAATAGTATAGTCGCATATTTTTTAGCTTTTTCATTCGCGCCAATTTGCTTATACATTTCCGACAACTGATATTCCCATGTATAACCCATCGGGAACATAGTCGGAGAAATATTCTGATCTAAAGCATCAAGCACTCTTTCCGCTTTTTTCTTATCGTTTTTCTCATTGATTAAATAATTGGCATAACGCAAATAGGAAATACGATAGCTGTCCGGGAAACGACGTGCAGTCTCATCATAATAAACATCAGGATTATTCAAATTGCGATATTTAAATCCATATTTCGGTGTTGTCGAAAAATTATCTGAATTATCAATATTCAATAAACATTGATCCATCACTTCTTCATTAAAGGATTCGCCCATTCTGCCACCTTGTGGCACAGGACATACGCGCAATGCAAGACCTTCCCAACGGAGATAATTTTCAAGACCGCAATATTCTGTTGTTCCGGGTGTAAAATAGACAGGACGTTCAAATTTTGTTGTTTCGATAATATTACGAATTAACTGATGCTGAACACCCATAAAATACATACGAACACCGCCTTCACCTTGACGAGCATTACCATCACCGGTGAACATAAATTGCATTGTTCCACGATTAATAATTGCAGGGTCACCGGTAAATTTTGCTAAAATATCTTTATTGACTTCTACTGTCACCGGCATAGCTTCACCATACGTAGGAGCTAAGGAACGCGGGTCGGTTTCATCAACCATTAATGACTCATCAGAAAATGTGAGCGGTATTTTTTTGGCACCCCAAGGAGAAAGATTTTTTAATTCATTGATATACCACCCTGTTTGACCAAGACTTAAATTCACCACACGTACATCGCGACGCACACCGGCAACATCTTGCATATACCACAATGGGAATGTATCATTATCGCCGTATGTAAAGACGATAGCATCTTTTTCCAAGCTCTGCAATACATTATAGGAAAAATCAAAAGGAATATAATTTCCTGCACGGCTATGAATTTTCCAACCACCTGCACCCATATTCAAGGGTAAAGCAATAATACCTATGGCAAGAACAGCACCTGTGACACCTACATTTTCTCTTGCTGCTCTGATGGAATCAATAATGGCAAAAACGCCAATACCAATCCACATACTCCACACCATAAACGAAGCCACATAAAAATAATCACGTTCTCGCGGTTGCGGATCTTGTTGATTCTGAGCAAATGCAGCAAGCATACCTGTCATTAAGAACAATACCAAATAGGTAAAAGCAATTGTCGGATCTTTACGGAAATGGAAAAACATTCCCACCAAACCAATGAGCAAAGGGATACCCCAAAATTTAATCGGGAATAAATCCGCAAAACCGGAACCATAAGTATATGCTTTATAGTCCATATCGCGTTTAGTACCGAAGAGCGTAGCCGGTGCATCTTGATTATCTCCTGTCCTGCCCATAAAATTCCAGAGGAAATAACGCAGATACATGTGATTAAACTGATATTTGAACAGATAACTCATCTCACCGCTGAAATTCGTTTTTTGTTTGCTATAATCAGGCACACGCAAGGACTGACCATCTTTGCGGGTTACAATTTTATCAGGTGCCGGATTCCATGGTCCATGTTTGCGGTGACGATCTTCAAAGCGTGCTCCCGATTGATAACGACGGGGCCATGAAGGCGCATCGCCATATTGTTCACGATTAAGATATGATGTCAATTTTGCAAATGTATTCGGAGCATTTTCATTCATCGGGGGGCGCGCATTGGAACGGATAAGAATATGTGCATACGTGCTATAACCCAAAAGTACAAGCAAAAACGATGCGCAAGCAAGGTTCACGACGGGCTTATTATTTTTTGTACCATACCATACACCAAAAATAGCAGCACCGATAATACCCAAAGCAAGAAGAATCACGGCAGGATTATCCGCTATGCTATACTCATGCGCTTCTGTGCGGAATAAATTACCCGCAAGCATCGAAGGAATAATTTTCACAATACCCGGATAGATTATACCAAATGCCACCACGCTGAGAACACCCATCAAGATGAATGTGGACAATTTGAATTGATAGCGACGGAAATAGACAATCAATGCAATCGAGAACATCGTCAGAATACTGAAAAGGTGCACACCCGTTGACAAGCCCATGAGATAGGCAATTATCAACAGATAGCGTTCATTATTCGGCTGTTCGGCTTCTTCACTCCATCGCATCATAAGCCATGTGATAAGAGCCACAAAAAGTGTGGAAGCAGCATATACCTCCGACTCGACGGCATTGAACCAGAATGTATCGCTGAAGGTATAGGCAGTAGCTCCAATGAATGCCGAGCCATACGTTGCTATCGCTTCCGAAAAACTCTGTTGCGAAGAACCGCGCCAATGATTAATAACTTGCACAGTAATCAAATACAAAAGCCATACGGTAAATGCACTGGCAAACACGGAAACTAAGTTCACACGCCAACCCGGATCGCCAAATGGTATGAGGTGGAATAATTTGCCCACCATAAGAAACAATGGTGCGCCCGGCGGATGAGGTACCTGCTGATGAACGGCGGCGGCGGTAAACTCACCGCAATCCCAAAAGGGCACTGTGGGTTGCACAGTCATAAGATACGTGACAAGTGCTACGGCAAATGCCAAAATGCCGAAAGCACGGTGAATAACTTTTGTATTCATGCTCTTTTAGTATAATGAAACAACTATTTTTTTTATCCGAGATCTGAAATCACGGCACTTCCGCAGCGTGATTAACGGCAAAATTACGATGCAAGACCAAACAAAACTCCGTTTGTTCGTCTTTTCATGTCAGTTTAAGCAAAAAAATTCGGATTTTTGCATTCTTTCATAAGACAATATTCTTTCTTTCATTATTTTCAATGGACAAACAGCGTATGAATACACATAAGTGTGACGTAGTAGTAGTAGGTGGCGGTCCCGGCGGTTATGTGGCAGCAATTCGTGCTTCACAGCTTGGCAAAGATGTCATTTGTGTCGAAAAAGATAAACTCGGCGGTGTATGTTTGAACTGGGGTTGTATTCCCAGCAAAGCACTTCTTAAAAGCGGCGAATATGCCAACTTCCTTAAACATGCCGATGAGTATGGTTTCGGTTTGCCCGAAGTAAATGTCAATTTCCCGCAAGTCATCAAACGCAGTCGCGATGTAGCCGACCGTATGTCAAACGGTATCAATTTCTTATTCAAAAAATATAAAGTTCGTTCCGTCAAAGGTCACGGTGTGGTGAAATCTGCCAAAAAAATCGAAGTGCGCGATGCAAACGGCAATGTCACCGACACTATCGAATGCAATAATGTGATTATCGCTACGGGCGCACGTCCCCGCATGATTCCCGGTATTGAAGTGGACAGAAAACGCGTCCTCACAAGCTCCGAGGCAATGATTCAACAAGAGATCCCGAAAAACATGATCATCATGGGCGCAGGTGCCATCGGCGTGGAGTTTGCTTATTTCTATAATGCTTTCGGCACTGCAGTGACCATCGTGGAAATGATGCCCAATATTGTTCCGGTCGAAGATATTGAAGTTTCCAAAGAATTGGAACGCAATTTCAAAAAAGCAGGCATGAACCTGATTACCGAAGCACGTGTACTTTCCGCTAAAACCGTTGGCGAAGGTGTGGAAATCGTCGTACAGAAAAAAGACGGCTCACAAGAAACACTCAAAGCAGATATAGCTCTCAATGCTATCGGTGTGCAAGGCAATATCGAAGGCATAGGACTTGAAGAACTTGGCATTGCCATGGAACGCGGTTGGATTAAAGTGGACAAATATCTCCGCACCAATGTCGAAGGCATTTTTGCTATCGGTGATGTGGCAGGTCCGCCATGGTTAGCGCATAAAGCATCTGCCGAAGGTTTGGTTTGTGCAGAATTTCTTGCAGGTCATCATACCGATGGTGTCAACTATAAAAATATCCCCGGCTGTACATATTGCCAACCGCAAGTGGCAAGTATCGGATTAACCGAAGCAAAAGCACGTGAAGCCGGATATGAAATCAAAGTCGGTAAATTCCCTTTCACCGCCAATGGTAAAGCCCATGGCATTGGTAAAACAAATGGCTTCGTCAAATTAATTTTCGATGCCAAATACGGTGAATTACTCGGCGCACACATGATTGGTCCCGATGTAACGGAAATGATTGCAGAATTAGGATTGGCACGCGAACTCGAAGCAACGGGTCCTGCTATTTTCAAAACAATTCACGCTCACCCGACTTTATCGGAAGCCGTGATGGAAGCCGCAGCCGGCGCATGGGGCGAAGCTGTCAATTTCTAAAAAGTATATCTTTCATATATTCATCCTCTGCTTTTTTCCGAGAGCAGAGGATTTTTTTTTGATATTGAATTTCATCCCATCCATCGGAGGCTTGTCCGCAGGACGGGGTGTATGAATGTATTGATTGAGATTTTGCCCCTCTTTTTTTCTCCCCGACGGGGAGATTTTTATTATGCCTTCCCCGCGGGGAAGGACGGGATGGGGCAAAAAAAAACGAACATGATATTTTATTATAATCTCATCCCATGCAGGATGTTTTAATTATAATTCATCCTGCAATTATTTCCGAGAATGCAGATAAAATTATATCCTGATAATTATACAATCCATCCCATCCTGTACTGACAATGACCGCAAATGAGCCGACGACCAACTCGACCGAGCCGACGACCAACTCGACCGAGCCGACGACCAAACCAATCGAGCCGACGACCAAACCAATCGAGCCGACGACTAACACGACCGAGCAGAAAACGACCCCGATTGAAGCGATGACGACCCCGATTGAGCCGATGACGACCCCGATTGAAGTGCTTCAAGACCCCTCGTAGTCGCTTCAAGACCC
>ERZ761610.607-NODE-607-length-26182-cov-17.581276_pt1 | contig 26182 bp, 15 predicted proteins | sample MGYA00512164_ERZ761610 | MGnify/ENA primary metagenome ERZ761610 (study PRJEB28899, sample SAMN02850038) | bioreactor sludge metagenome | biome: EBPR Sludge; feature: EBPR Bioreactor; material: flocular biomat | place: Australia: Thorneside Wastwater Treatment...
CGATCTGGGCAATAACACCAGGGCAGGCGTGCGTGTTTTACTCAGGAACTCGTGTACTTGGCGGTGGCTGGATTGTTTAGGGTATAAGACGCTATTTTGAATTTTCAATATCCCCATTCGTCATAACCGCCGAACTGATTAGTTCCGCAGTTTGCAACGCAGGGAGTCCAAGGTCTGCAAGGTGTTTCAACAATGGGTCTTGCCCCGTTAGCGCAACTAACCTGAAATCTACAAGTATCATTCTGGCTTTGACAAGGAGTTTCACCTGGCGCAACAACGGCATATGTTCCACCAAATTTTCTTGTAACTTCTTTAGCTAATTCAGGGTTTTCAGTCCAATAGTCAGTTGACTGAACATCAGTTTTCGGACCCATACCACAAGCATAATATAAATGAGTTGCCTTCGGTGCGGCGCAACCAAAAGGTGCGGAGCTAAGTGGTAAGTGATTTTCTTGGCTTTCGGTTAAATCAGTATCCGCTCCATTCCATCTTACAGCTGGAGTATTATCCCCCTCGCAATCACTTTTACTGCATACACATATGGCTGGGGCTGTGCTATAAGAAACTAAACTACCTTTTTCATAAATTATTACTGCCTTATCCATAGGCACATGACCAACAATGGAGTAATTACCAGTAACGCTTTTATTATGTGTGGTAACTGGTAACATAAGAGCATTATGGCTATTCATAGCACTAACATAAGCCTGAGTATAGGAATCACACTGCATTAATTCACTGCCTGTAATGCCCGTGCAAGTGTTGGAACATTCTGGCTTGCAAGCCTTTCTAGTTCCAGCGGCTGTAGTTTCATTTACACAACATACATGGGGGTAATCAGGGCAGTCTTGGCTGACTTGACATTCACTAGGTAATATAGGCGGTGGTGTTGCACCAGAAGATGAGCTTCCAATATCAGGAATGTCAGGAATATTGCTAGGAGTAGTGTTATCTGTAACTACTGCTGAGTTATATCCGCCGCCAGAATTATTAGTTCCGCCAGTTCCTGACGCGGTTGAAGAGTCGTCCTCAACAGGTGGGTAGGTAGTGCTTGCACAAACTGGCAGGTTTTTATTTTTGCGGCACATTTTACAGAAATGCCCCTTAGGCAATTTTGTACAATAATCAATGGAGCTTGCTCTGCATAAAGCTGATTTTTTGTTAACAGCACAATTTGGATTATTGATAGATGGGCTAGCCACCTGAGAATATGCCGCACCCACATTAGCAATTATGATTATAGCTATTGTAAGGAATAATGATCTCAACTGATTTTTTTTTGACATGGGGCAAAGGTTAACTTTCTATTAATATTTTAGCACAAAACTAAAAATTAGTAAATATAATATTAAAATATGCCTAAAAACTTCTTATCTTTGTCTTTTTCCTTTGGCTCATAGCGCTCAAGAGGCATGGTTTCATTGAATATACAGGCTATTTGTGCCCCCAGCCTCAGGGTAAAACTGCTGGTAACCTTCTCTATAATTATATAGCCTTCCTTTTTTCTAAAATTTATAAGGGTTTCGCTGCCGTCACCCATAACTTCAAATATGGCTGGCAGATCAGCGTTGATGTCCTTAAATTTTATGTAGGTGAATTCTCCATCGTCAAATATCTCCAAAGGGGAAATTGCCTTATTGCCAGCTATAGTGTAATTAAAATTCATCAAATTGGCGAAGAGTAAAGGGTTTGGCACTTCAGGTTTAGGCTCTTCAGGGTATTTCAATTCAAAAAAAGAGCCGTCCTTATTTCTTTTTGTGGCATCAGTTGCTTCATCAGCGTAGATGAATTTAACCGCAAAATTGATTTTTTTGTCATTTATTCCTTCTTCAGCTTTTGCAGCATATAGCTCAAAATAATATATCCTTTTATCGGTTATTATGGTCATATTTGTAGTCGCATCAAATACCTTTGGCTTTATGAAAAGCCTATGTCCTGAAGGTATTATGTCCCACAAGCCGCCAGCATTTCCCATTGATATGGTTATTATCTGCTCTTTGGGGTCTAGGTCTATGCGGGATTGTATCTCGAAATAACCAGTGTAGGCAAATACTTCATTAGGCTTATACACATAATATTGCAGGCGGGAGTCACCAGGTAGTGGCTTTGGCTTTTGCACGGCATAAGCAAAGCTTGGCAGCGCAAATATAAGCGCTAAAGCAATAAGTATATTATAATTTTTTACTCTCATAACCAGTTACTCTGAAGTTCAGATCATTATATTCTTTTTTGTCAAAATCATATTGTATATTTTCAAATTCTACAGTAACTTTTGACTGCCAGTTAGATTTTCTTGTTTCCAGTTTTGTAATTTCCTCAATTTCAAAATTAACTGTTGCAACATAGGTTCTAATATCTGTTTTTTCGGCAAATATTTCCTGAACTTTATTTTCTTCCTTTATTTCTGCAACTTCAATTTTCTGATAATCAAGATTAACTTTTTTAACCAGATTACGTTTGTATTTTAATATTATACTGTTTCTGCTTCTCAGGGAAACTTTATCAACGTAGTAGCTGTATACCTCCTCAGATGAGAGGTTTTTTATGTAAGAAAGATTGACCCTGAGTTGCTGGAAATTGTTTTTATGGTCGTAACTTTCCAGTGCCTTAACAAATTTTGCAGTAAAGAATTTTATCAGCTCATGGTTGGCATTAAAGTTTTTCTCTTTGTTGCCGAGGTAAAACAGGCGGCTATATTCCTCTGCGGGGTCCTGTATTCTTATTTGTACAGGAATGCTTTTTTTGATGGGTAATATGGTTTCATAATAGATAAAATTATAGAATAACAAACACCCGATTATTATAGTTAGCAAAATCAGATATGAGCGTTCAATAAAATTATACAGATAAGTTTTGAAATACCAGTCTCTGGCTTCAGCAAAAAATTCACCAGATTCTATTTTTTCGTTAAGTTCTTTTCTTCGCTCATCCATTTATTTTAGACTTGGTAATTAACTCGTTATATTAATTGTATAATTATCACTGCAAGAAAAAAAATGTAATAAAAAACTTTTAATTTTACATCAGACAAGTTATTCTGAAATTTGCTGTAACTTTCTTGTTTAGAATAACAAAATTTATATTTTTGTAAATTTTTAGTTAATTTATTATTAAAAGTGTAGTATTATACAGATATATCTTTTGAAGTTAAATCATATTTATGCGTTTTTTTAGGGTAATTGCTAATATGTTGTTGATATTTTGCTCAACAATTGCCCTTGCGCAATCCACCACTGGTTATGACCCAAACGCTGGGCACTTGCCAACAGCTATAGTAAAGTATGTAGGTGAAAGACCTAGTTACAGGGTAAGTGTGCCAGCCTATGTTTATGCCACAGAATCTGAAGTGAAAAATAAAATATGCAAATACGCCACAGACCCTGACAAGAGTAGTGCAAAAAGAACCGACATGGAGAGGGTGTGCATAAATGACTTTAAAAGAGCTATGCGTCAATTAGCGGAAAAGCGAAACTCATGTTGGCATATAGTAGCTTATTCTACACATTTTTATTGTGGTCAAACTGGTAATCGTTGCGGTGATGATGCGAGAGATATGTGCGTAGAGCAATATAAGGGGTGCAGGTATGATAAAGTGGGTGCGCTAGGGCGTTGTAATTCCTTTAATAATTCTGGAAATGTTGTTGATCCAGGAGGTAGTTGTGACAGAAGGATTTGTGAAGATGAGGTTGGAGGTGGGTTATTTGGTCTTGATAATGATTGTCCTGCAATAAGGTTTGCAACTGTTCAAGAGCCAGACTGTAAGCAATATGATGAAGCTGATGAAAGTGGAAATGTAAAATGCCCTTATTGTCATGAGAACCGTAAGGAGGATACAACCCGTGACCCAGTTAGTGACCCTGATAATGCCTTTAAAATAATTTCCCAAGGGTGTTTTCCTGATGACGGAAATGGTGAAGGGGCAAGCGGTGGCAGTGAGGTGGGTAAAAAACTACCCTTAAAAGGTGTTGCTGACAGTGTGTTTAATGGCGCAATAGGTGATATGTTCGACGCCATAAATGATATTGACGTAAAAATTCCAAAATGCTTAAAAATACCCGTTAATCTTGTTAAGGTTGATAAATTTGAAAGTAATCCCGATGCAGATGCTGCGAAAATAAAAATAGAAAATGCTTATAGTAAATTTTCGGCAACTGATGAAACTCAGGATGGCCAATATCGTGGGGCGTGCGGGCGTGGGGTGTTCTTTTATCAGGATAAGGAGGGGTACAACTCAAACCTTGTACTCTCAACAGAGGTTAGGGACTATATAAAATCAAAGCGGGCAGGTGATAATGATATCTGGACATCCCGTACTGGCTGTTACAACCCTGAGGAGCGCTTTGTACATATTCCGCCTTATGCAAATTTCAAGCGGGACTTTCTAGGGCGAATAAGGTTCTATGAACCAAGTTCTAAAAGGTTCAATGCAGGTGTTGTTTCTGTTTCTGAAGGGCCTTGGGATGAGCCAATGGTTGACAATGGTGGTGGAACTTCTGGCCCGTCTTTAACTACAAAGCTTATACCACATGACAGGCTATTAATGAACCACCCTTTATGTGAGAGGTCATATGGGTTGTTGGCTTATGACCTTGCATGCCCTGATTTGTTCAATGCAGTGAAATCAGGTGATAAAGCTGCAATAAAAAGTGCAATAAACACCTGCTCTGGTATACCTAGGGTGCGTGATGAAATAGGAACGCCAATAGCATTTTCACTTTCTGAATTAACAGGCACTAATGTTAAAGATGGCAGTTTCGCTACGGAGAGAAGAATAAGAAAGTCAGATCAGAGAAGGGTTTTTGAATATGGATCATTGCCACGCTGTTATGTGGATGGTTCGGTAGATGATATGGATGCGTTCTGCCATAATTATGTAAAATATAAATGGAGTCTTGATATTGATGAGCTGGCAGATAGTTTCAGGTACAGGAAATCAAGATATGCTTTTAACTTCCAGAATTTTTGCTGGGATAGGTCAGGCGCTGAAACAGTCGCTGGTGTTACTATACCTTATGAAAAATATGTATATCCGCCAGACCCCTATGAACAATGGATGCCACAAGCGATAAGAGCCGACTTGACAATTGACAACTTAACCCCACAGGACGAAACCGTAGACAGGCAGGATATTTTTGGCAGAACACACAGATATTTCCGCACCCACTATAAGAGATATAATTTTACCCCGTATGCCCAAAGGCAATTAACTGATCTAGGTAATGTTATTATGGTTGATACTGATGGAGATGGAAAATATGACAAGCCGATTTATGAGCATATAATCCATAGCCTTGAGGAGTATGGTTTCAGGGATATTCCTTTAATGCGGAGAGATTATGCCTATGACCCGCTGGATATTTACGGTTATTTTGCAAACCCAACCCAACCAGCTTCAAGTAGTGGTGCAAGTTCGTCATCATCTTCAAGCTCTTCTTCAAGTGGCGCATCATCATCTTCAAGCTCTTCTTCAAGTGGCGCATCATCATCTTCTGGTTCGCCAGCTCCTACAAGGTTTTCTTATGAAGCTCTGGAGAAGAAAAAATGGTTCGGCAGGAAATATAAGTACCAGCAATGCCTAAAATTATATATTGAGCAATGGGCATTTGAAGGGGATAGGGGGTCGATACTACTTGACTCCAACATACTATTATTACGCGCTATGGGCAATACTTTTGTTCCAGATGCAAGTATGTGCCAATGGGTTGTATATTATGACACTTCCGAAAATCAAAACTTTGACCCCAACCTTACTGGCGTTCTTTCGGGCACAATATCCCCTAAGCGCCGTGAATTTCGTGGTATAGTAGCTGACTTTTTTAAGAAAATTGATGATGATGTAGAGGAAGCAACAGAAAGTAAAGATTATAAAATTAGCCCAGACCTGCTGGGTATGGAGGCAATAAGGCTTAGCGGCTCTGCTAATGGGGCAAAAATACCTCTGGTGGACATAAACTTTGCACAGAATACTTATGGGTCACTGAATACCAGAGATATGATAAGGCGCAGACATATGGAGCCTGAATTATGGGACTACCAGAACTTCCTTACCTTTAGTTCAATGAGGCTTGCAACCGAAAAAATGGATTTTACAGGTATAAAGCTTTCAGAACTTAATGATATTATGTTGGGTGATGTAACCAACAGGCTTTCCAATCTTGATGGTGAATTGGTGGTTGACCCAGAAGAGCCGCAAATAGCCGCAGCTGAACTTTATAAGGTTGGTTTACCATCTCAGGCCAGTGGTGTAATATTTGGCTCTTTTGAGCCGGGTATAAATATGTCTGGAAGGGAGTGTAATACGGAGTCTCCTCCGCATTTGTGGAAAGACGCCGTGCAGCCAGTATTCAAAAGCTGTAACCCTAATGTTGGTGGTAAGATGGTAGATAACCTTATGGTTTCCCTGACATCCGTATTTGGTGATAACCCGCCTAAATTCATTAAGAAGATAGTTGATTTTATGAATGATAAAGTTGGTGGTGGGCTTAACAGCAGCATCGGCTTTTCACACTGGATGACCACCAATATAAACAAGCCTGTTCTTTCTATTGTTACGCCAATGCCAACACTGGCAGTATGGGGTATAGGTTTTGACTCCGAGGGGCCATATGTAGCGCATGATAATAGCGATGACCCAGAAGATAAGGACGAGGAGGGAAGGGCGCATACCCCACCAGATTGTGGTGCACTTCTGAATGCATTAGGGGAGGATTGGAAGCCTTCAAACTGCCAGCGCTACCATACAAACCCAGGCAGTGGTAATAATTACGTTTCTGATACCCCGTGGGATGGACCAGGCTTTGAAATAAGGGATAATATGTACAGGGCTGGCGGTAAGGGTGGCTTCCCTTATCATCTCTTCCAGAAAAAAGGTGTGCTTTTCTACCCTAATTCTAAACTTGGGGTGCCAGTACTTCAAACGGAGACAGATAACGAAGACCCGATGGAAAATGGTGTTGCTTACCTGAGTAGCAAAGACTGGGTTGAGCATACTTGGCCAGCAGGTACATGTATGCATATGCCTTCACCAGAAATGAGCAATTACTTAACTAACCCCGATTATGAAGCAGATTATTTAAAGGAAGATGCGTGGAGGGTGCGTGATGATATAGCGGCAGATGACCTTTCTTATGCATCGCAACCACCACCTGCCTGTAATCCTAAAGTTCCACCTAGTGAAACGGATTGGACGACGCCAGAAATACCTATTGGCTGGGAAGCTAATCCACCTATGCCACCAGCTGATTTCATGCCGATAGATAGTTCATTACCAGGTTTTATTGCAGAAGTTGCAGAAAGGGCAAGAATGGAGGCATGGAGGAAGAAAACATGGCGTGATTACGTGTGGGAATATAGTTGTAAGAAAAAATTCCTGAAAGAGGGGGCAATACTAACTGGCCATAGAATGGTAGTTGATATTGATGATGATAATTTTGGCAATTACGAATCAAACAAGAATTTTGGTGGCATACATGTTTTCGACGAAATAGACTCCTATAAGTTTAAATGGCTTCCTAACTCTTATTCACTTGGTGTTGGCATGAGTAAGGCTTTCTGGTGTGAATTTAGACTGCCATACAACACTTATTATATTGGCGCTGATGATGAGGAGTTCAACAGTACCGATATTCTTTCACATTTCAGGGTGAACGCCCAGAGTGATATATTGCTTTCAACCCCATTAAGGCCTGACAAAAAGCCAAAACTTGAATATTTAAGGGTTGAAAGAATACGTGATGCATGTGGCCCATTTAGTTCGCGTTCAACGTGGATAGACGACCAAGAAACCCATCTTTCAAAATTTTTATTTAGTATTGTTCTTGATAGAGATGGAAATGTTGACCCTACTATGGCAAGAAAATATAGGCATCAGGCGGAGATGATAAAGGGGCGCTGCGCCAAGTGGAATGACCTATATGGCAGGAAGACAAATAACCCTAAAATAATGGCTTACAGGCTGCCAAGATTTGACTATGAATTCCTGAAATCATTCATTGAGTGTACTGGCCCTATCGCTGGTTCACACTGCCCAATATCGCCATGTAGATACCAACCAGAAAAACGCAAAAAGAATATTGAGGCAGCGGCCTGTGAAGGACTTAAGGCAACAGTTAATTACCTATTGCCCGGTCTTGGTGTTACTGAGCCATCAATTCAGTGTATAATGAAAGGGGATTTTGGTGAGGAGGAGGGAGAAGACTCTGGTCAAGGCGCAGGTGGCATGAACCTTCCAAGGATAGAGATGCCTATAAATCTTCCTAGCGGAATTAATATTGATAACCTAGGTATAAAGATACCAAATATGGGAGATTTGGGATTTGGTTCAGGAGGGAAGTTAAATATTGGCAATGGTTTCTTCAAGGATGGAAAAATAACTATTGGAGGAGAGAGCTTTAATGTTAGTATAAATATGCCAGAAATTGATCTTGGTAATGGCTTCATAATAAATGGCAATGGAATTACAACACCGTTAGGGCAAATAACACTTTCGCCAGATGGCACAGTAAATATTCCTGGCGGGGCATCATTTAAGAATGGTGTTCTAACATTTGGAGGAAAAAGCTATAATGTTAACTTGCCTGACATTGCAGGAATGCTAGGTTCAACTGACTGTAATGCAAACCCTGATTCACTTTATTGTCGTGCAATTGGCGCAGCAAAAGACTGGATCAGTATAATAAACACAGCACTGGAAGCGGTAGGGTTGGGTAGTATAGATGCTAGCGGCTGTTTATTTAGGGGCTGCGTTTCAGATCGCTCAGCAATACAGCAGGCAATAAATGATACAATTGTATCGCTAGACTATATAACACGTGGTGATACACAATACAGCTACGGCAGGGATGACAATGACCTGCGTGACCTGTATGGTTTTGAAAACCCTGAGGAACACTCAACATCAAGGCAGAAATGGTGGCTTGGTGATAATGGTGGTTTAGGTGGTGATGATCGTTTCGGTTTCTGGTGTATATGCGCCCCAGATGATCCAAGATCAACAAGGTGTCGTGAAGATATGTGTACCGTTGAGCAACATGTTATATCTCCAGGAAGGGACTTTACAGTTTTCACAGGCGTGTTTAAATCACTACTTGATATACTAGGAATAGGGCCTAAGGATGGGCTTGGTTCTGGAAGTGATAAATTTGATATTGAGAACGCAGGGGAGGGTATAAGACCACTGGCAATAGCTAGTGACTATGGGCCTTTCCGTAGGTGGCTATGGTGTTACCATCAGGCAAGAGCAAAGGCCTGCCCCGTTCTTACTCGTGAAGTTTCAAACGAAACTGCATATGCAACCTCAATGGAAAACTTCCAGCTTGATAAACGAGTAAAAGATAATCTGGCTGAAACTTCTGCCAAAGGACAAAGTGTTAATGTTTGCAGTGGAAGCTCCCCAATGGGTTTTGGAACGCCAGAAGTGGAAGATTTTTTAAGGTGGACACGTGAGGAGCCAAATGATCTGGCGTTACTGCCGTTGTTTGCGGAAAGTGCAGGTTCAGGCTTCAAGCATAATGATCTTGTATTCCAAACTCAGGTGAGAGATGTTGAAGGCCCTTGGGTTGAGTCTGTTATTCCATTCCCGATTGACCTTGTTACAAGGCAGTTTTCTTCACCAGATGATACTCAATGGTTTGATGAAAAGGAGATACAGGGTAAAACATATAAACTTCCAAAGAATCGTGACAAAGGAGACCCTATTCTTGGTATATCAAGAACGGGTGAAAGGAGAACAAAATTTAATAATTTTGATGCAAATGGTCGCAAGTATAACAGGGCGGAAGATACCAACATGCTTTCTGAGTTGCAGCAGCGTGAGGGTACAGGCTATCAGATAGATTATTTTAATTCAGGTACAGGTGAAGCGGCTATTGATGAGTTCAAGGCGGATTCCAAAAACCTGCTCAAATTCAAGTCTGTGTTGTTGAAAACCAGAGACAGGGGAACGATTGCTCCAGTTTATAGTAGCCTTGGTGGACAAGCGGATGACAGTGACGCATATAAGGCCCTATACCGTAAATATATTGAAGGTCTATACGCAGTTTCATATAGCAATACATTTACTACCCGTCCAGAATATCCAAAAGATGTTCATGATGACCTGCCAAGCCCATTCAATACTAGTACGGACAAGAGAAGGAAGGTACACCCTTATGCGCAGTCTGCGGTGGTAGGGCCAAGAGGTTGCGATATCGGAGGATGGTATGAAATGATGCTTTATCAGGCAAGATGTATTAGATGGTTCAAGCTGAATTGTATATGTGACTATGACAAAACCTTCGCCCGAGGTGATGCACCAAATTATGTCCTGAAACGTGCAGGCGGCAAGGTGAAGGTAGCAACACCGAAAATACGCAATGGTGCTTTTGAAACGGCTGAAGTAGTAGATGGTCCTACTGGTGCGAGTTTAATTGAGAAAGGTTTTTTAGAGAGAGATCCGTTCGGCAATGCAAGAGGTTTTTTAGACGAATTATTTAACGCCTTTAAGAAGGATGAAACAACAGACAAAACTGAGCAGAGAATAATAAAGGGTATAGATTATGATGAAGCAACAGGAAGGGCGAAATTTACTAATAAGCTTAAAAATACGGATATTGACCTGACAGTAAAGGTAGAAGAGATAGATGTTCCTCTGGTCAGTAGGGGGATTATGGGTCCTGATTATGCTTTGAATTCAGGCACTCAATTTAAGCTTGAGGATCTTGATAATGTTCAGGTAGGTGACTTTATCACTTTTGATGAAACATTACGTTACAACCCAAGTTTTAATGGCGGCATTGACCCTGGTTTCCCAAGGCATATTGCCTATGTTGAAAAGGTGCAGAGATATAACGGTAAGGACGAGGATAAAAAAGGCAAGCCTGTTATGATAGAGGTTAGTGAAATGAACTGGGGTAAAAACCTTGATTCATGCGGCAATACCAATATGTGGGGTATTGACACCAGAAGGAAGATATATCGCCCAACTTGTTCGTCAAATGATAAAACTTGTCCAATCGGCTACTGGCCAGAAGAGCCGCCTTCACTAGGTTCTATACCAATTCAGGGGATAAAACTTGGGTTTATAGAAATAAATATTGGTGCTGATGGTATACCTACTATCAATATACCTGGATTCGGTGATATTGGTATTGGCAATGGCGGTATCAGCATTGGTGGTGTGGATATTGGTTTTGATGGCTCAATAAGCGTGCCGCTGCCTAACCTTCCAGGTATAACTTTCAACCCTGATTGCAGCATAACAATAGCTGGCATAATAACCTTATTGCCTAATGGTGGAATAGCATTCCCGGGTGGTTCAATAAATGCCAATGGATCAATTACAATTGAGGGGGTTACAATAGGTGTTGATAATGATGGTAAGTTTTACATTTCCATTCCTGGGTTAGCTGGTAATTTGCCTGTGTTGATAGATGGTAGTGGAAAAATAAGTATTAATATTGGCAACCCGCCTGTTCCAGTGGGAATAGATGCAAATAATAATATAAACCTTGGTGGGGTTGTATCGCTTTCACCAACTGGTGGCTTAACATTCAGTGGTGGGTTAGGTGGAATATCTATGGGTTCGAGCGGTAATTTCAATTTACCTGGCGGTGTTACTATTGGTCAGAATAACTCAATAAATTTCCCTAACGGCATTTCTATTAATAGCAATAACCAAGTAAGTTTTGCCATTCCTGGCTATCAGGGCTTTAATCTGGGCAATGGTCAGTTCAATTTCCCTAATCCACCAGGTGGTGGTATAAATGCTAATGGCAGTTTTACGTTGCCTGGTGGTTTTGGAATTTCGAATAACGGGCAGATAACAATGCCGCCTGGGGTTAATTTGCCAGCTGTCAATGTAACTCCAAATGGCGCTATAACAGTTGGTAATAGTGGAATATCTGTTAACCCTGATAACAGCATTTCGTTTGGTCCTGCAACTATTCTGCCAAATGGCAATATTCAAATGCCTGGTTTGCCAAATGGCATGAGTTTAGGTAATGGAACGATAAATGTCCCTGGTTACAACAATCCACCAATATCAGTTAACGGGCAAATAAATATTTCTGGAATACCGCCGCAGGGGGTAAATGTTCCGCTTGAGGGTGGTGGTACTATGCACATTGGCCCTGGAGGTGTAATAACGGCTCCAGGCTTACCAGCAAGTATATCACCGCAGCAGAATGGTGGGTTTAATTTGGGTAGTGATCTTAACATAAATAATGGCAATATAAATTTAGGTGGTGGTGCTCAAGCTGGCGGTGTAACTATAGGAAATGGTTCTGTAAACCTGCCAGGGGGTATAAGTTACGGGAACGGGGAGTTGATAGTGCCAGAGCTTGGAAACCCGCTCGGGCTGAACCCTGATGGTTCAGTTACTATAGGCAGTGCAACTTATCAGAATGGTACACTTACAGGAAATGGTTTTGTAGTTGATGCTAATGGTAATATAAGTACCGATTCTGGTGTTGGTCTTCAGAATGGTAACCTTATAATGCCAGGTGGTGATATTTTTGCAAGAAACCCAGATGGAAGTATCAGATTGCCTGCTGGCCTTGGCTCAATTGGTAATGGTAAAATAACTATTGGTACAGGGCCTGATGCGCCACAAATAGGTGCAGACGGCAGTCTGACATTCCCAGGTTTCGCTAATTTAGGTAGACAAGCTGATGGCTCAATTAAAATTGCTGGGTTTACTATTGGTAATGGAAAAATAAAAACACCATTTGGCATAGAGTTGGGAGCTAATGGTAGTATAAAAATTCCACCAGGAATAACTTTAAGTAATAACGGCTCTTTATCGGGCATACCTGGGTTTTCATCAATTGCACCGCCATATTATCCAATACCATTACCAGGTGGGGCAGGGCATATTGAACCGGGAAGGATAGTGCTGAAGGATGGGACTGTAATTGAATGTGGTAAGGTAAAAATCCCTGGAAAAGATGATATTGGAGTTGGCAATGGTGGAATAACAGGAATACCTAATTTCCCAATTTCATGGAATGGTGGGAATGTAAATATAGGTGGTAATATAACCCTTCCAATTGGTGATATTATAGGTGGTATTGGCACTATAATAGGTAATATACCTGGTTTAAGCACCATTGGCACAATACATAGATATGCAGATTGTCAAAATACAGACTGGGCGGTTTGTGTTTTAAAGAATGGCTACTGGAATCAGGTGAAGATATACAGGCCATTCACATTTAATGGTAAAGACTCTGACGGGAAGCCGAAAATAGAGTTTGACCCTGAGTATATGGGGGCAAGCTGCAATTTACCCAATAATACAGGACAGCAAGCTACAACTGGTGTTATCCTGCCTAAGCCACTAGGTTTAAATGAGCTTACAAGGATAGCAAAAGAACATTTAACTGGCTTTGACGGCTATGAGAAAAGTACCCTTGATAACTCCGTTCAGGTAGTGAAACTTGGCGCTGCAAGGAGATACCTGATGCAAAAATTCAAGGAGGAAGACCCTAACTTCACCGCCGAAAAAATAATGTATGGCCCTGAAGGGTTGTGGAAATTGTTAATACCAAACGCAGACCTAGGAACCTATGCCTATGATGATATGGCAAATTATATGTTTAATGCACTTAACGGTAGTGTTGACAGGTGTGACCCACCAAAAGAATTCAGGATAGACCAGATAAAGGTAGTTGAGGAAGATATAAAAACCTATTGCAATATATCTCAAAATACAACAGACGAAAAATGTAAGGCATTTGAAAAATAAAGTATGAAATCATCAGTAAAAATATTTTTGATATTTTTTATTTTGGCGCTAACCTTCAATGGTTTTGCAGCTGAGACTGACCGTTCATATAATGTCAGACCAGCAGACCTTACAGATATAGCGCCGCATGAATATAACCATATAAGCAATAAAAAGCAGGACAGTGCAGGCGGACTTTATATGTGCCTGAAAACCGCTTATTGGAAGAACGTTCTGGGGCAGGGTGCTATTCCCGTTCCTAAATATCCTTGTAATTATATCCTCAAACAAGAGGACTGGGACTTAAACCATATAGATATAACCCCAAGCCCGATATATCTTGATAAATTCCGTGGCCCTGATGTTCTTAACCCATGTGCATCGCTGGGTTCAAAATATACCAATAATTACTGGGATCATGGCGTTGGAAATGATGAGGGGCTTGGTATAAACTTCAAGGATTTCTGTAAGACCATCCGTGATAATTATGGCGTAGATAATAAATTTCATGAAAATCCAGAAAAGAACAAAACCTACACCTTGCTTGCCTCACTTATCTTCCCGAATGCCTTTGCACAAACCTATAGTTCCCTGAGCCTGTCAAACTATAAGTCATGCAACAGTGTATTCAAAGCTTTTGAAAGAAGTGGCAACAGCCAGTTAAATAAAGATGATGCCATAAGCGTGGATAGCTGTATTTCATCATGTGAAACAGCGCCACCAACACTTAAGGCAAGGCAATATTGCGGTGTTGATGAATGTATTTCCGAAAGCGCTTCAATGAACAAGCCGTCTGACTGGTGCTGTACCCTAGCAGATTATTGGCATAAAAAACCAGAGATAGACATAAACCCACTGGCAAAAGTAAGAAAGATGTGTGATGGTAGGGAGCGGGAAAATCTGCAATACTGCCTGAGGTCATTCTCAACAAGCGGAAAAATGCCGCAAACTTGCTGCAAATATTCAACGCTTATTTCTAATTACAGTCCAAAGGCGGGGCAAGATGTTAACCGCTATTGTGGCTCATATAACGCTGCTAAGCAGTGCCTTGCAATTTTTGATAAAAAAGGCGTTGTTGACAATAGCTGCTGCACCATGAATTATAATTACTCTGGCAAAATTGAGTTTGCGCCATTGATGGAAAATTATTCGCCATCGTGGAAGAATTATCTTTATCGTAAGATCAATGACACTTGTAATGTTCAGAAGGTAGTGAAGGACAATAATGTTCAAATATGTGCAAAGAATATACAGGAAAAAAGGAAGCCTTCTGTTGAATGCTGCATCGCTTATCACACGGGTGACCTAATACCCAATATGGTTGGCCTTTCATACTCCCAGATAGAAAAATTCTGCTATCCTGAAAAATATTGAAAAATCACCCCACTAAAATTTCTATGTCATTAAAGATATTGTTCGTTTGCCTTGGTAATATATGTCGCAGCCCTACTGCTCAGGGTGTGATGGAGAAACTACTTGCCGATGCTGGTTTAAGCCATGCGGTAATAGTTGATTCTGCAGGAACTTCTGCCTACCATATAGGCGCAAAACCAGATCAGAGAAGTATTTTAGCAGCTAAAAAACGTGGTTATGAAATTTCAGGGCAGCGTGCCAGAAGGGTTGAATTTGAAGACTTTAATGATTTTAACCTTATTCTTGCGGCGGATAGTTCAAACCTTTCAAGCCTTCTGGAAGACGCCCCGCATGAAGCCAGAAATAAAATAAAACTAATACTGGACTATTCAAACTGTAAAACAAAAGATATACCAGACCCATATTACGGCGGAGAAGCTGGGTTTAATAATGTTCTAGACCTGCTGGAAGATGCCTGCAGAAATATAATTAAACAAGAGGTCTGTAGTTAGGTGGTAGACGCAAGGTTGATAATAAGAAGTTTTTAAAACTGCTTGCATAAATTTAAGTTTGTTTTATGAAAGCCAGACAAAAGTAATAGGAGTTGGCTTTTGTTTCAGCTTGATTAGGTGCAGATTTGGTTTTTTACCCTCTGCCTTTGATTTATAGGGGTGTAGCTCAGTTGGTAGAGTACCGGTCTCCAAAACCGGGTGTCGTGGGTTCGAGCCCCTCCGCCCCTGCCACTCATCAGGTTTCAGGTGCCAGAGGTCAGGCGCCAGCGCTGGTTGAGTTTGTTTCAAGCTTCAGGAGTCAGGTTTCATTAATATTATGAAACCTGACATCTGAAACCTGAAATCTAAATATAATGAATCCGATAAACTTTTTTAAAGAAGTTAAGCAGGAAGGCTCAAAAGTTACTTGGGCAACCCGCAAGGAAACTACGGCTATAACTATAACAGTGTTGATACTGGTGGTTATATCTTCTGCGTTCTTTTTTCTGGCTGACTGGCTTATTTATACGGTTATCGGCAAGATATTGGGTTACTAAGCCCCGAGTTCTGAGTTACTAGTTGTCAGTTGTTAGTAAATTCTAAACTAACAACTAACAACTAACAACTAACAACTAGGATATAATGACACAAGCTAAATGGTACATAGTTAATGCGGCATCGGGTTCAGAAAAAAAAGCTGCTGAGGCAATAAAGGAAAGGGCGGTAAAAAAAGGCATTGATGGCCTTTTTGAAGAAATATCCGTTCCTACGGAGTCATATCTGGAAGTTAAGCGTGGCAAAAAGGTTCAGTCTGAGCGCAGGTTCCTGCCAGGTTATGTATTAGTAAAAATGGTGATGAATGATGAGACATGGCAGCTGGTTAAAAACACGCCAAAAATCACTGGCTTTCTAGGTGGTGGCGGTGCTAAACCGCAGCCTATATCAGAAAGAGAGGCGATGAATATATTGAAACAGGTTGAAGACGGCAAAAAAGCTCCAAAAAGTAAAGTTTCTTTCCATGTGGGTGATTCTGTTAAAATTATCGATGGTGCTTTTGAGTCTTTCGTTGGAAGCGTTGAAGAAGTTGATGAAGATGGTGGAAAACTTAAAGTTGCGGTTTCTATATTCGGTCGCGCAACCCCAGTTGAGCTTGCTTTTAGTCAGGTTGAAAAAGGCTGATATTAACAGAAATATTAAAAAAGGATACTAAATGGGATTAAAGCATTTAAAGAAATATGTATTAACCCCTAAGTCTGCCTTAAAGCACAGGGCGTTGAAGCTTAAGGAACAGTCGCAAAGAAGTTTTAACCTGATAAAAAATCGTATTTCAGGTGATTATACCCCGAAAATAATTCCAGTTTCATTTGAAGGTAAACTACCAAGATATAACCTGATAAATGCTGCGATAAAAGAGTTTGGCTATAAAAAATATCTTGAGATAGGATGTTTTCGTGATGAGTGCTTCAGCCAGATAAGTTGTGATTACAAAGTAGGCGTAGATCCGCAAAGCGGTGGCACTGTAAGGTTAACCAGTGATGATTTTTTTCTGCAAAATAATGAGAAATTTGATTTTATATTTATTGATGGCCTGCATATTTATGAGCAGGTGAGAAAAGATATTCTAAATGCGCTAAAAGTGCTGAATGATGGCGGTATAATAATGCTGCATGATTGCCTGCCGACCAGATATTCCTACCAGACGGTTCCGCCAGAACACCTGATATGGAATGGTGATGTGTGGAAAGCTTTTGTGGAAGCCAGAAGCTGGGCGGATGTTGATGGCGCAGTATGCTTGATAGATTGTGGTATAGGCATGTTAAAAAAACGTACTAATTCAAATAAACTTAACTTCCCAGAAAATACTGATTTTAAAAATCTTAAATACGCAGATCTGGCAGATAATTACAAGCAATGGCTTAACCCAGTTGAGTTTGATGATTGGAAAAATTTTGCGAATTCATAATATTGCCGTATCCGTCATTGTGAGCGTACGCGCTCCACTGCACAAGTGTTAGTGCGAGCAATCCATCAAAAATAAAGTCTGGCATGTGATGGTGGATTAGTTCGTCGCACTCGCTCTTCACAATTACGGATAATTATAATTACCCTCCCTTCCTGCAAGCGAGTAGAGTAATTATATACCAAACTTCTTGCATTTAAATTTTTGCTAAATACTATTTAGAATAGTTAATTGCTATGGGTGGTTAGATATGCTTGCAGGGGCGGAATATGAAAAGATAATAGAATCTATTTCAAAGCGAATTATTGAGCTTAACGGTTACCCAAAAAATAACCCAGCAAATCATCAGTATGAATTTTTTAATGACAACAAAAAAGTAGAGCCTTACCAGTTCCGCACTTTTATACATGGCAATGAGGACAGGATTGGGAGGGTTAATGCAATAGTTTATATTGGTATTTCAAACCTTCCATACAAGTCAAATGATCAGAAAATCTATGATGATTCAATAATTGAAGGCGATCTTATATATAAAGCTGTGAAGGAAATATTGAGAGAAGTTATTGGCATAGCTATAAATTATGAAAATGACATTACTCAGATAATTGTTCCGCAGGGCGCTGAGGAAGTGGTTACTTCACTCACCAATCTTGTATATAATGTTATAAATTGCCTGAATCGCAAATGCCGTAAACATTTGAATGAGTTAAGTGCTGATAAGAAAATATATTGTTATGATGTGAATGTTGGCCTAAAGCGTGAGAGTTTTAAGATGCATTTAGAAATTGGAGCAGACACAAATATCAACCTGATATATAACCACAGCCCAAAGCTAAAAGAGTCAGCGCTAGAGGCTATGGGTTAATTTAGAGCCAGAAATATAAAATAGAATTTTCAATAGATGTGAAAAAAGATATAATATCTGTCGGCAGATTTTACAGGAATATATTCCTTGATATTGAAGATATCAAAACCAGATAAACTATCTGACTTTACACTTTAAAGCTTTTTATATATAAGCCTCACATAATTAACGCAATTTCATATAAAAATGGCAGAAATTACCGCAGTATTCGCAAGGGAAATTCTTGATTCCAGAGGTAACCCAACAGTTGAAGTGGATGTTCAGTTAAGTGACGGCGCATTTGGCCGTGCGGCTGTTCCCTCAGGCGCTTCTACTGGCAGCCTTGAGGCGCTGGAACTGCGTGATAATGATAAGGCAAGATATTTAGGTAAAGGTGTATTGAAAGCCTGTGAGAACGTGAATGGCGAAATAGCTGATGCGCTTATTGGTATGGATGCTTCTTGGCAGGAATCCATTGATAAAGCAATGATACAGTTGGACGGAACTGAGAATAAAGGTCGTTTGGGTGCTAATGCCATTCTTGGCGCATCACTTGCAGTTGCTAAGGCAGCTGCGGCTTCCACGGGGCAGATGTTATGCACTTACCTAGGCGGCTTAAATGGTAACACGTTACCTGTTCCTATGATGAACATCATTAATGGCGGCGCACATGCAGACAACCCAATAGATATTCAGGAATTCATGATAATGCCAATTAGCGCCCGCAATATCCGTGATGCTATTCGTATGGGTGCGGAAGTATTCCATAATTTAAAAAAACGCCTTTCAACTGGTGGATTTTCAACAGCAGTGGGTGATGAAGGCGGTTTTGCCCCAGCGCTTAAAAGCAGCAAGGAAGCTTTAGATTATATAATGACAGCGATAGTTGATGCTGGCTATGTTCCTGGTGAAGATATTGTTTTAGCGCTTGATGCTGCATCAACGGAGTTCTATAAAGAAGGCAAATATCATTTAGAAGGTGAAGGTAAAGTTCTCAATTCAGAAGAGATAGTTGAATATTATAAAGACCTCTGCAAACAATACCCTATAAAATCTATTGAAGACGCATGCAGTGAAGGCGATAGGGAAGGCTGGAAGCTGATAACCAAAGAGCTTGGCAAAAAAGTGCAATTAGTGGGCGATGACCTATTCGTTACCAACCCTAAGATATTACGGGAAGGTATTGCTGATGGCTTGGCTAATTCAATACTTGTAAAAGTTAACCAGATAGGCACATTAAGTGAAACATTACAAGCGGTAAGAATTGCTAAGGAGGCGGGCTATACCTCAGTTCTTTCGCACCGTTCTGGTGAAACAGAAGATACCACAATTTCACACATAGCAGTTGCAACTAATTGCGGGCAAATTAAAACTGGCTCACTTTCAAGGGCAGACAGAACAGCAAAATATAACGAACTTATAAGAATTGAAGAGTTTTTGAACTCTCCTAGATATGCAGGTAAGGTGTTTGGTTGATTGATTATATTTATATTTACTGCCTGTTATAGCTTTCAGTAAGGTGCTAACACTGATGGATAAGGAGTAAGAGTCTTTTTAACCTTGCTATACTTAGCTAAGCCCTCCCTGATTTTAGGAAATTTTGTTAATGATTTGTTAATAAACTTATGCTATAATGTGGGTATTAGGAATTTAATATAAATTATAGGTTTTTTATGTCAGATGGTCCAGCACAGATGGGTACGGGGCAATTGCTAGCTGCAATGGGGCAGGGTGCAAAAGCTGGTGAAGCGCCATTTAAGATGTATTTTGGAACTATGTTTGATACTTCTCCTGAACCATCTATGGTAGGGGGTATGGGTAAAGAGATAGGGCAACTTTCTCCTCCTGTGGACTATGGGCATTTGGCAGCAGGTTTTAATTCCCGAAATGGTGGCGGGATTGACGTATAAAATAAGCATATAGCCTAGAAAATCTTAACCCACATTAAAGTATCCCCATTATCAATTATTGTTTTTGCTTGCTAGTATTTTTCAGTAATATTTTGTAACCCGCTTTTTCCCAATAATCCTTTCAATTTTTCTGTTATTTTGGTAATTATCTTGCATCATTGCGAGGTGCAAAGTTCCGTGGCAATCCAGAATAGGAAAAGTTTGCGGCAATTTAGAGAAAATGAGTAAACTATTGATTTTTTGTTGTAGTTCTCCCCCTGCTTGCGGTGGGAGTTAGAGGGGGGTGACGAGATGTAGGTAAAAAGCCAATCACAAGCTTTTCTCATGACACCCCCACCTAACCTCCCCCGCAAGCAGGGGAGGGATACAGAGTTTTAACTTCTTAATAAATTAGTTACTCACTTTCTCTAAATTGCTGTGGAAAAAGTACTCGCAATGACGGCAAGGATAATAAAAATATAAAATTATGTGTGGAATAATTGGTGTAACAGGCAGGAATGATGCTGCAGAAATAGTGGTTGAAGGGCTTAAGCGCCTTGAGTATCGTGGTTATGATTCCGCAGGTGTGGCAACTGTGAATAACGGTAAAATTGAGCGTTGCCGTGCTGAAGGTAAAATAAAAAATCTGGAAAGGGTTTTAGACGAAAATAAAATTACGGGAAATACAGCAATTGGTCACACACGCTGGGCTACTCATGGTGTGCCGTCAGAAAAGAATGCCCACCCGCATGCAACTGAACGGGTTGCCGTTGTGCATAATGGCATAATTGAGAATTACCTGAAACTTAGAAAGGAGCTTGAAAGTAAAAATTATAAATTCGTAAGTGATACAGACACGGAAGTTATACCAGTGCTTATAACCAGTTTGCTTGATAGTGGTTTGGGTAAAAAACAGGCAGTTGAAAAGGCAATCGCAAGTTTTGAAGGGGCGTATGCGATAGGCGTTATATTTGCAGATGAGCCAGATTTTATAATCGCCACTCGCCATGGTGCGCCACTGGTAGTGGGTTATGGTGATAAGGTGAATTATATCGCCTCTGATGCTTTAGCTTTAGCAACTGAAACTAACAGGATATGCTACCTTGAAGAAGGCGATGTTGCAGAAATAAAAAAAGACATTGTAAAAATCACAGATAAACAGGGCAGGGAAGTTGAACGTAAAATAACCATCTCATCACTTTCTGCCATTTCTATCGGCAAGGAAAATTACCGCCATTTCATGCAGAAGGAGATATTTGAACAGCCCACAGTAATTGGCGACAATATCCACGCCTATTATAACCCAGTTACTTCTGAGATTAATTTTCCTAAAACGGATATTGATTATAAAAATATATCCAAAATTACACTGGTTGGCTGCGGCACATCATATTATGCAGCCTTAACCGCAACTTACTGGCTGGAGCGCATAGCAGGTGTAGAAGCGGTTGCAGAAATTGCATCTGAGTTCCGTTATAGAAAACCAGTATTACCGAAGAATGGTATTGCAGTTTTTTTATCACAATCTGGTGAAACGGCTGATACCTTGGCAGCACTTAAATACTGCAAGCTGGCTGGGCAGAAAATAGTTTCAGTTTTGAATGTAGTGCAAAGCTCCATCGGGCGGGAGAGTGATTTGATATTGCCCATATATAGCGGGCCAGAAATAGGCGTTGCTTCAACCAAGGCATTCACCACGCAATTAGTTACGCTGGCATTTCTGGCATTACAGATAGCACTGCACAAAAAACCAGAGGATAAGGATAAAATAAATGCTGCCACAAAATCATTGATGGAATTGCCAAGTTATATCTCTGATGTTTTTGCACTTGATAAACAGATAGAGGAACTGGCGGCAGACCTTAGCAATTATAAAAATGTTATGTATGTGGGGCGGGGTGTATCATTCCCTATTGCTATGGAAGGGGCATTAAAGCTTAAGGAAATATCATATATCCATGCAGAGGCATATGCCAGCGGTGAGCTTAAACACGGCCCCATTGCCTTGATTGATGAGAATTTCCCGATAATAGCCATTGCACCTAATGATGAATTATTTGAAAAAAGTGCATCAAATATCAGGGAAATAGCAGCGCGCGGAGGGAAGATAATTTTAATAGGTGATAAACACTCCATCTCGCAGCTTAAGGATGTATGTTATAAATATATTGAAATGCCAAGCTTAGAGGGTGATGAGAACATAAAATCAATCATATCACCTGTGATATATTCAATACCAGTTCAGCTTTTGGCGTATCACACAGCCGTTCATAAAGGCACGGATGTTGACCAGCCGAGAAATCTGGCGAAAAGTGTAACGGTGGAATAGACTTATTTCGTAACCATAACCGTCATTGATAAGCTACGCTTTCTGTCTGGTATTTAGCATTTTTTGACTATAACAATTAATTAAATAGTTTAATAACAGTGTCTAGGCACTAAAATTTCAGAGATATGAGAATTGGGCATAAGGGCTTCACCATGGTTGAAGCCGCTATTATTATTGTGGTGATAGGGCTGGTTTTTGCTGGGGTGTTCATGGGCAAAGAGCTGGTGGAAGAAAGTAAAAGACAGGCGGTTATTAATGATATTAACAAATTCCGCTCATCATTTAATAATTTTAAGCTGAAATATAATGCGTTCCCTGGTGATATTAAAAATGCCACCAGTTATTGGGCATCAGCTGGCACTGGCAATGGTGACGGCGATGAGGTGATCTCCTATGCGAGTGATAATTTTGAGGCGGGCAGAGTGTTTGAGCATTTGAAGCTCTCTAAGGTCTTTCTGTTGGACCTCTCTTATATCAGCTATACTTCCCCAGGTAATAACATTCCCAAAGCAAGCTTTTCTGGCGCTGCCTTTCAGGTCTCCAGCTATCAAAATGTTTTTCAGAAAAATTACAGCAAGAACGCAATAATATTTGGTGGCGTGTCAGGCACTGTATATGCGCCAAATGTTGGTGCAATATCCCCTCAGGATGCCTTCAGTATAGACAGCAAGCTGGATGATGGCGCGGCAGGTAAGGGCAATCTGGTTTCATTCAGCAATTCACCAGCAACAGACTGCATATCGTTTTCAGGTGGGGGCAATGATACTGATGAAAATGGTGATGCAGTTTCATATAATCTCACTTCCAACCACGCCTTAACCCCTTGCCTGATGTTATTTTACATGGATGAGTAATTTCCAGTTTTTTTAGTATTTTGGTGCGGTTAAGAGGATTTGAACCTCCACATCTTGCGACACAGCCACCTCAAGGCTGCGTGTCTACCAGTTCCACCATAACCGCATAATATAAGAGCTCAGAAATGTTTTGAACCTAAAATTATAGTCAATATATGAACGCCTCAATAACAGTTCCAGTGTTATTATCAATACCTAAAAATGTATAGTAAAATTACTTTTGGTTGCAGTATTGCAGCTAAAGTGAGTTAGCTATAGATACCAGACTTCGAATGAACCTAAAATCTAACTTCTAATATCTAACTTTTAGAACAGGCTGTTTTGCGTTGTTTCGCTTTTCTGTTTTTTTTGGCCTGCTGGCGCTTGATTCTTTGTAGGCTTTACAGGTTTGCCACCATCTAATATGGCTGCGTTCTTTTTACCATCACTCAATTCCAACTCAAAAACCGTTCCTGCTGAAAGTTGAGAAACTGACCTAGCAATACTGCCATCAGAAAGCCTTAAAACACTATAACCACGCTGTATGACATTTTTATAGCTGTAGCTTTCCAGTAGGGGCTTATAAAGGCTTAGCTCCTTTATTTTATCCGCCAGAAATTTTTCAATTAAACCTCTATTGAGGCGAATATTGGCAAGGTCTCTGCGTTTTTGGTCTATTGATTTATTGATGCTCAGGTTTATGCGCTCTTTCAAGTCGTCAAGCCGTTGTTCGTAATTTTCTAATACCTGTTTTGGTGAAATCAGGCCTTTTGACAGTGCATCAACTACCCGCCTGAAATTTTCAATATACCTTTTTATACCGTTGAAGCTGCGTTTTTTGAGATCAAGTATAGTTGTTATCAGGTCTGACTTTACAGGCGTTGCCATCTCTGCGGCAGCTGTTGGGGTTGGGGCGCGCCTGTCTGCGGCGAAGTCAATAAGGGTGGTGTCTGTTTCGTGACCAACGGCTGAAATTATTGGTATTGAGCTTTCAGCAACGGCACGAACCACTATTTCCTCATTGAATGCCCATAAATCTTCAAGGCTGCCACCACCTCGTGCAACTATCAATATATCAGGCTTGGTAATGCTGGAATTCTCATTAATATCATTAAAAAATCTGATAGCTTCACTCACCTGCTGCGCGGCTCCTTCACCCTGTACTGATACAGGAAATAATATTACATTACAGGGAAATCTGTCTTTTATACGGTGCAGAATATCTTTGATAACCGCCCCAGTGGGGGAGGTAACAACGCCAATAACTTGTGGCAAAAAGGGCAGGGGTTTCTTGCGCTCCATATCAAACAGGCCTTCAGCCAACAGCTTTTGTCTGCGCTCTTCAAGTAGTTTCATTAATGCGCCAACACCCTCAACCTCAACATCTGAAATGATTATCTGATAATTTGAGCGCTGCGGGTAGGTGGTGATGCTTCCTTTTGCAATAACCTCCAGCCCGTGTTCAAGCTGTATTTTTATCTTACTTGCTGTGCCACGCCAGCAGATGGCGTTCAATACACTGCCTTGCTCGTCTTTCAGGTCAAAATATATATGCCCAGATGAATGGCGTTTCAGGCTTGAAATTTCACCTTTTACCCTGATATTACTGAAGTTTTTATTCAGCGTGCCTTGTATCAATGTTGATATCTGAGATACTGAGAATATATCGTTTTTTTCTGATGTTACTTCCTGCTGCATATGAATATCATGTAATGCCTTGTTACGCCCACACCCTAACCGTGAACAATTTTATTGTTCACCCCATAGGGAGATGGGATACAGTGTCTAACTAACCAACAACTAACTACTAACTACCAGCACTCTTCTAAAGTTTATCCACCTTGAAGCACCAGAGAATTATAGCCTTTTGTGCGTGCAGGCGGTTTTCTGCTTCGTCATATATTTTGCTTTGCTTGCCGTCAATTATATCTGCGGTAACTTCCTCCCCCCTGTGGGCGGGCAGGCAGTGCAGGAAAATTGCGTTCTTAGCTGCCAGTGCCATGAGTTTTTTATTCACCTGATAAGGCTTAAGCTTATTTTTTTTTGCCTTGTTCTCTTCATCTTCCCCCATTGATATCCATGTATCAGTGGTAATTACATCAGCGCCTTTTGCGGCATCCTCCGCTTTTTCAAAATATTTGATATTATTTTTGAATTTAATTTTTTTGGTAAGCTCTTTTGGTGCGGCAATACGAAGCTCAAAACCTAGTATATCGGCTGCCTCTATCCATGAATTTAGTACATTATTAACATCCCCGAACCATGCTATTTTTTTACCTTTTATACTGCCCAAACTTTCTTCAACAGTTAGGATATCAGCAATTATCTGGCAGGGATGGCTGGCGTCAGTAAGTCCGTTTATCACGGGAACGCTTGCATGATTGGCAAGCTCTTCCAGTTTTGTATGCTCAAAAGTGCGTATCATTATCATGTCAACATAACGAGAGAGTACCTTTGCCGTGTCCATTATCGGCTCACCTCTGCCTATCTGGGAGTCTTTGCCACTTAGATATAAGGCGTTACCGCCCAAGTGGTTCATTGCAACTTCAAACGAAATGCGTGTTCGGGTAGATGATTTTTCAAATATCATTGCCAGTTGCTTTCCCGCCAGATATTTTCTGTGTCCGCCGAGGTCCTGTAGAGATTTAATATCTTTTGCCGTGCGTAATATCCAGCCAATTTCATTGGCATCTAGGTCTTTCACGTCAAGGAAATGCCTGTAACTAAGCTCTTCAGTTGATTTTTGTTTTATTTGCGCTGCCATTTTCATAGAATAAAATA
>ERZ761610.615-NODE-615-length-25901-cov-46.363886_pt1 | contig 25901 bp, 21 predicted proteins | sample MGYA00512164_ERZ761610 | MGnify/ENA primary metagenome ERZ761610 (study PRJEB28899, sample SAMN02850038) | bioreactor sludge metagenome | biome: EBPR Sludge; feature: EBPR Bioreactor; material: flocular biomat | place: Australia: Thorneside Wastwater Treatment...
GACCACCGAGATCTACACTCTTTCCCTACACGACGCTCTTCCGATCTATGACCGTAGCTCCGTTTGAAAACTCGTAGTTGTGAACAATTCGATCTTCTAAAATTTCAAAGCTAAGCATCGATTCATAAAAGTGACGACGAAAGGGCTTAATCACAATAAGTTTTACATCGATTCCGAAAAAACTTACTGAATACTCATATAGAAATTTCAGTAAACCAAATAGTAGTGTCCTGTGGTCATTTTTATATATATCGGATACACAAAGCGAAGAAATTTCGGCTACTCGTCGTCCTTTTTTGAAAAAGGAATTTATATCATAAATTTTTGAAATCGGTAGTCCGAATGCTGATAATCTAAAAATAGAAACTGTTGCCACAACCACGCCATCTATTGTCGCAATTAGCATACTAGTGCTGGGTAGGGCATGGTAGGGAGTTGCCCGCAGTCCTGTGGAATTTGGCTTCATAGACCCACTTGCAACATAGGCTTGGTAAAGCAAGCGATAGGCTTGTTCCATCTCTGATTTCGTTTCTGCGAGCTTGTATTTTAAGTTGGGTGGCGGGGAGTAGTCTAGAAATACCTTATTTCTTAGTATGAAGTCCCTTAGACTTTTTGGAGATAAATCAAAAAAGCTAGAAGTTAAGTTTTTTTTGAAACGACGCCACTTTTTTTTCATCTATCCCCTCTTATTTTTCTGCGGTAACTAGTACTATCCCGCCAGATAGAAAGTATTTCGTTGAATTAGCCAGTGCGAGTTTTTGATTTATCCACTCATTAAGTTCATTAGTTTTACCCACTAGGTCAGCTTTGAATCCGAACAATAATTTTGCTAAGGCCTCAAAAGGTATGTCGTCACTCGTGAACATTATCACTTGAGACTTGATTTTGCTAAATCCTAGGTCCGCAAGCATCGAAGGTATCTTTCTACCCACTAGTCGATCTCCGCCCCTTGTTTTCTGAAGACCTTGTGCTTCTGACAAAAGCAAGTGAATGAAATTGTCTTGAGGAAACTGGAGGACCAGTCCATCGTCAGAATCGACGACACAGACAGTTCCATTTTTTTTGAGGCTTTGAAAAATTTGCGTCAATGCCTCTTGTTTTTTTTGAATGTGTTGCAGAACAAATCTCATATAGGAGAAATCTATTTCTGAATTAAGCGAGTCTAAACTATCGTGGTTTGAATTGTTTAAGGTTAGAAAACCCTGAGCTGGAGGGTGTGTTATTTTTTCAGAGCATATTTTCAGAAGCTTTTCGTCGTTGTCTACACTAATTACCCGTCCCAGGTTCGCGAGTTCGCACAAAATCGGAGTCACAAACCCCGGGCCACATCCAAATTCAAGAACAGTATGATTTGGTTTCAATCCCGCCTGTTTTAACAATTTCATTTCTAGGTTTTTCATCATGTTAGCCTGAGCTTGGAGCCGGTCCAATTCTTGCTTGGTGTCTTTTAGTAGATCTAAAGAGTATGAACTTTTCGCTTTCATGGACAGTCCTTACTTTATATGCCTTGCTATTTCTGTTCTAACATCGGCGTAGTGTTTTTTAGCGAGAAAAATTTTAAGACGCTGGAGAATTCCCTTGTTCCCGAAACGCAGTTTTGTCCTTCGATACGTCCCAAGGAATAGATCAAATTGGGTGTAGAACGGCGCTTCGAATAGCGAACGCTTTTTGAGAATGAAAAACAGAACTTCTGCAGCAACCAGAGAAGCTCCCAAACCACAGGAAAACGATATGGAGGGACCAGTTCCGCTTGATGCCAGTTTATTTTTATCGAAATTTAAATATTTTAGATGCAAACCTGAAGGGGCGATTCCCAACGCAAAGTGAATCATTTGATCAAACCTGTCCATTCCAGGTTTCCAATTAAAAAAATCATCTGAACTCATAGATGTCGGGCTGAACGTGTGAAGGGTAGCTGAATACCCAAGCGGTGCTGATAAGACTACCGTTTTTTTTTGAGAGGTGCATGAATTGTAAAGTAGACGTCGAGCCGACAAGCAGAAAAAATCCAGTGAATCTACTACGACGTCGCAATAGCTTACAAATTCTGATACGTTTTCAGCTTGAATTCCTGAATTGAATTCAACTATTTCTACCGCAGGATTGATTCCCTTTGCCATTTCTGTCATAACTGCGATTTTTGATTTTCCGAAAGAATTTTCGTTTGCACCTATTTGTCTGTTGGTGTTTGGTTTTTCAAAGGTATCTAGATCTGCGATAATAAATTTGCCGATTCCGGTTCTAACCAGATTTATAAAAGCTTGACCGCCTAGTCCGCCAAGACCAGCAATTCCAACGCTGGAGTTCATCAGTTTATTTTGTTCTTCTAAACTTAGAATTCCTATATTTCGCATGAATCGTGTATGGTAGTCTTGTGAGTGATCCAAAAGGTCTCCGCTTTTAGTATTTTTACTTCTATCGGAGTCGAGAGGAATTGCTGCATTTTTAAAAGAGAAAAACCTAGATAATTTCTAAAAAAGATCGCAGTGGAGCTTAAATAGTAATAAATTTTACATATAAAGACGCATCAAAAAGCTAATTGTCCGGATCATCGAGTTTTGTTGTTTGAACCCATTTTATATCTTGCACATCAAAAAAATGACTTACGTATACGCAAATTCGGCTTTTTGCGTCTGAATCTTCGCGAATAGTTTTCAAAATCTCATTACTAGTTTTCTTTAGCAATTTTTGAATTTTAACTGCTGCTTTTTCAGAAACTGGAGCTACTCGGAATGATCTTATATTGGAATTTACTTGGTTATCGGGAGTATGGGGAACGCCATTCGGCCCCTGATATCTATCTAAACATCGTTTTGTCCAATAATGATCAATCTTCGCAACTTGTGAAAGTGTTAAACCGGGGACTTGAATCCAGGTGTTTGTCGTTACATATTTCTTTTCAACAAACTTAATTGTTTTCACTTTTTCTAACGCGCTGATGGCATTTTTAACTAATTTTTCGGAAACTAAAATTCGGTCTGCAATCCATTTATCAGAATGTTCTTTAAGACGTTGATAGTCTTCAAGCTGAATAGCCGCTTCGATTGCGGCTGCAAAAGGAAATTTAACCTCTATCAGTTTTTGTGCCTTTAGGGTTAAGTACTCTTCATTTAGCGTTGGAATTTTTTGTATGTCTGAAATTTGACTGATAAACTCGATTAAATTGTTAGTTCGTTCGTTTATTAGTTGAAACATGGTTTCTACACTTGGAGATATATTTTTGTTCATCCAGCGACGAACTACGACTTCACTATGGCCTACCATTTTGCCAATTTCAAAAAAATTGAGATTGGGACAAAGGCACTCCATAAAGTTTTTTGTATTTCTTGGGTCCTCGTAAAACATAAAAACTAACTTAAAAGCTTCTCGATATTGAGGAGTCGAAACCTCCAGAATATCTATAAATTCATCCCAACGTAGCCATTTAATATCGGACTCCCACTTGTGATACTGATTAAATTTAAATCCGAGCTTTTGGCTCATTTCTTTTTGAGTGAAATCGCCACGCAATGCAGTTAGAAGTTCTTTTTTGATTTTTAAATAGTCCATTTTAACAACTTTCAGTATCTAGTTAAGCCCTGCTTTTCCAACTTATGCGGTTTTTCGAATTTTTGGAAATACTTATTCTGCTAGTTTGCTCGGGGATGTTTTTGTGTGGATTGCGGGACGTCGTGTTTCCTTTAAGCGAAGGATATTTGATGGATTTAAATTTCTCAAACCAAATAGCCAAAAACGTACTAAATGGAACCATTTTGGATATTTTTTCGGGGGCGTCGATGAATTAGTCCTGGTAGGCTCCGGAGTTGCAAAATGAGCCGGAAGATCGGGATTTTTCAATTTGGTCTTTTTCTAAACACTCGCTAACTGGTACCAAATTTTTGGCCGGAGATGCGACATTTGTTTTCATAGTTTTTGTTGTCCCGCCGTTGTTTGCTGGCGTACTCACAAGTGGAGCGGTGTTGGCTAAATCATTAGAGTTGCCTGAGTTGCACGTGGAATCTGCAAATATATTATATCCATAAGAGACAACAGGATTAGAGTGCGATGTACATGTGAAGTTGTTGCCCAAATAGATCGATGATTTGGTTAAAAGTGTTCCGCTGCTTAAACGAAAATTTATGGCGTTAAATTCCGAATAGAGTGTCGACGCTTCGATATTAGCTGTCGAGTTATTCAATTCTATTAGTTCAGATGCTGATGTTGCATAGAGTGTTGAGTTCTTTACGGTAAGTGTTGAAGCTGTTCCAACATAAATATGTTCAGATGTGGCCGTTGAATCTAAAAGTGCCGAGTTTGAAATATTTAATTTAGATCCGCCAGTTAAGTAAATATAGTTTCCAAAGGATAAAGAGTTGGAAGTATTTTGTTCTAAAGTGGAAAAATGGATTTCGTGCTCGTAGGTTCCATCATAGAAAATTGCGCCTCCAAAGTTTCTCGACCTATTAGAAGAAATTTCGCTCCCGTATACTGAGGTATTTCCTTTGGAGTAGATACCACCGGCTCCAGATGCGCCTTGTGCGGAAGGGAAAGTATTATTTCGTATAGTCGAATTTGATATATTGATCGTGCTAGCCTCAAGATAGGCGCCAGCACCATACGAATAGCCGAGGGCATTTGTAAGATCTCCGGAGTTATCCTTTATAGTGCAGTTGTCAATTGTTAAGCTTCCAGTGCTTTTGTGATAAAGGCCCACCCCAAGGACGGCGGACGCGTTAGTGCCGGAAATCGAGTGATTTGAAATTTCGCAATTCTTAAGCGTTAAATTAGCTGCAAGACTCTTTAAACCGACACCGAGGGTAACACCTCCCGGAGCTACCAAGCTAGCGTTTTTAATTGAAACTCCTTCAATCGTAACCTCTGTTGATGCTGCCGAAATGTTAATTCCAGGACTTACCGCAGCCCCATCTGGATTCGCATCAATAACGGTCGTAGCTCTGTCGGAACCAACTATTTTAACTCGCGAGCTGCTGATGTTTAAAGACAGACTTACTAAGGGATACGTGCCAGCGGGTAAGGTAATTTTTGATAGGATCTCTACACTTTGTGCGTTTGCCTCTTCAACTGCCCCTCTCAGGGTGCAAATAGAAGAAGTATTAGTTGCGCACAGGCCGTCGCCGGGATTGCTATCTTGTTCGTCTAAAGTGGAGTTCACAATAAAATTTGCGGCTACTTCGAATTCAAATTGCGACGAAACTTCATTGCCGAGGTTGTCGATCGCCTGAATAACGTACAATTTTTTTGCCGTCGGGATCGTAGCGACCCCAGAGATGATACCCGATTCACTATCGATGGTTATGCCAGCGGGTAGGCTAGGTGTGGTGCGAAAGTTCTTTAATTTTCCGACAACTGAAGGGGATAGGGTGATTGATTCATTCTGACCATATATCCCTTGAGGGGATTGATACGTTAGCGACGGAGTCGGACTCGCAGGCTCGCTTTCAACACTCGATGAAACTACATTTCCTAGCGAATCTATTCGTGCATTCAAAGTACATCCCGTACAGAACGGAAGGATCAAGCAGAAAAATAAATTCGCTCGAGACAATAAACGTCGATACTGTGACATGTCTTCTAATCGGCAGAATTGGGCGAAAACTTGACGGAAAAAGATAATAGCTGTTTTGTGTGGAATTTTAACTTTTTCAGTAATTTCAATGGGTTGGCCGTGGAAGTGCGAAAGACGTGGTGAATTTAGTTCGCGCTGACTAAGTAGTGAAAGTACGCTTTAGTTTTTTCAACATATTCGACGGTTTCACTGCCGCGGGCTTGTCCCCATTTAGTATTTTTATAATATTCGTGTTCAGCTAACTTAGGCAGCACGGTCTTAAGCTGATTCCAGTGATACGGATTCATTCCAACGGATTCAGAAATAAGAAAGGCATCTTTTAAATGTCCAATCCCAATATTATAAGCCGCTAACGCTAAGATCACGCGATCGTTGTATGAGATATCTTTCGGGAAAAGTTGAATGAGTTTTCTTAAGTAACGGGCGCCCCCTAAAATATTTTCCTCAGGATCATGAATATCTTCAATTCCAAGATACTCGGCAGTGGCTTGGGTAATTTGCATTAACCCCTTAACGCCAGTGAAACTGCGTGCTGTTGGATCCCAGTGAGATTCTTGATAACAAACTGCCGCTACCAGCTCCCATGGTAAACCATACTTCGCTCCGGCGCGCTTAAAGTAAGTAATGTACTCAGGAAGGCGGGACTTAGTGCGCATTTTAAAAATTTCAATATCAGATTGAGTTAGTTCCTCAGAATAGATGCGATATTGTTCGTATATTTTTTGAACACGTCCTTCACGCGAGGCCTTTTGAAACCAGCTGCGCATAAGGGGGTTCAAATAGTCATGTTGTTCAGAAATCATCCAGTTTAAAGAAAAGTGATCTTTAAGCTTAAATTTGAAATCTAGGGTACTGTAGTCCTTTAAGTGAAAAATACCTTCTTTATTATTAGTAATCAGGCAATCGGCGTGCCCACTCGCAATTTCAGAAAATGCCCGAGCCGTCGAGCCATTAAGCCAAACTTGAATACGTGCGTGGGGAACACTTTTTACTAATTCTTGGTGAGTTACGACATTCTTATTTCGTTCAAAAGAAATTATATCAAGGCCGTTAAGATCGTGTTCTGTCTCGACGTTCACTTTTTTTCGGCAGAATACTGACAGAGAAGCCGATTCATAGTCGGGTCCAATAACTTCGGAATGGCTTTCTGCAAACGCACGTGGGAAGCGGCCGGCGGCAATGTGGCCTGCTCCGTTTTTATAAGCGGCAATCAGATCGTCTTCATTTCTATATGATTTAAATTCAACTTTTTTGCCATAGGCTTTGGCAAAATCAACGATCAGGTCATGATCGATGCCTTGGCTAATTTGTTTTGTTTTAGATGAGTAAGATAGTGGATGCTTTAATATCAGGACTTTAAGTGCAGGAAGTTCCTGCAGCTTAAGGGCTTGTCGATCTGAATAATATCGTGGTCCTTCGCAATGAATTAATCCAAGCATTGGTAGAACCAAAAGTGTCCGAAAAAAAGGCATAGGGACGCTTGTTAATCTAGAGATTCTAAGGGTTCAAGCCGGATGACGTTATTTGTTTTGCCAACTCGAAATAAAAGCAGGCTTAATGTGCGCGTCAAAAAAAATTACATGATATCGTAACATTTTTTCAATACTGTCGGATGTTTTCGAGGGGAAAAAATGTCAGAGTTTTCGTATTTTCAAACTAGGGGATGGATCGAAGTCGTTGTTGGATCCATGTACAGCGGTAAAACAGAAGAGCTTATTCGTCGTGTTCGTCGCGCCGAATTTGCAAAGCTAAAAGTTCAAGTTTTCAAGCCAGTCATCGACAATCGTTATCGTGTTAAAGAAGTAACATCTCACAATCAAAACACAGTAGATGCTACGCCACTTAATGCTATCGAAGAAATTTGGGATCACTTAAATCCAAAAACTCGGGTAGTCGGAATTGATGAAGGTCAATTTTTTAGTGCCGAGATTGTAAATGTTGTCCAAGATCTAGCGGATCGTGGCTTACGTGTGATTATCGCCGGGCTTGATACAGATTGGAAAGGCCAAGCGTTTGAACCCATGCCAACGTTGATGGCGATTGCTGAAAACGTAACTAAACAGCACGCCGTTTGTATGACATGCGGAGCTCCGGCGAGTCGGACTCAAAAGATTGCTGGTGGCGATTCACAAATTGAAGTGGGTGCAACTGAATCTTATGAAGCTCGCTGCCGTGAACACTTTGTTCCGCGCGTAGATACCCGTAAGGAAACCCCTAGAGAAAGTGCGATCGCACAGACATAAAAAAAACGATTGGTGCTGTCCTAAGGATTGCACCAATTGCAGATCGAATACGTTTGATTATCTATTAGATAGAAGTGCTTACTACGCTTGGTAGATACGCTTATAGAACGGATAAGAGTTTCACGACGTTGAAATATTTACTGTACACTTTCTTTTCGTTTTCAATAAAAACTACAAATTCAAAATCACTAGACATCTGATTTCGTTACCTGCATTTATTTTCATGGAAAAAATAGCCGGTTTGAGTTATCACACTATGGCAATGGGGAGCTTACATGGCAAATAATGCATCTTTAAGGGGTTTGGTTAATTCTACTAAGAATATCGCAATTGCCCTAATATTTTCATCTCAGTCTCTGTGGGCTCAACAGCCTTCAACAACTGCGACTGTAATGCCTGGTAACGGAACGACATCTGCCTCGGTTTCAGCTAAACCTGAAGAAAAGGACAAGAAGTTAAGTGGTTCTGTGAAAGTCACAACGTTAGGCCGCGGAATTCAAGATAAAAACTTGAAGTCAAAAGTTGGTTGGACGTTCGTTGAAGCTGGTGTTGATACTGAGTACACAGACTGGTTAGCATTCAATATCGGTGTAGTCGGTGTTTTCGGTGAAGGCGCCGGGCAAAATTACCTTTCTGACGAAGGCGGCGGAACAAGCGCGCTATTGTTAGATTACGCCGGTGTAAACATTAAACCAATTCAGCAGTTGAATTTGAAGGCCGGTGTTATCGGTTATCAAATCAACCCATTGTACACAACTATGTCTCCAGGTACGAGCTTAGGTGCGGAACAAAAGTTTGAATTAGCCACTCCGTCTGAAACTTTCAAATTCACTTTACAGGGTAACCAGGCGGTTCCTTCAGTGGGTGTAACCAAAGGTTTAGTCGAAGAGGACAAGAACCCATTCTTCTTGGCGGGTTCAGTGATCGGCGAGATTAATGCTAAACCAATCGGAACTAAGTTAAAAGTTGCGGGAACACAGTTTAGATTTGGCAATTTACCAAAAAGCCAAGCAGCCAGTTCATTGACTGCGGGTAACTCGGTAAACTCAGTAGCGGGTGTTGGCGATGAAATGCAGTATGTAATCGGATTTGCGGGTACTGAAACCGCAGCGACTTTAGAAACAGATTGGACTTCTAAAGTCAAAACCACGGCTCGCGTAGTAGCAATTAAGAATGATCGTATATCTGAAGCAAATGAAGGTCGTATGGGGCGCCTTGATTTACGCGTTGTTTTTGGCAACGTAGCTTTAAAACCGTCGGTAACTGTTTTCGAAGTGGAAGCAGATACGACTCCAGCAGGTTACACAATCTTGGCTAATCGATATAACAATCGTAAAGGTCAAGTGGCTGGTTTAAGCCTAGAGTTAGTTAAGCAGAAGGTAATCTTCTTTGGTAACTATACTAAGGCTCAAGAAATTGTGGACAGTCCTTTTTTATCAGATCGTGAAATTTATAATATTGGGGTGGAGGTTAACTATGATCTTTTCTAATAAACATGTGAAAAGCCTTTTAGGTTTTTTCCTAAGCGCGGGGTTGTTAATCTCTTGTAGTGAGAACAACGAACCACAGGTAAAAGGCTCGAACAATTCGACATTTTACGTGGATGCATTAACAGCTAAGTTTGCAACTGTAGGCGAACCAAACGCTCAAGGTAAACAAAGCAAAAAATTGATTTCGTTTGAAGCATGTTTAAAAGACAATGCGCAAACTAACTCAGTAAGTAATTTGAAATTTGATATCGTTGCGGGTGAAGCAGCGGCTACTAAAGTTTCAGACTACCGCGGTTGCCTAGTATGGTACGAATTGGTTGATTTTGATCCGGATGCAGAAGTTAAGAACATTTTCATGTCTCGTAACGTAGTGGCTACTGAATCACATTCAGGGACTGAAAAATTAGTTTTCTGGGTGAATCCACATAAAGATACATTTGAATTTAACCGTCATGGTTCTGCTGGTGCATCCGTACCAACAGGCCCAGTGACTTATATGTTAAGTCGCGATGTTAAATCTAACTCGGTTGCGGGTTATGATTACGATATCTACGTTAAGATCAATGAAGACGTGAACAGCTTGTTAAGCCCAATCCGTCGTCAAGCAGAGATCACAGCTTTAAGATTAGACTTCCGTAATATCGATTACACTAATATTGAAGTTGATCAAAAGATGAACTTAACGTTCCCATATACATACAAGACAAGTTTGGCGATGGATTTAATCCGTCAAGATCTTGGTAATATCACGTCTGAAAAAATCAAGCGTGGTAACTTTATGTTCAACTTAGTTTTCTTAAAAGAGATGGCTAAAGTTGATAAGCCAACTGCTAATGATGTTGTAGCTGCGGTTCAATGGTCAGCGCGCCCTCGTGGTGATGCGGGTCTAATCGAAGTTCCAATCAGTGTTAAGTTTGCCAATGTAGCTGCTATGTCTAGCCGTATGAACGTTTTATTGACGATTACGTCTTTAGATACGCCGGCATTGTTTGCTGACCAAAGTTACGATGGTATCGTTAATGGTATCACTGCGAATGAAAATTTGGAAATCGCTTTGATTCCAAATGAAAACAGCGCGCGGGATTTGATTGAAAAATACGAAGCGGGTAAAGCTCAGAAACCAGTACGCAACTTGACTGCTAAGCAAGTTCTTGAAGCGGAAGGTTTTGAAGCCATGGCGAGTTCGGCAGTTAAATTTACTTCAAGCAAAGGTTTCTTCTCTAAGGCGACAGAATCAACTGTTGATTTAGGATTAGTGATCGACAACTTAAGAGACAATCAAAAGTTAAGTGATGTTGAAGAAAAAGCGATTTGTGCGGCATTCTTCCTTGGTAAAATGCAAGGTAACGAAAAAGCATATAGAGACTGTTTATCTAGTCCAGACGGAGTTCTAAGTGCGGAAGTGCGTGAATTTGCGATTTCTGTTGACGGTAAGCCTTCGAATATCTCTTTCGGTAGAACTGAAAATTTAAAAATTAGTGCTGCGTTTGAGTTAGCTCAAGGTTCTTCAAAAACATCTGGTTACAACTTAGATGCTAACATCGGTGGTAGTGCTGATGCGGGAGCTTCGTTTGGCATCGGTACAGTTCTTCCAATTACTAAAGCGGCTCCAGTTAAAGCGGATGTTGGTTTAGGCGTTAAGATCGGATTAGGTGCTAAGGCGTATACGGCTAAAGCATTTGAAAAATCTGAAAAAGGTGCGAAGCAGGTAAGTATTTCTTCAACTGAAGCGGTATCATCACAGCCAATCGCAGTAAGCTTAGATTTAACAGCTACTAAGTGTTTGCTTGTTGTAGCAAACGCTAACTACAGAGAAGGTACAAAAGCGACGGCAATGCCTAAAGCTAAGTACTTATGCTCTAAGAGCGCGGTTAAAGGTCAACGTACTGAATATTTCTTCTTGTTGAATCATCAACGTGTAGATGGCAACAGTTCAGTGACTGATATGCACTCGGCAGTAGTTAATCCTTTAAGAATGTTAGTACGTGGTCAAAAGCCATACGAATTCTTAAAAGACATTTTAACGAGCGAAAAATTCAGCTACAAATTATTGGTTGGTATGAATGCTGATCAAGTAACTGAAGACCCAACGAACTTTATGACTCAAGAAGCTCCCTTAATGTTGTCGTCAACTCGTAAAGTAGTTCTAGGTAAGTCTAAGTAGTAATCTAAAAACTAAAGCAACTAGTTTCTAAAAGCCCTCCATCGCGAGGGCTTTTTTTTGCCAAAAGGTACCAGCTCCTAAAAGGTCGAAAACCCTTCGGGTTGGCCTTTTAGGAGACTCGCCGTCTGCACTGGTACCTTTTGGTTAGGCTGCGGATTGTTTGCGGGATTCTTGAGAGATGGCGCCGTGAACTTCCAGCGGCAGATCCAGGCCTCGGATTTTTTGTAAGCCTAGATTTGTGAATTTAGATCGGTGTTTTGGATTTACTTTGTTTAGGAAGTGCGAGCTTACGACTAACCCGACTTGGTTGTCTTTGCATAGGCCTTCTAAGCGCGACGTCACATTCACTGGATCTCCGATGATTGTGTACTGAAGTTTATCCTTTGAGCCAATAGACCCAAGAATGACCGTACCTTCGTGAAGCCCGATACCTAGCTGAATTTTCGGCAAGTTCTTTTTTCTTAATTTTATGTTCGTTTGGTTCAGTTTTATGTGCATGTCGAACGCGGCCTTAAGCATATTTTCGTAAACTTGCGGTGAGCCCTCTTCAATTGCATAGGCCAGGATACCGTCGCCAATGAATTTATCCACTACGATACCATTTTCAACAAAGACTTCGATCATATCCGAGAAATAGACGTTTAAAAGATCTACCACATCTTGAGGCTTTAGCTGCGAGGATAGAGATGTAAAATTCCTGATATCCGCCATCATGATAGCGACTTTCTTCGAGTCGCCGGAATACGAATATGTTGAATCATCCTTTGCTAAGATATCTTGCGCTACTGAGTCGGAAACGAACGACGAGAAACCTTTTAATAGGCGCCCTTTTTTAACCAAAGTATCAGATAGACGATTCATTAAATTAAACACCACTGAAAAAAAACCCGAATTCATCGTGTTAGAGCGGAATTTGAAATTTTGTGATTGAATAGATTGCAAATGGCATTCAACCTCTTTTGATAAGATTAGATTTTTATAGAAGTCGAAGTAGAAGATCACCATCTGCCAAACAATCACGACTCCTGTTAAATAGAGAAACTTTTCTTTTTGTTCTGCCATGATTTGTTCTGGATCGTCCCAGCCTGCTTGCCGGATAAACATTAATGAAAAATAGCTTCCGAAAAACAAGATGATGCCAATAACAGGGATAATCTTGTTTTTTTGTTCGATAGCCCAAAGCTGAAATAGATTCTGATTTGACGTAGATTCTTTAAAGACGCGTTTACGTGTGATAAATAGCAACTCTGTTTCGATCCACTGCCAGGTCGTTACTAGAATCATCGACATGCAAATCCAAAGGAACATCTTGATGGCATCTGCATTGGGACTGATATCAGAAAGATATTTGTCATATATAGATGAGTTAAAATAGAAATTTAAAAAATGAATTGTTAGGAACACAATGGGAAGCAAATTCACAGTTAACGATTTCGATAATAAAGCTTTCGGCCATTTTTTCATAGCATAGAAAAAACCAAACAGAGTTAACACCTGAATTGCCAGCACGCTCACCGCGAACTGCGTAGCGACTCGACAGCCAAAAATAAAACCATGTTCCTGCATAATGGGGCAAACATTTACGCCAAAATACGAAAGCACCGGAATCAGTGCTAGGTGCGAGCAGATGAAGAAGATAAAGCTGATGAGGGTGAACTTCTGAATTCGCATGCCTTACTATCGGTAGACCTTGGTAAAGCATTACTAAATTCTGCGATGATTTCAGAGTCACCTGAAGGGTGGGATCAGGGACTCAGGAAAAATTGAATTTTAGGAAGGAAGTGACTCTTTTTGAGCCACATTTTCCGTTTTTGTCGGCGCAGGCGCTGGTAAACCTGGTGTTTCTTCTATTGGGATATCCAGCCACTGTGCAAATGCTTCGCGTGCTCTCTTAATTTGAAGGTCTTTCTTAGCCTTTTTATCAAACTTCTTACCGATCATGCCTTCGATGGGAGGAAGTAATCCAAAGTTAATGTTTGTGGGCTGAAAGTGTTTAGCACGTGTTTCGTCAGTTATAGCTTCCAAAATAGAACCCATTGCCGAAGCGCGCGGAGGGTAAGATGGCTCGCGACCATTAATTTTGTCATCCAAAAACTTAGCAACAAGGGCGCCCGTGCACGTTGATTCAAAGTACCCTTCCACTCCGGTGATTTGACCGGCGAAGAACAACCAAGGGTCTTTGCGGCTAGATAAGTCTTTATTTAAAAGTGACGGCGTATTGATAAACAAATTTCGATGAATACTGCCAAGTTTTAAAAACTCGGCGTTTTCCAGACCGGGAATTGTCCGGAAGAGACGAACTTGTTCGCCATAAGTCATTCGAGTTTGGAAGCCGACCATGTTGAAGGCCGTGCCTTCTTTATTGTCCTGGCGTAATTGAACAATCGCGTATTCATCGCGGCCCGTTTTAGGATTTGGCAATCCCACTGGCTTCATTGGCCCAAAACGCGGAGTTTGTAATCCGCGTTCTACCATAGCCTCAATAGGCATACAGCCCTCAAAGTAACTTGTTTTTTCGAATTCTTTTGGTTCAACTTTTTTTGCGGTTTCAATTTCGCGAACGAAGTTCCAATACTGTTCCTTGTTGAACGGACAGTTTATGTAGTCGGGTGTACCTTTATCATAGCGATCGGCTTTCCAGCAGATATCCATGTTTATGGAATCCACATCGATAATTGGCGCAATCGCATCAAAGAAATAAAGAAAATTCCCACCAAAGTGTTCTTGCATCGATGCCGCTAACGAAGGCGCTGTCAAAGGACCTGTTGCGATTACCAAAGGACGAGGCAATTGATCTAAACTGTTGATCATTTCATCATGAACTTTGATGTTGGGGTTTGATTTTACTAACTTATCCATATCTGAAGAAAAACGTTCGCGATCTACGCTCAACGCCTGGCCTGCAGGTACTGCATTTGCTTTTGCTGTTTTTAAAATAAATGAATTTAACTTTTCCGCTTCCCATTTTAACTGATGAGGAGCACTTCCTTCAGATTGTGAACCGAATGAGTTCGAACATACGATTTCGGCTAAGTTTGGAGATTTATGAGCTTCGGAAAAATGCTTAGGTTTCATTTCGTATAAATGAACAAAATACCCGCGTGAAGCTAGTTGCATAGCACACTCAGACCCAGCTAAACCGCCACCTACAACATAAATTTCTTTTTTACTTGAAGCCGTCATAAATTCTTTATAACCTCGCCAGGAAGATGGATGAAATCGACTATAAGACCAAATTTAAAGTCAGTAGCCAGGTTCTACAGAGCTTGTTTGAGAATGGCAAGAGCCCATTATCAGAGCATTTCCTGCGCTGGAAGCTTTGGTCTCGATGGAAAGAGTTAATGGGTGACGGCATCGCCGAAAACTCGGAACCGGTCGGTTATCATCAGAAAAAGCTCTACATTTTTGTAAAAAATTCAAGTGTCATGCATCACATGTATTTCTTGAAAAAAAACATGATTCTAAAAATCAAAAAAGAATTCCACCCATCATTCGTAGACGAAATCATTTTCACCTTGGATAAACGAAGCGTCCCCCGAGAAAGCATTCAATCCGAATCCCTAAAAGAAAATATAGACAAAATCCTCCAACGAGACACCGAAGACTAATTGCCAAAATGCCAAAAGGTACCAGCTCCTAAAAGGTCGAAAACCTTACGGTTCGACCTTTTAGGAGCTGGTACCTAAAGGTCGCCGAATTTGTCTTTGATTTTTTTGATTAGGCGGGCTTCCATTTGGCGGACGGCTTCGCGGGTGATGCCGTATTTTTCACCGATTTCCTGGAGAGTTAGAGGTTCTTCGTTTAAGAGACGCTCGTGAAGGATTATTTTTTCGCGTTCGGAAAGGCCGGGCTCTAGTTCGGAGACTTTGCTTTGCAAAAGCTTGATCATTTCCTCTCGGGCCAAGGCGTCTTCCATCGATTCCGTCGATGACTGTTGGAACGCGCCCAGAGAAGGGGAATCGTCACCGTCGACCGGGCGATCTAAGCTGACGTCACGTCCGCTAAGTCTTTGAGCCATAATTTTTATTTCGTCCTCGGGAATACCTAAGCGTTCTGAAAGCTCATGTAAGTTTTGTTCATTCGACAAAGCTTCTAGATTATTTTTTTCTTTTTGCAACTGGTAGAAAAGTTTTCTTTGGTTTTGAGTCGTTCCGATTCGAACCATAGAATATTGGCGCATCAAGTACTCTTGAATGTAACCACGGATCCACCATACGGCATACGTGATCAAACGTGCGCCCTTGTAAGGATTGAATTCACGCACGGCATGCATCAGCCCCACGTTGCCTTCTTGGATGAGGTCGATCAGTTTTGCGCCAAATTTTGAATACTCAGCTGCTATTTTAACAACGAAACGCAAGTTACTGCGCACTAGTAGTTGTGCGGCTTCGGGATCTTTCGTTTCAAAATACTTTTCCGAAATTTCTTTTTCTTTTTCGCGAGTTAAAAGTGGATACTTTCTGATTTCATTTAGGTAAAGAACCAAAGGGTCTGTCGTCTTTGGCAAGTGGCTGGGTGCAATCGCCACGGCTTTGCTATTCGAACTGCCTGTCGTACGCTCTTCAATTTGAGGTTCTTCTACGTCGAAATCAAAATCTGTGTCGTGATTTTCATTGTAGGCCGCTTCGGCGCGTTCTGCGGCTATATCTAAAGGTGATTGCTCGTCAGATTCTGGAATAACCTCGATGGGAGTAGACTTTTTCGAGACGTCTTTAAACTTCAGTTTGCTGTCGTCAACGATTTCTGCGGTTACTGCTTTTGTTTTAATTTTTGATGCAGCCTTTTTGGTCGGTTTCAGAGCCGACCCCTTTGTGGAAGCCGTCGGCTTTGAAACGGCCTTTTTTTTAGCCGGTTTCTTTCCTTCAGTCATGTTTGGTCTAGCCTACGTGTTTTTTAAGCATTTTTTGAAGGCTATCTTGAATGGTCCCTTTTAGAGGAGTCAACAAAAACGGCAAATCTATGTTAATTGTGATCTGGCTGCCACCTTTAGCTTCTGAAACTTTAAAGTCCCCTTTAAATTGAGAACCTTTAAGATCGCAAGAGTGGGCTGAATCGTTGAATTTGCACTCTACTTTCGGATCATATTTTTTGATTTCATCTGTTTTTTCAAAAAAGTCTTTTAACTTAGAGTAAGTATCTGTCACGCCGTGGCTAGTAGGGTAGTCGATGGATATTTTTGGCATTCGCGAATCTCCTTGTTCCATACAAAGTACGTAAACTACGTCTTGATACTAGAATAAAGCTAGGGAAAAGAACAACGTTTTGACCCTAGCACTGACCTGTGTCAGTATTTAGTTTCGTTTCATAATCAAGGAACCGGTATGGAAAAATCATCAAAATTTGTATTAGATAAAAAACGCACACACTATTGCGGCTTATTAAATAAAAGCCAAGATGGGCAAAAAGTTACTGTAATGGGCTGGGTATCAAATCGTCGCGACCATGGAAGCCTAGTTTTCATTGATCTTCGCGATCGTGAAGGTTTAGTGCAAGTAGTGCTGGATCCTAAAAAACCTGAAACAGCACAAGCCAAAGACCTGCGGGGGGAATATGTATTAGCGGTTGAAGGCATCGTTAAAGTTCGCCCTGAAGGCATGCGCAATTCAAAATTAAAAACGGGTGAAATCGAAATCGAAGCCACTAACTGCGAAATCTTAAATGAAGCCGCAGTACCTCCGTTCCAAGTTGATGATATGAACGTGAACGAAATGTTAAGACTAAAGTACAGATACTTAGATCTACGTTCACCTACGTTACAGAATAATTTATTCACTCGCCATAAAGTGGCGCAGTTAGTACGTCGTTATCTTTCAGATAATGGTTTTATCGAAGTTGAAACTCCGATTTTGTACAAATCAACTCCGGAAGGTGCGCGTGACTATTTAGTTCCGTCACGTGTTAACTTGGGGCATTTTTATGCTCTACCTCAATCGCCGCAAACATTGAAACAGTTATTGATGATTTCTGGATTTGATCGCTATTTCCAATTAGCTCGTTGCTTCCGTGACGAAGATCTGCGTGCGGATCGTCAGCCAGAATTTTCACAAATTGATATCGAGATGTCGTTCATCGATGTGGAAGACATTATTCAAATGAATGAAAAGATGGTTCAGTACATTTGGAAAGAAATCAAAGGTATCGACATTCCAAAAATTCCTCGTATGAGTTTCCAAGAAGCCATGGATCGTTACGGTTCAGATAAACCAGACATCAGTTTCGGAATGGAAATCAAAGATCTTTCTAAAGTTGTCGGGACATCATCTGGTTTCAAAGTATTTGACGAGGTGATTGCGCGCGGTGGAATCGTTCGCGGTATTTCGGTTCCAAAGGGTGGCAGCTATACTCGTGGTCAATTTGATAAATTAACGGAAATTGCAAAACGTGCAGGCGCCAAGGGCCTCGTGTGGATCAAGTCTGAAGAGAGCGGCGAGCTATCAACGCCAATTTCAAAATTCCTTTCTAAAGAAATGCTGGAAGGTATTTTCAAAGCGACAGGTTCGCAAAAAGGTGATGCATGTTTAATCGTAGCCGATGATTACGATCCTGCATGCGCGACACTGAGTACATTACGTTTACATTTAGGCCGGGAACTTAATTTACTAGATCGTTCAAAATATCACTTCTTATGGGTAGTTGATTTCCCGTTGTTAGAGTACTCACCAGATGAAAAACGCTGGGTCGCTCGTCACCATCCGTTCACATCGCCTAAAGATGAATCATATGATGACTTGATCAACAACAACGATAAAAACTTTGGTAAAATGTTAGCGAAAGCCTACGATTTAGTTTGTAACGGATATGAGTTAGGTGGCGGAAGTATTCGTATCTATCGCAATGAAATTCAACAAGCGATGTTCCGCGTTTTAGGTATGTCAGAAGAGGATACTAAAACTAAATTTGGTTACTTCTTGGATGCCTTGAAATACGGTACTCCTCCGCATGGTGGAATCGCCTGGGGTATGGACCGTTTGATTATGTTATTGTGTGGTACGGATGCTATTCGTGATGTAATCGCCTTTCCGAAAACAGCAAAAGCGACTGACCTAATGTCGGAAGCGCCAACTCCAGTTAATCGTGATCAGCTGAACGAAGTCGGCGTGAGATTGTCTCCACAAGCGGAGAAATTCATCGAAGACGCTAAAAAACAGAATTAATATATATTTTTAAAAGGCCTTTTTCGCTCACGCCCGGCTTCTAAACGAAGTCGGGCTTTTTTATTTTTCTAGTCAGTCCTTAAGGCTAGTATTTTTGCTTAAGCCTTTAGCTTTCTCTTATACCTACCGAGCAAATGACTACCATATGTTTCAGGATGAGACACACGGTGAATTTCACAGGAGGTGAAATATGGAAAAAATTAGTTCAATTCTACCAAAAAGTCCGCGCACTCAAAATGTTGATAACTCACGGGCACAACCTGCGCGCCCAGGAGCTCCGCTATTAGGACGCCCAATGGGGCGAGTGACCCAAAAAGTAGTGTTCGATGATATGCAGCCAGAAACGGTAAAAGCGACAACTCCGGATTTATCATTTGCAGATAAATTTTCAACGATTACACCGGAAGATAGAATCAGCATCCGCGCTGAAGACGAGGGGCCGGAAGCAAAACTAGCTGGCTATTCTCGTAGAGGCGAAATGCATAAAGTTAAAATTGCTGAAGATGTAAGTCGAAAATTTGCAAACCTGGAAACTAAAGTAGATAAGGACACGGCATTAAGTGAAGATGCGATGACTAAATCTATCGATACGACTGAAGTTGTAGGCTCTTAAGCGATCCAACGATCCAGTAAGAAACCGGACGATTCTAGCGACGTAATTTGATATGCGTCTTTGAATATTCGTTTGCCGTCGGGTTCTTTGGAAAGGACTATTAACCCATCTAAACTTAGAAAAATAAGTTTCCGAATGGCATCGAGACTCCATTGAGGTGCGCCCATTTGTATGAGCATTTCCAAACGTAACAATGCTTGCTGAGGATCGCTCGCGTGTAAGGATCCAAATGACCCACTATGCCCCGTAGAAAGTGCCATTAAAAAGTCTTTTGCTTCCGTTCCTCTGATTTCCCCCATAATTATTCGATCGGGCCGTAGCCTGAGCGACGACCTAACTAAGTCAGTTTGAGTAATATCTAATAATTGTGATCGCTGCGTACGCGTGAGTAGTTTTATGCTGCACGAATTTACACTTGTGATTTCTGACGTGTCTTCGATAATAATCGAGCGGCAATTTGGTGCTGTTTCTGCTAAGAGTGCATTGATCACCGATGTTTTTCCGCAACCAGTGGGGCCAATAATAAGAAATCGCTTTTGTGTCTCAATCAAATTTTTAAACCATTTTTTTTCAACCTCGGTACACCAACCAGAATGAGATAAATTATCTAGTGTCCATTGATAGTCGGGATGTCGACGAATACTGAGAATGGAATTTTTATGAGTTAAGCATTCGTCGACCATACAAATACGGAACTGTGACATGGGTCGATCGAGTACGGGAGACTCTTTGTCGATGACACCATCAACGCGACTGAGAAGGTTGTTTAGAAACAATTGATACGTAAAATCACTATAGAAACGATCGTTTACGCGGTTCAATTGGCCTTTGATTTCTACCCAAATATCGTCTTGGCTATTAATTAGAATTTCCGTTACGTCATTGTCTTTTAGATAGGGTTCAATCGGGCCAAGTCCCAAAAATTCGTCTCTTAGACGGGCTTGGTTGGAATCGCATAGACCGACAAGGTGAGGGGCGATCCAATTTGAAAAATCAGTATCGGGATTAGCTTCTCGAGGTAGTCTTTCAAACGTGAACTCTTTTAGCGACTGATTTTTAATAGTTTCTACTACCTGCTGAACTATATTCTGTAGATCTGACATTACAGGCCCTCTATATGCCGGGGCTTGGCGTGCACATTGATATCTGTTTCACGAGTCATTACTTCGGGTTTAACAAAGATAACCAGTTCAGTACGTTTTTCTTTGAAGTCACGACTTGAAAACAAAGAGCCGATAATGGGCAAGCGTGATAGTCCCGGCAAGCCGCTATAGCTTTTGCCATCGACTTCTTGTAGCAGCCCCGACAAGGCGATAATTTTTGTTTCAGGTAAATCGAAATAGCTCGAGACTTTGTTTGTCGTTATTCCAGGAATACCATCGACGCTTAAACTGGAATCAATTGATGACACTTCCGTTTGAAGTGAAACGCTGATGCGTCCTAGATAGTCGGCTTTAGGCTTTACCTTTAGGTAGACGCCATACTTTTTCCAAACGATATCGCTCGAGTATCGCGAAACCGTTTTGATGGGAATTTCACCGCCAGCCCAGAAGTCGGCTTCTTTACCGCTTTTACAGAGGATGTTTGGGCTTGCAAGGAGGCGACCTTTGCCTGCGGATTCCATCATGTGCAATTCGGCCTCAAATGATTTGAATGACTTAGTTGGGACAATTTCTGATTTCAATGGAGACCCTAACTCCAAACCGTACCGCTGGATGAAGGCGCGATCGATTTCTGCTACTGTAATTTGTACTTTAATAATGGGTTCTAAGATAAGTGACGTAGAATCTTTTAGAACTGGAATTCCATACCGCTTTAGTAGGTCGCGGTAAGAGCTGATGTATGGATCTTTGGGATTCAATTTGAGCTGAGGTTCGCTTTCAAAATTAATTCGCTGGTCGGCTAGGCCGCGCAATTTGAACTGAGAAATAAAATAGCGTTTAACGTCAGGGATAAGCTCCGGAGCAATGCTAGCTTTGAAGATATAGTCATCGTTTCTGTCGACATTTTTTGCTAAAAAGAGCCAATCGCTGAGTTTAAAAAGATTTCCGGTGATTTCAACGTTCGAATCATTCACCGCGAGTTTTAGTCCCAGGCGGTTTTTTAGCAAACCTGAAAATTTTGTGTAGAGTTCCATTTGATTTGGTCTAATGACTTGAATGCTATAGAGGGAAGTTTTAGTTTTTAGGTAGCTAGTACCGGTTTCTATACCGATGATCTTTAAGTTTTTTCCTGCGACCTGAGCGCGTACGATACCTTTTTTTTCTATCCAAACTTGATTTCCTGTAAGCGGAATAAATTCGGTTTCACCCAAAGGAATCACTAGGTTTTTAGATAGCGAGGCGTGCGATAAACAGAGGCTAAATAAAATAATACGAATCATAGTGCCAAACGCCCATGCAAATGGGATCGAAGTCTGCAATCGCAGAGATTACCTTACGGAAACGATTTTCGGACTATGCGACTATGTTTGGGTCAGTGGAAAATAAAATGCGACTTGCACGCCGTTTTCTACATTTCTAATATTCAGTGACGTACCGTGCATTTTTAAAAGTTTATCGCAAATGCTTAATCCTAAACCTAGCCCAATAGAATGATTCATTATATTTTCATCAATGAAAAACGGTTGAAATATTTTTTTAAGTGCGTGTTCAGCGATGTTCTCACCACGATTTATAATTTTAAATTCGTAGAAGTTACCAATCTTGGAACCTTTTACTTCGACCGTTGCGCTTTCGGTAGAAAATTTGAACGCATTATTTAGAATGCGATTTAGAATTTGTTCAAACAAGCGCTTGTCGGCTTTAAATTCTAGCGGTTCGATAGCTTCTGATAGAGTTAGATTTTTTTTCGTCTTCAACGCTTGATTTTCAATATTAATCAAATTTTCAATTGAACTTATAAGAATGGATTGCGGATCTAAATGTAATTGATTCAATTCTGCGCGTACAAGGATTAACACGTCTTCGATAATTTGTTTTAGTTTGTTAGAACTTTTAATTGTACGATCGACATATAGTTTTTGTTCTTCCGATAAAGGGCTTTCATTTAATAGAGACAGAAAATTGATGATAGACGTTAGTGGAGTTTTTAATTCGTGATTAATTAAAATCATAAATTTTGATTTGGCATCGTCTAAAGTTTTTAATTCGTTATAGGCGATTTCGAGTTGTTTTGTTCGAATAGTCAGTTCACGGCCAACAGTGTAACGTTCAACGGCACGATCAACGGTATTTGATAGTTCTACTGGATCCCAAGGTTTAGTGATGTATTGATAGATCTGTCCTTTATTAATTGCTTGTATTACAGATTCTAACTCTGTGAAACCTGTGATCAGAATTCGTATCATATCGGGATACTGTCCAATCACTTTTTCAAGCACCTCAATTCCCGTCATTTCGGGCATTCTTTGGTCGGTTAGGATTAAACTTATTTCGTTACCATACTGCTGGATGACCTCTAGAGCCTGTTTCCCCGAGCTTGCTTTTAGGATGTTGTATTTCTTACGAAAAATGCGCTCGAGAGCTTCAAGATTGTCGTTTTCGTCGTCGACACAAAGTATAGTTGGTTTCACTTGAGTAGTTGATGGCACCATTCCTTAGAATCTACCTGAATTTAAGGTATTTCTTAAGTCTAGTTTTTCAAGAATTAAGTCCAGCGATTAAAAATGAGTCAAGTTTTCTTTCTATTTGGACGATATCCTGAAGGTGATAAAAGAAATTAGGAGAAAACTATGAGATTCTCGAGACTATTGATTGTTGGTGCAATCTTAACATCGATGCACGCCCAAGCACAATATTGGGGTTATGGTTTGCAAGGTGGTTTGCAAGGTTGCGGTTATCAAGTATCTCAGGCTGACGAAGCTAGCAGTTACAAAGACGAAATTGCAGAATTGAAAAAACAGATTGCTGAATGGAAAAAAGAATTAGCGCAAAGCAAGCGTGAACTTTCTAAAGAGCAAGCAAGCCTTCGCAAATACGATACTTCATTAAGAATGAATTTCAGTTCAGAGGGGTATTCCTTCATCAAAGCTCACTTTGACGGACAAAACCGTTGTTTAGATTACAAAGGGCACGTGGCTCCTCCGCCGCAAACATCAACTCCTAAAGTTGAAGTTCAAGGTGCGCAGACGGGTACCGTGGGTGCAGGCTCGAAAGATGAATGTTGCGCAACTCCCGCGGCTCCAAAAGGAACAGTAGAGAAAGCAGGCTCTCCATCACGTACAGTCGGTCCAAAATCGACAATGATGGTAATACTAGAAAAATCACGTATGCCGGCATCGGCTCGTTATGAAGAAGATGAAAAAGAAGCTGGCGAATTAGTAGTAGAGCCTAAAGAATTAGATGCTGAGTGGGGAAAAGTTTGTGATAAGCAAAACAATCCAAAAGGTCGTTTAAGCGCGACTATCTGTCAGCGTAAATATTTAACGGGCGGTATGAAGTTCAGTTTAGCAGATTGCCAAGCTTCCGTTTTAAATTATCCAAAATCTTTCAAACAAGTTGAAAACTTAAAGAAAGAAATTGAAATCAAACAACAAGCTATCAAAGATGCTACGGCACAAATTCCTGACATGCAGAAGTCTATGCGTGAAGAAATCATGGAAGCTCGTCGTCAACGTATCGAAGAAATCCGTGAGGGTGGAATCTGCGTTGAGTGTATGGGTACTGTCAGTGGTGGCGGAACGATCGGCAGCGGCGAACCTAACTGGGGCGGCGTGATCGGTAATTCTTTAGTAGCCTTGATGGCATATTCATCCACGAAAAGTTTCTACGGAAACATGCAAGATAGAAATGCTCAACTCGGTTTCCCAACTCAAATGCCAATGGGTTCTCCGTTTATGGCGGCACTTCCAGGTATCATGGGCGCACTCGGTGCTGGACTTGGCCAAGGTGGTTTCGGCTGCGCGGGTATGGCAGGTGGAATCGGTGGTATGGGCGGAGTCATGGGTCCATACGCAGCTCTTGGTGGCATGGGACAGATCGGTGGCGCATTCGGTTTACCAGCGTGGGCACTGGGTGGCCAGCTTGGTGGCGGTATGTACAACATGGGCGCGGCTCCATGGGGACTAAATGGTCCATGGGGATTAAACGCGATGGGATTAGGAATGTATCCGCAATTGATGGCGGGTGGCGGACTTGGTTTTGGTCTTCCTGGTATGGCCGGCGCAATGGGCGGAATTGATCCGATGGCGCTTGCGATGTTAGGACAGGGCGGACTTGGTGGTCTTGGAGCATTAGGCGGTCTTGGAGGCTTAGGTGGTAATGCACTTATGAATCCATATGCGGCTCTTGGCGGTTATCCATACGGAATGGTCGGTGGAGCTGGCATCCCGGGGATAATGGGACTGGGGGGCCTTGGCGGATTAGGCGGACTCGGAGGCTTAGGTGGCCTTGGCGGACTTGGAGGCTTAGGTGGCCTTGGCGGACTTGGAGGCTTAGGTGGACTCGGTGGTTTAGATGGCGGCCTTGGCGGACTTGGTGTTGGTGGAATTCAAATGCAGCAGCAAATGATGCAAATGCAGATGCAGCAACAACAAGCGTTGATGCAACAACAAATGCGCTACTATGAAAATGCAATGCAAAAACAAAGAGCTGTTTCGGGACTTCAATCTGAATTAATGGGTGTTATCCAAAGAATTCAATCGATACAGTATGGAGGCGGTTTGGGTGGTTCTGCTTATTTAGGTGGAAACTTTCAATTAGGCGCCGGTGGCGGCCTTGGCGGATTGCCATCTCTAGGTGGCGGCGGTCTTGGCGGTGTATCTTCACCTCCACCTTTAAATACTGGACGATAAGGTTTTAATTAAAATTATTTTGTGGAATCAGCAGGCGACCCAGAAGTCACTGCTGATTTTTTTTTCGGGATTCGTTTCAGCGCACCAGATTCACCGCTGAAACCGACGTTTTCTTTGTCGTACGATTTAGCCTTTGGCTTACCATTCATTTTATTCAACTGATCCATAATCGCGCCCATATCGCTCACCGTAGCTGCGGCTAAGTTGCGACTTTGCCTTTGAGTTTTTGAGTAGCCCTCTACACTCAGGCCTGCTTCCGTCTTTGCATAAACAGAAACGCTTAAAGCTAAGACTAAGATAAATGCTAGGGTACTCATAGAAACCTCGTTTTCTTTGTTATCAAGAGTAAGTTCAATAACCACGCCAGGCCAGCCCGAAAAAAGAGTTTCATTTTGATAATTCTTCTAGATGTGATACACGATTTGTATCACATCTAAACATGAAAAAGGGGTTTTCACGGGCCGGCCTAAATCCGTCACCCAGTGAGCATATGCACGACAACAAAACATCGATTTCGGCACTGTATGATAGTCATGTTCATTGGTTAATGACCGGTGAAAAGAAGAGCTATTTTGATATCCAAAAGTATCGATGCTTGAGTGATATTGCACCCTCAGATTTCCAGCCACAGAACTATCGTGGTGGTTGGATTTTTGGTTTTGGTTGGACTGATTCGCAATTAGTAAATGCCAATGGACTTAAAGATGTCGATCGTTTAAGTCCGACGTCGCCTCTGTGTTTTATTAAAAAAGATGCACACAGCTGTTTGTTGAATAGCGCTGCTCTGAAACACATTCTTCCACATATTGAAAATGTACCCACCTTGCAACCTTTCATTGAACGAGATTCGAGTGGTGCTCTAACAGGTGTTTTAAAA
>ERZ761610.616-NODE-616-length-25811-cov-122.691567_pt1 | contig 25811 bp, 20 predicted proteins | sample MGYA00512164_ERZ761610 | MGnify/ENA primary metagenome ERZ761610 (study PRJEB28899, sample SAMN02850038) | bioreactor sludge metagenome | biome: EBPR Sludge; feature: EBPR Bioreactor; material: flocular biomat | place: Australia: Thorneside Wastwater Treatment...
TGCAAGTGCGTATTGACTTCGGATAAAATCCGAAAGCAATTTGCAAGTGCGTATTAACTTCGGATAAAATCCGAAAGCAATTTGCAAGTGCGTATTGACTTCGGATAAAATCCGAAAGCAATTTGCAAGTGCGTATTGACTTCGGATAAAATCCGAAAGCAATTTGCAAATGCGTATTGAATTCGGATAAAATTTGAAAGCAATTTGCAAGTGCGTATTGACTTCGGATAAAATTTGGAGATATTGCGCTTTTGTAAACCGGCATCGGGTAAAACTTAAAAGCATTGCGCTTTTGTAAACCGGCATCGGGTAAAACTTAAAAGCATTGCGCTTTTGTAAACCGGCATCGGGTAAAACTTAATAACATTGAGCTTTTGTAAACCGGCATCGGGTAAAATTTAAAAGCATTGCGCTTTTGTAAACCGACATCGGGTAAAACTTAAAAGCATTGCGCTTTTGTAAACCGGCATCGGGTAAAACTTAAAAGCATTGCGCTTTTGTAAACCGACATCGGGTAAAACTTAAAAGCATTGCGCTTTTGTAAACCGACATCGGGTAAAATTTTATCTTATCCCTTTTTAAAAAAACAAAACAAAATTAAAAAACAGAATGGTGCATTTAATTTTACCCATGCAATGTACCCTAATTTTACCTTTGTTAATAATGCAGTCATACAATAATAAAAAAAGCCGCCTTGCAAAACAAAGCAGCAAAAAATTGTACTAAACAATAATGTCTATTTAAAAACGCCGTTAAATAAATTTGTTAAAAACAACTTATTGAGGTGTGTAATTTTGTTGTTCTTTTTTTTTATTTAGTACGCCGTATTAAAGAAAAGTCAAAAAATCGGGCAATATCATTGGGGTTACTTTTGTATTTAAACATTAATAAACCCAAAATAGCATACATCGTTTCACAAACAATAATGCGTTGGTTTTCGAGCAACACCGATAAACGTTTTACATCGCCTTCTTTTTCTTGCTGCCTTAAACGGATAGATTCAAGCGTATTGTAAAAGCTGATTACTTGTATTTGCAAGGCGTTTAAAGGAGCATATTCGGTTAGTTTGTCTGCAAGAGCTTTTATGGCAATTATGCGGTTTTCGTATGTACCTTTTAAAAATGGAGCGCGTTTGTTAGGAAAAATTTCAATTTCGGTAGGCGAGTCTTCGGTATAAACATTTCTTACAGCTCCTTCCCATAAGCGCAGTTTTTGGGTCATTTGGTTTTCTAAAATATCTTGTAAACTTGCAGTTTTACCCTTGTAAGTACCTTTTACTGTTTGCCAGTTGGCATAAATAATGGCGTAATCCCTAAAAATAGGGTCAAGCATGTTATACATATTGGCTATATCGGGGTCTGTTTGTTCGTTAGCCAATTTTGCATGAGTATCGGCAAAAAGAGTAAGCGCTTTGGTAAAAGAGTGGCGTGTATTTGCTAAAAAAGTATTGTACAACGGCGCCCATAATCGTTTTGACATAATAGCACATTTAAATCTGAAAAAAAATTGAACTACTTTATAACTTTTTAGGCAAATGTTTATTGTTTATGTATGCAAAATTACAAAAAATACAATTGTTCAACAAATTTTGGCGTCATCGGTTTTAAAGCATTACTCCAAAATTTAGCTTTTGAGTAATCGGGTTTTAAGAATGTGTTTAAAATAAGGTAAGCTGTTTTCTTTGTGTTCTTGTTTTTTTGTTCATTTTGCAAGCGCTTAACCACTAATGCGGTAAAACAAGCCTGTACTTTACCTAAAATTTGCTTGTTAGCAGCGTGGCTTAAAAAAAGTTTTTAACTTGCCCTGTTTTTAGGCAGTTACCTTATAATACTGCCAAATTGCCGCCACATATTCAGTTGCTGCTTATGCCCTCTGCGCCGTTAAACGTGGTAATCAGCTATTCGCCTATTGATAGGGAACATTTTACCAAAATAGCCAATTTTTTGCAACCCCATGTTAATAGGGGTAGCTTTTTTGTTTGGCACAAAGGCAGCATTGCGCCCGGACAAAATACAGACCAAGCTACCGCAAATGCCCTGCAAACTGCCCATGCCGTTATTTTGCTCCTTAGCATTGATTACCTTACCGGCGAGTGGCAAACCATAGAGCCGCTCCTAAAACACCTGCCCCAAAACAGCATTATACCTGTTTTAGTGCGCCCCTGCTGCTGGGATTTTGAACCCGTATTGCAACACCTGAGTATTTTGCCCGATAAAGATACCCCGCCCGTTGCCGATTTAACCGAAACCCAGCTATACCAAACCGTTGTGCTTAAACTCATAGCCACCCTAAACCAACTTGGTAATACCAATGCTTTGCCCCTGCCGCCTACCCTGCCCTCTACGCCGCCTACTACCGGCAATGCCCAACTGATGCACCTTAAATATACCTGCAACCGAACCGTACAAAAAGGCGAGTTCCTTAAAAGTACTCTCCTAAACCGACAGCAAAAAATACTTTACTTTTACATAAGAGGGTTGGCAAACCAATCTACCGATGGGCTCAGTAAGCGGTTTTACCACCGCGAAATTCCCGGCAATCCGGTGTTTGGCGGTAAAAACATTTCGCCCCAATTTGTGTTTGTGCCCCTCCTGCCCGATGATGACCCCGAAGTGTTTAAACTTAACTTTATTGACGACCTTGCTCAACAACTTAAATGCACTAACCAAGATATTTACCTTAATGCCAACATTGAGCAGCTACTAAGCGCCGTTTGTGTGCGCCCCTACGACATAGTGTGCATAGGGCTTAAACTAAAAAGCGAAAAATGGAGCGCCGCCGTGCCCCCGTTTTTAGAGTGGCTGCTTACCCAATTTTGCCAATGCAACCAAACCAATATGCCCGTTTTTCTTTTTTTCTTGCTCATAGATTACGCCTCCCAAACCCAGCAACAACAAATAGAAACCGAACTTAAACAACTTAAAGCCCGGTTTGAAACCCAAGATATTAAAGCAAACCTACTTTCGCCCTTAGATAAAGTACCCAAAATAGACATAGAAATTTGGCTCGAAGCTAACCTTCGCCGGCTCGATGACGCCGACCGCACCGCCCTCCTGCAACAGTATTTTGCCAACCAAACCGAGTTTGATATGCGAGAGGTAGAGCAAACCTTAGAAACCATTTTAGAACAATACAACGCCCAATTTAACCCCTAACCTACCCCATTTTACTCACCGCTCATAAACTACCACCTTATATGGCTGAAATTACCCTCCAACTAAACCAATTGCCCGAAGCCGGTTTTAACAAACCCAAACCCCAAACCTACCAGCTCGACGCCCCACTGCAAGCCGCAGTAGAAGTAGCCATTAACTTAGGTATGCCACTACTCATTACCGGCGAACCCGGCACCGGCAAAACACAGCTTGCCCACAAAATAGCTTTTGACCTTAATAAACATAATCGGGATTTTTTACCCACGCCGCTTGTGTTTCACACCAAAACCACCTCTGCCGCTACCGACCTTTTTTACCAATACGATGCTATCAGGCATTTTTACGATGCAGGCGTAAACAAACAAACCCAGCAAGCGCTGCCACACGTAAGTGAGTACATAGGCTTGCAGGCATTGGGTAAAGCCATTGCCCTAACTGCTCCCGTAGGCAGCCCACAGCGCAAATACCTAAAAGATGCCAACCTTACCGGTTTTGCCGGCGGTTCCGTAGTGCTGATTGACGAAATAGACAAAGCCCCGCGCGATTTTCCTAACGATATTTTGTACGAAATAGAACGTTTTGCCTTCCAAATAAAAGAAGACAATAATACAGAATTGCTAAAAACCGATGCCCACAAAATTATTGTGCTGATGACCAGCAATTCCGAAAAAAACCTGCCCGATGCTTTTTTGCGCCGATGCATCTTTTACCATATCCCTTTTCCCGATGAAACCAAACTGCTCAATATCTTACAAAGCCACTTAGGTGAAAACTCGCCATACGCCAGCGCCCATTTAATTAACCTGTTTATGCAGGTGCGCCAACTGCTCACCAAAAAAAAACCCGCCACTGCCGAGCTGCTCAATTGGGTAAAAATGTTAGAAACCCACAATTTCCTCCAAAAATCGGCACAAGACCAGCAAAAAATCATGCGCATCAGTTATGCTATTTTGGCAAAAACTTTCGATGATTTGCAAATCCTCCTTTCCAAACCATAACCCGCAGCCTGCCCATACATGCCTGCCTCGCATACATACCCGTTTTTGCAGCCACTAATGCAGCAATTAGAAGCCGAAGGGTTTGCCATTAGCATGGATACCCTGCTGCGCGTAGAGTATGTATTGCTCCATTTAGGTAAACAATACCGCCACCAACCCCAAAAACTAAAAGAAATACTATGCCCCATTATTGCCAACAGCGAGCCGGAACAGGTTAAGTTTAACCGCATTTTTGACCTCTACATACAACAACTAAACGCCTCCGATGCCCTGCCCCAAGTGCCGGTGCCGCAAGAGCCGGTAAAATGGGGTAAAATAAACCCCAAAACCATACTGCTTTGCATCGGGCTAATAGGCGCATTATTAGCCATTGGCATTGGCGTTGCTTTATTATTTCCGCCACAAGCGCCCCTACCCTATGCGCCGCCCCCTGCGCCTACCCCCGCCCCTGTTTGCCCTGCCAACCAAAAACCGCCCGTTTTTTTTGAAGCCTCTAACCTAACCCCCGCCTACGCACAAACCGTAACGTTTACCAATAAAAGCATTACCCAACAAAACCAACCGGTGGTGTACCAATGGAACTTTGGCAATGGTAAACCCATTCAGTCTAATGAACCCACCATTACCCATACTTTTTACCAAACCGGCATAGTGCCCGTAAGGTTATACGCCTACTACCCCAATACCCAAAATCCCACCTGCGATAGTATTTATACCCTAAGCCTCAGCATAACCGCACCCCTTCAAAAAATTACTTTGCCTGCTATGTATCCGCAGGCAGAAACCAATATGTACCACCTAAGCCCCAACTGGGCAAAACCCATTGCCATTACCGCTGTTTGGGCAGTATTGCTTGCCCTGCTGCTATTAGCCGGCTTATGGTACAATAAGGTAAAAACCCAAGCAAAACAAGCTGCCAACCAACTCATAGCCGAGTTTTTGCGCCAACAACAACAAAAAAACGCCAAAGGAGGTAAAGAACCCCCTTTTCATATTCCGTTTCCTAACCAAGATGCACACATAGAAGCCGCACAAGAAGTATTTGACGCCGCCGCCGCCATGCGCCAAAGGCAAAGTAGCGAGGTAATGCGCTTAAACCTGCCCAAAACCATACAGCATACCATACGCGCCGGGGGTATGCCCACCCTCTTTTATGCCCGGCAAAGCCAAGCCACTGAGTACCTTGTACTTATAAACCACACTTGCCAAAACGACCATCGGGCTAAATTTTTTGAACATTGGATAGATTCCTTAGCCCGAGAAAATGTTCTCTTGGATAAATACTTTTTTCGGCACGACCCCCGACAATGCTGGAACACAACCTACCCAAACGGCATAACCTTACAAGATATAGCCAAACTACACCCAAAACACCGCCTCCTTATTTTAGATGATGGCAATTACCTGCTCCACCCACTTCGCCCGCAACTAAAAGAGTGGGTAAACACCGCCTTTGAAACATGGAGCAAACGCGCTTTTGTTACGCCTGCACAACCACAGCAGTGGAGTTATACAGAGAGCCTGCTCAGTCAGGTTTTTGTAGTTGTTCCCGCCAACTTGCAAGGACAAGCCCAGCTTGCCGAACTGCTATCGGCAGATGAAAACCCCGATTTTACCAATCTCAAAACCCGATTTTTGCGCACCCACCAACACCCTCCTATGCCCGTGCGCAGCGCCCACGATACCAATATAGACTGGAACGCCCTGCAACTATACCTTACCGTTTATGACCAAAACGGCTACCCTAATACCGCTTTGTTTACCTTGCTTTGTGCCCTTTCTTGCTTTGAACCCATCACCTGGGAGGTTACCTTAGCCATAGCCAAAGAACTCAAAGATAATGCAATAGTACCCCCGCAAGCGCTTACCCACAACCACCTGCTGCTGCTGGCGCGCCTGCCCTGGCTGCAAGAAGCCAATATGCCCCAACCCGTAAGAGCTTATTTGGCACAACAATTAAGGCAAATGCCCCAAGTAGAACTCCTTGCCCGAAAAGCCGCCATTGAACTGCTCGATAGCATTGACCTTAAACCCGACTCCTTTGCCCGCCGAAAAAAAGAACAATACCTAACCGAACAACTCCGCCAATCGGAAGAAACGCTCACATATATTCAGCAACAGCAGCAACAGCAACAACAGCAGCAGCAAACATCTGCCAATAAACAAAAAGGCAGAGTTACCAACATAGCCCAAGCAGAAGAAACCGCACAAGTTATAGAACCCCATTCTTTATTAACTAACCTGCAACAATGGTGGAAAAACCGACTGCAACCCCATAACAACCAAACCCCGCCCGATGCCCAAACCGAATACAATCGCCAATTGCGCAATACCCTCCTTTGGCGGCAATCTTTTACCCAAATACTGCCGCAGTGGGGTAAATACCTGCCCTTGTTTTTGTTAGGCATAGCGCTTATTACCGCGCTGGGTTTGCCGGTTTTTGTAGTAGCAGTTTTGTACCTTACATATATAGCCCTTACCCGCCAAACCCAAAAAGCCGCCTTGCCCGTGGGCATATTGTTGGCTGCTTTGCCCGGCGTGGCGCTGTGGGCATCGGTCATACTGAGCCAAATGGGTTATACACAGGGGCATTTATACCAATCTTTGGCAAAAGACCCCGCCGCCATTCGCATAAATGAAGGGGTAAAAGCCTTTTACCAAAACGACCTCGCCACTGCCGAAACCGCCTTTACCCAAGCCTATAATACCTCAAAAAATTACGACCTTGCCTCCTACAATCTTGCAGTTACCTACTACACACAAGGCGTTGGTTACTATACTACCGATGCCTACGAAACAGCCATAAAAGCCTTTAAACGTGCCGCCCCCATTACCGATACTACCGAACTCCAATACAATATATGGCACAACTTAGGCGCATGTTACCAAATGCTCAGTTTGCAAAAACTACCCGAACAAAATAGATTTTGGGCGCCTGCCAACGAAATAGCCTTAGCCTACTACGATAGCCTCAATAATGCCAACCCAGCCTATTACAATCGGTTTGCGTCTAACTTAGCAGTTATGTTAGATAAAAAACAACTAACCGAGTACTATTTTCCGCCGCGCAAACTACCTGCCTATTCCCCGCCCATTACTGCCTATGCCATAGCCGGCAATGGCAGCATGCTCCTTACCGGTTATGCCGCCGGGCAGTGCCGCCTATGGCATTTGCCCTCGCTTACACCCTTGCACACCTTTGAGGCAAGCATAGGCACAATAACTGCGCTGGGTTTTTCGGCACAGGGGCAGTTAAAAGCCGCCGGTGGACAAAAAGGGTTTGCCGTGTGGAACTTAACCGGCGAAGAAATTATAAATACACAAGCGTATGGCGGCGTGAGCCAGCTATCCTTTTCGCCCAATGATGAGCATATTGCTCTTAACCTCGTTTCGGGCAATTTGCAGCTATTTGCCATTGGCGCTAAAAGCATGGCGCCATTAGCCACCTTTGCTACTCCTGCCCAACCGGGTAGGCAGGTATTTGCTTTTTCGGCGTCGGGTAAACTGCTTGCTTATATTGACCAAGCCGCCCAAAATATCAACATCTTCAACATTCACGAAAACAAACAAATAGCACAAATTAGCGCCAAAGTTTATGCCGATGCCTTTACTGCCCTTGCCTTTTCGCCCGATGAGCAGTGGTTAGCCATTGGCGCTCAAAATGGCATACTTGCCCTGCACCAAACCAACAACAACTTTACCCAAACCCAACAAGTAGCCCTAAAACAACCTTTTACCGGCGGTATCAGTTTTCTGCCAAACGGCAAGTTGCTTGCCGGCACACTTGGCAACAAACCTACGCTGTGGAACGCCCAAACCCTGCAAACCGTTTGGCAATTTAATGCCGATGACCAACTGCTGCAAACCGCTTTTTCGCCCGATGGCTTATACACTGTACAACACAGCGCCGATACCGGTAAACTCAGCCTTTACCACACCGCCCTGTACCTAAATGTTGTTCTACCGGAACCCGACCCCCCAACCAATTACCTATACATAAGAGGCGTGGTAAAAGATACCAACGGCAACCCCGTACCCAATTTGGGCATTGCCGAAAAATCAAATACCGAGTCTATGGAAACCACTACCAATGAACAGGGCGAGTTCACCTTTCAATATCCTAAATCATTTTTTGCAGAAAACCAAACCCTCACCTTTGAGCTGCGCTACCCGCCGCAGTGGAAATTGGTAACACCCAATCCGCTCAAAATGCGTTTAGCCGCCCAACCCCAAAATCCGCCCATTGCCGTAACGGTAAAAAATACCGCCGCCACTGCCAACCAAACACCCAATAATACACCGCCCAATACTACACCGCCTCCGCCAAATGAAGCCGAAACAGAAGCTCGCCTCATTGAAAACCTGCGCAGCCTGCGCAAATTTGACCGCGTGGCAGATAAATTTAACAGTGGGCTGCTGCTCATTTACAACGGCGGTAAATACTTTTACCTAAACCGCTCAGGAAACCCCGCTTTTCCGGGTGTATATTACGACCAAGCTACCGATTTTACCAACGGTAATGCCCAAGTAACCCTCAATGGTAAAACCTACTACATAGACCGCACCGGTAAATGTGTAAGAGATTGCAACACCCCCCGCACCAATACCCAACAAACCGAACAACCGCAACAAAACAGGGCAAACCTTTGCCAAAACATTAACTGCGGCGCTTACGGCTACTGCAACCCCCAAACAGGCGAGTGCATCTGCACCAACGGCTACACCGGCAACCGATGCCAAAACCCGCCTAAGTAGTACTAAAAAACACGTGCGATTTTACTTTTCAGCATACTCAATGGCTTACAGCAAAAGACTCTTAAACTCAAACATATTGGGCAGTATATTTCAGTGCGCTGCACCTTGTTAATCGGGCATTTAACCGTTGCGCCCTATATTTTGGCGCTGTCCACCTTTGCAAAACCCAAAACGCCAATTTTATGGGGTTGGTAAGTAATACGCAAGGGGCAGCGCCCCGTAATCTTGGTAGCACAGATGCGTACCTTGTTTATTATCAGGTGCAGCGCACCGTAATCTGTTGCCCATTTTTAACAAGTGCATCTAAACCTTTACGTAGGCGTTTCCCCCATTGGGCGCTCAATTTAATCTAACCTTGCGTTTTTATACATGCCATTGAGCATAGTTTGGTAAGCCGGGTTATTCACCTGTACCTCCAATTGGGAGCAGGAAAACAAAAAACCAACCATAACCATACAAAAAAGGAAAACAGATGGTTAGATTTTGTAGGCAAGCAAGGGCATAAAATCAAATTTACGGTACAAGGTAACAGTACAAACAAAAAAACATCGGGTAGTTTAGCGCTGCCCGATGTTTTCTGTGATAGGTATTTTTAGGAGTTTTTATCTGCCAAGGTTTGAGCGGAAATTTTTTTCAAAAACGCCCCATTTAATGTTTTTATCGTAGTAGCCATCGCCAAAATAGCGGAGGGCTTTATCCATATCTACCGGCTCCATATAACCGGGTATAATGGTAAGTTTGCTCAGTTTATGGTCTAAAACCACTACGCTGGGCAGGTTAATTTGTCCTTCAAGGAGGGTAAGGGCTAACTCGTGTACGCCGCCGCGGGCATCGGAGCGGTATTTAAAGGTTTCGGCGCCTACGGTAATAGGTTGTTTATACTCGGCATCAAATTTTACGGCGTAGTATTTTTCGTTGATGTATTCAGCAATATCGGGGTGCTGAAAGGTAGTTTTGTCCATTTTTTTGCACCAGCCGCACCAGTCGGCATATACATCAACAATAATTTTTCGGGGTTCTTGTTTGGCAAGGTCAATGGCTTCGGTAATAGATACCCAGTTTATCTTCCCTTTTTCGCGGGGGGCATTGGGCAGGGTAAAGGCGTTGAACAGCAACATACAGCCCAGCAGGGCAACGGAAAGGATGGAAAATTTCATAGAAAAGAAAATGCTTGAGAGGAGTAAAAAATAAACGGAAAACAACTGCGCAGCCTTTGACGTATAAGCGCCATAAAGGTTTAACACAGCGCCGGTAAAAAAACCGAAATTGGCAGAGTTTAGTTGAGTTTATAGGGCACGGTCATGGTAAAAGACGGAATAACGGCTTTAAATTGGTCATGGTTGTGCTGCCTTATCATGGTAAAAGTGCCATACATTTGCCCGAACTCGGTATGCAGGTTGCAAGCCGACATATAACTGTGGGTTTGACCGGGGGCTATTACGGGCTGCTCGCCCACAACGCCAAGCCCTTCTACTTCGCGGCGTGTGCCAATGCTTTCCCAAATATGCCAATGGCGGCGCAGGAGCTGCACAGTATATTGGCTTTGGTTTTGTATGCTTATTTTGTAGGCAAAAAGGTAGTGGTTTTGCTGTGGGTTAGACCCTTCGGGGTAGTAAAATACTTCTACGCTTACCTTTATGCCATTGGTGGTGGCTGTTACCATGGTAGTTAAAACAGATAATAAAGTGATAAACTTACGCCGTATTACTGGGGTATGTTGTGTGGATTAGTCAAATTTTTCGGGTTTCATTTGCGGAAAAAGCAGCACATCTTGAATAGAGGGCTGATTGGTCATTATCATGGCAAGGCGGTCTATACCTATGCCCAGTCCGGCGGTGGGGGGCATACCGTATTCTAAGGCGCGCAGAAAATCTTCGTCTAGCATCATGGCTTCAATATCGCCTCGTTTGCCCAGTTCCAATTGTTCTTCAAAGCGGCGGCGTTGGTCAATAGGGTCGTTCAGTTCAGAAAAAGCGTTGCAAATTTCTTTACCGTTGCATATAGCTTCAAAGCGCTCCACTAAGCCGGGTTTGGTGCGGTGTTTTTTGGCAAGGGGCGACATTTCTACGGGGTAATCGGTAATAAAAGTGGGTTGTATGAGGTGTGGTTCGCATTTTTCGCCAAAAATTTCGTCTATCAGTTTACCTCGTGCCATGCTTTTATCGGTTTGTATGCCCAATTGGTGGCAAACTTCTCTTACGCCGGCTTCGTCCATGTGGGTAATATCTATGCCGGTAAAGTGCTGAATGGCTTCGTACATGGTAAATCTTTTCCATGGGCGCTTAAAGTCTATAAGGTGTTGTCCTACGGGTATTTGGGTAGTACCGTGCAGGTCAAGGGCGGCGCGTTCCAGCATGGCTTCGGTAAAGTCCATCATCCATTGGTAGTCTTTGTAAGCCACATACACTTCGAGCATGGTAAACTCGGGGTTGTGAAACCGGCTCATGCCTTCGTTTCTGAAATCTTTGGCAAACTCAAAAACGCCGTCAAAGCCACCCACAATGAGTCGTTTAAGATAAAGCTCGTTGGCAATGCGCATGTATAAAACGGTATCAAGGGCATTGTGGTGGGTTTTAAAGGGGCGTGCTGCTGCGCCGCCGTAAATGGGCTGCAGTATGGGGGTTTCTACTTCAAGGTAACCTTTTTGGGTCATAAAACTGCGCATACTGCTAATGAGTTGCGAGCGTTTTACAAAAACCTCTTTACCGGCGGGGTTTACGGTTAGGTTCACATAACGTTGTCGGTAAATAAATTCGGGGTCATGAATGGCATCATGCACGGTTCCGTCTTTTTCGGTTTTTACTATGGGCAGCGGTTTGATAGATTTGCTCAGTAGTTTCAGCTCGGTTACATGCAGGGTAGTTTCGCCGGTTTGGGTGGTAAATACGTAGCCCTTTACGCCTATAAAATCACCAATATCCAACAGGCGTTTAAAAACGGTATTGTAAAGGGTTTTGTCTTCGGTGGGGCAAATATCGTCTCGGCTTATATAGAGTTGTATTCTGCCAAAGGCATCTTGCAGCACGGCAAAGGAGGCTTTACCCATAATGCGTTTGGTCATGAGCCTGCCTGCTATTTGTACGGTTTGGAAATTACCTGCATCGGGCAAAAAGTTTTCTAAAATATCGGTAGTGGTAGCGTTTACCTCATACTCCTCTGCCGGATAGGGGTCTATACCTAAATCATGCAATTCTTGGAGCGCTTTGCGCCGCTCTAACTCTTGTTCGTTTAAATGTGGTGCCATTGTAGGGGTGAATGGGTGATGTGTTGCTATAATGAGTTTTCAGGTAAAATTACTAACCGGCGGTTCTTGTTTTTGGCGGCATTAAAACCCAAAATTAACCCCTCCCTGAATGATGAAACCGTTATACACGTAACCAAAGTTATAGATAGGTATATCGGAGTTTCGGTAGCGGTTGTATAACATGTCGTACAAAACCATTAGGTTAAACCTTGCTGCTCGCCCAAGTGGCTGACCATAACCCAAACCTACGGGAAGGCGATGTGCGGTGGCGGCTTTTTCTTCGTAGAGGTTATTGTCTTTATAGTTCAGAAAATCGTACTGTCCGTGCAAGAACAGGTTTCCGCCGGTGTTAAAGAGGTTTTCAAACGCCTGAAAACGGGCAAAAGTTCGTCCGCCCAATACTCTGCCTTTATAGCTGCTAAAACGGTAGTATTCAAAAATGGGTCCGGCGCCGGCAGAAAACCGGTTGGTAAACCGATAGCCCAACACAGGCGATGCCGAAACAAACCCGAACCCGCCGCCAAAGTTAAAGCCTATGTTGCCTTCTACAAAAAAGCGGCTGCGGTCAAACTTTCCCGATGTATTTTGTTGGTTGTTATCGGTATTGGTGCGGGCAGGCGGGGTATTGGTGCGCGGCACGGGCTGGCGTTGTGCATACAAGGTATTGGTTGCCAACAAACCGGCAATAATAAGGGTAAACAATAGTAAACCAAGGCTGCAAATGCGTGGCATAGGGGTAGTGGTTTTAAATTTAAGGCAAAATAACGGTATAAAAAGCAATTCACCAAACTAACAGCGGTAAAACCCCGATGTTTGTGGGTGTTTAACGCCAATTGGGGCATGGGTATTGCCTTTGGTGGCAGGTAGGCTCACGGCAAAAAGCGCTAAACCCCTTTTTGAAAACCAAACAACCCAAAACGGAACGGGTTGGTTAGGCTACCGGGTATTATGGCATAACTGCCATATTTTTTGTTGTTTACTGCCCAAACAAGGTAAACTTACCGCTGCCAATGGCGGTTTGGTTTTGGTGCAGTTGGTACAGGTAAACACCTGCGGGCAGGTTGAGCAATTGGGCGTTTAAAGGCGCTTGCGGCTGTGTTATATTTAGATGTGCTACTTGTTTACCTGCCAAATTAAACACCATAAGCAGGGCAGGGTTTTGCGCTAAATTAGGCGCTGTGGTGTGCAGTAGTGAGGTTTGCCCTGTGTTTTGAACCCATACTTTTGGTTGGTTGTAGGGAGCGGTATGGCCTGGGACAGAAACAGTGGTGAGCCAATTGTTAAACAGGGTTTGGAGCAGGTCTATGGGGTCTTGCAGCAATGGGGTTTCGGGTACAACTAAGTTGAGGTAAAAATTATTTTGCGCATCGGTAGGATTAGCCACCCTAATGTAAGCCGAAAGGGAGGAGATACCCTCATCGGCACATCGGGTATCGGCACCGGGCATTTTAGCGCCTTGCAGGGCAGCCATCAGTTTTACCGCCAGTTCGCCTTCGGTGTTCAAAAATCGGGCTTCCATAGAGTCTAACACTTCTTGCCCCAGCAGTATATTGCCTTGTATGGCATAGTTGGGTCCTATAATATGGTTTTTGTAGTCAAAACAATTAGCGCCGGTAAAAGCAGCGGCGCGCGGATTGCCCTGTGGGTCAAAATCTACAATGCCGTATTGCCTGAGTGCGGCATTGGCTGCGCCCTGAGCATCGTTTACCGAAAGCCAATCAATAACCTCCTGTGGCGAAAACCCGCCGGAGAGCAGGTTGCCTGCATTGTTTTGGTTAAGGCTGTTCCAGTATGATTGGGTGTTGATAGCGCCTCGGTTGGGGTAAAGTTTGCCTATTATAGAAACCCCGCCTGCTATAGCCGAAGCGTCTAAACACGAAGCGCCGGCGCTACCCACCTGCCGCGTTACGGGGTCAACGGCAACTATAGAAAACGTGTCTTGCCCCAATAGGCTTACCTGAGCAAACATTGCCCATAACAGTACATGAACTAACAACTTTTTAAGGCTCATAACCAATGGTTTTTAGTGTGGTAAGAAGTATTTAGACTTTTGACAAACGACAGAAGCCCCCGCACTTGGTTTGGGTCCAATCATTTTTAATATGCTGTTTTTTGGCTAACAATTTAGCTGTTTTGGGTGCTGTTTTGGACTTTTCTTATGCTTTTTTACAATGGGATACTTGGGGCGTTTGGGTAGTTTGATGCCTTTGGTACGTCCTTTGCCATTTTTTTGCACTTTTTGCATAAACAGGCTTTTGTCAAAAGTGTAAAAAATAGCCCCGATAGACTTTTGAACCTGTGCAGGGGTGAGTGTACGCTTGCCGCTTTGCTGATTTTGGGGGGCATTTGCCGCTTTATTGTTGTTCAGGTATTTTTGCCATGGTGGACACTGTACCTGCTCTATCTCGTCTCGGGCAACATACAATAACCAATATGCCATTTGTGTCATTAACAACCAACTGTCTAAATGGGTTGCCTCACAAGTCTGAAAAGCGTTCATCAGCAGGTTGTTGTTGCTAAACCGATAGGTTTTTTCTACATCAAAACGCTGTAGATACTCCTTATAGGCTTCCCAAGTGCTTACATCGGATTTAAGCTCACCGGTAATGGCTATGAAAAGCGGTCTGGTAAATACCATTTCTCCGCTATCGGCATCTTGTAGCGTTACCATGACCAAATCAAAGGGTTTGTCTTTCATATTAGCGCCCCCCTTGGTTCTGATAAGCAGGTTGTTGTAACGGCAGATGCTGTAAAAAAATCACGGAGGATAGCCTCCGTATAATGAAAATGTTTCACTACCTTTGTCAAATTACTATGCGTATAGTGACAATGGGGTTGTAGCGTAAGGTCAAGAGGATGTTTGCATAAATGACCTCCGCTTGCTAAACTCATCAAATAGTTTACCAACGAACGGGCACGTGATGTGCCCGACAGTAAGATTTGGAGGCAGAACCCGAGTGTTTTTGCGTATTTTGTTTGCATCAATACCTAACACTTGGACTGCCTCTTTTGCTGACTATCGAAAAAATTTTGTCCAAAGTCTAAATTCAATGTTCATTAGAAGAATCCTAAATTATGGCATACAATACAGACTTGTTTGATTTAATCAAATCTTTGTCTCCTTCCGAAAAAGCATATTTTAAAAAGTATGGCTACAAGCAATCATCAACCGAAAAAGGGGTAAAAAACAATCCATATCTTCTTTTATTTGGTGCCATAGATAAACAAGAAGAATACAATGAGAGTAAACTTTTAAAGCTTTTTGAAAAAGAAAAATTCATTAGAAACTTCTCGGCAACTAAAGCCTATCTGTATAGTATTGTTTTAGACAGTATTGTTTCCTGCAATGAAGGGAAATCGCAAACAGATCAAATCTTAGTACTGTTACGCGAAATTGAGGCATTATCCAGGAAGGGGCTGTCCCGGCAATGTCTGAAAAAGATCGACGCTGCTATGAAAAAAGCTCAACAGCACGAACAATGGAGTTTGTTCTGCTATTTGCTTTTTGAACAATTAAAGAATACCGATTTTTATTCTGAATTAAACAACGTTTATTATGAAGACGTTATCAAACAAATTCAGCAATACACCGAACTAATTCACCACGATATTGATGTTGCACTTTTATTGAGAACCTTCCATGTTAAATGGCGGCAACTCGGTATGATTGCTCGGAGCGAAGAACAGATTGCTGAGTTACACCAAATTATGCAACACCCTTTTTTGCAAGACGAAACCCGAGCATTGACCATTCAAAGCAAATTAGCATTTTACAACATTCAAGCAGTTTACCAAACCTTTCTTAACAATCCGACAGCTATTCATTCTTTCTTGTCTAAGGGCATTGAGTTGTTTGAACGTAATCCTTATTTGATAGAAAACAATCTTTGCAAATATATACATTTCTTAGACATGCAACTTGGCGTACTTATGGGGCGTGAAATGTGGTTGGAGTTTGATGTTTGTATCGTCAAGTTGAGAAATTTGTTAAACACCGAAAGCAACAAATTAAAAGCCGAAGATGCAGCGCTATATCAAAGTGGGTGTAAAATTCTGCAATTGTTAAGGCATTTTAAAACATGGGATATAGAGGCTGCTTTAGCATTTGTAGAACCCATCAAAGCACTTCATGCTTTATTCCCAACTCACAAACACATTATTACCGGAAACTTATACTTTATTGCGCGCTCCTACTTTATATTAGGCATGTTTGACGAAGCCTTGATTGAAATTAACGAGGCGCTAACTATAGAAGAAGTAGAAAATTTTTCTGATTACTATGCCGGGTTGCGCATCATTAATCTGCTTATTCACTTAGAATTGAAAAACGAACAACTATTGGAATATATACTACGAGCTACTTATCGGTTCCTTAAAGACCGGAAGCGCATGTTTGTTATTGAAAATCTCTTTCTGAAATTTCTCAAAAAACTGCTCAGTGCACCAGATAAAGGGCAAATAGACCTGCTTTATAGCGAATTTTACGAAAATATAAACAAAGCCATTGCAGCCGATCCTAAAGAAATTGCAGCTTTACGCCTCTTTGATTTCAGGTTTTGGTTAGAAAGCAAAATAAAAAAAATACCGATGAATGAATTGTCAAAAATCTATAAAGCTGGCTCCAAACACTCCGAATGACTGCCTTCATAGAAATGGACACGGTGTTTTACCATTCCCAATGGAAATTTTACCATTATTTACCATGCCCGTTTTACAATTGGTTCTTTATCTTTTTTTGACGTAAAACCATTAAATTAAAGGAGTTTAAAACGAAGTAACAGTGTTGTCAATCTTTCAATTCGAACAATTTTTGGTTTGCTGAAAGCCATTCGTTGGGGCTAACTTTGTGCTGTAAAACAATCAAAACTAACCCACAAATCAAATTTTATGCAACACTTAATGTCGTTCATCATGTTCATCTCTCTGTTCGCCTCCCCATTTTATCAAACTTTTGCTCAAATCAAGGGGCAGATATTGGCCAGCAAAGGCGGGCATTCATTCACTTCAGAGCATGTTCAAATTTATACAGGCTATACCGAATTGCTTACAATGACATTGCTCACAAATTCTGAAAAACAAGCCATTAAAAAAAATCTAATTGATTTGTTTAACCAATATCCGGCACAAATAGTCAGTTTTGCAGTAGGACTTCAAAGCGATTTTAATACATTTAAACAGCTAAGTGATCCCAAGCAGGTGGGATTGGCTTGGGGCATCATCAAAGGATATTTTTACCAAAATACCTACAATTACCCCGATGAACAACTGGCTTTATTTGCCAAACTTGCTAAAAACCGCGCCCCTGTTTTAGCCTACAATCATGCAAACAAGGCTGCCATCACCGAAACCGATATTGAAGGATTTGTCTATTTTGTCAACCTCAACAACACAAATGCAGGCTTTGACCAACCCGCCCAAAAATTAGCTCTGCGCAACGATATCATAGCTCAATTTCCAAATCTTGAAATCAACGCATTAGCAATGGTGATGTATTATGCTTACTTAGGCACCATGATACAAAACGTAATGAAACAACTAAATCCCTCCCAACAAAAACAATTTTTGGCGCAACTCAATACTTCTAATTCGTCACAGCACACCAACAACAGCAGTTTGAGTGCATCTGAATACAACGGACTGATGGATCAAATTATCAGAGAAGGCAATCTCAGCAGGCACAACACTATTCAAGACATGAGTGTTGGCGGATATAAAGAATATTGGTACTCCAAATCGGGACCCTCTTCTATTTTGGGATGGTAGTTGATACTGATATTGACTTCAAGTCAAAACGGTGTAATGAGTTACTACCATCGGGCGCTTGGTATGGTATGTGTGCATCCGGAGCAAGCCACTGTATTTGTGTTAGGTGCAGAGGCTATTGTGCAACAAGACGGCAACAGTAAAAATGACTGCGAACTCAATGCCCATTATCCGACTACTGCCACAGATTGGGGAGAAAATGGGAGAGAAAAAGATTATAGTCCTTTTAGACCAGACCAAATAACCCAACATCTTGACCAAAATTTCCAAGCTGCCAAAACCCTCAAAGCATTGTGGGAAAAAGTAAGAGTAGTTGTTTACTTTGTTCCAACAACTTTTATCGGGGCAGTTTAGTAATCCCGAACAACTTAAAATACCGCGCTTGGATAGAATCATAGTAAATTATCCCTAAAACCGAAAATCGCTGTTAATCACATTAATTCATTAAATAAATTTTTTACACAAATGCACAACCGTTTCAAACTTATTTTTTGCGTCACAGCTATTTTGCTGGCTGCCACCACTTTCATCAAGGCACAAAACGAAGTAAAATGCGACTTGGAAGGAAACTACGCCGTCTGTAACCTTAATGGCACACCCTTAGAGGTGAGTGTGAGCGAAGGAGAAAAAGGAGCCTTGGTTGCCGCCTCTACCTCCGAAAACAAAATGATACTCGTAATTGACCTACGCCGTGGAGTTGGCATAACCCACGACCACCGCCAAAGCAAAATAGGCGTAGGCGTAACCCACGACCACCGCGAAATTGCCAAAATAGGCGTAGGTATTACCAATGACCATCGTACCAACAAGAGCAAGGTAGCCATAAGTGTATCCAATGACTACCGAACAACTGAAAAAGCCATAAGTGTTACCAACCACCACCTTGTTATTGAATTAGACAGTAATGGCAGCCTTTTAGATGTTCGGGAAACTGCCCCCCACAGTACAGGACACTAAAATCGCAAAGCACCTACACTACTGCCTTGTGGGCAGGTTTAGTTGTGCTAAGTTATGCCCCCTACCTACTCGTAAATACAGGCAATACCTGCTGCTCTTAGTATAGCTGTAAGTTTACTTACCAGTCTATAATAAGGGCAGCAGGTTTGCTTTTGGGGCTGTTGCATTTATTATAGTCAGTAGTTGGTGTTGGTATGTAGTACTCATTGCGCACAATCTACCCGCTTAATTAAACTTTTGCGCCGTTTAGTAGTATTTATAAAAGACACAATTTACAAAGCCTTACTTGCGTTTAACGCTCGATTTTAATGGTACTACCCTTTCATCAACCCGATTAACATGAAAAAAATACTCTTTTTATTGCTTGGACTAAGCATTTTTAGTGGAGCATTTGCACAGCCGAGTGGTAAAAGCGACCCACCGCCACCCTATAATGCTGAGGTAATGCGCCAACATGAGGACTCCCTTATTGCCTTGTTTGATAATGTGCGCAAGTTACCTAAAGAGCAAGACCGGTTTAATGCTTGTTACACTTTTGTACCTGCATTGGTAAAAGCGCTCAAAGAGCCCGGCGCTTACTATTATCCGTTCGACTCGCTGCGCAAATGGGTTTCTATAGTAAAACCTACCGACGATGCGTTTCGCATTTTTACGTGGATGGTGGCAAAAGGTAATGCCGATGATTACCGCACTATTTCTTACCGATATTTTGGCGCTATTCAAATGAATAACCCCGATAAATTAGTGCTGTTTCCGTTAGAAGACAAATCGCGCCAGCTAACCTCTATTGAAGACAAAGAGCTTACAAATGACCAGTGGATGGGCTCTTTATACTACGATGTACACGAATACACCCAAAACAACACCAAGTACTACATGCTTTTTGGGTGGGATGGCAATAATTTTAGAAGCGATAAAAAAATTGCCGATTTGCTCTTTTTCAGAAATGACAAACCAAAATTTGGCGCACCCGTTTTTGAGGTTATTAACCCGCAAACCAAACAAAAAGCCATTAAACACCGCCTTATTTTAGAGTTTAAAGAAGGCTCGGCTGTTACGCTAAAATTCAACAAAGAAGAAAACAAAATAGTGTACGATTTTCTTGCACCCGAAGACGAAAAAGCCAATCAAATAGGGGGCGCTGCGTTTGCCTTAGTGCCCGATGGTACTTATCAGGGGCTTGAACTTAACACACAAACAGGCGTATGGGAAGCCCGCCCAATGGTGCTTAAAGGGATAAGCATGGAGGCCCCGCCGCGTCCATCTCCCTTGTTTGATAAGGGGAAACAACCCTCAAAAGGTAAAATGGTAGCGCCGGTTCCGGGGAGTAACAGTTCAAAACCGCCCAAGAAAAAATCTGAAAAGTAATAAAGCAAAAAACCGCCCTAAGGCGGTATGCGCTGCCCTTAAAGCAGCATAAATTAGGGGGGCATAGCGTTATAATTAAACGCTATGCCTTACCCTTATTGTTTAACCCTAAAAACCTAAAGCCATGAAAAACCGGCGTAAAGCTAAAAAAGGTTTTTCAAATTTACAACGAAAGTGGTGCAAAAAAGTGAAATAATGTTATTTGCCCCATTTTATACTACCCAAACCACCTTTTCCTCAATAGGGGTGCGATTGCCCTTTTTTACCTCCTGCACCGGATAGCCTATGTAAAAAAAGCCAAGGCAGCGGTCGTTTTCGGCTAAACCCAAAAAAATTTTAACTTCATCTGTATAGGTTACAGCCGGAGTACTCCAGTAGCCCACCAAACCGTAAGCGGTGGCAGAGAGGTGTATGTTTTGCACAGCACAGGCTACCGCGGCTATGTCTTCTATTTCGGGTATTTTAGTATCGGGTTTTCTTTTCATGCAAATAGCTATTACACAAGATGCCATGATGGGTCTTGTTTTAAGCAGCCGGTATTTGTGGTTGTTAAACTTATCGGGCAAAGTGTTTGCTACATACCACTTGTCTAAAAAATCGGCTAATTGTTGGCGGGCATCGCCTGTAAACACCACAAAATGCCATGGCTCATTCATGCCATGTGTGGGTGCCCAGCGGGCACTTTCCAAAAGCCGTACTATCACCTCTTTTGCCACCGGTTGGGAGCTATAATTTTCGGGTTTTACCGTGCGCCGGCGGGCTATAATTTGATTGATAATGTTGGGTTCTTGCAACATAAAACTGATTTTAGGGCTTAAATATAAGGCATATTGGGTTATTTAATGCCAACACCACCCATTGTTTGGGCATTTATGGCAGATTTGGCGAAGAATACCTTTTTACCCACCAAACTAAAAAGCAAAATATGCCTTTAATACACCCTACCCCTTACACCGACAAAGATTTTTCGGAGTTAAAACATCGGGCTAAATTTTTATTGCTATACTTTTGCATCAATTTACCCCCTTCTGCTATTAATTTTTTCAGAATTTAACACTACTTTTTATTTTTACGGCTATGACCAACCTGCTGCACCAACTTACCCAACTACTTGCCCAAAACCCGCAATTTACCGATAACGGGATACTGATTAAAAGCAAAATTGCCGAGCTGGCTCTGCAAGCAGACCCCCAATTGATTAAGTTGCTGCTAACAAATGATGCCGCAAAAAAGCATTTTTTTGTAGAAGTGGAAGGCGTGTGGGTGTTTGATAAAGTGAAATTTCAACAATTTGTAAACAATAAAGCTTTTTTACCCGATACTTTTACCGCCTTCAAAAACCGCATTGGGCTTACTGCCAATGGAGCGTTTATTGCCGAAAGCAAAGAGGTGGTACTGGCATGGCCTTATAAAGACTGCCTGCTGGAAGGCGGGCAAACAAAAGAAACCGATAAACGAAAAGAGATTTTTTGGAACGAGCTGCTTGCCCCAGAGGAAATAGACCAACTTACCTCGCCTAAAGTGTTTACCCGATTTTTTCGCTATGCACCTCACGCCGTGCATAGCGCCACGTACATAAACCCACAAACCGACAATTTTATCATAAAAGGCAATAACCTGCCCGTTTTACACAGTATGCTACCCGCTTTTGCAAATAAGGTAAAACTTATTTATATAGACCCACCCTATAATACCGGCACTGATGGGTTTGGCTACAACGATAGTTTTAACCACGCATCGTGGCTAACTTTTATGAAAAACCGATTAGCAGTAGCCCGCCAACTCCTGCGCCCCGATGGGATAATTTTTGTGCATATAGGCGACGAAGAAATGCACTACCTTAAAGTGCTGATGGACGAAATTTTTGGTCGGGATTTTTTTGTAGGCACTATTCCCCGAAAAACCCGAACCGGTAAATCGGACGTGCCTTTTCGGTTTTCGCAAGATTATGACTGGATATTGGTTTATACTAAAAATGCTACTCCGCAAACTGCCCTTTTTAAGCGCTCCATAGAGCGCAAGTACTACCAAAGCGCTGATTTTCCTGATGATGAGTGGCGCTTAAACCCTATTACCACCCAACGCACCATTTATGAGCGACCCAACGCTGATTTTACTATGGTAAACCCTAAAAATGGCAAGGAATACCCGGTAAATCCTAACCGCTCGTGGGCTGTTACCAAAGATACTTTTCATAAGTATTATGCACAACATAAAATTGTTTTTCCGGGCGATTATGATTTCCTAAACCTTAACCAACCTATGCTACGGGTGTTTAAATCGGAAGAAACAGAACAAAAAGGCGAAGATTTTGACAAAACTTTTTTTAGTTCCGATACCATCAATATCAACTTTGAACAGTTGGCTAAAAATACTAAAAACAAAAATGGTACCGATGAAATAACCGCACTTTTTGGTACTAAGGTGTTTGCTTATCCTAAAAATGAAACATTGCTTAAAATTATTATTGAAGGCTGTACCAAAGAAGGCGATTTGGTGCTGGATTACCACTTAGGCAGCGGCACTACTGCCGCCGTAGCGCACAAGCTAAACCGCCGGTATATAGGCATTGAGCAAATGGATTATATAGAAAACATTACCCTTGAACGCATGAAAAAAGTACTGGCGGGCGATGAAGCAGGTATTTCAAAAGAAGTGAACTGGCAGGGTGGAGGGGAGTTTGTGTATATGGAACTGCTGCCCACCAATGAGCAACTCTTGAACCTTATAAGCGCCGCTAATACCGATGCCGAACTGGAACTTATTTACCTAAATCATTTGCCCCACGCTATTAACCTAACCTACAAAACTACCCCGCAACTGCTTGCACAGGCTACACCCCACTTTAATAACCTCTCCCTTGCCGAAAAACGCAAAATCCTGCTTAGCCTCTTAGATAAAAACATGCTCTACCTCCCGTTTTCAGAAATTGATGACACCGATTTTGGTATTGACGAACTAACTAAACAACTCAACCGGCAGTTTTACCAAGGTAGTGGGTAGTTTTGGTATATGGTAGATAGTTGTTGGTACAAAGAAATAACAACCAATTTGCGCCTTTGCGTGAAACAAAATTGGGCTGGTAGATAGTAGTAGATAGTGGGTATTCAGTAGTGAGTACTAAACCCATTCATAACGCATAATTCATAACATGGTTTATAAAGACAATTTTGGCATTTACTCTTCGCGCGAAGTGCAAATTTTTAAGCATTTTGTGGAAACCAACCCTTGGTTTGAAGCGGAATTGGTTAATTTTAGACCCGATAATACCGGTTTTCACGACCTTAAATGCCTGCTCAAAAACGGGGCTTGCCTTGTGGTAGAAATAAAAGAGGAGGAGCGTTACTGGTATAACCGCACCGGTAATTTGGGCTTAGATTATATATCGGCTTTTCATTTTAACCAAAAGCGCGATTTTTGGCTGCAAAATAACTACTGGATACAAAAATACCATTATACCCAATTTTTGCAAGACATAACAGTGAGCAAATGGGGTAAGCTCATTACCTGCGATGCTGATGTGCAACTTTTTTATGTGCAAGACCAATTTTGCCAAATGTACAGCAATGCTGCCTTGCAACACCCCGATTTTGTTGCTTATCTTAATACACATTATAACCTGCGCATCAACAAAAAATCGGATTACCAACTGGCAGATGACTGGGAAAGCGCCGCTTATTATATTCCGATAGGAAACCCACGCCTAAACAACGCCAAAATTACCCAACTTACCAACCTGATTGCTGCCGTTGCAGCTAACCAACATGGGGTAAACAGGGCGTTCTGAATAAGGAGTTAAACTATTTTGGGGCTGTTACGGCTGAAACTCATAACACCCTATATCCCATGCGCCGTCGTTTCGAGAATTTCCGAGCAGGTCGGTTTGTAGAGAAATGGTGGTAAAGCCCAAGTCGAGTTGAAAATCGGACAAACCGGCGTTAATACAGAGCGACTCGTTGTTTAGCCTAAAATCGCGCTTAAAAGCATTTACAAACAGCGTGTCATTAAGGGCGGGGTTCAGGATACAGTCGGTAAAAATTGGGTCGGTGGCAGTACGCTCGGTTTTAACTAAACATCGGGATAGGTTGGTAACAAAGTTGGCATCACCTCCGGTTAAACCGTCGTCTAATTTTATTTCTTCCTTTTCGCTGCCATACACAATACAATTGGTAAAATTGCTGATGGTATAGGGGAAAATGCTGATGTTGTTATTTATAGGAAAATAGTTGCCAATGCGCAAAATGGGGGTTCGGTGGTTAATAAACACATTGCTAAAATTGGCAAAAGTGCAATGCACAAAGGTGTATTGCCCGCCGTATTCTAACTGCACATTATGCCTTCCGCAGTTGTAAATTAAGGTATTATACCCCACAATGCCCGTAGATAGCCCAATAATGCCCGAATCGTAAATATCTCTGATGATGCTGTTTCCAATGATGAGGTTGGGTTTACCGTTTACCGATACCGAATCTACTCTAACGCCAAAAAAAGCGTTTTTAATAACCGCTCCGGTAATAACATTGTCGTAGCTGGCGCTTAGGAAATAAATGCCTCCCCATTGTCCGGGTACGCCGTCGTAGTAGCGTTCCAATCGGGTGCCGGTAAAAGTTACCTGCTGGGTAGTATCGGTGCCGCCATTAACGTGCAGGCTTCCGTTTACCAGTAAAAGTGCGCCGTTGTGCAGGTGTATGCGGCAGCCGGGTTGTATGGTAAGCCGGCGCAGCGAGTCCACCTCTATTCTGCCATAAATAACATAGGGTTTATCATTAGTCCAAGTAGTATCGGCGGTAACGCCCACCCTGAAGCCATTGGGTGTGCCCGGACCAAAAAAATGGGCATTTTGCCCCCATGCCCGCAGCATAACCTTTTGCAGATTGCCGTTGGTTTCAAACATAATGGAGTCTTCCACTATAAAAGGGGTAAGCAAATCGTTGGGGTCAATGGTAACCTCCACAAAAATGTAAAGGCTGTCATTTGCCCAAATTTCAAGGTCATTAATTTCTTTGCCCGAAATGCCATCTACATTCATGCGAAAAGGTGAACTGCTGCCTCCGCCTAATCTTATGGAGGAGACATTGAGTTTTTGCTTTTGTTTGTTAAATATGAGGAAACCGTTTGTAGTAGAACCTACAGCGGTAAAGACGGTATCAAAACTGAGGGTATCAGTAGAAAAAGCAAGTTTGTGGGTGGGGTCGGCGCTAAAATAGTCTTCTCTGCAAAAACTGAGGAGCAGTGCAAGTAAGGAAAAAACCAATAAATAAAAGCGCGGCAATACGGTTGTGCGGCTTATCACTATGTTAATATATTTTTTTATTGTTACCCATTAAGTTATTTTCATGGCTAAATCAAGACGCAAAGTTAGTAAGCTGCGTTGTATTTGGGCAAAAAAAGTGGCTCAATTGTTGGGCAGCCTGTGCAGTGGGCAGATAGTGTGGGTATGTAGAGGCTGTTTTGTGGTAAAACAGCCCTATATGCTCTTGTTTTTAGGTTTACCTGCGGGCAGCTTCAGCTACGTTAAACCCCACTTTCCGCACCCCCATTGGCGTTTTGAATAATTAACCCAATATCGGG
>ERZ761610.618-NODE-618-length-25703-cov-395.550062_pt1 | contig 25703 bp, 18 predicted proteins | sample MGYA00512164_ERZ761610 | MGnify/ENA primary metagenome ERZ761610 (study PRJEB28899, sample SAMN02850038) | bioreactor sludge metagenome | biome: EBPR Sludge; feature: EBPR Bioreactor; material: flocular biomat | place: Australia: Thorneside Wastwater Treatment...
GTCTCACCCCGGAATAGCTCGGGACGATGAGGCTCGGATAGGGCGGGACGTAACACCTTGTTCGAATCGCCGAACTTCCTTCGGTAAGTTGCCGACAGCAGTCCGCCACTGGTGGTGGAAGGCCTCGCCGAGCAGGAGGCGCACCAGGGTCTTGCGCAGGTAATCGGAGAGCCCGAGACCTTCCAGTGTTGCCAGTACGTCGAGCTGAATCTTCAGCGCCAATGGCAGCCACAGTTTGAAATCCTCGACAGATTTGCCGAGAAGCCGGGCGGTGATCGTTCGTTCGGCAGGAACCGCCCGTGCCGGGCTGAAGCAAGCTCCGGAGGCCGCTGTCTGATCGAGCGCGCGACGACGAGCTTCCGCCACTTCAGCCTCCTTCTTACGCTTCCAGGTTTGCAACTGCCCGAGAGCGGTACGGCCATAGACGTGCTCGAACAGCAGCCAGCGCAGGACATCGGGGCGACTCAGGCCTTGGCTGGCGCTCAGGCTTTCAAGGGCCAGAGTCAGTCGCTCGGGAAGCCAAAGCTTGATCACGGCGTCATTGGTGCCAAAAACCGAGAGGTCGGCTGGCAAGATGGCGGGTAACGACAGGTTGGGGGCGGCATCGACACGGGTACCGCGTTTGGCAAATGGCCACACGTTACGAATCGCCAATGGAAACACGCTCCGGCGTCGGCACCGGAGCGGGTGAATCGACGGGCGCCTGCACGCCAAGGCGTTTCCGGGCAAGCTGGTTCCCGGGGACCTTCATGCTGGCACGTCGTTGTCCACATAGACCGTTGCAGGGTTCTGGATTGCCAGTGTCAGAGCCGTGACGGCAGTCGCCTGCAGGGCGGTCACGGCGGACTCTGCCACCTGCTGGAGCTCGGCGAACCAGGCGATCGTCTGCTCGTCCGCCAGCCATTCCTGGAACATCTGTTGATCATCCGACGATAGCTGAAGGCTGGTCTCCCTGCCCAGCCTCACGCTCGTGTCGCTCCAGGTGGCACCGGTCCAGGAGACGATGACGAGAAAGTCAGTGACGGCAATCGGGCGACTGAAGGCGCAGGCAACCCGCCAGTCGCCGCTAGTGGCGAGTTCAATGAACGGGTCAGCCCAGAGACCAAGCACCGTGCCCGAGAGCAGGGGAATTTCACGGAATGCGTGTGGATGGTGGTCAGAATGCGGCGGCGGTTTCATGGTTGGCTCCTCACCCCTGATGATCCGGCGCAGCCGGCTTCCAGGGGTGGAGAAGCGAGCGACGCTTTAGCAGTATTTGTGAGTCGCCCTGCAAGTTGTCTTAACTCGGCGACAGTGGCCGAAGCCCCCGGTGGTTACAAATCGAGCTCCTCAACCGCATGGGCCTGGGGATCCTCTGTCGGGCGCTGGTACCGCACGACCGCGACATCAATCAGTGCGGCCTGCAGCTGCCGCGCCAGGCTCAGCCCTTCCTGATGGTAGCGGCCCCAGAAGAAGCGCTGGGGCCTGTTTGCGTCGTAATACTTCTCGAAGAAGCGTTGCCAATCCTGGAAGGAGCGAACCAGACGCGCTGCTTCCTTGTTGTTCGGAAAGGCTGTCCTGACGTCGATCCGGGTTCGACCTTCCCAGAGCCAGGCGCCTTCACGACCGACCCGGACGATAATCTCGCGGGCAGGTACTTCAGTGACTTCGTCCCTCCAGACGAAGGCGGCGGGTTTTCCGTTGATGCCGCGGTACTCGCCGCGCTGGACGGTGACGCCGGTACGAACGCGAACGACCGGTCCGGTGATTTCGGCCGTTTCAGCCCAGCCCTGACCATAGCCCACGCGGGGTTTTGTGTTGGTTTGCATCTGCAATCTCCTGACAAGTTAAAGAGCACGGCACTCCCCTCGCACAAAAGATCAGGACGTACCTGTCCCTGTGCAAGAGATGTCGCCAGCTCGAAAGACTTTCAAAGAGATCGCATCAGTATTCTTCAGGAAATGAAAAACCCGCCCAGCCACAGCAGCTGAAGACGGGTTCCCCTCGCTTTAGCTGTATTTGTAAGGCGCCCGCAAGCTGAAACTCAAATCGGCGCAACGGTTCAAATTTTACCCTCGGATCAGGGGATGTCAAGCGACATGGATAGTCGTTATTGATGACCCAGGGATCTCGCTGCTGCCTTCTTTGGACACCACCCGCAGCCCAGGGGAGCGCCCCTCGGAGGGCTGCTCGATTCCGGCCTGCGCCAGAATCCAGTCTTCAATCTTGGTGTGCCACTGGCGCAGCAGATCGAGCGGGCGAACGCGGTAGTGTTTCTCGGCGGTCGCGCTCGGCTTGTGGCCCATGATCTGCGCCGAGACTCCCGCGGGGCACTCCACCCATTCCGCCAGCGTGCCAAAGGAGCGGCGCAGGCCGTGAATCGACAGCGCCGGAAGCCCGGCAGCGGTCAGTGCCCTGTTGTGTCCGATGCGCGGCTCCTGAATCCTTCCTGATGCCGCGGCGGTGCTTGAGAAGACCCACGCATTGCGGCGCGGCAGTGCAGCCAGCAGCGAAGCAACGTAGGGCGTCAGCGGGATCGTGCGCTCGCCGTCGACCTTGTCCTTGATGGTCAGCGATTGCCACGTGAAGTCGACATCTTCCCACCGGATGCCGGCCACCTCTTCACGGCGCGCGCCAGTCAGTAGCGTTGTCTGCAAGTACGCGGCGATGACAGGGTTTCCGATCTGGCGCACGGCGGCGAACCACGCCGGCAGTTGCTCGCGCTGCAGGCAATCGTCCTTCGATGCTTTCTTCGGCAGTTCGTCGCGGGCCATGCGGGTGATGCACGCGTCCTTGTGCGCTTGGTCGCGGTACTCGGGGCGGTCACTGCACCAGTTCAGGAAGGCGCGCAGCAGCCCGAAGGCAAGCCGGGTGTGTGTCGGGCGATGTGCCGATTCATCTTGGAGCCATGCGCGTACCCGGTCGGCGTCGATCTGCGCCAGAGGAAGCAGCAGCAGCGGGCGAAGGATGCCCGGCAACGTCTTGTCACTCTCTCCGGGCCGGCGTCCTTGGGTGCGCGGCTCGCCACCTTCCTTGCTCACGGTCGCATGGTCCCCGATATGGCTTTGACTCCACCGAGGGGAACGCGCAGCAAGGTAGGCTTGCCATGCGTCGAGTGCCGGCTTAGCGATGCGCTCCAATTCGATCTTCTTCGCTTCCTCTTCAGCGCCCTTGGCTTGTGCGGCAGCGATGCGCTCGCGCTTCTCTTGGCGCGGGTCTAGGCCTTGGTCGGTCATCGCTTGCAGCCGGCGCGCTTCGTCACGGGCGGCGCTCAGCGTCCACACTCGGGTGTCGCCGATGGTCACGCGGACCGTCCGCCGGTTCAGCTTGGATTCAAAGATGAACGACTTGGCGCCAGCGGTCACACGAACGGCCAGCCGCGGCGCGTCGGTGTCCCAGGTGAAGGATTGCCCGGCGCCCTCGGGCAGAGGCAGGCGGCGGATGCGGTCGGGTGTCAGGCGTTCGCGGTTCATGTCATCGTCTCCGGGTTTGGCTACATGGGCGATTCCGTGTAGCCACCATGTAGCCATTTTACAGCAACCCGGTTCAACATCAAGCAATGCCTGTTTTCGTCATGTGCTTGTTTGCAATGGTTTTGCCTACGTTTCGCGCATACCCTTCAACGTCGAAAAACGCCTAGAAGTGTGGATTCATAACCCTTAGGTCGGTGGTTCGATTCCACCCATCACCACCAAATCCAAGAACCCAAACCGGGTGTCCTGCTCCTCTCCTCCCCGCAGGCACGGGGCACATCGCTGTGCTTGCAGCGCCGCGCAGCAGCAGAGATGCTGGCAATCGAGCGCTTGCGCAGGCCCGTTGCGGCACCGGTCGCTGGCCATGCGAAACCGCTCGTTCGCCGCGTTTGCGAGCCGCTGTGATGACGATCTTCACTGCTGGCAGCCTGGTGGATCGCCGCTCGCGCGCCGGAGACGGGCCAGGTATCAGCGATGCGCCGACGATTTTCGGCATCAGTCCTGCCTCGGCAGGCCTTGCCGCCAGCCACGGCGCAGCATCGTCACGGCGAGTGTAAAAAGATGGCAATCATGTGTGGCACCGGACCGTCGACGGAATACCATGGCAACCTGGTCTGGCGCAGCGTGCCGCGCAGACGGCCGTCAGCGGCGCGACGCGGCCGCGGGCAGCATCTGCCGCCTGACCGGCTGACGATGGCAGGCGACGGGTGCCTATACTGGTGCCATATTTCTTGCTTCTTGCGTGCGGAGTGGGGCAATGGCCGATCGACTGGGCTTACCGACAAGCAGGCTGCTGCGGCGAACGATGCGCAGCGCGTTCAATGCCCTGCCGCGGGACGGACGGCTTGCCGTCTACCGAAATTTCATCGATTGCGACCCGGCGCCGACCGATCGACTGGTGCTGAAGATCGCCGATACGCGTGAGGAACTCGAGGCTTGCTTCCGCCTGTTGCACGCTGCCTACGTCAGCAGCGGCCTGATGGAGCCGCAGCCTTCGGGCCTGCGTGTGACCATCTACCATGCCTTGCCGACGACGACGACGCTCTGTGCGAAGTATGACGGGGAGGTCGTGGGTACCCTGTCGTTGGTCAGGGAAAGCGTGCTGGGCTTTCCGCTGCAGCGGATCTTCGATCTCGGCGCGCTGCGCGAGAAGAAGGGCAACATCGCCGAAGTATCGGCGCTGGCGATCGCTCGCCCGTTCCGGCAGACGGGCGGCAGCATCCTGTTCCCGTTGATGAAGTTCATGTACGAGTATTGCACGACCTTTTTCGATACCCGGCATCTGGTGATCGCGGTCAATCCCGACCATATCGAGATGTACGAGTCGCTGCTGTTCTTCCAGCGGCTGAGCCAGAACGTCGTCGAAAGCTACGACTTCGTCAATGGGGCTCCCGCGGTCGGCGCCACGCTCGACCTTGGCGCGGCGCCCGAGATCTTCCGGCAGCACTATGGATCGAAGCCGCCGAAGCGGAACCTGCATGCCTTCTTCACCCAGATCCGGCTGCCCAACATCCAGCTTCCCCCGCGGCGTTTCTACACGACCAACGATCCCGTGCTGACGCCGGAACTGCTCGACTACTTCTTCAACGTGCGAACGCCGCTCTTCAGCCTGTTGAGCGAGCGCAAGAAGGAACTGCTGCACGCGATCTACGATCTGCCCGCCTACCGTGCCGTGCTGCCGCCAGTCGTGCGTTCACCGGCCGACGGCAGCGAGCGTCGCCGTCATCGGCGGTTTTCCGTGCGCTGCCCGGCCGAGTTGTCGCTGGGCCGCGCTGCTGGCGACGCGGGCCGGGTCAGCCTCGAGATCGTTCAGCTCTCGCGCTATGGATTCCAGGCGCATGCACCGATCGAGGTCCCGATCGACGTCTGGGGCGAAGTCACGGTTCAGCTCGGGCCGGCCGAGGTGTCACGCATTCAGGTGGCCGCCTCACGCGCATCCGGCACCGGATTCTACGGCTTTCGCCTTGGTGAACCCGACCTCGTCTGGCGCAAGTTCGTCACCGCCCTTTACGGCAGCAGCACGCACGCCGACCTGCAGAACGCGACAGCTTTCCTCAACGACCGCTAGTGCCGCCCGTTCTGCTGCCGGCAGCCACCTGCCGGCTTCAGGAGGCATCGCTCGTCACCGCGTGCCGCCGGTCAGCGGTCTCGCCAGCGGCCAGCAGGCGGCGGCGGTAATGCGCGGGTGCGACGCCGGTCCAGCGCACGAAGGCGCGATAGAAGGCCGCCGTGTCGGCGAAGCCGAGTTCGGCTGCAAGCTGCGCCAGGCCCTGGCGGCTCTTCGCCAGGCGATCGATCGCCAAGTCCCGGCGCAGGGCGTCCTTGATCGCCTGGAAGCTCGATCCCTCCTCCAGCAGCCGGCGGTGGAGGGTGCGCGGCGACAGGTGCAGCGAACGAGCGACGGCGGCCAGCGAGGCCGACTGGGGCAGCGCTTCACGCAGCGAATTGCGGACGCGCAACACCATCTCGCGGTCACGGCGATAGAGCGTCGTCAACTTGCCGGGTGCGCCGTCGAGAAAGGCCTGCAGTGCGGCTTCATCGCGACGGACCGGCAGGTCCAGAAGGTTGCTGGCAAACACGGCAGTGAGTTCGGCGGCGCCGAAGCTCGAGTGCGCGGTATAGATCAGCGCGTAATCGGCCGCGTGCCGTGGCCGGGGATAGGGAAAAGCGACCGAATCGAAGACGATGCTGCGGCCGACGAGCCAGGAGAACAGGCCATGCAGCAGGCGCAGCAACCACTCGAAGGCGAACACCCGGCCGATGAGCAGCGGCCGGTTTTCGCTGATGTGCAGGCAGGCCTGGTCGTCGCGGCAAGCGAGGCGCACGGCGAGGTCGGGCAGCACCAGGCGCAGGAAACGGGCACTGCGCTCGATCGCTGCCGCCAGGGTCGGTGCGGTGATGATGCTGCGGCAGAGGAACTCGAAAGTGCCGATCCGGATCGGTTGCGAGAAAAGGGCGAAGCCCTCGTCATCGAGTTCACGGTTGACCAGGTTGTACAACTGGGCGTAGCGATCAATGGCCACGCGGGCTTGCGGATCGTGCAGCATCTGGCCCGGGATGTGGGCCTGCTCGAGGAGCGGAGCGGTATCGCGGCCGCAATGGCTGAGGCCGGCGAGCATGCCCTGGACGAAGGCGATGGCCACCGTGGCACGCGCCGGCGCGGCGGCGGGCGCATTGCCGCTCCGGCGCCGCGCATTGGCGGTCTTCTCAGGGTATCGCATCGGCTTTCCGCAAGGCTGTGTATTGACAGGATATTTCAAGTTGGCAAGATTTGCATTGTTGGCGTCATCTTGGGTAATGGCGTTTCCGGCGTCAACTTCCTACCATGTGGGTCCCCCTGCGGCAGCCGCTGACCGCTGTCTTTTCGATCATCCTGGAGCGCGAACGACATGACCGATCTTTCCATTGCCAAGAAGCTTTCACCCTACAGGCCCAAGCACAAGGTGCGTTTCGTCACCGCCGCTTCACTGTTCGACGGGCACGATGCATCGATCAACATCATGCGCCGCATCCTGCAATCGACGGGCGCCGAGGTGATTCATCTTGGCCACAACCGCTCCGTCCAGGAGATCGTCAACGCGGCCCTGCAGGAAGATGTGCAGGGGATCGCCATCACTTCCTACCAGGGCGGCCACGTCGAGTTCTTCAAGTACATGATCGACCTGCTGCGCGCCGGCGGCGGCGAGAACATCAAGGTTTTCGGTGGCGGTGGCGGCGTCATCGTGCCAAGCGAGATCGCTGAACTGCACGCCTACGGCGTGACGCGCGTCTATTCCCCGGAGGACGGGCAGGCGATGGGTCTGCAGGGAATGATCAACGAGGTCGTCGCGAAATCCGACAACGACCTGTCGGCACTGGCACCGCAGGATGCCGACGCGGTGCTCGCGGCCCTCAAGGCCGGCAGCCGGCGGCACCTGGCGCAGATCATCACGGCACTCGAGAACGGTGTCTACCCCGAAGCGCTGCGCAAGAAACTGCTGCATGCTGCCGCCGGGCTCAAGGTGCCGACGCTCGGCATCACCGGTACCGGTGGCGCCGGCAAGTCGTCGCTGACCGACGAACTGGTGCGGCGCTTTCGGCTCGATCAGGGCGACAGCATCAAGCTGGCGATCATCTCCATCGACCCGTCGCGCAAGCGTACGGGCGGGGCACTGCTGGGTGACCGCATCCGGATGAACGCCATCGAGCATCCGAACATCTACATGCGCTCGCTGGCGACGCGCGACACGGGGTCGGAACTCTCCGCCGCCCTGCCGGAAGTGGTCGCCGCCTGCAAGCTCGCGGGCTTCGATCTGGTCATCGTCGAGACCTCGGGAATCGGCCAGGGCAACGCCGCCATCGTGCCCTTGGTCGACGTCTCGCTGTACGTCATGACTCCGGAGTTCGGCGCCGCGTCGCAGCTCGAGAAGATCGACATGCTCGATTTTGCCGATTTCGTGGCGATCAACAAGTTCGACCGCAAGGGCGCCGACGACGCCCTGCGCGACGTCCGCAAGCAGTACCAGCGCAACCACGAAGCCTTCAACCAGAGCCCCGACGAGATGCCGGTCTTCGGCACGATGGCGGCGCGCTTCAACGACGACGGCGTCACCGCCCTGTACCAGGCGATTGCCCCGAAGCTGCACGCCTGTGGTCTGAAGCTGAAGAAGGGCAGGCTGCCGCTGGTGGGCGTGCGGCAGTCATCGAATCAGCGCGCGATCGTGCCGCCGCAGCGCGTCCGTTACCTTGCCGAGATCGCCGATACGGTCCGCGCCTATCACGCGCACACCGCCGAACAGGCCGAAATCGCACGCCAGCGGCAGTCGCTGCGCACCGCCAGGTCTCTCTTCGAGAGCTGCGGCAAGCCGGCAGCCGATTTCGACGAGCTGATCGCCTGGAAGGACGGCCAGCTCGACGCACGCTCGCGCAAGCTGCTCGACCTGTGGCCGAAAACCGTCGAACTGTACGCGCAGGACGAATACGTGGTGAAGATCCGCGACAAGGAGATTCGTACCCGGCTCACTTCCACCTCGCTCTCCGGCTCGCGCATCCGCAAGGTCGCACTGCCGACCTATCGCGACGAGGGCGAAGTGCTGCGTTTTCTCCTGCGCGAGAACGTCCCCGGTTCGTTCCCGTTCACCGCCGGTGTCTTTGCCTTCAAGCGCGAGAACGAGGATCCGACGCGGATGTTTGCCGGCGAGGGCGACGCCTTCCGCACCAATCGGCGCTTCAAGAGGGTCTCCGAGGGAATGCCCGCCAAACGCCTGTCCACAGCCTTCGACTCGGTCACCCTCTACGGCTGTGATCCCGATGCGCGCCCGGACATCTACGGCAAGGTCGGCAACTCCGGTGTGTCGATCGCCACCCTCGACGACATGAAGGTCCTCTTCGACGGTTTCGAACTCTGCGCGCCGACGACCTCGGTCTCGCTGACGATCAATGGTCCGGCACCGATCATCCTGTCGATGTTCTTCAACACGGCGATCGACCAGCAGGTCGACAAGTTCCGTGCCGACAACGGCCGCGAGCCGACCGAGGACGAGATCGCCAAGATTCGCGTCTGGGTGCTGGCCAACGTCCGCGGCACCGTGCAGGCGGACATCCTGAAGGAGGACCAGGGACAGAACACCTGCATCTTCTCGACCGAGTTCGCGCTGAAGATGATGGGCGACATCCAGGAGTTCTTCGTCCATAACCAGATCGGCAATTTCTACTCGGTGTCGATCTCCGGCTATCACATCGCCGAGGCGGGCGCCAATCCGATCTCGCAACTGGCGTTCACTCTCGCCAACGGCTTCACCTACGTCGAGACCTATCTCGCCCGCGGCATGCACATCGACGACTTCGCGCCCAACCTGTCGTTCTTCTTCAGCAACGGCATGGACCCCGAATACTCGGTGATCGGCCGCGTCGCCCGCCGCATCTGGGCGGTGGCGATGAAGAACAAGTACGGTGGCAACGAGCGCAGCCAGAAGCTGAAGTACCACATCCAGACTTCCGGCCGCTCGCTGCATGCGCAGGAGATGGCGTTCAACGACATCCGCACGACGCTGCAGGCCTTGATCGCCATCTACGACAACTGCAACTCGCTGCACACCAACGCCTACGATGAGGCGATCACGACGCCGACCGAGGAATCGGTCCGCCGTGCGATGGCCATCCAGTTGATCATCAATCGCGAGTGGGGTCTGGCGATGAATGAGAACCCGAACCAGGGCTCGTTCATCATCGACGAACTGACCGATCTCGTCGAGGAGGCCGTACTGCGCGAATTCGAGGCGATCGCTTCGCGCGGCGGCGTCCTCGGCGCCATGGAAACCGGTTACCAGCGCGGCAAGATCCAGGAGGAGTCGCTCTACTACGAGCACAAGAAGCACGACGGATCGTTCCCGATCGTCGGCGTGAATACCTTCCGCAACCCGCATGGCGATGCCCAGATCGAGATCGAACTGGCGCGCTCGACCGAGGAGGAGAAGCAGTCGCAGCTGCAGCGCCTGCAGGCCTTCCAGGCTCGCAATGCAGCCGCTTCGGCAGCCATGCTCGAGCGCCTGCAGCGCACCGTCATCGACAACGGCAACGTCTTTGCCGTCCTCATCGATGCCGTACGCGTCTGCTCGCTGGGGCAGATCACCACGGCACTCTACGAGGTCGGCGGCCAGTATCGGCGCAGCATGTAGCAACGGCGGCCGGGGCGGGCAGTGCCATGCCCGGGCCGCTCGCTCCAGCACGACGAGCCTTCGCCCGCCCGCGTGCGGGCGCAGGCCGCTGGTCTCGCCGCCCGCTTCGCTGTTGCAAATCTCCTGCGATTGGTCCAGCATGGTCGTCTGGCAATACACGGGGGGAGTGACATGATTGCAGCGCTGCGTCGCCTCAGTCTGATGAACCGGCTTTCGCTGACCGCGATCCTGGCCCTGCTGGCCATGCTGCTGATCGTCTGGGAAAGCCTCTGGTCCCTGCATGGCCTGCTCTACAGCGATCGCCAGGTGAAGACGCGGCACCTGGTCGAGACGGTCGTCGGCGTCCTCGAGCATTACCACGATCTGCAGAAGGCCGGCATGCTGAGCGAGGACGAAGCCCGGCAGCAGGCGATCAAGGCCGTGAAGCGCTTGCGCTACGAAAAGACCGAGTACTTCTGGATCAACGATCTCGGCAAACCGGTGCCGCGCATGGTGATGCACCCGACGGTACCGGCACTCGACGGCAAGGTGCTCGATGAGGCGCGCTTCAACAAGGCGATCTCGCAGCAGGCTGGCGCCAGCGGGCAGCGGGTGGCGATCGAGGGCAAGAACCTGTTCGTCAGTTTCAACGAGGTGGTCGAGCAGGCCGGTGAGGGCTTCGTCGAGTACCTGTGGCCGAAGCCGCTTGCCGGCGGCGGGGTCAGCAGCGAGCTGTACACCAAGCTGTCCTATGTCAGGAAGTTCGAGCCCTGGGGCTGGGTGGTCGGCTCGGGGATCTACATCGACGACGTGGACCGGATCTTCCGCGTGGAGGCACTGCACAGCGTGCTGTTCGCGGTTGCCGCGACGGCACTGCTGTTGTTTGGCGCGTGGGCCGTCCGGAAGAGCATCGTCAGTGAGTTCGGTGGTGAGCCGCGCGCTGCACTTGCCGCCACCAGCCGCATTGCCGACGGCGACCTGACGCATGACATCCCTCTGCAGTCGGGCGACCGGAGCAGCGTTCTCTTTGTTCTGTCGCACATGCAGGGGAGCCTGCGCGACATGCTGCGCGCCATCTTCGGCAACGCCAGCCGGGTGCAGGCGAGCATCGAGCGCCTGTCGGCGGAGTCGAACCAGATCAACCTGGCGACGCAGGTGCAGGCCGGCGCCGTCGCCGAGACGCGGGCGGCGATCGACGACGTCTCGGCGAGTGTGGACGTCGTCAACGGTCTGGTGCGGGCGACGGAAGAGGGCGCGCACGAGGTCGCCCGGCGCGCGCACAGCGGTGCCGACGTGGCGGCGCGGGTGGCACGCGAAATGCAGGCGATCGCCGACACCGTGGCCGTTTCGTCCGAGCAGGTTTCGCGGTTGGTGGCGAGTACCGGCGAGATCGGCCAGATGGCCCGCGTGATCAAGGAAATTGCCGACCAGACCAACCTGCTGGCCTTGAACGCGGCCATCGAGGCCGCACGTGCCGGCGAGCAGGGACGCGGTTTCGCCGTCGTGGCTGACGAGGTGCGCAAGCTCGCCGAGCGGACGAGCGGCGCGACGACCGAGATCGGTGGTGTTCTGCAGGGAATTCGTGCCGACACCGAAAGCGCGGTCGCCGGCATGCAGGCTGCCGCGCCGGTGATCGCCAGCGGCGTCGAGCAGGCCAATTCGGCGGCCGACACCCTGCACGCCATCGAGCAGCAGGCGCAGGACACCTTGCAGAAGATGCAGGCGCTGTCGCAGGCGACGCGGGCGCAGACGCAGCGGATCGAGGACATCGTCGGCAATGTCGACGCGGTGATGAAGGCATCCGGGCAGACCGAGAACGTGATCCGGCAGTCATTGCAATCGGCGGGCGAGCTCGAACAGGCGTCGAGCGAGATGTTCTCGATGGTGCAGCGCTTCCGCGTTGGCGACATGCCGGGCGGCAGTTCGCCGCTGGCTCGCAACGGCGGGACCGCGGTGAAACCGCTGATGGAGTGGTCGAACGCGTTGGCGGTGGGCCACGCCGAGATCGACCGCCAGCACCAGGTGCTGATCGATATCGCCAACCGGCTGAACGGGGCCATGCGTTCCGGTGCCGGGCGCTCCGCCTGCGGTGCAATCCTCGATGAACTGGTGAATTACACGGTGAACCATTTCGCCTTCGAGCAGAGACTGATGGAACAACATCAGTATGCCGATCGCGAAGCCCACCTGGCGGCGCACCGCAAGCTGATCGACGATGTCTCGCGCTTCAAGCGCGAGTACGACGCCGGCGGTACGATCTCGGTCGAGCTGATGGGCTTTCTGCGCGACTGGCTGGTAAACCATTTTCTCAAGGTCGACCGGGCGCTGGCTCGGGATCTGGCGAGTCGCGGGGTCGCCTGAACGCCACGCCCGCCTGTCGAGAGTTGTCGCGGGGGCGCGGCCGGTGAGTGGGGCGGGTGCGCCGCCGACGCGACGGCGCCGGTTGGCTCTCGCCGTCGTCGTCGCGGCGTATGTCCTGTCCTTCTTCCAGCGTTTCGCGCCAGCCGGGATTGCCCAGGACCTCATCGCCGCCTTCAACAGCACGGCGTCGTCACTCGGTGTCCTGGCGGCAACCTACTTCTATGTCTATACGGTCATGCAGGTGCCGACCGGGGTCCTCGTCGATACCCTCGGGCCGCGACTGATCCTGCTCCTCGGCGGGCTCGTCGGTGGCATCGGCAGCCTGCTGTTTGGCCTCGCGGCCAGTTTCGACGTGGCGCTGCTGGGCAGGACGCTGATCGGGCTCGGGGTGTCGGTGACCTTCATCGCCATGCTCAAGATCATCGCCGTTTCCTTCGACGAGAGGCGCTTCGCGAGCCTCGTCGGCGTCGCCATGCTGATCGGCAACCTCGGCTCGGTGCTTGCCGGTGCGCCGTTGTCGTGGCTGGCGCAGATCACCGGCTGGCGTGGCGTTTTCGTCGGCCTGGCAGCGGTTTCGCTGTTGCTTGCACTGGCATGCTGGTTCCTCCTCCATGAAACGGCGGCGGGCAGCGCTGACGCTGTCGCGCCGGAGCGTGCCGGTAGTCCGCGTTTCGATCGTACGGTGGTCCTTTCCGGCCTGCTGCTGGTCCTCAGGAACCGCGATACCTGGCCGGTCGTCTGCGTCAACTTCGGCATCTGTGGCAGCTTCTTTGCCTTCGCCGGTCTCTGGGCCACCCCGTTTCTGACCGAAGTCCATCAGATGACGCGCAACGTCGCGGCCAATCACCTCAGCCTCTACTTCGCCGGCTTCGCACTCGGCTGCGTCGTCGTCGGCACGTTGTCGGACCGGATCGGTCAGCGCAAGCCGGTGTTGCTGGTCAGCAGCCATCTGTACGCAGCGATCTGGCTCGTCTGGCTTTCGGGAACCGCCCTGCCGCTGCCGATCAGCTACACGCTGTTTGCGCTGATGGGCCTCCTGACAGCCAGTTTCACCCTGACCTGGGCCTGTGCCAAGGAAGTCAATCCGCCACTGCTTTCAGGAATGTCCACCAGCGTCACCAACATGGGAGGCTTTCTCGCCGCTGCCATCCTGCAACCGCTGGTCGGCTGGGTGATGGACCTGAGCTGGCAGGGGGGGCTGAACGACGCGGGTGCCCGACTCTACAGCGTGGCCGATTTCCAGGCCGGCGTGCTGCTGCTCGCCGCGACGGCGGGCTTTGGTGCGCTGGCATCCTGGCGAATCCGCGAAACCCGCTGCCGCAACGTCTGGCAGCGGCCGGCATGAGCGACCGCTGTCGTCGGTGCGGCTGCCGTGGCGCTCAGCGCCTTTCGTAGACCAGGTCGACACGGCGCATGCTGCGCCGGCAGGATTCGCTGTCGCATTTCTGCCTGCTGCTTTCCTCGCTGCCCCGGGGCAGGCGACGGATCTGGTTGCGTGGCACGCCAAGCGAGCGCAGCCGCTCGCTCACCGCTTCCGTTCGCCGGTCGGCGACGGCCAGATTGTAGGCCGGGCTGCCGAGGTTGTCGGTGTGACCGACGAGGACGACGATCAGTTGCGAGTCCTCCTTGAGTCGCTGGGCGTTGAGCCGCAGCACCTCGGCAGCCTGGGCATCGATCGTTGCCTCGCCGGAAGCGAAGTAGACGGTTCGCGCCTCGTCGTCGTCGGCGAAGGGCAGTGGCTTTCCAGCGCCGGGCCGGCCAGTGGCGAGTGGCGCACGGGCGGGTTTCTGCTGTTCCGCGCCGGCCTTGGCCGGGTCCGCCGCGATCGGCGGCTTGTCGACGCTGGTACAGGCGGCCAGAAGAAGGGTGGTGGCCAGACCGAGGGGCAGGACGTGGCGAGGCAACGACATGGGCAATCCACCGACAGGCAAGACGAAAGCACGGTCATACGACTGCCTTGCTCCGGCGATGATGGCCTTCGGCGCCCAGGCCGTTCAGGCGGTTCTTGCGCCCGGCGTGTGCGCTGCGTGCGCGGCGGCCATCTGGCGGAGATCGGGCAGGCAGGAGCCACAGAAGGTACCGCAGCCACGCTTTTCCTGCAAGGCCGCCAGACTCGTGCCGCTGGTCAGCTCGGCAGTGATCTCGGCCGCCGTCACGTCGGCACAGCGGCAGACGACGCGGCTGCGCTGTGGCAGCTTGCCCGGTCGCTCACCGATCGGCGCCACTGCCCAGCGGACGAGTTCGGCGTCGAGCGAGTCATCGGCCATCACCTCCTTGAGCCAGCCCTGGGCGAGCGTTTCACCGGCGAGCCGGACGCCGACCAGGCGGCCGTCGGGAGCGATCGCCCGCTTGTTGACCTGCCGCTGCCGGTCGGTATAGACGATCGCCGCGCCATCGTCGTCGAGACCGAACAGCTGGTCGATTGCATGCAGGCGGTCTGCCGGCAGTGGCTGCCGGTGCGCTGCACGCAGGATGACCAGCGGCCGCCGGCGGCCGTACAGCCCGACCGTCGCGAAATCGAACTCGTCGAGCAGGCGTCGGGCCGAGGCGAGCAGCGCGGGTGTGCCGGCTTCTTCGCCATCCGCCAGGCGCAGGACGACCAGTTGCCAGGGCAGCTGTGCCTTGTCGACGGCGACGGCCGTGTGCTTCAGTTCCGGTTGCTGCGAGAATGGGTCGCGTGCTGGTGTCGTCAACGCGTTGACGCCGGCGCTGTTCATGTAGCGGCTGCCCCAGTGCATTGGTAACCACGCTCGCCCGCACGGCATTCCTTCATCGGCGGCGACGCGAACGATGATGCTGCCGCGCCGGTTGCGCACCCTCGCCAGGTCGCCGTCGCGCAGTTCGCGCTGGCGCAGATCGGCCGGGTGCATCGTCAACAGCGGTTCATCGTCGAGATTGAACAGGCGGGCGACGGTGCCGGTGCGGCTCATGCCGTGCCACTGGTCGCGCAGTCGCCCGGAGAGCAGGCTGACCGGCAACGAAGCGTCGGTGACTTCGGCGGTCGCGCGATGTTCGACGTGGACGAAACGGGCACGGCCGCTGGCGGTCGGAAAGACGCCGTCCTCATACAGGCGCTGTCGGCCGCTGCTCGCGCCGGCCGGGAAAGGCCACTGCTGCGGGCCGCGTGAGTCGAGCAGCGAATAGCTCAGGCCGCCGATGTCGAGGTCGCGGCCGATCGTGCTCTGCCGGTGCTCGGCGAAGATCTGCTCGGGGTGCTCGTAGGGAAACAGATCGTCGCCGGATGGCTGCGCCAGTCGCTGGCCGAGGCGGCGCGCGAAGTCGACGGCGATGCGCCAGTCATCACGGGCTTCGCCCGGAGGGGTCACGGCCGGCACGACGTGGGTGATCCGCCGTTCCGAATTGGTGACCGTCCCCTCCTTCTCGCCCCAGCTGCTTGCCGGCAGCAGGAGATCGGCAAAGGCGGCGGTATCGGTGTCCGCGTAAGCCTCCTGGAGAACGACGAAGGCCGCAGCATCCAGGGCGGCGCGCACCTCCGCCTGCGCCGGTAGCGACTGTGCCGGGTTGGTGCAGGCGATCCAGACCGCCTTGACCTCGCCGCTCCTGAGGGCGGCAAACAGCTCGATGGCAGTCTTCCCCGGTTGCTCGGGCACCGCCGCCACGCCCCACAGACGGGCGACTTCAGCGCGATGTGCCGGGTCGGCCAGGTCGCGGTGTGCCGAGAGCAGGTTGGCCAGTCCGCCGACCTCGCGGCCGCCCATCGCGTTCGGTTGGCCGGTCAGCGAGAACGGGCCGGCACCGGGGCGACCGATCTGCCCCGTCGCCAGGTGGAGGTGGATCAGCGCCGCGTTGTTGTGCGTGCCGTGGGCCGACTGGTTGAGACCCTGGCAGTAAAGGGAGAGGGCAGCACCCGCGCTGCCGAACCAGCGGCCGGCACGGACGATGTCGGCTTGCGGCAAGCCGCAGATGCGGGCGACGACTTCCGGGGTGTAGGTTTCGACGGTCCTTGCCAGCGCGTCGAAGCCTTCAGTGTGGCGGGCGATGTAGTCGCGGTTGATCAGCCCCTCGTTGAGCAGGACGTGCAGCAGGCCGTTGTAGAGCGCGATGTCGCTGCCCGGAGCCAGCGGCAGGTGGAGATCGGCGATGGCCGCCGTCTCGCTGCGCCGCGGATCGACGACGATGATGCGCAGGCCGGGATTGGCCGCGCGGGCATCCTCGATGCGCCGGAAGATGATCGGGTGGGCGATCGCCGGATTGGCGCCGGCGATCAGCAGGCAGTCGGCGAGCCCGATGTCGTCGTAGGAGCACGGTGGTGCGTCGACACCGAGGGTCTGCTTGTAACCCGCCACCGCCGACGACATGCAGAGGCGCGAGTTCGTGTCGACATTGTTGGTGCCGATCAACCCTTTCGCCAGCTTGTTGAAAACGTAGTAGTCCTCGGTCAGCAACTGCCCCGAGATGTAGAAGGCGACACTGTCTGGCCCGTGCTCACCGATGATCGCGGCGAAGCGATCGGCGGCGAAGTCGAGTGCCTCGTCCCAGCCCACGCGCCGGCGTGCAGCGTCGCGCTGCGTCCGCAGCTGCGGATGCAGCAGACGATATTCCGGGCGGCTGCTCAGATGCAGCGTCGCGCCCTTGCTGCACAGCCGGCCGTGGTTGGCGGGATGCGCCGGGTCGCCGCGGACGCCGACGATCCTGCCGCCGTCGGTTTCGATCAGCAGCCCGCAGCCGACGCCGCAGTAACAACAGGTGGACCGGACGGTCTCGTTCATGATCTTTCACTCCTGGGGCCGTCGCAAGCAACACCCATGCCAAGGCGCAGCAGCAGGCGGGATCGCGGCGGCAGCGCGCTGTCGACGCGGTCCCGCCCGATGGTCGTCGGTGCGCGCACCAGTTGCTGGCATCGCTTCGCGACGGCGCCCTGGACTGGTGCGTGGCAGCAATCGCGAAGTGGCGGCGTCCATGCGAATCGCCACAGGGCAAGGTTGCGAGCGTACTGGCACGCTGCTTGCTTGAGGAAGGGCATCCAGGTTCTTTGCAGGAGCGGGAAAGGCATGAGCAGGAAAAGACTCGTCATGGTCGGCAATGGCATGGCCGGCGTGCGTACGCTCGAGGAATTGCTGAAGCTGGCGCCCGCGGAGTACGAGATCACCGTCTTCGGTGCCGAGCCGCATCCCAACTACAACCGCATCCTGCTGTCACCGGTGCTCGCCGGCGAGATGAGCATCCAGGACATCATCCTCAACGACCATGCCTGGTACGCGCAGCACGGCATCAGGTTGCACCTCGGGAAAAAGGTGGAGCGGATCGATCGTCTGCAGCGTCGCGTCGTCGCTGACGATGGGACTATTGCCGACTACGACCGCCTGCTGCTGGCGACCGGTTCGAACCCCTTCATCCTGCCGATTCCCGGCAACGACCTGCCGGGAGTGATCTCCTATCGCGACATCGCCGATACCGACGCGATGATCGATGCCGCGCAGCGCCATCGCCATGCGGTGGTCATCGGCGGCGGCCTGCTCGGGCTCGAGGCGGCGAACGGGCTCAAACTGCGGGGTATGGACGTGACGGTGATCCATCTCGCCGACTGGCTGCTCGAAAGGCAGCTCGACGAGACCGCCGGCCGGATGCTGCAGAGATCGCTCGAGGATCGCGGTCTGAAGTTCCTGCTCGGCAAGCAGACCGAGATGCTGATTTTCGGTGAGAGCGGTCGCGTCGCCGCCGTGCGACTGAAGGACGGGCTCGAGCTGCCCGCCCAACTGGTGGTGATGGCGGTCGGCATCCGTCCGAACACGGCGCTTGCGGAGGCGGCCGGGCTGCATTGCCAGCGCGGCATCGTCGTCAGCGACACCATGCAGACCTATGATCCGCGGATCTACGCCGTCGGCGAGTGCGTCGCGCATCGTGGCATCGCCTATGGCCTCGTCGCACCACTCTTCGAGCAAGGGAAGGTGGCGGCGAACCATCTGGCGAACCATGGCATCAGCCGCTACACCGGCTCGCTCACCTCGACCAAGCTCAAGGTGACCGGGATCGACCTGTTTTCGGCCGGCGACTTCTTCGGCGGCAAGGACAGCGAGGAGATCACCCTCAACGATGCCGCCGGCGGCGTGTACAAGAAGCTGGTGATCCGCGACAACCGTCTGGTCGGCGGCGTCCTCTACGGCGATACGGCCGACGGTCCGTGGTACTTCCAGCTGCTGCGTGACAGGCAGGACATCCACGAGATCCGTGACCACCTGCTGTTCGGCCAGTCGCACGTCGGCGACGTGGGCCACCAGGGCCAGAGCAAGGCGGCGTCGATGGCCGACAGTGCCGAGGTCTGTGGCTGCAACGGTGTCAGCAAGGGAAGCATCGTCAAGGCGATCAAGGAGAAGGGCCTCTTCAGCCTGGACGACATCAAGCGGCACACCAAGGCGGCATCCTCATGTGGCTCCTGCGCCGGCCTCTGCGAGCAGATCCTGTCGGCGACGATCGGTGGCGCCTACACGCCTGCTGCCTCGAACCGCAAGCCGGTCTGTGGCTGCACCGACCATTCGCACCAGGAAGTGCGCGACGCGATCCGTGCGCAGCACCTGCTCAGCATCGACGGCGTCATGCGCTTTCTCGAGTGGCGGACCGACGACGGCTGCGAGAAATGCCGTCCCGCACTCAACTACTACCTGATCTCGACCTGGCCCGGAGAGGCCAGGGACGATCCGCGTTCACGCCTGATCAACGAACGGGCGCATGCCAACATCCAGAAGGACGGGACCTACTCGGTCGTGCCGCGGATGTGGGGTGGGCTGACCACCGCTGCCGAGCTGCGACGAATCGCCGATGTCGCCGACAAGTACCAGGTGCCGACGATCAAGCTCACCGGTGGCCAACGCATCGACCTGCTCGGTATCCGCAAGGAAGACCTGATCGGCGTCTGGCGGGATCTCGGCATGCCATCCGGCCACGCTTACGGCAAGTCGATCCGTACCGTCAAGACCTGTGTCGGCGCCGAGCATTGCCGCTTTGGTACGCAGCTGGCGATGGCCATGGGCGTCAAGCTCGAACGCATGCTCTTCGACATGTACGCACCGCACAAGGTCAAGCTGGCTGTTTCGGGTTGTCCGCGCAACTGTGCCGAGGCGGGCATCAAGGATGTCGGGGTGATCGGCGTCGACTCCGGCTACGAGCTGTACGTCGGCGGCAATGGCGGCATCAAGACCGAGGTGGCGCAATTCCTCGTCAAGGTGAGGAGCGACGAGGAGGTTCTCGAGTATGCCGGCGCCTTCCTGCAGCTCTACCGGGAGGAGGGCTTCTATCTCGAGCGCACCTGCCACTGGCTCGAACGCGTCGGCCTCGAGCACGCCAAGAGCCGCATCGTCGAAGACGAGGACAACCGCAAGGCACTGCACGCGCGCCTGCTGGCGGAGTTGCAGGATGCCCGCGATCCCTGGGCCGAGCGCGTTGCCGGTAGCGAGCGCAGCGAATACGAAGCGATCGTCGTTTGAACGTCTGCCTGACTGGAGAAGGAAAGAGCCATGGGTGAATGGAAATCGATCTGCATGCTGGAAGACATTCCGCGGCTGGGCAGCCGCGTCGTCCGTGCGACGGGCGGGGATATCGCCGTCTTCCGCACTTCGGCCAACGTGGTCTTCGCACTGCGCGACCAATGCCCGCACAAGGGCGGGCCGTTGTCGCAGGGACTGGTGCACGGCAATCAGGTGACCTGCCCGCTGCATGGCTGGAAGCTGCGCCTCGACTCGGGCGAGGCGGTACCTCCCGATGAAGGCTGCTCACGTCGCTATCCGGTACGGGTCGAGAGCGGCACCGTCTTCCTGCAAATCTGACCCGAAAGGACGGCACGAATCATGAACACCTCGTTCTGGAAGGCTGGTCATCGACCGACGCTGCTGGCGGCCTTTCTCTACTTCGACCTCGCCTTCATGGTGTGGGTGATGCTCGGCCCGCTGGGGGTGCAGATCGCCAGGGATCTCGGTCTGACACACGCGCAGAAGGGGATGATGGTCGCCACGCCAGTGCTGGCAGGTGCCATCCTGCGCATCTTCATGGGCATCCTGGTTGACCATCTGAAGCCGAAGATGGCCGGCGCCATCGGCCAGGTGGTCGTCATCGCCTCGCTGTTCTGCGCCTGGTACTTCGGCATCGACAGTTACGAGCAGACGCTGCTCCTCGGCATCTTCCTCGGCGTCGCCGGTGCGTCATTCGCCGTGGCCTTGCCGCTTGCCTCGCGCTGGTATCCCCCCGAGCACCAGGGCACCGCGCTCGGGATCGCCGGCGCCGGCAATTCGGGCACGGCGCTGGCGGCGCTGATCGCGCCGAGTCTGGCGATGGCCTTTGGTTGGGGCAACGTCTTCGGACTGGCCTTGATCCCGCTCGTGCTGGTCTTCGCCTTCTATCTGGTCGCCGCCAGGGATGCGCGGGAGTGTCCGCCGCCGAAGGCGTTGCCGGAATACCTCAAGGTGCTCAGGGACCGCGACGCCTGGTGGTTCATGTTCTTCTATGCGGTGACCTTTGGCGGCTTCGTCGGTCTTGCTTCGTCGCTGACGATCTACTTCAACATCCAGTACGGGCTCGATGCCAAGACTGCGGGCTTCTTCACCGCCGCCTGCGTCTTCGCCGGTTCCCTGGTGCGACCGATCGGCGGCAACGTTGCCGATCGCATCGGCGGCATCAAGAGCCTCTCGGTGATGTACGTCCTGGCCGCGATCTTCCTCGCCATCGCCAGTGTCGGCCTGCCGGCGGCGTGGATGGCCCTCGTCGCCTTCGTCGGCGCGATGCTCGCCCTCGGCATGGGCAATGGCGCCGTCTTCCAGCTCGTGCCGCAGCGCTTCCGCAAGGAAATCGGTGTCATGACCGGGCTCGTCGGCATGGCCGGCGGCCTCGGTGGCTTCTACCTGGCGTCGTCGCTGGGCTACGCGAAGCAGATCACCGGCAGCTACCAGATCGGCTTCCTGATCTTCGCCGGCCTTGCCCTGCTCGCGCTGACCGGCCTGACGGCCGTCAAGACGCGCTGGCGGACGACCTGGGGTGCGGCGCACCTGACGGCTGCCCGCATCTGATCGGTTGATTGAGTGCCCCGCGGGCGGCAGGTTAGAGTACGACCTGCCGCCCGATTTCCTTCTGGAGCCTGCCCGCATGCCGCTGCGCGTCGATGTCGGCTACTCGTCCCTGACCGGTCCGCGTGACCGCAACGAGGACTTCTGCGGCATGGTCACGCCGCAGGGGGCCGAACTGGAGAACAAGGGGCTGCTCGCAGCGGTTGCCGACGGTATTGGCGGTCATCAGGGAGGGCGCGAGGCGGCGGAGTACACGGTTCGCGGACTGCTCTCGGACTACTACGCGACGCCTGACACCTGGAGCGTGGCGCACGCACTCGACAAGGTCGTCGCCGCGCTCAATCGCTGGGTGGTGGCCGAAGCGTCTCGTCAGGCCGACCTGTCGGGCATGGCGACGACGCTCACGGCACTCGTCCTGCGCGGGCGTCGCTACGTTTGTGCACATGTCGGCGACAGTCGGCTGTACCTTCTGCGTGGCGGCGTCTGCAGCCGCCTGACCAGTGACCACGTCTGGGAACATCCGGAGCTCAGCAACGTGCTGTCGCGCGCGGTTGGTCTCGATCGCCACCTGCAGCTCGATTTCTTCGACGGCGAACTGGCGGCCGGTGACTGTTTTCTGCTCTGTTCCGACGGCGTCTGGGTGCCGCTCGGCATGACGCGGCTGCAGGCCGCGCTGCTCGCCCATCCGGATGCGCAGCAGGCAGCGGCGTCCCTGACCAGTCTGGCCCTCGCCTGCGACGGCCACGACAACGCCAGCGCCATCGTGCTGCGGGTGAACGAGGTGCCGGCTGAGAACCTGCGCGATACCCTGGCGGACGCCGCACGGTTGCCGCTGCCGCCGCGCCTGAAGCCGGGCCAGGAGCTGGACGGGCTGGTGATCGAAGAGCCGTTGCACGATTCGCGGGCGACGCTGCTGTATCGTGTGCGCGATCGCGTTTCGGGACAGCAATCGGTACTGAAAACGCTGCACCCGGAACTTGCCGACGACGCCGACGAGATGCGTGCGCTGATCATGGAGGAGTGGCGCGCGCGGCGGATCGTCTCACCCTTCTTCGCGCAGGTGGTGCCGGCCGAGCGGCGAAGCTGCCTCTACTACCTGCAGACCTGGCATGAAGGAGCGACACTGCAGCGCATGCTCGATGCAGGTCTGCACTTCAGCGTCGGCGAAGCCGTGCAGCACGGAATCCGTTTGCTGAAGGGGATCGCGGCATTGCACCGGCTTGACGTGGCGCATCGGGACATCAAGCCGGCCAACATCCATCTCGGTCGTGACGGTCGCCTGCGCATCATCGATCTCGGCGTTGCCTTGAGCGAGTCGGAGGAGGATGTGTCAGGCGGCAGCCCGGGAACGCCGAGCTACCGGGCGCCCGAACTCTTCGCCGGCGAGCGGGCAGGACCGACGCACGATCTCTACGCGGCCGGCGTCACGCTCTACCATCTGCTCACGCGCAGGTATCCCTACGGCGAAATCGAGCCTTTTCAGCACCCGAAGTTTGCCCTGCCGGTGGCGCCGACCCGCTATCGCCCGGACATCCCGGGCTGGCTCGAGAACGTGCTGCTCAAGGCGGTCGCCCGGCAAGCGGCGCATCGCTTCGAAACGGCGGAAGAGTTCCTCCTCGCCCTCGAGCGGGGTGCGACCCGACCTCTCGCCCGGCCGCCGATCACGCCGCTGGCGATGCGCAATCCGCTGCTGACCTGGCGTATGGTCGCAGCGTTGTCGCTGCTGCTCAATCTGCTGCTGCTGATGCTGTTGACTCGCGGCTGAGTGCCTGCGACCTCAATGCGAGCCGCGACGGCGGCAAGCAGGTGGCAGCGGCAGCCATCGGCACAAGGCCGGACAGACTGCTAGAATGCGGCCTTGTCCTTACGCCGGCGCGATCATGCAGATCACCATCACCCGCCCTGATGACTGGCACCTTCACCTGCGCGATGGCCCAGAGATGGCGGCGGTGTTGCCGCACTCGGCGCGGCAGTTTGCCCGCGCCATCGTCATGCCGAACCTGCGTCCGCCGGTCACCACCGTCGCCGCGGCGGGTGAGTACCGCGCTCGCATCCTCGCTGCGTTGCCGGATGGTGCAGCGTTCGAACCGCTGATGACGCTGTACCTGACCGACAGCATGTCGCCGCAGGAGGTCTGGCGTGCGGCTGCCAGCGGCTTCGTGCGGGCGGTGAAGTTGTATCCGGCCGGGGCGACGACGAACTCTGACTCGGGCGTGACGGACATCGGCAGGTGTGCCGCTGTCCTGGCGGCGATGGAGGAGTGCGGACTTCCTCTGCTCGTCCATGGTGAGGTGACCGATCCGGCCGTCGACGTCTTCGATCGCGAGAAGGTCTTCATCGAGCGTGTCCTGCAGCCCCTGTTGCTGCGGCATGCGGCGATTCGGCTGGTCTTCGAGCACATCACGACCGGCGATGCTGCCGATTTCGTTCGTGCCTGCGGTGACAACGTCGCGGCCACGATCACGGCGCACCACCTGCTTTACAACCGCAACGCGATCTTTGCCGGCGGCATCCGTCCTCATCATTATTGCTTGCCGGTGCTCAAGCGGGAGCGGCACCGGCAGGCGCTGCTGCAGGCAGCCACATCCGGCAACCCGAAGTTCTTTCTCGGGACCGATTCGGCGCCGCACTCACGGGCGAGCAAGGAAAGCGCCTGCGGCTGCGCGGGTTGCTACACGGCGCCGGCTGCGCTCGAACTCTACGCCGAGGCCTTCGAGTCGATGGCGGCGCTCGATCGTCTGGAGGCCTTTGCCAGCTTCCATGGTCCCGATTTCTACCGTTTGCCGCGAAACGCCGGGCAGGTCACGTTGCAGCAGGAAGAGTGGTTGTTGCCTGCCGCCTTCGCCTATGCGGGCGGCGAGCCCCTGGTACCGCTGCGTGCCGGCGAGCCGTTGCGCTGGCGGTTGCTCGACTGATGCCGGCGCCCGCTTGCCGTTCCATACCGCGGAGATCGCCGGTGTTCCCGAGCAGATTGCTTCTCCTGTGGCTGCCGTTGCTGGTGGCCTGTTCTGATCAGCGTGCGGCTTTCGAGATCGATGGCTCGCGGCAGCACACACTGACGCTGATCCGCGTCCAGACCCTGCCCTGGGACAAGACGGCACGGTACGCCGTCGTCGTGGCGCGCATGCCGGACTGTCAGCGGCGGCACGAGATCGGCGCCGGTGGTGCCGAGACACGCGTCGAGGTCTTCGCGCCCGGTAACGACGCCTGGATCCTCAAGCAGGGCAAACGCATGTACGTCGTCGAGGCGCGCACGTGCGAGGGATTTGCCCGGCTTGAAGCGGAACCGGAAGGCGGCCTGGGGCCGTTGCAGGGAAGCTTCCAGATGCGCAACGGCACGCTCGGCTGGGTGGGTGAGCCGGTGGCGCAACCCGCAGCTGCCGGCGCGACTGCCGGTCAGTGAGCGCGGCAGGGTCGCCGTCGGCGGGCGGCCTGTTTGCCGCTCTCTCGTCACTTCTCGGCCAGGTGCCAGCGACGCCCGACCCGGCTGCGCTGGCCGTCCTCGCCGCGGCACGCGACTTGCGCAACGCCGCCGGGCGGCGAATCGCCTTCGTGGCGCCGCCTGTCGACAACCTCGATTATGAGACGCGCATCTGGCTGACGGGCGAGGTCGCGACGCGGCCAGGAAACTGGCACGACTTCTTCAACGCCTTGGTCTGGCTGGTCTTTCCATTGACCAAGGCGGTGCTGAACGCGCGCCACGTCGAGCTGCTTCGGCGGCAGGTGGGGCCGCGCTGTCGCGAGCGTGACGCACTGACGCACTTCGACGAGTGTGGCGTCATCGTCGTTTCGTGCAACCCGGAACTGCTCGAGCTCGTGCGCGGTTTTCAATGGCGCAGGCTGTTCTGGGAACGCCGAAGCGAACTGTCGCGAGAGTTGCGCTGCCTGGTCTTCGGGCACGCGACCTACGAGCAATTGCTGCGCCCGTTTCGTGGTCTGACGGCCAAGGCTGTCCTGCATCAGGTCAGTCCAGCCTGGTTGGAGCAGCCGCTGGCGACTCAGCTTGCCGATGTCGACCGTCGCCTGGCGGCAGAATTCTCGGCCGGCCGCCACCAGGCACCGCGCGGCTGGCAACCGCTTCCCTTGCTCGGGCTGCCCGGGGTCACGCCGGCGAGCGAGCATGCCGCCTACTACGATGACGAGTGGCAGTTCCGGCCCGGTCGCCGCCGCTGCCCGGTATAATCGCAGAGGGAAGTCGGTCAGGCAGCCGCTGGGCAAGAGGTGCAAACCTGGCGCCGAGAGGA
>ERZ761610.629-NODE-629-length-25346-cov-30.049385_pt1 | contig 25346 bp, 28 predicted proteins | sample MGYA00512164_ERZ761610 | MGnify/ENA primary metagenome ERZ761610 (study PRJEB28899, sample SAMN02850038) | bioreactor sludge metagenome | biome: EBPR Sludge; feature: EBPR Bioreactor; material: flocular biomat | place: Australia: Thorneside Wastwater Treatment...
CGGTGTTTCTGATCGTGGTGGCCTTGATGGCGGGCCGATTGCTTTTTGCGGGCTAAACGCATTGGTCGGCGCTGGTCAGGGCCGAAGGGTTTCGGGTAGTGTCTCAGTTTGAAATTTCCAAAATTTTTTGCCGTTTCCCGTAGGGGCCGCGCGGCCTACCGACCGGATCAGGAATGAGGCTAGCGATTTCTTCGAGCGTCCACACATGGTCGGAGATGCTGGCTTCCATCGCCGGGGTGACGCGCAAGGTCTTGTGGATGCGCGCGAAGTTGTAGTGCATGAAGTGCAAGGAAACGGCGTGTTCGAGGTTTTCGATTTTCTTGCCGAACCCGTTGGTCAAACGGATGAAGCGCCGCATCCCCATCCGCATGGTCAAGTTCTGGCGCTCGACATAACTGGTTGAGATGGCTTCCGGCACGGGGTGTCCGCTGATAGGTCGTTGGTCGGCTTTCACGAACTGCGCCGGGCTGTAACGGCACTGGTCCTGCGGTTCTGGATTCTCGTAAATTTTCACCAACATGGCGTAGTCGATAGCGCCACCGAAGACCCTTTCGACCGCGCCGAGGTAAGGCCCATGCCCGTCCGTGGTCAGTTGAATCCGCCCCTCAAGCCGTGAGGCCAGATCGGCGATAAACGCCTCGGCATGGTCTGAGCCGCGATGCCCGACCAGCCAGGAAAGCGCTAGTTTGGTATCGGCGTCGATGGCTGTCCAAGTGTAAACGTCGCCGTACTCAAGAACACCCTTGCATTCTGGTACTACGTCCCTCTCTTTGCTGTGGCAGAACGACCAGATTTCATCGTACTGAACGCGCTGGCTGGGAACATTGCGAATCGCTTTATCCTGATAGACCAAGCAAGCCCTACCGACATCGATCAGTAGCTTTGTAACCGTGTTGATAGACACATCGGCGATGCGTGAAGTCGCGCGCATCGAGTTTCCTTCAATCAATAGATTTAAGATTTGGGCTTGCTTTAGTAGGCTTAGATTGTTCATTTTGTCGCCGATCCTGTACGCCAACAGTTTTCATAATGAAAATTATGAGCTTTTATGCATGATCAGTCAAGCATAAAATTCATTTTAACGATATGCGTTAATTTTATTATTGCTGTTTTTGATGTGGCGCATTACTATACATACCTCATGGATGTTATTTACAAAAAAGACCTCCTTTCGATTGTTGAGAAAGTAGAGGAAGCGCACGTAACCAAACTCCCGATAGCGGTGGTCAAATCAGCGCGAAGAAAAATAAATTTCATCAAAGCCGCGCCTGATGAGAGGTCGCTGGTTAATTGGAAGAGTCTTCAATTTGAATACTTATCGGGAAATTTAGAGGGGTTTTGCTCTATTCGCCTGAACAAGCAATGGCGACTAGTGTTTACGCTGGAGAAAACCTGCAATCCTCCTTCAGTGATAATTCATTCAATTGAAGACTATCACTAAGAACAACAGGAGGTAAATGGTAATGATGATCGATAACTGCGATCTTATTGAACATCCCGGCATCTTCATTCGAGAAGAGTTAGAATCAAGAGGCTGGAGCCAAACAGACCTTGCTTATATTCTTGGCTGTCCTCCGCAGTCAGTAAACGTGATTTTGTCTGGGAAGCGCGGCATTAGCCCTGAGATGGCCAAATCGCTTGCTGATGCTTTTGATGTGTCGGCTGAACTTTTTCTGAATTTGCAGAGGATGTACGACCTATCCAGAGCAGAGGACGCGAACCCCAGTATCGCTAGGCGGGCCAAGCTTCAAAATCATTATCCTGTGAGAGAAATGATAAACAGAGGCTGGCTTGTTGACACTGACGCTGATCTGCTTGAAGTCCAAATGGCTCGTTTTTTTGAGGTTTCTTCCATAAGCTGGGTGCCGCATCTGCCACATGCTGCCAAAAAAATGCATTATGAAGATGTGCCGCCAGTACAGCTTGCTTGGCTCTTTCGAGTCAAGCAGATCGCGAAAGAGCTTATTGTACCAAAATATTCAGCTAAGAAGCTGAATGATTCACTGGGAGATTTAAACGCGCTTTTGGTTGAACCGGAAGAGTCCCGCCATGTGCCAAAAATCCTGTCGGAATGCGGTGTAAGGCTTGTTTTTGTTGAACAATTACCATCGTCTAAAATCGATGGTGTTTGCTTCTGGATAAACAATATATCGCCTGTTATTGGGATGTCTCTGAGATATGACCGTATCGATAATTTCTGGTTTGTGTTGCGCCATGAAATAGAGCACGTCCTTCGTGCGCATGGAAAAATCAGAGAAGTGATTGATTATGGGCTTGAGGGAGATCGGGCTGGGATAGGTGATTCTGTGGATGAGCAAGAGCGGGTAGCTAATATTGCTGGCGCGAATTTCTGCGTTGATCAAACAGAAATGAACAAATTTTACTTGCGTAAAGCACCCTACATCTCTGAGCGGGATGTTTTAGGCTTTTCGGCTAGGTTAGGCATCCATCCTGGTCTTGTTGTTGGGCAGATTCACAACAGGACTGGGAAGTTTAATTACCTGAGAAAGTACTTGAAGCCAATTAGAAAACACGTACTACCGAGCGCGGTCGTTGATGGCTGGGGCGAAATTGCCCCAGTTGATTTATAGGAGAAGTTGGATGGCTACTTATTCTGAGCAGATGCAGGATATTTTCAAACGATATGAGGCAGCAGGTATGCCCATTCCTGCTGAGCCTAGAGCGGTGGCTGCTTGGGCCATTAAGAATGGATTATGGCGACCTAAACCCGCTGATGTTCACAAACTTTTTGCCGATGATTTAACTAGAGCGCTTAGGGAAGAGTATAGAACTGACGATAGAGGTAGACGGTACCGTGCAAAACATGCAGTTAGGTCTACAAAAGATGGAAAGCAAATCAGCCTTTGGGCTGATATGGAGTCAGCGCCACACAATCACATGAAAAAAGCGTTCGTACAACGTCGCAAGCAAATTGTGGGCGATTGTTACCAGCTCCAAACAGATGTGGATGTATACAATGAAACCAGAGCGCAACATGATCCTGTGCAGGTTTTATTTGACTTCACAGATGACGTAGCTGAGATTCAAGCGCTTGAACTGCGCGAAAGAGCCAGCTAGCCATCGGATTTTCTCCACCTAACCTCTGCCGCTAGTCGGGCTATTTTAGACCGCTGCTCCGGCGTGAGCTTCTTCGCTCGCGCCTTCCCGCCTTTCTTCCCTCCAAGCCGTCCAAGCGCCACCGCAGCCGGGTTCTTTTCCGGCTGTTCTGGCGCGGCGGCTTCTTCGTCGGTCGCCTGGCCTACAATCGATTTGGCTAGCTGGTTGAGGTCTAGCCGCCCTTTGCTTGAGCGTTTAGGCATAATATGGCTAGTATGAGTAGACGGTTCAACAGCCGTCAAGAGCTAGCAATTTCAAACTGAGACACTACCGGGTTCCGGCTCAAAAAGCGTTTTGCCGGCCGAGCGGGGCCTGCCGAGCGCGACCGATAAACCCGCAACGCTATTGGGCCAAGCCGAGCTGTTTCATGAACTTGCCGTTGTCCCAGAACAGAGATTCCTCGGATAGGATTCCGTCCTTGTTCCAGTGACCGAGGGTCGCCATCGGGATCGGGGGTGGCGCGAGCGGACAAAATATGTCCGGCTCGCGTTGAAAGCTTTACCGGCCGGCGTCATGGCTGCGGCTTCAACCGCAATTTGAATTTGATCTGCACCTCGTTCGCCACCGTATCGGTATCGGCCCACTGACCATCGCCGACATTGAAATCCAATCGCTTGATTTCGAATTGCCCTTCCGCCGCCAAATCCGAACCCTCGGTTTTGAGGGTCAGCGGGACGCTGATCGGCTTGCTGACGCCTTTCAATGTCAAAACGCCATCGGCCTGATAGCCGCCGCCATCCAGCTTGCGCAACTGCTTGGATTCAAAGATCGCCTCGGGAAACGCGGCGGTGTCGAACCAGCGCTTGCGCTTGACCTCGGTCGTGAAATCCGACGCCGGCAACGCGACGCTGTTCATGTCGATTACCACCTTCACCCGGCTTTGATCGAGGGCGGCCGGATCGAGCGCGGCATCCACCGCGAACGTCTGAAATTTTCCCTGAGCCGGCGCGCCCATCTGCTTGCCGACAAAAGTGATGCTGCTCTGCTCCGGCGCCAAAACTTGTCCGGCCTGAATGTCCATCGCGGCCAGCCCCCAACCCAGCAGGGCCGCCAGCGTCCACAGCCGCCGCTTCTTCATCTCAATCGCTCCTTTCGGCCACGTTGCGGCAACATCCGCGCCATCACCCCGTCGCGTTCGATGAACTGATGTTTGAGGGCCGCGCCGACATGCGCGCCAAACGCCGCCAACAAAGTGTAGTTCAGCCATTCGTGCACCATCCGCAACCGGTCTCCCAGTTGCTCGTCCGCGCCGATCAAATCCGGCAGCGGCAGAACGCCTAGATAAACCACCGTAAATCCTCTGGCGGAACTGAACAGCCAACCGCTCAGCGGGATGACGAACATCAGCCCATAGAGTAGAAAATGGACCGCTTGCGCCGCCATCTTCTGCCAAGCCGGCATGGCGGCCGGCAGCGGCGGCGCGGGATGGGCGAGCCGCCACGCCAGGCGAAACGCCGTCAAACCGAGCACGGTGATGCCCAGCCACTTATGCCAGGCAATCCACCGCAGTTTTTGCGGGCTGTTTTCCATGCCGGCCAGCGTCCAGCCCAAACCGAACGCCACGACGATCAATAGCGCCATCAGCCAGTGCAGCCCAATCGCCATGCGGGTATAAGATGTCGCTCTCCCCGGCTTCATATCGTCAGCCTCGCGTCAAGGCGGACAGCCTGAATGTCGCCGCGGCGCTCCCTCCAGGCTGTCCGATGCCCCCAAAGTTTATGGTTCCCGCGCGGCTTCAACCGCAATGGACAGCTTGACCTCATCGCTGACCGCGTTGGGAAACGCCGCCATTCCGAAATCGCTGCGCTTGATGGTCGCGGTGGCGTCGGCCCCGCAGTAGGGCTTTTTGGCGATGGGATGTTCGCCGCATTTGAAGCGCGTAAAGGTCAAGGTGACCGGATTGGTGACGCCGTGCAGGGTCAACTGCCCTTCAGCCTTGATCGGCTTGTCGCCCTCGAATTTGATCCGGTCCGCTTTATAGGTGATGGTCGGATACTTGGCGACATCGAAAAAATCCTCGCCGCGCAAATGCTCGTCGCGCTTGGCGAAGGCGGTATCCAGGCTGGCGGCGTCGATGACGACCTCGACCGAACCGGTCTTGGCCGCGAAATCCAGCACCGCCTTGCCGCTGGTCTTATGGAACAGGCCGCGGGTGGTGGACCAGCCTAGGTGCGTCACTTCGAAATAGGGATAAGTATGCGAATTATCGAGTACATAGTGCTCGGGCGCGGCCTGGGCGAGGGCCGTGAAACCCAGCCCCAAGGTCGCGACAAGCCAAGCGCTGCCCATCAATTTTTTCATAAACGTTTCCTTCAGATGATAAGGTTGGAAAAGCGAGCGCGCGCGGGCGCTCAAGCGGCGGAGGCTTTCCAGCGCCGGGCGAGTTCGGCAATCCGTTTGCCAAAGGTTTTGGCGGTTTCCAAATCGCCCGGAAGCGGCCCTTCATCAGGCGTGGAATCCGAGGGGGATTGCGCCATCAAGCCCGCGAATGAACCCAGATAATTCAGGTCGTTGCGCTGCGCCGCCTTGCTGTTGGCGGGCAACATTCCGGCGCCGGCCCAAATCATGGAATGCTGCATCGCCAGGGTGAACAGATAATGCAGAGTGGATAGTTTGTCGCCGTTCATGGACGCGGAATTGGTAAAGCCCGCCGCCAGTTTGTCCTTCCAGAGTTGGGCGAACCACGGCTTGCTCGACGCATCGGCGAATTTCTTGAAGGGCCAGGATACGGAACCCATGTAGGTCGGCGCGCCAAAGATCAGGCAATCCGCCGCCGCTAGCTTTTCCCAGCCGCCGTCGGGCAAATCGCCTTCGGCATTGATCGCCACCACCTCGACTCGGGTTCCCGAAACCGTTGTTACCCCCTCGCCCACCGCCTCGGCCTGTTTCTGGGTGTGGCCATAGCCACTGTGATACACGATCACGAGATTCGCCATCGGGATCTCTCCTCATTAAAATAGCGCGTTGATGAGTCCATCAGCCGCATCACCCCGCCCGGCAAGGATTGTGGCCAACGATGATGTTGGCTAGGATAGCCTCTGCTTTAAAACACATGAAGTAGCACGATTGCGTTTCTTTATCTGCAAAAAAGCACATCATGCGCTGGGATGACTATCGGTATTTTTTAGCGGTGGAACAAGCCGGATCGGTACTGGCGGCGGCGCGGCGGCTGGGCGTCAATCACACCACCGTGCTGCGGCGGATCGCCAGCCTGGAAACCCGCTTGGGGGTCCGGTTGTTCGAACGCTTGCGCACCGGCTATGCCCCGACCACCGCCGGTGAGGAGTTGCGCGAAACTCTGTCGCGCGTCCAACAAACGCTGGCGGAGGTGGAACACCGGCTGTCCGGAAAGGATTTGCACTTGTCCGGCGTCGTCCGGATCGCCACCACCGACACCTTGTTCGCCGGGCTGCTCCTCCCGCGCCTGAGCGTGTTTCGAGAACGGCATCCGCGCATTCAGCTACAAATTCTCGGCTCCAACCAGTTGGTGAACCTGACCCGGCGCGAAGCCGACATCGCCATCCGCGCCACCAACCAACCGCCCGACAACATGTTCGGGCGAAAGATCGGCGTGGCGCGCTCGGCAATTTACGGCGCGGTGGACTATCTGAGCGCGCGGGGCCACGATCTCGATGACGCCCGGCAGGCTTGGATCGGTTTGGACGAGACGCTGGCCCATCTCCCTGAATATCGCTGGCTGGAGCGCAAGATTCCCCCCGAACGGATCGCGTTGCGCTTCAATAATCTGCTGCAAAAAATCGCGGCGGTGAAGGCCGGTCACGGCATCGCCCCGCTGCTGTGTTTCCTGGCCGAACATGAAGCCGCGCTGCTGCGGCTGACCGAACCGGAACCGCTGTTCGATACCGATATCTGGCTGCTCGGACATCCGGACTTGCGGCAAGTCGCGCGCGTTCGCGCAATCATGGACTTCATCGTACAATGCGCGAGCGCCGACCCGTTGTTGCAAGGCGGCCTACTCAAACCCCGAGCCGTCGACCCCCTCGCCGCCCGCCATGAATCCTAAACCGCGCTAAACGCCCAAAAACGCATCGGGAGCATGTCGCTTTAAAAAGGCATCTCCAGAATCCAAGGCTATACTTTTTAGCTGAACTCGCTGAGTCTGGGAGCATGAGCGGGACAACCCCACCATCCGGCACCACCACAAGCCTTGTGGAATGGTCCATTGGAGCCAACAATTCCATGCAAATAACCCTTGAGAAATTCAACAAGCGTCACACCGAGGAGCAGAGGTAATGGAGATCATCCAAACAGACATTGCCATCGTCGGTGCGGGAGGGGCGGGGCTGCGCGCCGCCATCGCGCTCGCGGAAGCCGATCCAAAACTTCGCATCGCCCTGATTTCGAAGGTTTACCCGATGCGCAGCCACACCTGCGCGGCGGAAGGCGGCGCGGCGGGCGTCATCAAGTCCGATGATAGCCTCGACCTCCACTTCAACGACACCGTCGGCGGCGGCGATTGGCTCTGCGACCAGGACGCGGTCGAATATTTCATCAACGAAGCGCCCAAGGAGCTGTTGCAGTTGGAACATTGGGGCTGCCCGTGGAGCCGCGAGCCGGACGGCTCGGTGGCGGTGCGGCCGTTCGGCGGCATGAAGATCAAGCGCACCTGGTTCGCCGCCGATAAATCCGGCTTCCACATCCTCCACACCCTGTTCCAGACCTCGCTACGGTTTCCGTCGATCCGGCGTTTCGACGAATATTACGCGCTCGATTTGCTGGCGGATGACGGGCGGTGTTACGGCTTGACCGCGCTGGAAATGCGCAGCGGCGAGATCCGGCATTTCGAGGCCGGCGCGGTGATCATCGCCGCCGGCGGCGCGGGCCGGATGTTCCCCTTCACCACCAACGGCGCGATCAAGACCGGCGACGGCATGGCCTTGGCTTATCGGGCCGGCGCGCCGCTCAAGGACATGGAGTTCGTTCAATATCACCCCACCGGATTACCGAATACCGGCATTCTGCTGACGGAAGGCTGTCGCGGCGAAGGCGGGATTCTGGTCAACAAAGACGGCCGCCGCTACCTGCAAGACTACGGCATGGGCCCCGAAACCCCGGTCGGCCAGCCGGTGTTGAAAACCATGGAACTCGGCCCGCGCGACCGCTTGAGCCAAGCTTTCTGGCACGAACAGCAGAAAGGCAACACCGTCTCCACCAAGTGGGGCGATTGCGTGCTGCTGGACATGCGCCATCTGGGCGAGAAGAAGATCAACGAGCGGCTGCCGTTCGTGCGCGATCTGTCCATCAGCTATTTGGGCATGGACCCGGTCAAGGAACCGATCCCGATCCGCCCGGTGGTCCATTACTGCATGGGCGGCATCCACACCGACATCAACGCCGCGACGCCAGTGGCCGGGTTGTTCGCGGCGGGCGAATGCGCCTGCGTCAGCATCAACGGCGCCAACCGGCTCGGCTCGAACTCGTTAACCGAGCTGCTGGTGTTCGGCCGGAAGGCGGCCATGAGCGCCATCGAACACCTGAAGTCCGCGCCCGGCTCGAACAACGCCTCCGCGCTGGCCGCCAAGGCGCAAGAGTCGGAAGCCCGGATTCGCGCCCTGTTTGACAAGAGCGGCGCCAAGGAATCCATCTCGGGGTTGCGCAACGAAATGATGCACACCCTGGAAGAAGGGGCCGGCATCTATCGGACCGGCGACCGGCTGGCCGCGACCTGCGCCAAACTCGCCGAACTGCGCCAGCGCTACGCCGACATCGAGGTGCACGACAAGAGCAAGGTTTACAACACCGACTTGCTGCAAGCGCTGGAATTGGGTTCGATGCTCGACTGCGCCGAGACGGTGGCCGTGGGCGGACGGGACCGCAAGGAATCGCGCGGGGCGCACCAGCGGCTCGACTTCACCGAACGGGACGACAACAATTTCCTCAAACATACCTTGTCCTACCACCATCCCAAGGAGCCGCCGCGCCTCGACTATCTCGATGTGGTGATCACCAAGTCCAAGCCCGGTGTGCGCGATTATTCAGGAGCCCACAAATGAGCGAACGCCAGATTCAACTGGAAGTGCTCCGCTACGACCCGGAGACCGACCGCGAGCCCCGGTTTCAGACCTATACCGTTCCCTGCTTGAACGAATGGGTGGTGCTCGACGCCTTGAACTACGTCAAGGACAACCTGGACACGACGGTCAGCTACCGCTGGTCGTGCCACATGGCGGTCTGCGGCAGTTGCGGCATGATGATCAACGGCGAGCCCAAGCTGGCGTGCAAGGCGTTCATCCATGAATACCCCGATCAAATCCGGGTCGAGCCGATGGCGCATTTCCCGATCGAGCGCGATCTGGTGACCGTGGTCGAGGACTTCATTACCAAATTCGCCAGCGTCAAGCCGTATCTGATTCCCAAGGAAGATAAACCGGTCAGCGCCGGGGAATTCAAGCAGACGCCGGCGGAACTGATGAAGTTCAAGCAATACACCCTGTGCATCAACTGCATGTTGTGTTACGCCGCCTGCCCGCAATACGGCCTAGTGCCCGAATTCCTCGGCCCGGCGGCGATCTCCATGGCGCACCGCTACAATCAGGACTCGCGGGACGGCGGCAGGGACCAGCGCCAGGAGGTCATCGCCTCTCACGAAGGGGTCTGGGAATGCTCGTTCGTCGGCGCGTGTTCCGAAGTCTGCCCCAAGCACGTAGACCCCGCCGGCGCGCTCCAGCAAGTCAAGGTGGCGAGCACCATCGACTGGTACAAAGAACACTTGATGCCGTGGAGTAAAAAATGAGCCGCAACCCTTACGTTCGCGAAGTTCCCAAGACCAGCTGGTTTTTCCGCCAGCCGCGCTACATGCGCTACATGGCGCGGGAGGTGACCTCCTTCTTCATCGGCGCGTTCAGCCTGCTGTTGGTGGTGAGCCTCAAGCGCCTGTCGGAGGGCCCGGAGGCTTTTCAGGGCTTTTTGGACGCGCTGCGCGGCCCCTGGGGCGTGCTGTTTTGTCTGGCCGCCTTGGTGGCGGCGGTGTATCACAGCACCTCGTGGTTTAACGTCACGCCGCAAGCCATGCCCATCCAGCGCGGCGAGGAGTTCGTTCCCGGCAAGATGATCGTCGGCGCGCACTACGCGGTTTGGGCGGTGGTTTCGCTGATCGTACTGTTTATGGGGATCTGACCATGTCCAAATCCAATAAACCCATCGTCTGGGGACCGTTTGCCGCAGGCGGGACGGTGACCGCCTTTCTGACTCCGGTGCTCACGCTGCTGGCGCTGTTCGCCGCGATGCGCTTTTCGCCGGACATGTTCACCTATGCCAGCATGCACGCCTTCGCGTCTAACTGGCTGGGCAAGCTGATCATCTTCGGCGTCATCACCCTGTCGCTGTGGCACGCCGCACACCGCTTCCGCATCACCCTGTTCGATTTCGGCGTGCGCGCCGATCTGGTGGTGGCCACGATCTTGTACATGATTGCGGCGATCGGCACGGTCTCGACGATTTTTTCGCTGTTGTCCATCTGAGGGGCGACGGGGATCGCGCTTTCGCGTTATCCTCTCGCGCCGCGAAATCCCGCGCGCCGCCGACCGCGCGGCGCGCGGGATCGTCGCATCGAACGCCACCGATCTTGTAACGGACGATCGCTGCATCGCTCAGCCGTTGCCGATGGAGTGCCTCCGCGTGATGTCGCGGACGCCAGCACGCTTTTCGCGCCGACGGGTGGACCCTGGCGAAAACGCCTCGCATACACGGTGATTAGGTAAATAAGAATGAGTTCCCAACCTGTTCAAGGCGCGGCCACCTTGGCCCAACCGCTTCCGTTGGAAAACGCCGCAGGCCCCGAAATCGAGAACCCGAACACGGCGCAAGAAGTCGCGCTCGACGATCCCCGCCAGGAGTTTGACCATCCCCCGGTGCAGGTACCGCTCTATCTGCAAGAAACCTACTGGTGGGCGTATGTCCATCCGGCGGCGGTGCGCTTTTTCGAACGGCAGTGGCTGGTCAATTTGATTCTGTGGGGCAACTTCAACCGGCTGCGCGATCTCGCCCTGGATGAATTGGGCGCTTCGGTTCGGGGCGATATTCTTCAAGTCGCCTGCGTGTATGGCAATTTCACCGAACATCTGATCCGGCGGCTCGATCCGACCGCCCGGCTGGCGGTGGTGGATGTCGCGCAGGTGCAATTGGAAAATCTGAAAAACAAGCTGCCCGACCCGTCGCGCATTTCAATCCACCATCAGGATTCGACCGATCTGCGCTTCGCGGACGCCAGCCATGATTGCGTGGTGGTGTTTTTTCTGTTGCACGAACAACCGGAAGCGGTGCGCGCCCAAACCGTCGCCCAAGCGCTGCGGGTCGTCAAACCGGGAGGCAAGGTGGTCTTCGTCGATTATCACCGGCCGAGCGCGTTTAACCCGTTTCGCTATGTGATGATTCCCATCCTCACTACCTTGGAACCCTTCGCCATGGATTTATGGCGTCGGGAAATCACCGACTGGCTGCCCGAACGCTATCGCGGCGCCAAGATCGACAAACAGACCTATTTCGGCGGACTTTATCAGAAGGTGGTGATTACGGTCTGAAGCCGGTCGCCGGATCGTCGGCCAAATGGGCCGCGCAACGCCGGTTCAACGTCCGGCGGCCTCAAGCTTGCGGGCCCGCGCGGCGAAGGCGTTGACCATGGTCGCCGCCATTTGGGTCATCAGCGCCTCGCCCAGGGGTTTGAGCAGCAGCGAACGCACCTCGCATTCAAGGCTGAATTCGGTGTGGCAAAACCCTTCCGGCGTCGGCGCGAACGACCAGCGAATCTCGAAGCGTCGAAAACTTCGATCCGTCGAGGTGACGGTGATGGCGTTCGGCCGGTCGAGTTCGGTGCGGGTGCGAAACCGGTGCCGCAACAGCCCCAACGCCATGACTTGTTCGGTTTCGTAATGCTTTGCCTGACGGCCGATGACTTTCGCGCTGTAGACCAACGGCACGAATTCAGGATAGCGCTCGACATCGGCGACGATGTCGAACATCCGTTCGACGGAAACCGCCACTACCCGACTTTCGTGATGAGCGGTATGGGACATCGCGGGTTTGCTTGCCTCGTTAGCGGAGCGCTTGGTGGAATCAGACGCCTCTCCAGCCAAGCATAGTAGGAAAAGCGCGCTATTTGTCCATCATCCCTGGCGCGCGCACCGCCCCGTCATACCGCTTTGGCAGGAGCGCCATCAAGCCTCACTAACAAAGCCCGGTCGCGCCGAGCTTCGGTAACAATCGCCAAACCATCAGCAATCGGTCAGAACACGGCGCCCTTGGATCAAGCGTTCCACGAGCTAGCGCCATGCTTCAGCGCCTTATTTAAATTCGAACGTCAACCAATCAAATCATATGGTGCGCTTTAACAGATTAAACTATTTATTGGTGGAAACTACGAATCTATACTTAGAACCTTATAATGCCTCTGGACTGAACTATGCTTTTAGCGAACTCAATGCTGCGTCGTAAAATTTTTTAGTGCCTGGTTTGAAAATATTCATAGATGGGGGCTCGCGTGGGATCCAGAGGTCGCGAGTACTAACGAATGATGGACTCCCGCATGATGGGTTCGAGCCGACGCGCAAAACGCGCTGGATCGAACCTCTCGGACGGAACGGGCGTTGGAACCAAGGAATCGGGCCTACTGACCGCTCGGATGGATGGATAGCGGATGGATCAATCAGCATTGCACGGTGTTTTTATCATGCTTTCACAGGAAAAGATTTTTCTTTAACGCTTTAAATTCAGGAGCTTAACGTATGGCGAAAAAATTCATTGTCGAATTGCTTGGCGCTGACGGAAAGGGCGTGAGCGGCGTGCCGGTCAAAGCCAGCGGTTGCCCGGAACTTACCACCAGCCCCGTGGGCACCACGCTTTTTCTCACCGACGAGCCTCAGGTGACAGTCACCATCGGCGGCAAGGAAGCCTTCAAAGCCGCAATCGACGCCGTTCCGGAACGCCTTGTCTTCATTCAAGACGGCGGCGGCTGGAAGCAAAAATAAAAAACCCGAGCGTCATGGCAAAAAACGGGGGATGCCGCAACGGCATCTCCCGTTCTTAATCCATCTCAAGTTGATCGCGAGAGGCGCACACCCCCGCCAGCACCTCAAACCATCGCTCCTGTCGACCGCGTGCTCGATCCCCAAGGTTCAGCGTGCTCGGCCCCGGCTTCCGCTCAACGGCTTCCAGCCGGGCTTTTCCAGGCTGTATCAACCGATCAATGCAGGGGCACGACGTGGGTTTTACTCACAAAGATTTCTTCCAGATGCCGCCACGCATTCGGAAAGAACTTGGAGATCACCGCCGCGAGCGGCAGCGCCAACAACCCCGCGCCGACGAGGGCCACGATCCAAAAACCTGCGAACGGGGCCAGCGCGATGACCAGAACAGCAAATGCCACGAGTTTAACTAGGTCTTTCATGATCACTACGGCGTGGAAACTCCGTCGCTCGGAACGAAGACCACGCACGTCCTCTATTTTTAGGTGCTAGAAGCTCAATTTTGGGCGGTTTTAGTGTGCTATCGATTAAACCGCCCCGCCTTGTAAGCGCCGCCTTCCAGCGAGAGGCCCGCGCCTCAATGCTCAAAAATAGAGCACTTTACCTTCGCACTAGAGGGATACTTACTAAACCTTAAAATAAAAACACGCACTGAAACCCTAATAGTGCCACTGGAATGGGATATATCTTAACAGAAAAAATGTTGCGTTGCAAAATTTTTTGCGCGCTTCAATCAGCAAACTTTAAAAATGTCAACCGCAAAGGCAAAGCAGGGCTCCAGGCATGACGAGCAGGGGAAAGCAGGTCCGAACGATGCGTTCATTTTGCGATGGCGGTTTCGAAAAAATCTTGAGCTTCATGCGCCTCGTCAATCAAGCTCGGAACTCCCGCACCAGCCGCTGCAACATCCGCACCTCCGTCGGCGAAACGACGGGTCCGTAACGCAATACCGCATAAAGCCGCCCGATTTCCCGAACTGACTCCGCCAGCTCCGGCCGGCTGCCGGCCACCCGTTCGGCAAACGCCAAAGGCCCTTCGTGCGCGCCGCGCGTCAACCCGCGCCGGGCCAAACGAGCGCAAAACCGCCGCCACGCGCGCGTCACCGGGTCGCGGGAACCTTGATCCCGCCACCGCAATCCGGCGACCACCAGGCTAAATCCGCCCAGCGCCACCGTCATCGCCACCGTCATGTCCGCCCAGTCCACTGGACCGAAACCGAGCCCCGACAGAAATTCCTTCTGCCGGTCTGGACCGTAAGCCAATATCCACTCATTCCAGGAATTGTTCAGCGAATCCCATCCCATGGCCAGTTGGCGCAACCACCTGCTATCGCCACGGCGGATTAAAAACGGCAAATCCTCGGTATCCGCCACGGCGGCGTAGAGTCCTTGCTGTATCCGATTCGGGGCCACCGCCGCAGTGGGGTCCACCCGCACCCACCCCCGCTCTTCCAGCCAAACTTCCGCCCAAGCATGGGCGTCGGATTGGCGGACGATCAGATAATCCCCGAAGGTATTGCGCTCCCCGCCTTGATAACCGGTCACCACGCGGGCCGGCACTCCAGCCGAGCGCATCAGAAACACAAATGCGCTGGCGTAGTGCTCGCAAAAGCCTTGTCGGGTGCGGAACAGGAACTCATCGACGCTGTTGCTCCCCAACAAGGGCGGATTGAGGGTGTAATAGAACGCCTGCTCCCGAAATAGCGCCAGCGCCGCGCGAACTACCGCATCCGGCTGTAGGTTTCGGGCGCGCCATTCCGCCACCAGCTCGCGGGCCCGTGGATTGCCCGAACGCGGCAACCACAGTCCGCGATTCCGTTCCGCCGCCTCCAAATCGCCGGTCCGATAGCGGGGATAGGACCGCATCTCATAGCGGTAGACCTCGTTGACCGGCTCCTGGCGCAGCAATTGAAACGAAGGCGTCATGCCAGACCGCGGAGGCAAGATGGCCGGCAGATCGAGCGCGAACAGCCAAATCCGGTTGCTCGGCTCCAAAATCACGGTGTACTCCAGCACCTCGCCCTCGGGCGTAAACGGAACGGGAGTCGTTCTCGGAGCCTTGTCGCCAGAGCTCCAGCGCCGTCCGTCGAAATTCCACAGCACCGGACCGCGCCAATACAGTTGATCCGGCGGGGGGATGGAACCGGTGAAGCGCGCCCGAAACGCCACGTCGTCGGATTTGCTCAATTCGCTGACCGTCCCCGGCGTCATCTCCTCGGACAATCCGGTGCGGCCCTTGTAAGCGTCTCTCGGCAAGCCCCACAACGGTCCGGGAATGCGCGGGAACAACACGAACAGGATCAGCATGACCGGGATGGCCTGCAACGCCATCTTGCCGGTCAACCGCAGCGGGGCCAGCGCCTTGAACCCCGCGTGTTGGCGGTGGATCAGCACCTGCGCCGCCAGCATCAGCAGCACGACCGCCAATAAGTAGGCGACCAGCAGAATTTCCTGGCTGTAGAGCAGGTTGCTCATCACCAGCAAATAACCGAGAAACACCAGCACCACGCCATCCCGCAAGCCGCGCGTCTCCAACAGCTTGCACGCGGTCATCGCCACCAACAAGGCCACTCCGGCGTCGCGCCCGAACAGGGTCCGAAAGTCGACGAATACCGCGCCGCCCGCCAGCACCGCCACGATCAGCACCAGCCCGCGCGGCGGCAACTGTCGACCCCGCAGCGCGATAAATCCGCGCCAAGCCGCAATGCCATAGAACACCGCCGTCAACCACACCGGCAATTCCCAGACGTGCGGCGCTACCGCCAGCGCCAGCGCCGCCTGCAACCACAGCAACGCCGGCAGCGTCAGCGGCTCAACCGGCGGCGCGCTCGACTGATCCCGCTTCGGCTTCTGCTTTCGACTCAAGTACTTCATCAACCGGCTTCACATCGTGGTGGTTAAATAAAGCGAGCGCTTCCAAACAGCGGCGGCGTTGGGGTTCGCCGCGATCCGGCGGCATTTTCACGCCCGGCAGGCGCAAACCGTATCGATGGCCATCGTTTTCGGCCTTCAATACCCACTGACAGAGTTGCCCCAGACGCGGTTCCACGGACTCGGGGTCCAGCAGCCGCCAATCCAACCACAATTCCGGCCGCGCTTGATCGATGAAGCGTTTCACCAACAACTGATCGGTTCGAGTCGCCGCCTTCCAGGCAATCCGGCGCGGCGAATCGCCGGGCGCATACGGGCGAAAGCCGGCGTAGTCCTCGCTGCCCGAGCCCAATTCGTTCAAACCGCTGCCCGATTGACCGGCCGAGGCCGCCGGCAGCGGCCGCCGGCCTCGCGGTCGCGGATAGACCAGCGCGGCGGTCTCGAAGGCGACCCAACTCCAGGACTGAAACAAACCCAGCGGAAAGCGAGTCAGCACTCGAATATGGCCCGGCCGCAGCCAACCGCGCCGCTCGGCGGGAACCAACACCCTAACAGACACCGAACCGCGCGCCGGAACATCCACATAGGCCGGCTCCCGATCCCGCCATTGCAAGGCGACGCCGTAACGCGGCGTCTGGCGCGGGTTTTCCAAGCGAAACGCAAACCGCGCGTCCTGACCGGCGAACACCGGTTCGGCGCCGTCGGCATGGATGACGAGACCCAACAGAGTGTCATGGGCCTGCCACATGGTGTTCAGCGCCACCGCCGCCAGCAGGAAAGTGAAGGCGAAACCCATGCTGTTGCTGTAATTGATCGACCACAGAAACAGCAAAAACAGCAACAGCGCGAAGGCGTAGCCCTGGCGGGTGGGCAGAATGTAGATGCGGCGGCGATCCAGCCGGATCGGCTCGCGCGAGGGACGATGGTGGCGGGTCACCCAGGTCTCGAACCGCTTCCGCCAGCCCTGGGACATCGCGCGGCGCTCAGGCCGGCAGCGCCACGGCGGTCAGCAACTGGTGGACCAATTCGGCGGACGATTGCTCCAAGCTGTCTTCGCCCGGATGCAAGCGGTGGCTGACCACGGCCGTCAACACGGCTTGCACGTCTTCGGGAAGCACGTGAGCCCGCCGGTGCAACAGCGCCCACGCCCGCGCCGCCCGCAATAAACCCAAGCCCGCGCGCGGCGACAAACCGCCGCGAAAGCGGTTGGATTGCCGGGAAAATCCCAGCAGCGCTTGCACGTAATCCAGCAGCGGCGGGGCGACGTGCACGCCGTTCACCCGCGCCTGCGCCTCCTGCAACTGAGCGGGCGTCATCGCGACCGGCAGCCGCGCCAGCACCTCGCGGCGGTCTTCGCCCTCCAGCAGCGCCCGTTCGGCCTGGGCGTCGGGATAGCCCAACTCGATCCGCATCAGGAAACGATCCAGTTGCGATTCAGGGAGCGGAAAAGTGCCGATCTGATAGGCGGGATTTTGGGTGGCGATCACGAAGAACGGCTCCGGCAGCGGCCGGGTCTCGCCCTCGATGGTGACCTGCCCCTCCTCCATCGCCTCCAGCAGCGCGCTCTGGGTCTTGGGCGTGGCCCGGTTGATTTCATCGGCCAAAATCAGTTGGGCGAAAATCGGGCCGGGATGGAAAACGAAGGTCTCGCGCTGGCGCTCGTAAACCGCCGCGCCGAGGATGTCGGCCGGCAGCAGGTCGCTGGTGAACTGGATGCGTTGATAGTGCAAGCCGAGGCTGTGCGCCAAAGCGTGCGCTAAGGTGGTTTTGCCCATGCCGGGCAAATCCTCGATCAGCAAATGGCCGCGCGCCAACAAACAGCTGAGCGCCAGCCGGATGGCGCGCTCCTTTCCCAAAATGACCGAGCCGACTTGGCGGATCGCCAAGTCCAAACGGTCTTCGATAGGACTCGCCACCTCAGTCCTGCCGGCGCAGATCGCGTTTGAACCGCTTGAAATTCTCCACGTAGCGGCCGGCGGTCTGCTGCAAGCGCTCGATTTCCGCGTCGGAGAGAGCGCGCACGATCTTGCCGGGCGAGCCCATCACCAGCGAGCCGTCCGGAATTTCCTTGCCTTCAGGAATCAAGCTGTTCGCGCCGATCAGGCAATGCTTGCCGATCACCGCCCGGTTCATGATCAGGCTCTTGATGCCGATCAAGCTGCCGTCGCCGACGGTGCAGCCGTGCAGCATCGCCAGATGGCCGACGGTGACGTTGCGGCCCAAGGTGAGCAAGATGCCGGGGTCGGTATGTAGGATCGAGCCGTCCTGGATGTTGGTATTTTCGCCGATGGTGATGACGTCGTTGTCGCCGCGCACCACGGCGTTGAACCAAATGCTGGCGTTTTGCTTGAGCACCACCGAGCCGATGACGGTGGCGTTATCCGCGATAAACCAATCGTCGCCGTGAAATTCGACCTTGCGGTCGCCGAGAGCGTGGATCACCGCATCCTCCTAGCCCATCAGTTTCTCGTTAAAGCATCAGTATAAACGAGATCGAATCGTGGGAGGAGCTAACAGAGGAAAAATATGGGGGATGAAAAACCGCTAGATTGTCAACCCGCCGTGCTTGGCGTTCGGACCGAGAAACGATCCCAAAACCGAAGCACGACGGAGATTAGGAAGGATTACTTGGTCTTGCCTTCCAGGGTCGCAACCGGCGTGTCGTCATAAACGCCCGCGCCGACCGCATAATTGCCAGCCGGCTTCACGTAGCTGACCTTGCGATGATTGCCGTCAGCACCCGGCTTGGTCCATTGATATTCCACCCAACCGCCGTTCGCGCCCTTGGAGGCGGCGGCGCACAGCGAGGGACCGAGGCTCTCGCCGGCCTTGCCCTTGAGATCGGCCAGCTTCATGCCCTTGACCTGAGCGCTAGGATGGGCGGACATCACGCCCGTTTTGCAATCCATCACGAATACGTAGGTGTCCTTCCAGGCCCACTTACCCTTGGGATCGTTGTAAGCCGCCAGAGCGGCATCGCCGTGAGCGGCGACATCGGCGGCGGCTTCCTTGACCTTGGCGACGACTTCATCAGCGGTTGCGGCGTCGGCGGCCCAAGCGCCGGCGGACAGACCCACAGTGCAAAGCGCGGCCACGCCTAAGACTAATTTTTTATTCATCTCCAAAGCTCCTTGGTTGGGTTGCTTAACTTAAGAACACACCACCACGGGGCGGTGGCGTGGTCTAACTCTAGACGCTGAAATGACGGGAGACAAGATTAACCCCGACATTTATGTCACAAATTAGCGGGGATTTAACGCGCTCGAATCGAAAATCCAAGCCGCCGGAACCCGCACTCGAAGCAGATCCGGCAAGTTTGATCCAGTCGGGAAAACTTGATTGCAAAGGGCAATCAAAACGGCGCGTCGCGGAATTTTTAGCGGCCAGCGTCGACCGCCGACCACCGCACGACCCGATTGCGACCCCCGGCCTTGGCTTGATAAACCGCGCTGTCGGCGCATTCGATCATCTGATGGAGCGACGTTCCCAACTCGGTGGTAAATCCGATGCTGACCGTCAGCGGAATTTCCCGGCCGGCGTTGCTAAAACCGATCTTGGCAACAGCGGCGCACGCGCGCTCGAAGACGCGATCGGCGTCGCTTTCAGACTGCAGCACGGCCATGCAGACAAATTCCTCGCCGCCGTAGCGGCCGACGACATCGGAGGTGCGCAGGGTGGTATGCAGGGTGGACGCAATCACCTTCAACGCCTCATCGCCCACCAAATGCCCGTATTGATCGTTGATCCGTTTGAAATAATCGGCGTCCACCATGCCGATCCCCAACAGAAAATGGCCGCGTCGGGCGTTGGCGTGCAACTTTTCGCCGACATCCAGCAACTGGCGGCGGTTGAGCAGTCCGGTCAGGAAGTCGCAAGTGGCCGCCTCGCGCAGCCGCCGGACGTAATCCATCATGTCGGTGTTCTGATTGACCCGGCATAACAGTTCCTCCACCTGAAACGGCTTGGCGATGAAATCGTTGGCCCCGGTTTTGAGCAGGAGCGCCGAAAGACCGGGCTTGGAGGCGTCCGACATGCCGATCACCGCCAAATCCTCGCGCCGGTACTGGCGGCGGATGGTTTCGATCAACTCCAGGCCGCTCATCCCTGGCATGTTGACATCGGTGATCACCAGGCTGGTATCGGGATGGTCCGCGAGCAGATCGAGCGCCTCCTGGCCGCTGGCGGCCGCCAGAATCTGATAGCGGTGGCCGTCCAACAAACTTTGGACACAAGCTCGAAAACTGCGGGAATCATCGACCACCATCACCTTGATTTGGCGGTTTCGCCACAAGCGGCCGATGGTATGCGCCACCTGTTCGATATCGCTGAGGTTGCGCTTGATGAAATAATCCAAAACCCGCTTGGCCAGCATGGCCTCTCGCACGCCGGGATCCATGAAACCCGTCAAGACGATGGCCGGAATCCCGTGGTTTTGCACCACATCGACCACGCCGCCGTTCGGCGCGTCGGGCAAATTGAGATCGAGCACGGCGCAAAAAAAGCGCTCGGGATTCCAAGCGAGTTGCGCTTGCGTCTCAGCCAGCGTCCCCACGCCCACCACGGCCAGTCCATACTCATCGCTGAGATACGACGCCAGCAAGCCCCGCAAGGCTCGGCTGTCTTCCACGACGAGCACCGTGCCGGTTTGCGCGCCGTCTCCATCTTTGCTCGCCATGAAACGCGATCCTCGTCAGTTGCTCGCAACTCCACACTTTATACGATTTTTCCCCTGTGAACTTATAGATTAGTTTACAGGTGTTTCTGTTTCCGGATAGATGTTCGGGTCCATAATGGCCGGCATTAGCCAATGACCGCACTGTCGCCGCGATTTTCGAAAAATTCAGGCAAGGCAACGAGTTCAAGCACGGCTTGCAACGATTTCCATGCAGCAGTCTGGAAAGCGGCTGCTCGGTCGGTCGCCGCTGTCGCGCGGGCCCCGCTAGCGCCAGTCGCCCCACAGCGCTTGCACCGCCGCCAGCGCGGCGACCCCAGCGGTTTCGGTGCGCAAAACTCTCGGCCCGAGCCGGACGCCGGCGAACCCCACCGCGCGAGCTCGCTGGATTTCCTCGGCGCTGAGACCGCCTTCCGGCCCGACCAGCAAGGTCACCCGCTCGTCCGGCGCGTCCATCTCGCGCAATCCCGCGTCGGCCAAAGGATCGAACAGCCAGCGCGGCCCCGATTCGGCCGGGCGGCTCAGCCAATCCGACAAGGTTGCCGGTTCCCGCAAGTCCGGCAGGCGGTTGCGCCCGCATTGCTCGCACGCGCCGACGAGAACGCCGCGCCAATGCTCGATCTTTTTCAGCCATCGTCCGCCGTCGAGGCCGACGCCGCCGTACTCCGTCAGCAACGGCTGGATGGCGCTCGCCCCCAGCTCCGCGGATTTTTGCAAGGTGAAATCCATTCTGTCGCCGCGCGAGACCCCTTGCGCCAGCACGATCCGCAGCGGCGGCTCCGGCTCATCGGGCAACCGCTCCATAATTTGGGCCCACGCCGCCCGCTTGCCGCACTCGGTCAAGATCGCGCTAAAAGCTTTGCCTCGGCCGTCGAACAGCACCAGCCGCGCGTCCGGCTTCAACCGCAACACCCGCGCCACATGATTGAACGCGCTGTCATCGAGCGGCACGGTCGCGCCCGCGCTCAGCGGCGAAGATGAGTAAATTCGGGGAACGCGCATGGAGATAAGTATCGGACAATGATTTCATCGACTCTAGCGCGCGGATCGTGAAGATCGACCGCCGCTGCTTTAGAATGATCGACACCTCGAAACAATACGTTAAAGCCATTGAAAATCGCCACCTGGAACGTCAATTCCCTCAACGTGCGCCTGCCGCACGTCGTGGACTGGCTGCGCGTCGAACAGCCCGATCTATTGGCGCTTCAGGAAACCAAACTCACCGATGCGGATTTTCCGACGCTGGATATCGCCAACGCCGGCTATCACGCGGTCTTTTCCGGGCAGAAGACTTACAACGGGGTGGCGATTCTCAGCCGCTTGCCCGCCGCCGATCTCATCGCCGACCTGCCGGGCTCGGACGATCCGCAACGGCGGGTGCTGGCCGCGACGGTCGGCGACGTGCGGGTGTTGAACCTGTATGTCCCCAACGGCCAATCGGTCGGCTCCGAGAAATACGCCTACAAATTGGCTTGGCTCAAGCAATTGGCCCTGTGGACGGAACAGGAACTGGCGCGACATCCCCGACTGATCGTGCTGGGCGACTTCAATATCGCGCCCGAAGATCGCGACGTGCACGACCCCATCGCTTGGACCGGCCAGATTTTATGCAGCGAACCGGAGCGAAGCGCCTTCCAGCGGTTATTGCAATTGGGATTGCAAGACGCCTTTCGGCTGTTCCCTCAAGAACCGAACACCTTTAGCTGGTGGGATTACCGCGCCGCCGCGTTCCGGCGCAATCTCGGCTTGCGCATCGATCACATTCTGATTAGCCCGACGCTGGCGGCGAATTGCGTCGCTTGTCGGGTGGACAAAACACCGCGCAAGTTGGAACGCCCTTCCGATCACGCGCCCGTCATCGCTGAATTCGCTGGCGACTCCCACTAATCACACGCTCACCATCAGACTTTTATGGCACATCAACCCCGCAACGTGCTGGTGACCGGCGGCGCCGGTTTCATCGGCTGCAATTTCGTCCGTCATTGGCTGGCGACCGATCCCGACATTCGCATCGTCACCCTCGATTTGCTGACCTACGCCGGTTCGCCCGACAATCTGCGCGATCTGCCCGATCCCGCCCGGCACACCTTCGTTCGAGGCGACATCTGCGACCGGCCGCTGGTCGACCGACTGCTGCGCGAACACCGGATCGACACCATCGCCCACTTCGCCGCTGAAAGCCATGTGGATCGCTCCATCACCGGCCCGGCGGCCTTCGTGCAAACCAATCTGGTCGGCACCTTTACCCTGTTGGAGGCGGCGCGAACGGCTTGGTCCGAGAAGCCAGCACCAGCGGAATGCCGCTTTCATCACATTTCGACCGACGAAGTGTACGGCACGCTGCAATCCGACGACCCGCCCTTTCAAGAAACCACGCCGTACGCGCCTAATTCGCCTTATTCAGCCTCCAAGGCCGGCTCCGATCATCTGGTGCGCGCTTATTTCCACACCTACGGCCTGCCGGTGGTCACCACCAATTGTTCCAATAACTACGGTCCGTTCCAGCACGGCGAGAAATTCATCCCGACCGTGATCCGCTCCTGCCTGTTGCAAAAACCGATTCCGGTCTACGGCGACGGCAGCAACATCCGCGATTGGCTGTACGTCGAAGACCACTGTCGGGGCATCGACGCCGCGATCCGGGGCGGCAGGCCCGGCGACACCTACAACATCGGCGGCTGCAACGAATGGGCGAACCTCAATATCGTCCGCCGGATTTGCGCGCTGCTGGACGAACGCCGCCCGCAACACGCCCCGCACGAACGGCTGATCAGCTTCGTCACCGACCGACCCGGCCACGATTGGCGCTACGCCATCGACGCCGGCAAAATGGCGCGGGAACTCGGCTGGCGACCGGCGGAAACCTTCGACAGCGGCATCGTCAAAACCGTGGATTGGTACCTGCGACGCCACGCCGACGATCCGGCCTGGGGCGGCATGGCGGGCGCGACGTGAATCCGTTGCGGCTGGGGCGTTGGATGGTCGTCATCGGCGGCGCGCTCACGCTCGCCGGCCTGGTCATCGGCTTCGCCTCGATGGGGAGCGGCCAACGCAGCCGAATTTTGAACCTGCTGGGACTGGCGCCGGTCGGAGTGTTGATCGCTTTTTGCGGCACCATCCTCGTCGTCTTGACCGAACCGCGCGGCGCGACACCGCCCGCCGAACCCGATCCAACCTCCGATTCCGACTCCGACCCTCCAGAACCGAAACCATGAGCCATCCCGCCTTCGAACTCGCACGCCGTCAGGCTGTCCCCGCCCTCAAGCTGAACTTTGAGGAATACCGCCACGCCGCCACCGGCGCGCGGCACCTGCACCTCGCCGCCGACGACCCGCACAACGCCTTCATGGTGGCTTTTCTGACCGTGCCGCAAGATTCGACCGGCGTGGCGCACATTCTCGAACACACCTCGCTGTGCGGCAGCCGGCGCTATCCGGTGCGCGATCCGTTTTTCATGATGATCCGGCGTTCGCTCAACACCTTCATGAACGCCTTCACCAGCAGCGATTGGACCGCCTACCCCTTCGCCAGCCAGAACAAAAAGGATTTCAACAACCTGTTGGATGTTTATCTGGACGCGACCTTTTTTCCGCTGCTGGACGAACGGGATTTCGCCCAGGAAGGCCACCGGCTGGAATTCGCCGACCCCGACGATCCGAATTCGGAACTGGCGTTCAAGGGCGTGGTGTTCAACGAAATGAAAGGCGCGCTCAGCTCGCCGGTGCAGCGCCTGGGGCTGGCGCTGCAAAGCCGGCTGTTTCCGACCACCACCTATCACTACAACAGCGGCGGCGACCCCGAAGCCATTCTCGATCTCAGCTACGAGCAGCTCAAGGCCTTTCACGCCCGCCACTACCATCCCTCAAACGCCATCTTTCTGACGTACGGCGACATTCCCGCCGCCGAGCATCAGGCGCGCTTCGAAACCGGCGCGCTGAACCAATTTCAAGCGCTAAAGCTGGATTTCGCCATCCCCGCCGAGCGGCGTTACTCCGCGCCGGTCGCCGACACCATCCACTATCCGCTGGATGAGGCTGAGGATTTGGCCGACCAAACCCACATCGTGCTGGGCTGGCTGCTGGGATCGATCACCGATCCGCTGGCGACGCTGCGGGCGCGATTGTTGAGCGACGTGTTGCTGGATAACAGCAGTTCTCCATTGCAGCACGCCCTGGAAACCTCCGAACTCGGGGCCGCGCCCTCGCCGCTGTGCGGTTTCGACACTTCGACCCGCGAAGCCACTTTCGTCTGCGGCCTGGAAGGCTCGAATCCCGAACACGCCGAAGCGGTCGAGGCGCTGGTGCTGGATGTGCTGCGCCGGGTCGCGGCCGAGGGCGTGCCGCCCGCGGCGGTGGACGCGGTCTTGCACCAACTGGAATTGAGCGAGCGGGAAATCACCGGCGACGGTTTTCCTTACGGCCTTCATCTGCTGATGAAAGCCTTGACCCCGGCGATTCACGGCGGCGATCCCGCCACCGGACTCAACACCGATCCGCTGCTGGAACAGCTGCGCGCGGAGAGTCGGGACCCCGACTTTATCCCGCGCCTGGTCCGCCAACTGCTGCTGGACAACCCGCACCGGGTCCGGCTGAGCATGGCTCCCGACTCCACCCTCAGCGCCCGGCAAGCGACGGTCGAACGCGAGCGGCTGACCATGCAATGCGTCATTTACAAAAGCTCGAAAAAGCAGGATACCTATCTCTACCT
>ERZ761610.633-NODE-633-length-25303-cov-17.528636_pt1 | contig 25303 bp, 13 predicted proteins | sample MGYA00512164_ERZ761610 | MGnify/ENA primary metagenome ERZ761610 (study PRJEB28899, sample SAMN02850038) | bioreactor sludge metagenome | biome: EBPR Sludge; feature: EBPR Bioreactor; material: flocular biomat | place: Australia: Thorneside Wastwater Treatment...
GAGAAATGCAGCGGGGCATGGAAATGCCGCGTCGCAGATTGGATCTGCGTTGGTCGCAGGTTCGGAGGCGCACGCCGCGTCCCCTGCCCCCTTCCCCCTGCCCCTTTTCAATGTCCGCACGCGCGCCGACTTCCAAGCCTTGCTGGTGCGCGTTCGGCGCGATCTCGGTCCCGAAGTGCAACGCCTGGCCGAGCGCGTCGATCTGATCCTGAAAGCGGTAAAGGGGCTGCGCAGCGCGTTGGCGCCGCCGTTGATGGGTTATGCCACGGCGAATCTCGCGGACGCGCGCGAGCACCTGGATTCGCTGGTGCACCCGGGCTTCCTGCGCGAAGTCGGCTTCGAGCGACTGGCGCACTATCCGCGTTATCTGGAAGGCCTGCGACTGCGCATCGAAAGGCTCAAACGCGATCCGGCCAGGGACCAGGTCAAGCTGCTCGAGGTGCTGCCGTTCTGGCGCGCCTGGCAACGGCTGGCGGCGGCGCGTCCCGATGATGTCGAGGTCGACCACCTGCGTTGGCTGATCGAGGAACTGCGGGTGTCGCTGTTCGCGCAGGAGCTGAAAACCGCCGAGCCGGTATCGGCCAAACGATTGGCCAAACTGGTCGAACTGCTTGAGCGCGCGCCCTGATGAACTGTGAACTCGGGCATGCAAGCACTTGAGCTTGGCGGCGATTTCGCGCAAATTCGGCCGAATCGAGTCCGTCAGGAGCCACCCAGATGCGCCGAGTGATGATCCTGGTGATGACCGTTGCGCTGGTCTGGCCGGCGAGCCTGGTCGCGGCCGACGCAACCGTGCCGGCCGCGCGCTATCTGGTCATGGTGCGCCACGGCCATCACAGTACGGAACCAGTCAGCGATCCTGCCAAGGGACCACCGTTGACACCGCTCGGCAAGGACCAGGCGCGCCTCGCTGCGCGGCGCGTGCAGGAATCGCTGTTTCCGCTGGACGCGGTGCTGGCCAGTCCGATGTTGCGGTCGCAGGAAACGGCGCAAGCCATCGTCGGCGAACTAAAGGCTGCCCGATTGATTCTGCTGCCCGACCTCACGGAATGCACCCCGCCGATGCCGCCGGAACAGTCGGCGACCCTGAAAAACACTGAGGAACTGAAGGCCTGCGCCGACCAGTTCAATCGCGTCTTCGACGCCTACGTTCGGCCGAGCGAGGGTGCCGAGAGTGGGCAGGTGCTGGTGGCGCACGCCAACGTCATCCGTTATCTGCTGACCCGCGCGATGGGCCTGGACGCCCGGGCGTGGCAGCAATTTTCCCTCAGTCATGGCAGCGTGACGACACTGCGCATTGCCGCCAATGGCACGGTCACGGTGTTGGGAGTGGGTGATATCGGCCATGTGCCAAGGAGCCAGCGGTCAGGCTCGATCATCGACGCCGACAGCAGTCGCAGACCGCGCTAACCAGCATCGCGTCGGCCGGCATGCAATGGCCGGCCGGCAAAATGATTTCCAGCAGGCCGTGGGAGCTGGTCGCATCACGATTGAGCCACGCTGCGAAGCGTTCATGCGCCGGGAGTTGCACCACATCGTCGCCGCAGAAATGCGCAGGCGTCGGTACACGCAAACCCTCGGAGTCGGCGCGCATTTCCAATCAGCGCCTCAGGCCCCCGTTATTCAGCCATTGTTTCCCCGACAAGCTCGTGATTCCACTTGCGACGGACATGAGCTGCGGAAGTCGTTTGACATCGCGTGACCGTCACGTTAATTTGCAGTTGGGGAAACTTGCTTGCTGCCGTCGGGAGATCATCGGTCTCGCGAGGTCATGCCATCTGATGCCCGTCTGGGTTTCGATGGACTCAAGGGGGCTTGCGTGACCGAGGGTTGCTCGCGATTCCTGTGCTCTTCCGTTTTCGCCGCGCATTCGGCAGCCGCCGGCTTGGGCACGCGCAAGCTGCCTTGCAGGCGGATCGGCTTGCGCTTCGCGAGTACGTGGACCTTTGTGCTGTTGCTCTCACTGTTGCCGTTACTCGCAACTGCACAGTCCCTCCGGTACATGGTCTACATCGATGGCGACCTGAATACTGCCACCGGCTGCACGGCAACCGTGACCGGGGGTGAGCGTTTCGACGGAGCCGACTTCCGACTGGCGGTCACGGCATCTGGTAATCCGCCGATGGTGACTTCGCGTACGCTGGCGCCGTGTCTGGCGGGCAGTTTCGCAAACGGCAGTTCGCACCCACTGAATTACCCGGTCGGGCTCAATATCGGTCTCCCACTCACTGAGGGCAGCGCCGATGTGATCGAGATGTCGATCCGGCGCGCTGAACTCGGGCACCCGCTGGCCCAGCTACGTGTCGGTTTCGCAGCCGAGAGTGAAAGTGGTTCGTCCGACGCCCTGTTCACGCTGGATGGCAGCATTGGCGGTCCGCCGATTGCCTTCGGCATCCCGCAGTTGGTGCCGACCCTGGGCTTCTTCGGCGCCCTGCTGCTGGCGCTGGCGCTGGGGACGCTGGCGTTGCGTGCGCTCAAGCACAACCGGCGGCTGGCGCAGATGCTGCTGATCGGGGCGTTCTTTTCGGCGGGTTTTGCCGCTTGGGCGGCGAACTTCAAAGCGGTGTGCTGAGCTACACGCCAGCGGCCAACGCCAATGGCAGCGCGACGATCACGCTGCGCCTCAATGACGACGGCGGCACCGCCAATGGTGGCGTGAACAGCAGCGCCACGCAGACCTTCACCATCAACGTGACCGCGGTCAACGACGCACCGAGCTTCACGGCGGGTCCGAACCAGACGGTGAACGAAGACGCACCTGCGCAGACGGTCAATCCGTGGGCGACGGCGATCAGCGCCGGCCCGCCGGATGAGGCCGGCCAGACGCTCGGCTTCAACATCACCAACAACAGCAATCCGACCCTGTTCAGCGCCGCCCCGGTCGTCATCCCGACCGGCGCGCTGACCTACATGCCTGCCGCCAATGCCAATGGCGTAGCGACCAGCACGCTGACCTTGTCCGACAACGGCTCGAACACACCGCCAAACGTCAACACCAGCGCGGCGCAGACCTTCACGATCACCGTGGCCGCGGTCAACGATGCGCCGGTGAACACCGTGCCGGGCGCACAAACCACCGGCGACAGCGTCCCGGTGGTGTTCGGCACGGCGAATACCAATGCGATCAGCGTCGCCGACCTCGATGCCGGCGCCGGCATCGTGCAGATGAGCTTCGGCACCGGCGCGCCGGCCAACGGCACGCTGACGCTGGCCAATCCGGGTGCAGTGCTGACCAGCCTGACCGGCAACGGCAGCGAACTGGTGATCGCCACCGGCACGCTGACGGCGCTGAACACGGCGCTGAACGGTCCCGCCGGCAGCCTGACCTATACGCCGGTGCTCGGCACCAGCGCGGCGCGCACGCTCACCGTGATCAGCAACGACCAGGGCAATACCGGCTCCGGCGGAGCGCTGATCGACACCGATACGGTCACCATCAATGTCGACGCACCGCCGGTGGTTTCCAGCGTACCGGTCAATGGCGCGACCACCGCCAACAATGTTGCGATTGCGGTCAACTTCAACGAGTCGGTGGATGTGATCGCCGGCATCACGCTGGACTGCGGCGGCGCCATTGCGCTCGGCGGCACCACCGGCAGCAACGTGAGCACGCTGAACCTGACCTATGCCGCACCGCTGCCGGCCGGCACTTGCACGCTGACGGTGCCAGCCGCCAGCGTCAGTGACGTCGATCCAATCGATCCGCCGAACAATCCGGTGGCCAATTACGTGGCGACGTTCAGCGTCGATGCCGCGCCGGCACTGGTCAGCAGCACGCCGGCCGCGGCGGCGGTGGTCAACACCGCGCAGACGGTCAGCTTCACCTACAACGAGCCGGTGACCGATCTGGGTGGCGCGATCACGCTGAACTGCGGCGGCGCCGTCGCCGGCAGCATCGGCGGATCCGGCAGCGCGACGCTGACATTCACGCCGACCAGTCCGCTGGCCGCCGGTGCCAGTTGCACGGCCACCGCGGTCGCCGCGCAGATCGGCGATGTGGACACCTTCGACCCACCGCAGAACCCGGTCGCCAACAGCATCATCAACTTCACGGTGGACGCCGCGCCGGCCTTCGTCAGCGCCACGCCGGCCGCTGCGGCGGTGGTCGGCACCGGGCAGACGGTCAGCTTCACCTTCGACGAGAACGTCGACAACCTCGGCGGCGCGATTACGCTGGACTGCGGTGGAGCGGTGACTGGCACGATCGGCGGCGGCGGCACGCCGACGCTGACCTTTGCGCCAAACAATCCGCTGACCGCTGGCGCCAGTTGCACCGCTACCGCTGTCGCCGCGCAAATCGGCGACAGCGATGCGATCGATCCGCCGCAGAACCCGGTGGCCAATGTGGTGCGCAGCTTCGCGGTGGACGCGGCGCCGACGGTCGTCACGACGAATCCGGCCAACGGCGCCGTCGATGTGCCGCTGGCCGGGATCGTGACCTTCGACTTCAGCGAAGCGGTGAACTTCAATTTCGCCAGCTTCAGTTACAGCTGCGGCGGCGCGGTGACCTTCAACGTCGCCGGCAGCGGCACCAGCAGCGCGACGCTGACACCGACCGCCAACCTGCCGATCAACACGCTGTGCACGGTCACGGCGCTGGCCGCCGGTATCCGCGATCTGGATGCCGCCGATCCGCCGGACTACGCCCTCGTCGATACCGCAATTGTCCTGACCACCGTGAACGATGACGCACCGACGGTAATCTCGACGGTGCCGAATACCGGAGCCTATGCGAGATCCGATGTGGTTCTCGGGGTCGTTTTCAGCGAGTCGGTCACGGCGCTGCCAGGCGCAATCGAACTGCGTTGTGACGGCAGTTCGAATCTGATTGTGGGCGGCGACAGCGGCGTCGACGTCTCCGAATTGGCGCCAGAGACGTCGGGTCCACTGCCGGCGGGCGCGTGTCGAATGACCATCCGCGCCGACCATATTCTGGACAGCGATTCGATCGACCCACCTGATCAGATGCCTGCGGACGTCCTCATCGATTTCATCGTCGCGCTACCGCCTTCATTCACGTCGCAACCGTCGCTGAATTCACCTGAACTCGATTCATATCAGTATCCAGTCGTAATAGATGACAGTCGTACGGCGCGCCCGGTAACCCTCTCCATTGAACTGGCGCCTTCCGGGGCAACATTGGCGGAACCCAATAGTTTGTTGCAGATTCCGACAGCGGAGATGACGCCGCCCACGTCGCATCTGGCGGCGAACCCCGGCTGCCTGATGGTCCCACAGGGCCAGTCACCGGTCATGGCCATGCCAATGTTGCGATGGCGTTTCCCTGGAGGGGTCGGCATGTCGCCCTTGGTGGGCCCGTTGCTTGATCGCAACAACGACGGAATCACCGACAGCCGCGACCCAACAACGATCCTGCTGCTTCCCCACGATACTTTGGTGGGGATCGAAGCCGGCGTGAGTGTGCCTACCTTCATCGACGGCGCAACCGGACTTTGGCTTGCTGAATTGCCGGACATTGTCGTCAAGGCCGGCGGCAATCCCGCTTATGCCGATCTCGATGGCGACGGCCGACACGACATTCTTGCGTTCCTGCCGGATTTGTCGGTGATTGCCTTCAAGACCGACGGGACAGTGCTCTGGACCAGCAGCGCCACGGCCTCAACTGCATCTTGGGGCGCCTCTGTCAGCTTGGGAGTCGCCGACTTCGAAGGCGACGGCGTGCCCGAGATCCTCGCCGGGGGCACCGTTCTGAACGCCGACGGCAGCGTGCGCTGGCAGTCAGCCCATCCAATTCCGGGTGGGTTCGACAGCCCGTTCTACGTCGATCCGATCGGCAACGGTGAGGGTCTGGTCGTGATGGGCAACGATGTGCATGCCGAGTCGGGTGCGCTGCTCTGGTCGGTTCCGCTCTCCCAGTACACTGGCGGACGCGTATGGCATATCGGCGCGGCGGATTTCGATGCCGACGGCGTGATCGAGATCCTTTTCATGGATAAGGATATCGGCCAAGGCAGCGCACGTGCGCACTATCGCTTGTACCGACCGGATGGCACGTTGGTCTGGGAAAGGGCGATTGAAGATGGTTTGGAGTACAGCGGCAACACCCCGGTGATTGCTGACTTCACCGGCGATGGCTTGCCCGATTTCGTGACCGCTGGCGCCCGAAGCTTGCGCCTGTACAAGGGCGACGGCGGGTTGGTGTGGTCCGTGCCCCTGGAGAATGAGGGCTCCGACAGCGTCGCGGCGGGAGCCTTCGACTTCGACGGAGACGGACGCTTGGAGGTGGTCGTGCACGATCACCGGCGACTGCTGTTCGTCGACGGGCAAAATGGGCAAGTTCGATTTGCATACCGACATGCCTCGCGCACGGCAAACGAACAACCCGTTATTGCCGACATCGATGGCGATGGATCGGCGGAAGTACTGGTGGCTTCGGACGCCCATGGCGAAAGCGGACTGTACGCCTATGGTTCCAGCGCCACGCCGTGGAGCCCGACATTGCCCTTGTGGAACCAGTATCAGTACAACGTCACGAATGGCGTTGGGCCCTCATGGACCAACGGGCAGACCGGGTTGTGGTGGCAGCAGCAGCGTACGTTTAGGGTGAACAATCGGTTGCAGCCAGACCCGACACTGATGTTCGACCTCGTTCCGCACCGATTGCGCCTGCTGGACGATCCGCTGCGCCTGGAGTTCGATGTACTCAATCGCGGTCGCGCGACTTCCAGTGCTTATCTTGCCTGGATTGAGTCGGCCGGAGGCGTGGCGATCGGACAGCTCTCCGGGGTCTCACTGGCAACCGGCGCGAACGCCCGGCATGAGGTCGCACTGGGTACATTTCATGCGGCGCCATCCGACTTGCGTGTTCGCATCGAAGCAAGCGATCCGACGTTCGAATGCGACACCGCAAACAACCAGGCTACCGGCAGATACGCAAAGCTCCGCGCAACCGCCGCGGATGGGCAGTTCGCCACCCAGGATTGGCTCATCAATATCGACCAGGTGAACGCGCCGCCTTCGATTGCGGACCGGGTCCTTCCGGATGCAACGGTTGGACTTGACTACGCGCAAGTTGTGAGCGCCACCGATCCAGACCTCGGGGATGCGGTTCGTCTGGCCATCCTCGAAGGTCCCCCAGGCCTGGTGCTGCATCCACAAACTGGCGAACTGAATTGGAGGCCGCCACTCACGGCAATCGGACAACATGTCGTGCGTGTGTCAGCGTCTGATCTTGCCGGCCAGACTGCCGAGCGCACTTTCTCGCTGCAGGTTAACGGCAACAGCAGCAACCTGCCACCGGTGTTCCGCAGCATACCGGTGACTTCCGTTGCGCACGACGCGGTCTACATCTATCAGTTCCTGGTCGAGGATCCTGAAGGCGAGCCGTTGACCTTCACGCTGTTGGAGTCTTTGCCCTCGATGTATGTTTCGCCTGAGCAACTGGTCGTATGGGGACCCGACGCCGAATACGGTTCCACTCGCGCAGTTCATTTGCGCGCAACGGACCCGCATGGCGCGCATGCAGACCAGCAGTTCACGGTCACGCTGTTGTACAACAACGCGCCCCAGATCACCTCGACACCTGCGCTCTTCGGATACCCGGATTTCGACTATCGCTACCTCGTCACCGCGATCGATGCCGACCTGGATCCGATCGTCTACAGTCTGGCGCGTGCCCCGTCGGGGATGCAGATCGACGCTCACAGCGGTCAGCTCGATTGGACGCCGAACGTCAATCAGATCGGTGCGCACCCGGTGCTGGTCAGAGCCTCCGATGGCAAAGGCGGCATTGCCAGCCAGCCGTTCACATTGGTCGTGCGCGCCGACAACGAGCCGCCGACGATCACAACGATCCCGCCGGTGGTTGCCAAGGTTGATCGCGAGTATCGCTACGACCTGGATGCCATCGACCCCGAAGGCGCGCCATTGTTGTACGCGTTTCGTGAGTCGCCGGCAGGAATGCAGATTGACGCGGAAACAGGACTGATCCAATGGACGCCAAGCACTGCAGGAAGTGCGGCAGTGACCGTCCGTGTCGACGACGGCGAGGATTACGTCGAGCAACTTTGGACCATCAACGTCGCCGCAGCGGATGAGCCGTTATTGGCGTTTCTTTCGATTGATCCGCCGCGCGTTCCTGTGGATGCGCCGGTAGCGGTGCAAGTATCCGAATCGGGCGCCGCGGGAGCGGTGACGCGCCAGTTGTTCCTGGATGGCACCACACCGATACCACTCGACGCCAACGGGCACGCCAGTGTTTCGGCGTCCGCACTTGGCCGGCACACACTCCAGGCAGTCGTGTCGGATGACTACGAAACCGCCCATGGGGAAGGCTCGTTTCTGGTGATCGATGCCGGTGACACGACGCCACCGGTAGTCGACCTGATCGCGCCATCCGACAACGCTGAAATCACCGCTCCGACGCCCGTGCGGATCACTGTCCAGGACGCCCAGTTGGTCGAGTGGACGCTGCACTTCCGCGAGTCGAATTCTCCGGATGCGCCGCTCACCCGGATGGCCAGCGGCACCGAGAACGTCAACGACGCCGCTGTGGCAGAGTTCGACCCAACGCTGTTGCTCAATGGTCAGTACACGATCTATCTGCAGGCCACCGACGAGGGCGGCAACACTGTAGACGACTCTGTCGTTGTGCGCGTCACCGGCGACATGAAGATCGGCAACTTCTCGTTGACCTTCGAGGAGGTGTCGATACCGGTCGCCGGCATACCGGTCACGGTCTCGCGCACCTACGACACCCGTCGGCGCAACGAGACGCTCGATTTCGGGCACGGGTGGTCGATCGACTATCAGAACGTGCGCATCCACGAATCAACCAAGCTGGGGTTCTCCTGGCAGATTCGAGAGGTGCGCAACGGCGTCCTCACCCACTTCTGCAACGAGTCCAATGGTGATCGCGTGGTCACGGTGACGCTGCCGGACGGATCGGTCGAGAGTTTCCGCGCGGTCGCCGTACCCCACTGCAATCTGGCGGTTCCCGAACCGAATGTGCACCTGGCCTTCGAGCCGATCGATGGCACGGACTCGACACTTGAGCAGTCCAGTTATGGATTGCTGCGCTTGCAGACCATTGCCGGCTTCCCCGGCATGATGACGTTGATCGACCTGAGCAGTGCCGAAGCGCCGGTCGATCCTTCCGTCTATACGCTGACGCTCCCAGAAGGACTCGTCTACGAACTCGATCAGGACTTCGGTATTCGTCGCGTCGTGGATCTCGATGGCAACTTCCTCGAATACAGCGAGGGCGGTGTAGAGCATTCGTCCGGTATTGGCATCGACTTTGAGCGTGACGCCCAGGGGCGGATCGAAGCGTTGGTGCTTCCGGATGGCGAACGCATCGAGTACGCATATTCGGCGGCCGGCGATCTCCTGGCAGCCCGCGACCAGCTTGGACTCGCCACCACTTTCGAATATGGATATGCGCTGGCACCGCACTATCTGACCCGCATTTACGATGCACGCAATTTGCCGGTGGCACGCAATGAGTTCGACGACGACGGTCGCCTGGTTGCCAGTATCGACGCGCAAGGCTATCGCATTGAGTTCGATCACCAGATTCCGCAGCGTTTAGAGCGAGTACGCGATCGCCGCGGGAACTTCACGACCTACAGCTACGATGAGGAGGGCCGTGTACTCACCGAAACCAACGCATTGAACCAGACCATCACGCGCACCTACGACAACGACGGCAATGTGCTGACCGAAACGGATGCGCTCGATCGCGTGCGCACCATGACCTGGGATGAACGCGGCAATCAACTGACCGAGACCAATGATCTCGGCCAGACAGATACGCGAACGTATAACGCCCGCAATCAACTGCCGACCGAAGTCGATGACCTCGAACGCAGGGTGATCAAGAATCAGTACAACCCGTTCAACGGCGCGTTGATTCGCACCGAAAACGCATTGGATCAGGCAACTCTGTTCAGTTACGACAGTGGCATCGGCAGTGGTGAAACCGGCGAATTGGTCGGAATCTCCGATCCCTTGGGGCGCGCGACGGGCTACACCCTGGACGCCGCCGGTCGTGGATGGCGCGTGCGCGAAACCGATGCCGTCGGCACGCAGACCACCTACAGCCACGACAGCATGGGACGAGTGATTGCCGAAGCGCGCCCGCGCACACTGGCCGATGGCAGTGTGGTCCAGGAAGTCACGACCACGACCTATGATGAAAAGGGCCGGGTCAGGCGCGTCGACCATCCCGACGGCAGTTTCTCTACTACCGACTACAACGCCATCGACAAACCCGAGCGCGAGTGCGACGCGCTCTCGCGGTGCACCACGACCATTTACAATACCCGCGGCGAAATTGACCTCGTCATCTACGCTGACGACACTTTTGAACAGACGACTTACGATGAAAACGGCAACACGATTGCCCAGCGTGATCGCGGCGGGCGCACCACGCGGATGGTCTACGACGTCGCGAACCGGTTGATCGAGACCATTTACCCGGACGCCACGCCAGAGAATGGCGACGACGGAGACCCCGCGAACAATCCACGCACGATCAATGAGTACGACGCCGCCGGACAACTGCGCTTCGTGACCAACGAGCGCGGCCACCGCACCGAGTACCGTTATGACAAGGCTGGTCGCCAGACGCACGTCATCGATGCGCTCGGGAACACCACAGTCACCAGCTACGACAACGCCGGCCAGCGCAGCAGCGTCACCGACGCCGAAGATCGTACGACGAAGTTCGAATACGATCGCGCGGGGCGGTTGATCGAGACCGTGCATCCCGATGAGACGGCAGGCAACGACGGCGATAACCCACGCACACGAGTCGATTACGATGCCGCCGGTCAGAAGATTGCCGCAATCGACGAAATGGGCCGGATCACACGTTACGCCTATGATGCACTCGGTCGATTGGAGCGCGTGGTCCTGCCCAACCCGATCACTGGCGTCAACCCGGAACTGGTCGATGGCCAGTCGCCAGCAGGTTCTGGAACGCTGACCACCCGCTACGTGTACGACCAACGCGGCAACAAGACCCAGCAGATCGATGCGCTTGGGCGCATCACCCGCTTCGAATACGACAGCATGGGGCGCCAGACCGCACGTGAGCTACCACTTGGTCAGCGTGAAACGATGACCTACAACAGAGCCGGTGAGCAGACCGGCAAACTGACCTTCAACGGCGAAATCATCGCCTTGAATCACGACGGTGTTGGCCGCCTTCACTCCATTTCGCTCCCCGATCGAACTCGCAGCTTCAGTTACACCCTGAGCGGCCAGGTGAGCCAGATCGCGGAAGACAACGAGGCTTGGCGTTTTGCCTTCGACGCACGCGACCGTCTGACCCGCGCGGAAGACGCAGCGGGCAGATCAGTCGACTATCGCTATGACGCCGCCGGCAATCGCATCGAACTGCAGACCTGTTCGGACGTCGCCGGAAGCTGCGTGACGCACCAGCAGGTCACCTACGCATACGACGAGTTGAACCGCCTGCGTGAAGTCGTCGCCACCCTCGATGGCGGTGCCCCTCAGGCCACCGAGTATCGCTACCGTCCGGTCGGGTCACGCAGCGGCATGACCCATCCGAATGGCACTGTCGTCGACTACACCTACGACGTTCGCAACCGCCTGAAAACGCTGATCCACAAGGCCAGCAATATCGCCGGCGCGGCTAGTCTGCTGGCACTCAGTTACGGCGTCGACGCCAGCGGTTTACGTACCCAGATCGCCGAAACCCGTCCCGGGGACGCTGCGACGCCAACCTACACCCGAGTCACGGATTTCCAGTACGACGCCGTCCAGCGCCTTACGCGTGAGCAGGTGTCAGGCAATCACGGCGACCCGGACCGCGTGCACGCGTGGACCTACGACGCAGTCGGAAATCGCTTGACTCAGCTCGCCACCGTGGGAGCCGGTTCACTCGCGACAACCCTGACGACCAGCTATGACTACGACGCAAACGATCGCCTGCTGAGCACATCCGTCGCTGGCGCACTTTCCGGCCCGCTCACAACCGCACATGACTACGACGCCGCCGGGAATCTCACAGCCACCCACGAAGGCGCAACCACCACCGCGCAGTACACCTGGGATGCGGAGGGGAGGCTCACCGGTGCAGTTCTGGGCAATGGGCCGACGCAGAAGACGACGGCGTACCGGTACGACCCGAATGGCATCCGTCGAAGCCAGCAGATCACGGAAGCCAGCGGCGCCGTAGCCAGAATGGAATATCTGGTTGATCCGAACCAGGCCTACGCCCAAGTCCTCGAAGAGTGGACCGCGACGGCGCCGAGTGGGCCGCTGCCGGACGAGACGCTGGCCACCGCGTACGTCTACGGCGATGACTTGATCAGTCAGACCAGGCTGGCGCTGGCTGGTACGCCGACCACGAGCGTCTATCACTACGATGGGCTGGGGACCACGCGGGCGCTGAGTGCGCACAAGGTCGATGCGGCCGGCGCGCCACAAGCAGGGCATGGCGAGATCACTGATCGGTACGCCTACACGGCGTTCGGGGAAAGCGATCCGGCAGGGACCAGCGGCGACACGTCAGGAACGAGCGAGAACGACTATCGCTACACCGGCGAGCAGCTCGATCCGAACCTGGGGTTCTATTACCTCAGGGCGAGGTATATGGATCCGGGGCAAGGAAGGTTCTTGGGGATGGATCCTTTTGCGGGGTCTTCCGAAGAACCGCGATCGCTCCAGAAATATGAGTACGTTTCGAATTCGCCAGTGGGGCTCGTAGATCCGGGCGGATTGTGCTTTACGCAGTCCGATGGATACGGCGTCGAGCGTGAGATTGAGCCGCAATACGAGCAGGATTTTCCAGGCAACGGAACTATTTATGGTCGGCCATTCCCGTATTTAAAGCCAGATATACTTGATCCGGTTCGAAGGATCTATATGGAAATCAAACCTGCCTCAATAACCGGTGCAGCAGCTGCAAGTTGCCAAATGGCGGCATATTGGGCCGAGTTCGGCGCGTCAGGCGCTTTTGTGCCGCCTTTCTTTCCTGATCCGCATTGGACTCCTCGCCGAAATCCTATTACAGTGAACGGCAGGCCGCTTTGGGTGGAGAATGTGATGGGGGTGCTGTTTTATTCGGATGACAGGGCCCTTGCATACGAGTTGAGTTTCGCGGCTGACCTAGCGACTGCAAAAAGGAAAATCCGATATTCCCATCAGCGGATTGAGGTTGCTCCTGGCATGCGGAGCATAAATGGTGAGCAAGCTGCAGTCGCACTCTTGGTTGCAGGTGTGTCGGGGGTTGTTGCATACAACGTTGCTCGAATGATGCCTGTCTTATTGACTGCGCGGTATGGGTTATGAGTTCCGTTGCCGCATGGACATTCGGTTCATTCGCTGATTTGGTGGGCGCTCTCCCCGCTGAGGTTTTTGTAACAGCATATTTTGTTGATGGAAGATCAAGAAAAGTCCGAATTCATGATTTCTGTGAACTAAACGCGTCAAGAAAATGTTGGTCGATCATTGGTGATATTGATCGAGTTGCAAAGATTTATGCAAAGTCGTCTCCAAACTATTTTTCGGAGGAAGAGATAGCCGAACTTGAGCGATCTCCCGAGAAGAAGGTTAGGGATCTGGCGAGCGTCTTTTTAGGACAGGCAATTTTCCACCGGAAATTTCGCGTTATCGAAAGTATCTCAACGCTGACTATTGAATCAAAGTTACCCGACAGGGGTATGCTTGATTGGTGTAAGGGATCACTCAGCTGGACCAGCGCAGAACAGTTTCGCGGCATATTATATAGGTCAAATGCCGCCCTGGATGTGGTTGCTTTGATGGCGCCGAATCCATGGCAATTTCCTAGGCTTCAGCGTGGGTGGCCACAGGTAAACGGCGGCATTAATTACTTGGTTTCGCTTTCAAAGGATAATTCTAGCTGCTCGAATTTAGTTAATGGAATTTGTTATCTGGAGGCGCAAAATTTCTCCGATTTTGGTGAGTCCATAGAGATAAAAATGTATCCGGATCCAATTGCTGCAAATAGAATGTATTACGGAAAGTATCGTGATCTTGTCAAATGAATGTATTTGGCGCGTGTGATGATTGTGAACCGGTTGGTTGAGTGCGTCATTAGTAACCCTGTTTTTCATGAATGCACAAGGAGTTTCCCGCATGGATTTGATTGATCGACTTCGTGACCTAGCTGCGCGTGCGAACCGTGTGATGGCGAGCATTCAGACCGAGGAGGCCTGCAAGAACGCGTTCGTGATGCCGTTTTTGAGTGCGCTGGGATACGACGTGTTCAATCCGGAGGAGGTGGTGCCGGAGCTGATTGCGGACGTTGGCACGAAGAAGGGCGAGAAGGTCGATTACGCGATCAAGAAAGACGGGAAAATCATTATCCTGGTCGAGTGCAAGTGGAGCGGCAAGGCTTTGGCGATCGAGCATGCCTCGCAGTTGTTCCGCTATTTCACGGTGACCGATGCGCGCTGTGCGATTCTCACCAATGGGCTCATTTATCAGTTCTTCACGGATATCGATGAGCCGAACAAGATGGACAAGCACCCGTTCTTCGTCTTCGACCTGCGCGACTTCGATGAGTCGCACGTCGAGGAGTTGAAGAAGTTCAGCAAGCCGGCGTTCGACATCGACAAGAAGAAAAGGACACCCACTTTCTTGTCCGTCAAGTTCGGGGTTGCCGACGCGCGGCGGGTGCTGGCCGAAGCCGTGGTGCCTGACCGCGCGCAGCTACCGAACCGGCAGATAGCCAGGCAAGCCATGGATGGCGCGCAGGAAGTCAGAAGAAAAGGACAGCCACGAATCAGAATTTTCCTACAAGCTTCCGTGCGCTTTTCCGACTGACGACGGCCAGCCAAGCGGCCGATGCTGTATCCCATGACGTACGCCCGCTCGATCCTGATTCCCAAGGGTTCCGCTGGAACCTTCCATCGAAAGAAAAGGACCATCGAAAGAAAAGGACAGCCACGAATCAGAATTTTCCTACAAGCTTTCGGGCGCTTTTCCGACTGACGACGGCCAGCCAAGCGGCCGATGCTGTATCCCATGACGTACGCCCGCTCGATCCTGATTCCCAAGGGTTCCGCTGGAACCTTCCATTGCGTGTCGCGCTGCGTGCGCCGGGCGTTTCTGTGTGGGGAGGATCGGCTGACGGGTCGCTCGTTCGAGCACCGTCGGCAGTGGGTGGAGGATCGTATTCACGAGTTGGCCGGGATCTTTGGCGTGTCGATCTGGGGTTATGCGGTGATGAGCAACCATCTTCATGTGGTGGTGCAGACGGTGCCGGAAGCGGTGGCGAAGTGGTCGGACGACGAGGTGGCCGAGCGCTGGACGCGGTTGTATCCGCGCCAGGATCAGAACGCTGGGATGCGCGTCGAGGTGCTGGCTGGCAATGCGGAGCGTATCAAGGACTTGCGCGAGCGCTTGGCCAATCTGTCGTGGTTCATGCGCTGCCTGGTGGAGCCGATCGCACGGGCTGCAAATCGGGAGGACATCTGCAAGGGCAGGTTTTGGGAGGGCCGATTCAAGTGCCAGTCGCTGCTCGACGACGATGCGGTGCTGGCGGCGATGGCGTATGTCGACCTGAATCCGGTACGGGCGAAGATCTGCGACACCCTGGAGGCGTCGAAACACACCAGCGCGCGTGTGCGGCTGGCCGCGATCGAGCAGGAGTCGGTAGCGGCCGATCGACCGCTGGCGCCGATCTCCGGCATCCGTGGCTTGAGTGTGCTGCAGATGACGCAGGCCGAGTACCTGAGTCTGGTCGACTACACCGGCCGCCAGATCCGCGCCGACAAGCGCGGCGCAATCGAAGGCGCGGCGCCAGCGGCGCTGGTGCGTCTGGGCTATCGACCTGATATCTGGACGCGCCAGGTGCTGGCCGTGAAGTCGGATTACAGCCGGGCAATGGGCGAGGTCGAGAGCCTGATCGAGAAGGCGGCGGTGATGGGCCAGTGCTGGCTGCGCGGCATTGCGATGGCGCGAGCGCTGGCGACGATGCGGATCTGACCTGAACGGCGACGGCAAAGGCAATGCGCCGCGTACAGTGGACGGCGGCGACAAGGCCGGTGTGCGCAATGGGCGTTATGTCGAACGACCACAGATTGCGCCGCTAGCGCCGCCTGGTCGAGTAACTTGGCCTGAGCCTGCAGAATCATGTGCGGGGTCACGGTTCCGGCTGTTGGCGACCATGCTTCGGAATTCGTGGTTCAGTGATCCTGGCGGCGCGGTCAAGTTGCAGGGAAGGCACGAAAGGGCCGGCGGACAAGCTTTCCGAACCGGCAATTGGAGCGTCAGGCTGCTTGCTCGGGCCATGCGCAGCACTTTTCGTGCAGCACCTACACCGGTTCAAACCGATTGGCGTCGCGGTTCTTGCGCACTTTGGCCGGGTCCCAGACGCGGCCGCTCATGGCGATGTAGGTGCCGGGCGGCAGCACTTGCACCGCGCCAATGGCGCAGCCGATGTTGAAGACCGCGTCGGAGTTCTGGAAGCGTGCAGGGTTGAGTGCGCCGGTCAGCACGATGGTCTTGTCGGGAATGCCGGCCAGCACTTTGGCGGTATCGACCATGGTGTCGGTGCCGTGGGTGACCAGCACATGCGCGTGCGGCTGCTCGGCGATGGTACGCCGGAGCAACTGGCGGTCCTCGTCGGTCAGATGCAGGCTGTCCTTGCGCATCAGTGCGATCACTTCGTAGCTGAATCCGACGCCGAAGGCCGACAGGATCTTGCCGATCTCGGGCTCGCCAACCTGGAAGGTCGACAGGTCGTCGAAGTAGATCTTGTCGATGGTGCCGCCGGTGCTCACGATGGTGAGGTGTTGCATGGGGCTACTCCAGTTCATCGGTTGCGAGCAGGCGCGAATCCAGGTCGTCGCCGATCTGCATGCGATCCACACCGTGCAGTGCGAAGCGGCGCGCTGCCGCCATGGGTCGGCGGTCGTCTTCGGCACGAGCGGCCCAGGCGGCGTGGCGCACCAGCAGGGCCAGTTCAAAGGTGCGGCCCAGGGTCATGGCGATCGCGCGCGCATGCGCCTCGGTGTGATTGAGCTCGGCGGCTGCCTGATAGCAATCGTGTGCCTTGCGGTAGCTGTCGCGAATCATGGCCGAAAGGGCTTCCTCATCGCTGCCGGCCTGCCCGGTCAGTGCCAACAGCGCGCCATGCACAGCGGCCCAGGTGCCCTCTGCTCGCAAGACCTTGAGGGCATCGAGCGACAGTACGTTGGTGGTGCCTTCCCAGATGCTGAACACCTGACAATCGCGCAGCAACCCGGGCAGGCCGGTGTCTTCGATGTAACCGGCGCCGCCGAAGCCCTCGACGATTTCGCTGATACCGGCCACCGCCTGCCGGGCGGTGAGCAGCTTGGTGATGGGGATCAGCAAGCGCAGCAACAGGCGATGGCGATCATCGAGCACGCCGTGTTCGGCCTTGCCCAACAGTTCGGCGCTGTACAGCGCGAGTTGCAAGCCGCCCTCGAACTCGGCCTGCAACCCGGCAAGCGTCTGCTGGTGCAAGGGCTGATCGCGCAGCAGATGGTCGAACACGCGGCGGCGATCGCCGTAGTCACGCAGCAATTGCAGGCCGCGGCGAAAATAGCTCAGCGCGGCGAACGCGTTCCACAACCGGGTCTGGTTGAGCACCGGAGCGATCATGCGGACGCCGCGGCGTGGCTCGCCGACCAGATCCACCGGCGCTCCCGTTAGCGTCAGCTCGGCCGTCGGCAACTTGCGGCTGCCCAGTTTGTCCTTGAGCCGATCGACGATGATGTTCTGCAGGCGTCCGGCGCGATCCCGTGGCTCGCAATAGAACAGCGCCAGACCGTCGGTGCCGTCGGGATTGCCGTCCGGACGCGCGAGCAGCAGCGCCATCTCCGAAGTTGCTGCGGAGGTGAACCATTTGCGGCCATGTGCGCGCCATTGGCCGTCGGCGTCGCGTTCCGCGCGCGTTTCGGTGCCGCCGACGTCCGATCCGCCGCTGGTCTCGGTCATCCACTGGCCGCTGGTCCACAGCGTGGCGGCCTCGCGCGAGGTCAGGTGGGGTACTGCGCGACGCACCAGCGTTTCGTTGCCGGATTCGATCAGCGCGCGGGCGGCGCCGTCGGTCATTGCCAACGGGCAGGCGTAGAAATCAGAGGCGGCAGTCGCGAGATACACCATGCCGAACTGGAACAGCCTGGAGTGGGCGCCTTTGCTGCTGTCGTAGCCATGCCAGACCAGCCCGAATCGAGTTGCCACTGCCGGCATCCGTTGCCACAGCGGCGTCAGCTCGATCAAATCGATGCGTCGTCCCCACGGATCGAATGGAATGTGTCGTGGTTCCACCAGGCGTTCCGCAAGTTGTTGCGGATACAACTCATCGGCGACCACCTGCCCGAGCTCGTTGGCCTCCTCGTGGAAGTGCTCAAACAAGGAATGCGGCAGGGCGCGACGCAGGCACGATTGCAGCACGCGGTCGGTGAGGTAGGGATTGGCCAACTCCGGTGGCGCTTGAATGAAGCCCATGACCGAGTACCCTGCTGAATCTGGCTGGGTCCGAGTCTAGCCCGGATGTTTCATAAGGTCGCAGGGAAATGGCCCTCCAAGGAATCGGGGCGGGGTGCGGTGTGATCATTCCGCAGCCGCGGACAGGGCGCGTCTTCGCGCGAAGTCAGTCTGGGGGTAGGTCAATGAGCCCACAACTGCAATGGTCGCGACATCGCCGCTGCGGCATGATGAAGCCTCACGAATGTTGCGGTGTCCACGTCGGCACTACAACGGTCGCCAGATGATGTCCAGCCACAGATGAGGTTCGCTCGCGGATGCAGCTTCGGGCTCTGTTCGAAATCGACCGTCGCGAGCGCGCAGCGCTGCTGATTGCGTTTGTCTACTTTTTCGGGCTGCTGACCAGCTACTACATGCTGCGTTCGGTGCGCGAGGCGATGGGCGTGCGTTTTGGTCCGGAGCACTACAACTGGCTCTACACCGGCACTTTCGTCTGCATGCTTCTGGCGCAGCCTTTTTACGGCGCACTGGTTTCCCGGTTCTCCCGGCGCATCTTCGTGCCCGTGGTCTACGCCTTCTTCATGCTCTGCATCATCGGGTTCCTGCTGGTCTGGCAAGTGCAGGAGTGGCGCGACGGCATGGCGCTGGTGTTCTACATCTGGCTGTCGGTCGCCAACCTTTTCACGGTGTCGGTGTTCTGGAGCTACATGACCGACGTTTTCGACCAGCACCAGGCCAAGCGGGTTTTCGGTTTCATCGCTGCAGGTGGCTCTGCTGGTGGGCTGACCGGTGCGGCGCTGACCATGTCGCTGGCGGGTCACATCGATATCGATGGCGTGCTGCTGCTTTCGTTCGCCTTTCTGGCGCTGTCGTTGGTTTGCGCAATCCTGCTCGGACGCCAGGCGCGTCAGGCCAGCAGTCGCGCCGATGCCGATTCTATGGACGCGTTGATTGGCGGTACCAGTTGGGCCGCCTTCCGCCTGGTCGTGGAGCAGATCCCATTGCGCTGGCTCAGCCTTTTGATGGTGCTGAGCGGGATCGGCGGCGGCATCCTCTACCAGCAGCAAGGCTTCATGGTGCGCGAGTTGTTCGCCGACGACAGCCTGCGCGCGGCGTACTTCGCGCGCATCGACCTGCTCACCAATCTGCTGGCCCTGCTGCTCGAGATCTTTCTGGCACGCTGGATGTTCCTGCGCCTGGGCACAGCGCGCCTTATGACCTTGATGCCGCTGCTGCTGATGGCCGGTCTTGGCGCGCTGGTGGTGATCCCGACCGCGTTCATGATCGGCCTGTTCCAGGTGCTGAGCCGCGGCGTGCGTTTCGCATTCGGCGAACCGGCCATCGCCAGTTGCTACACCACGCTGGACCGCGAGATCCGCTACAAGGGCAAGGGCTTCATCGACACCGTGGTTTACCGGCTGAGCGATGTGGCGACGCAGTGGGCGATCAAGGGCCTCGGCTGGCTGGGCCTCGGCAGCGGCGGCGTATTCGCGGTGGGCGCGGTCGCTGCGGGCATCACTGCGATGGTCGGCTACATCGCCGGCCGTCAGCATGAGGCGCGCATCGCGAGAAACGCGACGTTGCAGGACGCGTGCACGAGTCCTGCAAACATCCGCAGCGTGTGACACCGCACCGACGCGGGGATCGCCCGCCGCCTAATGTCCCAGCTGCACGGAAAGATCGTGTCAGCCCGCACCTACGCGTGTAGCGAAGCCTCTGCAGCGGGGCATCCCGATCCACAGCAGTGTCAGCCACTCGGACAACGGCAGAGTGTCGCGCGCAGGCACCCAGGAATTCGCCGCGGTTTTCGCATCGCCCCCAGCGCCGTCCGCCTCCCCATTTCGCCGGTTTCTCTCGGCATCCCCTTCGACCATCCACGTAACTGAACTGGAAAACCCTCATGCACAAGCAACTGCGTACGCTCGCACTCGTATCCGCCATAGCGCTGACCCTGGCTTCAATCAGCGGTTCTGCATTCGCCGACAGCGCCCAGAACATCACCAATGCACGCCAGGAGAGCCGCATCTCGACGTCCTATGCGTTGAGTCCTTACCTGAGGGCGCATGAGATCCAGGTGACCGTCGACAACGGCAAGGCGACGCTGACCGGCAAGGTCGATGAATACGTCAACAAGGACCTGGCGCAGCAGATTGCGCTCGGCGTCGACGGCATCAAGGAAGTCGACAACCAGCTCGTCGTCAGGGGCGACTACGAGCCGCCCTCGCGCACCGAAAACCGCAGCTTCGGCGACGTCGTCGACGACGCCAGCATCACTGCGGCGATCAAGAACAAGCTGCTGTGGAGCAAGTACACCAGCGCGATGACCACGGACGTCGACACCAAGTGGGGGCGCGTGCAACTGAAGGGCACTGCCAGCACCGCCGACGCCAAGGCCTATGCCGGTACGCTCGCGCGCAACACACGCGGTGTGCGCTCGGTCGACAACCAGCTGGTGATCGATCTGGCCCCGTCGAAAGTGGAAACCAGCGCCGCGCAGGATGTCGCCGATGGCTGGATCACCACCAAGATCAAGTCCAGCTACATGTACTCCGATCGCGTCGATGGCTCCGATATCGAAGTGCAGACCAGCGACGGCCATGTCCTGCTGCGCGGCAAGGTCGACAGCGGCGAAGAGCGCGCACTCGCGATTCAGATCGCCGAGAACGTGCGCGGCGTCAAGGATGTGAACTCGAACGGCCTGTCGCACGCGAACTGACTTCCGCAGCGGCTGCAAAACACGGCGCGACCGCGAGGTCGCGCCGTTTTGCGTTTTGCGCTGGGAGCGTCCTCGTGTTGCAGCCGTCTGCGCAGCCCACCACCGCGGTGCACCGGTAGCGAGCCGGCTCTACCCGCGAGTTCGTGCGCCGATCAGCGAGGATCTCGCTGGCTGAGCCCGCTCCCAGGAAGCCGCCTCCCCCGGTCTGAGTGCGCCATCGCACCGACAACAACGCCGACAATGCGCAGTCTCAGGATCCCACAACGGAGCGCTGCCATGTCCTTTGCCATCTATCTCGCCGGCGCCTTGATCCTCATCTGTGGCTTGGTCTACGGTGCCGTGCTGATGGGCGCGCCGCCGCAGTGGATCGCCGTCGGCGTGTTCGTCGCCGTCGGACTGTCGGTCCTCGCCGGTGTGCGGGTCACTCGCCAGAAAGACGTGGCCAACTGAGTACGTCCCCAATGCACAACGGCGCCGGCTGTCCGCGCGTTTTGAACCGGTAGATTCATCACGACCGCCCCTCGGCGCTGACCGAGGTCGCGCATGGCGCAATCAGCAGCGCGCCCACAGCGATCGAGTACGGTCACTTCCGGCTATTTGGCTGATCACACTGTGATGTTCAAGCTGCGCAATGAAAAAGGGGCGCGATTGCGCCCCTTTTCCTTGGCCGGACCTCGACCTGATCAGCTGTTGCGCAGTCGCACTGCGGCCAGGCCCGCCAGCATCAAGCCCAACGACAACATCAGCAGTCCCGGCCCGGACAGTGTCGGTATGGCGTTCGGCCGCGGCGGAATGATGGCGATCACCGTCAAGGTGGCGACAGCAGGTGCCGCGTTGCTGCCGTTGTTGGTCACCAGTGCCCCTGCCACCAACGTGTTGACGTAGACACCTGCCGCCGTTGCGGTGACATTGACGGTCACGGTGCAACTTCCGTTGGCCGGAATCGAGCGGCCGGCCGGCAGGGTGACGGTGCTGGCGCCGGCCACTGCGATCGGTGCGCCGGTGCCGCCGCAGGTGGTGGCGACATTCGGAACCGGAGCGACGATCACGTCGATGGGCAGCGTATCGACCAACGGCGCGGTCAGCGTGGCGACTTGCGGACTCGGGTTGCTCAGCGTGATCGTCAGCGTCGACACGCCGCCGGCATCGATGGTGGTCGGGTTGAAAGCCTTGGCCAGCGTCGGCGGCGGCTGGACGACGGCGATCACGGTCAACGTGGCGACGGCCGGGGCCAGGTTGATGCCATTGCTGGCAACCAACGCGCCCGCCAACAGCGTGTTGATGTAGACGCCGGCCGCAGCCGCAGTGACGCTGACCGTCAAGGTGCAACTGCCGTTGGCCGGAATCGTGCGCCCGGCGGGCAAGGTTACCGTGTTGGCTCCGCCCACGGCGATTGGCACACCCGCGCCGCCGCAGGTGGTGGCGATGTTCGGAACCGGAGCGACGACCACGCCGGCGGGCAGCGTGTCGACCAGTGGCGCGGTCAGCGTGGCGATTTGCGCGCTCGGGTTGCTCAGCGTGATGGTCAGCGTCGACACACCACCGGCGTTGATCGTGCTTGGGCTGAATGCCTTGCTGAGACTCGGCGGCGGAATCGCCGACACCATGGTCAAGGTGGCAATTGCCGGCGCCGGGTTGTTGCCATTGCTGGTCACCAGCGCGCCGGCGACGATCGTGTTGATGTAGGTGCCACCGAGGGCCGCGGTCACATCCACGCTCAAGGTGCAGCTACTGTTGGCCGGGATGGTGCGACCGGCAGGCAAGGTCACCGTCGACCCGCCGGCGACCGCCAGCGGTGCGCCGGCGCCGCCACAGGTGGTGGCCACATTCGGGACCGGCGCGATCAGCACGCCGTTCGGCAGGGTGTCGACCAACGGTGCGGTCAGCGTGGCAATCGAAGGATTGGGATTGCTCAGCGTGATCGTCAGCGTCGAGATGCCGCCGGCATTGATGGTCGACGGATTGAACGACTTGCTGATCGCGGGTGCGGTGGGGCCAATCGGAATCACGGTCAGCGTGGCCACCGCAGGCGAGGGGTTGTTGCCACTGCTGGTCACCAGTGCGCCCGCAACCAGCGTGTTGACGTAGGTTCCTGCAAGTGAAGCGGTGACATCGACGCTGAGCGTGCAACTGCCGTTGGCCGGAATCGTGCGTCCCGCGGGCAAGCTGACGCTGGAACCGCCAGAGATTGCGACCGGCGCGCCAACGCCGCCGCAGGTGGTGGCGACATTGGGAATCGGTGCCACGACGACACCGTTGGGCAGCGTGTCGATCAGCGGCGCGGTCAACGTGGCGATCGCGACGTTGGGATTGCTCAGCGTGATGGTCAGCGTCGAGACGCCGCCCGCGTTGATGGTCGACGGGTTGAACGCTTTGCCCAGCGTGGGCGGCGGCACCAGGCCGAGCACGGTCAGCGTGGCGACCGCCGGCGACGGGTTGTTGCCGTTGCTGGTGACCAGAGCGCCGGCTTGCAGCGTGTTGATGTAAACGCCATTCGCGGCGGCAGTGGCGTCGACCGTCACGGTGCAGAAACCGTCGGCGGGAATGCTGCGACCGGCCGGAAGGGTGACGGTCGATCCGCCAGCAGTGGCCACCGGGGCGCCCGCGCCGCCGCAGGTCGTATTCAGATTGGGCAATGCCGCAACCACCACGCCCAGCGGCAGTGTATCCACCAACGGCGAAGTCAGCGTGGCGACGGTCGGATTCGGGTTGCTCAGCGTGATGGTCAGCGTGGAGACGCCGCCGGCGTTGATCGTCGACGGATTGAATTCCTTGCTCAGCGCGGGCGCGTTGCCGGTCAGCGCGCAGACGCTGACCGAACTGCCATCGAGCGTCACCGCACCGGTGCGCGCCAGCAGGCGGCCGCTGGCGTTGGCGCCGGTGTTCAGCGTGATGCTTGTCTGCGCCAGGATGCTGCCGATGAAGTTGGTGCCGGTGCCGAGCGTCGCCGAACTGCCGACCTGCCAGTAGACGTTGCAGCTCTGGCCGCCATTGATCATGCGCACCGTCGAGGCGCTGCCAGTGGTCAGCGTGCTGCCCATCTGGAAGATGAATTCGGCATTCGGGTCGCCCTGCGCATCCAGCGTCAGAGTGCCGGTCAGGCCCATGGTCGATGTGGCGCAGTAGACGCCGGGAAACAGTGTGGTGCCGCCGAGGTCGGCGGTGATCACGGTACCGCAGGGACGTCCGGCCAGGACGTTGTAGGCAGTGGTCAGGTCGTTCTGCGCCTGCAGCGCAACAGCGTCAGCAAAATGCGTGGTGCCGATGACCTGTCCCGGCGGGAAGCCGGTGACCGAGCTTGCATTGTTGGGTGAAATACCGAGATCGCCGAGAACTACGGTAGCGCCGGTGTTGGTGACTGCCGATGCGGCGAGCACTGCGAAAGGCTCGGTGGTGCCGAGTGGAACGGTTTGCGCCAAGACCGGCGTCAGTCCGTTCAGCAGCGCAATGCCGGCAACCAAAGCCAGGCTCCTTGCCCGGGTTGTGCGTGCACGCGGTCTGCTACCGGCAGAAGGCGGCACTGGCACCAGGGATTCACATTCAGTTGACTGGTTCATTGGCAGCGTCCAAAAGCAATAAGGGAAAGGCGGTCATCGATTTGTTTCTGATTCCGCTTTTTTCTTTTCCGCGACAATGTTGGCCGGTTTCTCCTGGCACCTGTTTCAGCCATCGCTCGTCAGAAAATACGCCGATCCTGATCGAACTCCGGCGCACTGTCGCATGGATTCCGTGCACGTCGCAGTCACTATTTTCAAGATGCCACGTACCTGTCGCGGCGAATGTGAGGCATCCCATGCAAGGGTGAATATCTGATCATGACATACGCCTGACCTGCTGTATGTGCGTTATCCAACATAAGCATATCTTCATGATTTACAAGTCTTTGTTGGAAAATGTCGGTATTTGTGGCGCAATTACTGCAAGTTTGTCGGCGATGTTCATGGGGCTTCCCCGTCGCTTCTCCTGCGCCCTCGATGAATCAACGACAGCGCCGCGCGATTCAGTAGCGAGCCGCAATTGCCCACGCCCGGCAGTGTTGGATCGGCCAAAATTGCTTCTGTGCAATGAGCGCAGCGCGCGTCGTTTGTTTATTCAGGAGAATCAGCTGTGAACACGGTCATTAAGGACCCTCTGAAGTGCGCCGTGAGAAGGCGCAGTCCTCCAGCTGGAGAGTAG